>Ga0073928_10005024_pt1 | contig 18913 bp, 18 predicted proteins | sample PaiPotPPA55metaG_FD_76969 | JGI IMG/M metagenome (GOLD analysis project Ga0073928, IMG submission 76969) | Iron sulfur acid spring bacterial and archeal communities from Banff, Canada, to study Microbial Dark Matter (Phase II) - Paint Pots PPA... ... | reverse complement strand
TTCTTGAGATCGGTGCTATTGCACTTCGGGCAGCGCAAGTCCATCTTGTCACCTCTTGCAGCCCCACTTCGGTGTGGCCATGCATCCCTTCTGGCTACTGTTTGCCATTACTTTGTCAAAATCAAACCCCGGCCCGTGGAATTAGTTGCTGCTTGTCCCCGTTCGACGAGACTTTGTGCCCGCCATTTTCTGGGCCATGTACAGGAGCAGCTTGCGATCTCCGTCCTCAGACCTCGCCAATAAACGCCGAAGCTTACCCAAATACCGTGCATCCTTCCCCGAACTGCCCCAGGCAATGTCGTCAGACGACTTCCGTTTAGGGAGATTCGGCAGTTTGGGAGGTTCCTCGCCGTCGTAGAAAAGCTGGTACATGGGGATTTCCATCGCGCGGGCCAACTTCTCCAGCGTTTCTATGGCGGGAACGGTGTGCCCATTCTCCACGCGGGAGATGTAGCAGCGAAGCAGTCCCGTCCGTTTCTCGATATCTCCCTGAGAAAGGTTTTTTTCTTCCCGTAACGCCCGCAACCGGTCTGCGATCACCATGCTCGTTTTACCTCTCTGTAGTCATACATGGCACATTTAACGAAACTCTAGACTCAAATCTAATCGCTCGCAACTATGAAAAAGTCTCAACAAACCACCGCACTCAAGGCGTCACATGGTCCAGGTTGCACCCAAGAGCCGCACTGCAATCTGTGTCCAGCGGCCGCGATTTGATGCTGGCAATTTGCAACGCTTCATCCCAATCGGGATTGAATACCAGAACTTGAACGACGAGAGTGCCGTCTTCCTCTTCCTTCGCGTAGACTCCGACTGAATGCCAAATTTCTTGTCCACCATCCCTTCGTAGACGCTGGCCGACTTTGACTGACACAGACTCTGCGCCCACGCAAAGCTCACCTGCATCACCGGCTCTGCAATGAACCTCAAACTTGCGGCTATCCTTCACGCTGAGTACGTCCATTTCCTTTTCCACGGCCACCTCCAACAGAACGATCTTCGATTCATCGCTGCTTAGGATGAGCAGCAGAAGTTCGAATCTTGTATTTCAGTAGGCGGTCAATGGAGCCGGCAGCCTTGAGCTGCTCGAATCCCCACTCCAAGATGACTTCCGCGACATTTCCGAGCTTCCGCCTCTCCCGAGCAGCAAACTCTTCCAGTTCGGCTCGCAGGGCCTGGCGAACTCGCAGGCTAAGTTGTGCTTTCCACTCACCCATTGGCTGCCTTAATACGTCACGCAAGCTAAACAAGCAACGAAAGCACTGTCCGCCTTCGCCGCGTGTCTACGACCGCTTTGTCTCTGCTGAATGTGGGAATCGAATGCGACGCGCTCATATCTAGCTCAGGCTGATAATACATCAGACGTATAATAATACAACGAGCGCTCGTTGTTTTACAATGTACTACTCATCTGGATTTCTTGGACTTGGGAGGCCGACCGCCCTTGCGCTTCTTTCGTCGAGCTTGCAACTGCCTGAAGTATTCAGGCCCTCGCTTGGCGATCTGCTTCCCACCCTTCCGTCCAAGCTTGACGGCGGCGGGATCTTTTTTCTTCGGCAAAATTCAGAGGGTCTAGCTTTAATCTCCGTACCGTATTATGCACGACGACCGGTCTGCGGATGCTAATCTTCCTTTGCGGGGATCGAATTCACGACGCCTCTAGACTCCGAAGTGCCATAGCGTTGCACCTTGTAATTAGCCGAGAGACGGTTGATCTTGTTCGTTCCTAACTCAAACAAAAACGTCTGCTTTTTGTCTAGGCAAAACTCTTGCTCAAAGGAAGGATCATCCGGCGGTCGTGAGGCCGAAACAATGATATTGCCGTCGGGCGAGAAACCTTCACTGCGCAGTTCGAATTCGCAGCGAGGCGCGCTGGGCTCCGGTTTTTCTTTAAAGAAGCTGGTTTTGTAATACTCGTCAAAGAAATGATAAACATCTGGCCGGATAAACTCGCTCTTCGTCACGTCGTAAATGATCGGCACCCGCATCAAGATGGCATCGCTTTCGTATACCCACAGCACGAGGTCCGCGAGTAGAAACCTCCCGTCTTTTGACCAATCCACTAGCTGAATACCATTAACATCGCACGCCTCTCCGCCTTCAACCGTGACGCAATCATTCTTTGGCAAACTTGAGTCAAGGAGAACTTGAAAGGGCGACTCACCGCTTTTTGCTAGAAACAGCTTGATCCCGTTTTCGCAAAGCGGTCCAGAATAGGTCTCTTGGTATTCGGGTCTGAAGGCTACAGCCTTTACCTCGGCGTATGCACGATAACCGGCGCTAGAGGCAACGACCGAGCTGCGACCTAGCCGAGAAAGGAGATGGTCACTGTCCTTCCAACAGCTAACCTGTGCAGTGTCTTTTGATCGCTCCGTAATAGGCAAACGCACTGCGGATTGCGCTGCCTCGCGAGGAATTATTCTTTTGGCTAAATGCGCGGATCGGTATCGCTGAATAACCGTGGAATCGATCCCATGCCTTTTGCGAAGTTCTTCCTGCAATCGCTCTAGTTCGTTCGAGGTGACGAGAACACCATCGTCCCCATATGAAACGTCATGCGATACCTGCCAGGCTCGTACATCTGCCGTATGCTTGTTTACCGCATAGTTCCCAACGCTAATCGAACCGATGTCGCGCTCTTTCTGTGCGTTTACATTGTAGATCCAAAAAAAATAGTAATCTTGGTTGTTCATGGTCGGGACGGCTTGCACGTCCCACTTCACGTCCATTCCTTTGGCGCGAAGTTCCTTTGTGACAGGGAGCAACCCGATCAGCTCCTCCGCTTCGGTACTGGTTATTGTCGCGGGGACATTTTCGTCGCCATCAATCTCGGCAAGCTTATGCCCGAACGCGGGGTTTGCGAGCAACGAGCACAAACTGACCACAACTAGAGACCTAACAGCTCTCACCATGGGCCCTCTCCATTGTAGAAACCTACTCACCCCAATGATGACGCCTTATATCTCGGGTTGGACCTGTTCAAGGGTCCAGTTGTTCCTGCAAGGAACCCCTATTAAGGACCTCAGGGCCTAGATAAACACGCCACTCATGGAAGGGTTCCAGTGCCCCGGTCCAACTCTTAGTCGAAGAGCGAAGGTTGCTGTCCTGTTCGCTCAGGAGGATGAACCACCCGCGGTGCTTTCATGCCCCAGAGTCTGCGGAAGAGATCAACGGTCCCAGGGCCGAACCCAGCGTAGTGATTATTGGCAAATGCCAGAATCATGATACGCCGCTCTTGGATCTTCTTGAGAAGACTGACCCACTCGGAAAGATCACCTTGACGATCTACAATCACCTTGTCCCAAGTTGTCGTTTTTTCCTCGATCCCTTTCCGGTCCCCCAACCACCGAACGTAAGTGAAGTCAGACGTAATTAGATCGAATTTGTCCTTCATCTCCCAGGGCCGCGGCATCCAGCCTTGATCAATCAGCGTGAGAGCGACGCCGCGCTCTCGCAACACATCTGCGAGTTTAGGAACCAGCCAGTCCTTGTTGCGAATCTCGACGGCAAACCTGTGCTCCTTCGGAAGCCTTTTCAGAAACGGAACTAGTCTGGCTAGAAAATCGTCCAGTGACTTGAACTCGTATTTGTCGAACTTGCCGAATTGAAACAACAAGGGCCCGAGCTTTTCGCCTAGAGCCTCCATTGTCGTTAGAAAAACTTTGAATTCCTCATCGCAATCTTTGAGAACCCTCTTGTGTGTAATCTCCTGTGGTACCTTGGCCGCAAAAAGAAATCCTTCCGGGGTTTTGGCATTCCAGGAGCGCACCACGCTCACATTCGGAGTTGCATAGAAGGTTGAGTCAATCTCGACAGTGTCAAAGTGCTGCGCGTAGTAGCTGAGGTAGTCGGCGGGTCGCAAACCCTTCGGGTAGAACGGTCCCTGCCAGCCTGTTGCTGTGAACGATGAGGTCCCGAGGAGAATTTGTGGATGGTTCACGCTGGAGAGTATAGCGAACCCCTCTCGTATACCGCTCGGTCCGACGGTAACTTCCGGGTTGGGCAACGGCACTCGTGCGATTACATTCGGATGGGTATACCCGATGGCACGATTCGCTTCGCTGGTTCCGGCACTCCAGCATTTTGAAGCGCATTGCCGAATGCTTCAAACATGGAGTAGGGGTACTGAGCAGGCCCAATGATTAAGTGATGGAAAAGCCGCGCCAAATCGAGTTGCTTGAGACCTTCAGGTGCGCCCGGAACGCTTGCATCAAACGGAATTTTGTAGATTATCTGCGGAATGCCACGAATTACTTCTGTTGAAGACTCGATCAGTGGAGAAGGCCAGCGAGCGGGAGCATAGATCAGCCGCCATTCACGTTCTTCGCTAAAGCCCTTGTGTTTTACGCACGTCACGGCAGCGACCAACATTGCATAGATTGCCCTTACTACTCGCTCGCGGCCAACTGATTTGAGGAAATCGAGATTGTGGTGAATGTTGTCCACGATTCTATACAGCTCGGCCTCAACTCCCTCCTTTGCGAAATATGCGACCGGACTGACCACTAGGTTGAATACGCTTCCGTGAATAAGCGAATATGGGAATCTAAAGACAATTGCAACACGAACATCAGTTGTGCCAAAAGCCCGCCACATTGATAACCGGCCGTGTTGATCCTCTTCTTTGTCGTGTTCAGAGAAGCATGCGAGGTAGGTGTTATAGCGAATATCCGTCCATGATTTCTCTAAGAATTGGATCGCTTCCGCTGTCGCTCCCACAGCGCAAGTATCCACGCCTTCAGTCAACGCCTTCAATCCTTTACCGTCGTTGCCGAAAAGGGTTTCATTCAGCAGAGCCATTCCGTGCTGTACCTCGGAGTAGTCGGACATCGAGGTCACATTTCGCATCCAGATGCGCTTGTTTTCCAATATCCGCAGCGCCGCTTCTGCTGACGTGTAGTGGACAAAACTCACTTGTCCATCGCCCTGTTTCTTGGCAAACGACTCCATTTGTTCCGTCGCGTATGGATGGAAGATGCGTTCGATCAGTATGTCGTCAGATTCGGCCATGTCTTCGCGCTCCCGCGTTTATGTCCCTATCCTCGCTTTAGTCTTCTTTGACTACGCTTCGAGGGTTCTTGTCCTCACGCAGCCCGACAAACTTCGAATGCCGCAACCTATCCGCCTCAGTCCATTCTAAGAATTCGATCTGCGCGACGGCTTCTGGTCTTAACCAAACTGCCTTCTTCATTTTCTCAGCGTTGAGTTCTTCCCCAAATCGTGATCGCCTCGTCTCAGGCAGATTCATGAATGGGCAGGTCAGCATCACGAGATGTTTCAATTTCGAAAACACTTGTCGCCGTGAGGCCGGGACAAACCCGTTCCGAGTCCTCGCCACATACATCAATTTGTCTCTGTCATAATACCCGACAATCAGTGAGTCAAAGCCGTGCGGTCCGGGAAAATAGCCGCCGATAACGAACTCTTGTCCACGATTCACGCGATACTTGATCCACGCGCCGCTTCGTTTACCCGGTTGGTAGTGGCTGTCCCTTTGCTTCCCGACAATGCCTTCCAACCCTTGCTCCCGCACCGCAGAGAATAGAGCCTCGGGCGTAGCCTCTACGTAGTCCGAAATTCTGATTCGCTTGTCGCGAATGACGACAAGGGCCTTCAGCAGCACCCTCCGCTCGATTAGCGAAAGGCCAGTCACGTCACGACCCTTCCAACGCAACAGGTCGAATATGTAGTAGTGAATTCGCGATGCCTCCGCGCGGAAATTCTGCAGCAGATTGAAATCCGGGCGGCCGCTGTCATCAAGTGCGACGAGTTCTCCATCAACGACTGTTCCCTCGGGCAAATCCGCCAGGGCGTCCACGATGTGGGCAAACTTTCTATTGAAAGATTTTTTCCTTCGCGAAAAGAGCGTGAGACCACTGCGCGACTTCACCGCAAGGGCGCGATATCCATCAAGTTTGATTTCCCAGAGCCACGTCGCGCCCGACGGCAGTTTCGATACCGATAGACACTCCATCGGCTCGACAAATGACGCTTCTGTTTTGGGCAACGAGTCCAACCGCGCGCGGATTTCCTTCTGCATCTTGTTCCTTAGGAAAACAGACGCCACCTAAATAAGCAAACACCAGAGCCATTCATTTCGTTCGGCCCTTCCTACCAAAAGACTGCGCTTCGCCGCCTGCTTCTTCTGTCAAGGCTCTTCACTTCGCTCCGATAAACGCAAACTGCGCGGCCTTGACAGCGCAGGCAGCGAAGCGCCCGGGACAGCTAGGAAGGGCTTTGTTTTTTGTGCAGCAAAGTGCCGCTGCGCAAAAGGCAAAAACCCACAAAACAAAGGAGCGAACAATGCAACCAGAACGTGGAGAGTTGTATTTCCAGCAAGGCAGTTCCGACAAGGTGTACCACCTCCAGTTGGAGGGCGCGCAAGACCAATGGGCCGTTCAAGCGCAGTGGGGGCGGCGCGGTTCCGCCTTGCAGAGCGATGTGAAGGTGAGTGGCACCAGCTACGAGGAAGCGAAGCGTGTTTACGACCGCGTCCTTCGAGAGAAAACGGGCAAGGGCTATCAAATCGCCCAGGCGACAACCAATGGCAACGCGGCAATCGCTGTCGGGTTGCCTGCCACAAAAGAGCATTCCGGCCATACGCCGGAATTGCTGACGCCCATCGACGAGCCGGAAGCACTGCTACTGGCTCAGGATGCCTCATGGTGGTTCCAGCAGAAATTCGACGGGAGGCGGCTCGCCATACAAAAATCCGAGGGCAAATATTCCGGCATCAACAAACTCGGTCAACTCATTCCTATCGACTCCCGGCTTGCCGAATCGCTAGACAGGGTGCGGGCGCAAGGGTTCCTCGTGGACGGCGAAATCACTGATTCGCGCTTCCACATTTGGGATTTGCTCAGCGTGAACGACTCGGACTTGCGCATCCAACCATACGAAATCCGTTATGTGCACCTGACACAGCACTTCCGTGGAGTCAGCGATGTGTTGCGAGTCTGCGAAACAGCTATGACGACGAAAACTAAGCGAGACTTCGTGAAGAAGATGCACGACGCAAATGCAGAAGGGTTCGTCTGCAAGAACCGGAGCGCCGCGTATGCCGGCGGACGAGCGGGACAGCACTTCAAGTGCAAGTTTGTCGCGACGGCATCCTTTATCGTTGGTCCGAAACCCGACAAGAAGGCAGATGACGGCCACCGCTCCATCGCCGTGTATCTCTTGGACGGCAATCGACCTCGTTTCATGGGCACCGTAGGAGTGCCCGACCGATATCCGCTCCCGCGCGTGGAGCAGATCGTGGAAGTGCGTTACCTCTACTGCCACCCCGGACCCGAAGGAAAACTCATCCAGGCGAAATACTTCGGCAAAGTTCGCGATGACATCCGGCTCGACGAGTGCAGCGTCGGCCAGTTGAAGGTCAAATCTATCGACATCGATCCAACCGAATCCTGACAGAGGGTTTCACTTCTATCGCCCGAACACCAGCCCGGCCGCATCCTACATGGGATGCCGCCGGGCTTCTGTTTGACCAAGTGTGTTGGATTGACGCAGCCCCGGCCCTCAAACTGAAGCGCTCTTTGAGCTAGGGTGTGCCTTGGCGGCCGTCACCCCGCCCCAGAGCGAACCGGGATTGGCTCGATCCCCATGAAGCTTCATCATCCGGTCGAAGAATTCGCGCACGCTCGTCGTCTCCTCGTTGAGGCGCAGGAAGTCCCGGAAGTAGCTGCGAGTTTCTTCGATGATCCGCGGGTCGTCGTCGTTCTCGGGCCGTTTGTGACCGGCGATCACGGCGCGAGGTTTCAGCAATTCGAGTTTGTCGAGGGCAGCGATCCATTTGGCCCACGACTGTGGATTACCTTCCGCCATATAGGGATGGACGCCGTTGTAGGCGACGTCCCCGGCCACTACCAAGTCGATGGACGGGACGTGCAGACTCGTGGACAGAGCCGTGTCGGTGTAGCCCGTGTCGACCATGACCAACTCGTGCCCTTCCAGCTTGATGGTGTTTCCTTCAAGCGCCTCGGCCACCGCGAGTTTTTCCGGGAGCTGGCCGGGAAAGCGTGAATTCCAGAAGCTGTTGAAGTAGGGCGGGTCGAGCTCACGACGCATGGCCTCCACGATGTCCGGCCTTGCCACCGCCCGTGCATGGGGGAAGCGTCGCTTACGCAACCCTATACCAAAAAAATGATCGCCATGGCTATGGGTCAAGTAAATCGTGGTCAGATTCTTGCCGCTCGCCATAACCCAGTCCGCCAGAGCCTGCGAAGCTTCGGCGGTAAGGAAGGTATCGACCAGCACAGCATCACGTTCGCCGTAGATCAGCGTGGACGAGTTGGGCACCCAGGCCAGGGATTCGTAGCCTGGCGGCAACTCCCGGTTGAGGCCCGGCCGCTTGGTGATGAACACCGACCATTGCAAGAGAGCGTTTTTGTCGTTCGATCCGGTCATGAGAATTCCTCCGTGAGTTTTTGGATTACGTTCGGGCTTGTCCTCCCGTCATACAAAGGGAAAAAACAATGAGGTGGGCACGAAGGCATTGTAGTGGAATACGCAGTAAACTGAATACCTCCTGGTAGTTTCGATACCGATAGACACTCTATTGGCTCGATGAATGACGCCTCTGTTCTCGGTAACGCGTTTAAGCGTGCTGGCACTTCTCTTTGCATGGCGCTCTCTAGGGAAAAAAAACGCCGGACAAATAAGCAAACACTCGCACTCGCTTGGACTGCGGAATAAGATGGTTCCGAGACACCCGTGCGTAAGATCGTTCATATCGACATGGATGCGTTTTATGTGTCCGTAGAACAGCGGGATGATCCGCAGCTTCGTGGCAAGCCCGTTGTTGTCGCTTGGCGCGGGAATCGCTCTGTGGTGTGCGCTGCTTCGTATGAAGCGCGAAAGTTCGGCGTGCGTTCCGCCATGCCCGCTGTTCGAGCCGAACGTCTGTGCCCTAACGCAATCTTCCTGCCCCCGGACTTCACGCGGTATCGGGCGGTCTCCCGCCAGGTGCGCGAGGTCTTCAAGCGCCACACCGACTTGATTGAGCCGCTGTCCCTCGACGAAGCCTATCTCGACGTTTCGGAAAACAAGACTGGCTTGCCTACCGCCACACAAGTCGCACGCACGATTCGCGAACAAATCCGCTCCGACCTGAGCTTGACGGCATCAGCAGGCGTAGCGCCGAACAAGTTTCTAGCGAAGATTGCTTCAGACTGGAAGAAACCGGATGGACTCTTTGTCATACAACCGGAAGAAGTAGATTCATTTTTGCTGCCGCTGCCCGTGGGTCGTCTACCCGGAGTAGGCAAAGTCACGGAAGAAAAGCTGACGCGCCTTGACGTACAAACGGTCGCTGATCTGCGAGGAATGGGTTTGCCAACACTCGAAGGCCGCTTCGGTCGCTACGGTATGCGTCTCTACGAGTTGGCGCGGGGAATCGACAAGAGCGAAGTAGTCCCTGACAGGCTAACGCAATCCATTTCGGCTGAGGACACTTTTGAACAGGATGTTTTGCTGACCGAGATGGAGGCTATGATCCGAAAACTTGCGGAGCACACGTGGGCCGCGTCGCGCAAGGAGTCACGAATCGCGCGCACCGTTGTACTGAAACTGAAGACCAGCGAATTCAAGATTCTCACTCGTAGCCACACGCCAGGCTCTCCACCCTCTTCGTGCGAGGAATTGACTAGCATTGCGCTCTCGCTTCGGGACCGTGTTGGCCTGAACCCAGAGCAACGCTTTCGTCTGGTTGGCGTTGGTCTGAGCAACTTTCACGACCCTGAGGATGCATCTGCTCAACCGACACTTTTTACCGGTTGTGGGTTCGGAGAATGAACATGCTTATACGTCGATTTAAGGGACGAGCGGCTTCAATGCTGCTCCTCTCCCTCATAGTTCCTCTTCACTCCCAACAGCCCCCTGCATGGAAAGACCCGTCCCCGCACATCACGCAATTTTTGACTGTGGACAAAAACGTTCGCTTGGAGGTGCTGGATTGGGGCGGTTCTGGCAGGCCATTAGTGCTGCTCGCAGGCGGCGGAGACACGGCGCACGTATTTGACGATTTCGCGCCCAAGCTAACGCCCACCTTCCACGTTTACGGCATCACTCGGCGCGGCTTCGGCGAATCTGGTTTTTCCCCGGAGAACTATGGAGCGGACCGTCTTGGCGACGATCTGCTCGCCGTCCTGGACGCACTCAAGCTGAAGAAGCCCATTCTCGTGGGGCATTCCCTGGGCGGAGAAGAGATGAGTTCGGTAGCTACGCGATACCCCAATCGCGTCAGTGCATTGGTCTATCTCGAAGCTGGCTATCCATACGCCTTTGATAACGGCAAAGGACCTACGATGAAGGACTTTGAGGATGCCAGGAAGCTTATGCCGAGCGCTCCGACACCGAGCGAAACAGATCCTGCATTGGCCAGTTTCAATGCATTCCAGCAAGCCTACACGCGAGCCATGGGATTCACTTACCCCGAAGGTGAGCTTCGACAGCAATTCACTACCACTCCGGACGGCCGAGTTGGAAAAGAACGCGACTTTCCTGGTGGCGCGGTGCTCCTCCAAGGCATGAAAAAGTACGCCAACATTCCCGTGCCCGCTCTAGCGATCTTCGCCATCCCGCACGCTCAACCGAAATGGATGACTGACAGCGCGGACCCCAAGGTGCTTGAGGCCGCGAAGGCTTCTTCGGCAGCAATAGACGCTCTGACGACGAGGCAGGCCAAAGCATTTGAAGTGGGCGTCCCCACGGCACACGTGGTCAGGCTGCCTGGTGCGGATCATTACGTGTACTTATCAAATGAGGCTGACGTGCTGCGCGAAATGAAGTCCTTCCTCAGCACCCTTCGGTAGCAACGTACGATTCAAACGCGCTAAGCGCAAACTGAAGATATCTTCTTACCTGACGCGTTGACATTCGCTTTTTGTTCGCCTATGCTGTTGTTGCCCACGTGCGGAAGACAGGTCTTCATGAGCTTACCCATTTTAGCCGCGAGCGCGGAACAGCCAGCAGTTCACAACCCCTGGGTTTTTTCCAGTAAAGCGTTGACTGTCTTTTATGGCTGTCCTGAGATGCCCCGCCTGTCGCATTACTTCCTGCCACGACTGCTCTTCGCCAAAAAACAGATTCTTTACCTGGACGGCGCAAACCAGATCAGCCCACTCCTCCTGGCGCGTTTCGCGAGAGAACGCGGTGTTGAGCCATCGAGCGTAAATAGCCTGATTCGCGTCGCGCGCGCCTTTACCTGTTTTCAACTAACCGAACTCGTCCGACGTGCGCCCAAGACTCTGGAGAAATTTCCTGCCGATGTGCTCATCGTCACAGCTCTGCCGGACTTGTATTTCGACGAGGATGTTCGGGATAGGGAAGCGCGCGCTTCATTTGAACATGCACTCGAAGGTCTCGCTAACGTCGCGCCGCTCTCCCTTTCCATTGCCGTTTTTTCCGATGCCACGTCGTTCAAGACCAAGCGGCGTGATTTCTTTCAGCGACTTCGGAACCAAGCCGACCACGTCGTAAAGGTCGAATCCACTCCCGAGAACAAGCTTTCCTTTACCCGCGAGAAAAATACTCCGCTGCTTCCGGCCTGAACGGAAAGATCGAGGCATATCATGGGCAGAACCGTCCCTACTTTTGTTCAATTGATTCAACAAGCGGCGGAACGCTGGAAAAAGTTCCGTCGCGCCTTGCGGCGGGAAGACCAGCCGCATTTCGATCGGCTATTTGTACGGGTGCGTTGCTACACACAAGCGGCCACCTATCAGGCCCACGACAACCCGATGGAAGCGATCCTGCTCTCCATCGCTCTCGACCAGGAAAAGCGTCTCGATGCCGTCGAGAAAGTTCTCCAGAACGCAGGGGTGCTTTGTGAAATTGCTGCAAGGATGGATTCTCGACCTCTACCCCAACCAGCACGGGATGACGCTGTGGTTGATCGACCGGAACCAGTCGCACTACCGTTTGACCGATAGTTTCGCGCCGGCGTTTTACGTTTCGGGACCGGAGGAGCGACTCGTGCAGCTGCGGGATGCAGCGGAACGGAAAACCACGGAGCTTCGCACGCGATTTACCGAGCGGACCGACCTCTGGCTGAACGCCGCCCGCCAAGTCCTCAAAGTTTCCGTTCTCCGTCCCACCAATTTCATCGGCTGGGGGCGATGGGTGCACAAGCTCGACTCGAAATTGCAGCTCTACAACAGCGACCTTATGGTGGCGTCGCTCTATTGCTGGGAGAAGCGGTTGTTTCCGCTTTCCTTTGTGGAAGTCGAAGCGGACGACGAGGGAAAAGTTCTCTCCATCGCGTGCCGCGATGACGAATGGGCGCTAGATTATGAAATGCCGCCACTCAAGATTATGCAGATTCGGTTGTCCGGCCTTGCGCGCATCGATCCCACGCACGGTCGCCGGGCAGCCCTCGAAGTCGAAGTGGACGGTACTTGCTGGGAGCTTGACGAAACGGGAGAGCCTCCGGCGATTCAATTTGCGGGATTGCTCAAACGCCACGACCCCGATGTGATTCTTTCCGAGTGGGGCGACTCGACTATTCTTCCGTTGCTTCGCCAGCAGGCCGAACGCTTGCGTTCTTCTTTGCCGCTCAATCGCGACGAGTCCGCGGCCGTCCAGCAATCCCGCGGGCGCAGCTACACCAGTTACGGAAGGATTCTTTTCAAAGCCAGCTCCATCACGCTCTTTGGCCGCATCCACGTGGACAAGCAGAACTCGTTCATTTCGGAGAAGTGCGACTTCGCCGGCCTCTGGGAACTGGCTCGCCTCACCAAGCTTCCAATTCAATACGCAGCGCGGACGACGACTGGTACGGGCATTTCCTACATGCAGATGGAACTCGCCCACCGCGATGGCGTGCTCATTCCTGAGCAGAAAGCGGAACCGGAAGACCCCAAGCGGCCCGACGAACTATTGCTAGCGGACCGCGGCGGCCTCGTCTTCGTTCCGAAACTCGGCTTCACACCCAATGTCGCTGAACTGGATTTCGTCAGCCAGTTCCCAAGCATCATGGCACGATTCAATATCTCCCCCGAAACCGTAAATTGCCCGTGCTGCCCCGACGCTCCCCGCATTCCTGAACTCGGCTACCGCATTTGCCAGAAGCGAAGAGGGATCACGAGCCGCGTGGTCGAACGGCTTATCGCCAAGCGCTGCGAACTCAAGAAGCTCCTAAAGACAATGCCGCCCGATACTGCGCTCAGGATGAAATTGCAGCGTGATTCCATGAAGTGGCTTCTTGTGTGCTGCTTCGGCTATACCGGCTACAAGAACGCGCGCTTTGGGAAAATCGAAGCGCATGAAGCCATTAACGCCGTCGCGCGGGAAACCCTTCTTGTCGCGAAAGAAATCGCGGAGGCCGATGGCTTTGAACTGATACACGCCTTGGTCGACTCCTTATATGTCTGGAAAGACGGAGCGACGCGCGAGGACTACGAGCGCCTCTCCCAGCAGATCGAGAGTAGAACACGTCTCCCGCTGGCGATTGAGTCCGTCTACCGCTATGTCGTCTTTCTCCCTTCCAAACAATACGCGGATGTGCCCGTGCCGAATCGCTTCTTTGCGGTCGGAGAAGATGGCGAACTTAAAGTCCGAGGGCTTGAATGTCGGCGCCACGATACCCCACCACTGCTGAATCGGATGCAGCATCAGGTGCTCTCGATTCTGGCAGAAGCTCATGACTACGAGTCGTATCTTCAAAAGCTCGAAGTTGCGCGCATGATTTTGGCCAATTACGAAGAACGTCTAGCCAGCGGAGATGTGGAGATCAAAGACCTCGTCGTGAGTAAGCGCATCACAAAAGAGCCGCGTGACTATCAGAAAGCTGGCGTCACGGCGATAGCCGCGCAGCAACTTTTCGGAAGTGGCGTCAAATTGCGACCGGGTCAGAACATCGAGTACATCATCACCGACAGCGAATCCTCAGTGCCAAATGATCGCGTACGGGCCTTCGCCCTTTGGGAAGGATGGTTCGGATACGACCGCAAGAAATACACCGCAATGTTGCGTGAAGCCTTTGAACCGTTCGAACTCTGTGTCCCAAAACATGCGGAACCAGTGCTTCTCAGGGACTCCGTTTCCGAAGATGATTTGAAGCGTTTTCCACTGTTCTCCGCCTTAGCTATATCGCGTCTCTGAATCCCACTCTCCCCCGTGGGTACGCCGCTACTGCAGAGCCTTGCGAAGATTTAGCTTTTCTTGCTCTGCCAACACCCGCTCCAATGGGTTCTTCTGGCTCCTAGTATTTCTCATGAAAATGGAAGCCAACACGTATGGGGCCTGGCCGTCTTCATGTTTCTCGCTCAGACATTCCTCAATCGCTAGTCTTAGATCACGCCAACTTTCCAATAGGAAATCGCGTGTATAGCCGAGTTTCTTTGGAAGCTTCGGAAGCTGTGTCTTAAAGAATCCGATCAGAGATTCGTTTGACTCGCCACGGCGCCGCTTCCACATCTTGAGGATCACTACTAATACCTGATAGTGGAGCCTTGGTTCGTTGAGCGGCATCGGGAAGCATCGAAGGTGGGATTGACGCCACCCCATGCGGGGCAATCCCGCTAGCGCAGCAGAGAGATTCTTGGGGTTGACTGCACGCCTTCCGCTATGCAGAAAATCGAGCAACTCAGAAGCATAGACGTAAGCCTCTTGGTCCATAGACTTTTTGTCCAGGTTCCGTTCTTCGGTTGTCAGTCGATTGATTTCACTCTGAAGCTGAACTAGAGCCTCCTGGCGCTGTGTAATCTCTTTTTGAACTGTGTCTGCGTATTCGGAAGCCACAGTTTTCAGTAATGCATCCATTTCGGATTTGGACCGTTCAATCTCAGTTACCTTGGCCAAAGCGTGGTGGATTTTTGCCTGTAGCTCCCCAACACGCACTCTGTTCTTGTGAATTTCGGCTGGTGTGGCAGCTTCAACCGTATCGCGGTAGAACGCTTGAGCCAAACCTGAGTTGTGCGGCTTCTGTTTCACGGCTTCAAACGTCTTCCGCACATCTTCTATCGTGCTTGACGGGTCTTTGCGTATCTGTATAAGCGGCCATCCGATCTCAGGCCAAGACTCTTCCAGCAGCGAAACCCACTCATAACGTCTGCCGAGAAGGAAATTATCTTGTATTGTGGGGCGCCCACGTTTCGGTTTTTCTGTCAATGTCGATGAAAAAGCAGAGATTGGAGGTTCATTCGGCTTCCTGTCTTTTGCGATCCTTAGCCTTTTCACGCCTGTGCTCGAAATCATGTCAAGAGAAATGTTCGGGTCCAATGCGCAATTTTTTCGCCAGGTAATTCTCTCCTAATTTCCGAATTTCGCCAGGAAATCTTTCGACGTATCTTACGTTTTCGCCAGGAAAATAGCCCCAGGTCTGAATTCAACATAAGTCTTTAGATTCGTTTGACTTATGAGAACAAGGTTTATTCTACAGCGAGCAAAAGAGTAGCGAGATCCACGGGAGCAACCCTCCGTTAGAAAGGATTCGCGCCGATGCGCCGCTGGACGAAATTCCTGCAGAACACTTTCCGAGTTTTAGCCGATGTTCACTTCCTGCTTTTGATGCTCGCAGCTTTCACCTTCGCCGTGATTGAATTCTGGCGTTTCGTCTCTCGGATCGTGCGCTGACATGGCGGCCGCTGGCAAAAAGACAATCTTGTTTTGAACTGAAAACTATGTAGTACTAGAACAAGGATGAACATCTGTCTCTATTGCCCGAGAGAAGCAAATTCCCTTGAGCACCCACTTCCCGCCGCGCTCGGGGAGTTCCAGAACGCCCCGCTGCTTGAGAATCGCATATGTACACCGTGCAATAACGTACGTCTCGGCGTGCTCGACGAACAGCTTACCCGCTGTGGCCCGGAAGCGGTTCTGCGCAGATTCTTTGGTGTGCAAGGCCGTGAGAGTCACGATGCGATGAACCCCCACTACAGAGGAAGTGCGGGAGGCCGTCGCTTGCAAATGAAGGCTTACGACAAGGAGATGGGTATTGAAGTGGAACTAGAGTGTCTTCAAGGCCAAGTCCGCCAGAGTCGTCAGCTTATCGTCGTTGATTCGTCTGGAAAGCCGCACCATTTGCCGATCCCTCCTGATCTTAGAGACCCGGAAAAGCTTCGAGGCTTATATCTGAAGTTAGGCGTGACCCAGCCGAGTGATGTCCGCTTGATCTATGATCCCGAGGAGAGTGTGTGGCTTGAACCCTTAATTAAGGCTGCCTTCCCCTCCGTTTCCTTCGGTCAGAGAGCATTGTGCGCCACGAACTACGAGAACGGCGCCATCGTAAAGCTGGAACTGAATGACCGCTATTTCCGAGCTATTGCCAAGATTGGCTTTCATTATTTTCTAACTCAGTTCCCCGCCTATAGCGGTTCGGAACCGTGCTTTTCAGACATTCGAGATTTCATCATCGAAGACGGAGGCGGCGGAATAGATCGCGTCAATACATTTATCGGGCAGCGCCACAACCCGCTGCTTGGGCCGATGATGTGCGGCGCCAGACCAGATGGGTGGCGTGCCCACGTGTTGTGCGCTGAGATCCGAGAGCATTTGCTCGCGCATGTTCAGTTATTTGTCTGCGCCGATTATCGCGCCCCGGTCTACACTGTTCGGCTTAGTTCGAATCCGGTTGGTCTGGGCATTTGCGCGACCGGGCACATCTATAAGTACTTCGAGGATGGGAGAAGAGGGAAATTTTCCGGTGAAGCCCATCCGTTAGCGGTGAGCCACGCTGCATGGGAACCACCCCCAACGAAGCCTGTTATCAAAGAGGAGCGCCCCAGCGAACCTTAATGAACCTTAGTTGTACACGTCATTAGTCTGCTTGGCACCGAATAGCCTACCCAACCATCGCCACATCGGTCGTACAGAGAAAAGAGTTTGGAGAGAGGAGCATATCCCTCCAATGACCATGAAGATGCGCGGCCTTGGTCCGTAAAACGCTTGGTACACTGCCCAATAACTCGTCAACAAGCTGAGCATAAACAGCACTGGCATTATCAGGTGACGAAGTCTTATCAACATTGGTTGTCGAGCAGACTCATTTGGCTTGCGGGTTTTTCCCCACGGGAGGATTTGCAAAAGGGCCAGATAGTCGATCACATTTTTGTGCGTGTCCACTTCAAACAGAGACGTGAATTGCGACCCAAACAAAGCCTTACCAGCATCATTTACCTCGGCGTATGCCAAAACCGTCGCGTTGAGCGTGCCCGCTACGGCTAGAGTTAGCACCATCGTGATGAACGGGGTGATCTTCCAAACGGCATCCATTCTTAGTTCCAGCCAAGCCAAGTGAAGTGTCAACGCTTCTCCACTCCGCGTCAAATATGTTGCCCACACGAAACACATATAGACAAGCAACGCGGTCAGATAAATCCCCTGTGCCCGGCTAACAGACTGAAGATTTGCGTTCGCTAGTTCGAACCTCAACTTGGCTTTGTCATCGTCCACCATTGTGAGGGATTCTAACACGCGCCATAGCTTGAACTGCTAAGCAACCGTGGACGATTTCCTTCACAAACCCGTGATCTGCCGGTTTATGAAATCCACTTGAACTGTCCGCGTGTCCTCGAAGTCTCTTTCCAGGCCCAATATCTCGCACCGAAGCGCAACACGGACTTCAATCTGGAACTGTCGCGAAGAGCCCAAAAGTCGCCCTCCCGACCTCGGGTCATAGTCATGCGGCGATCCGGCGAGTTGCCACAATCGCTGTGCAACGTCTTCCTGAGCATCAAACTGAATGGGGATAGTTCTTTGCGCCGGAACGGGCCAGCTAACGTTTTCAGGTGGAAACGCCGGCTTGCTAACTTTCTGTCCTTTGCTCCACAAGGAGATACATCTCACTTGCAAATCCAGCTTCGAATGGTTCTCAACTTGAATAGTGTAGTTACGGTGGTGTCCATTGTCTGTTTTGATCGAGAGAACAACGGAGTCAGCCATTTTGCGACGCTCTTCGTCGCTGACGTAGAGAGGCTTCGTCCAGTTAGGCAGAATCTCGCGGAGACGCGAGATAACTTCGTCGTTGCTCGTAAATTCGATGGGATTCAATTGGATTTGTTGACGAATGCCTTCGATGGCGATTCCGCGCTGAATGAATAACGCGACGTGCAGCGGCCGACCGAGCACCTGCTCCATTAGGGTCGCCATTGCGATTTCCTGCTCGATCCACACGGACGCACGGATTACATCACGGCCCTCAATCTTCCCGCGATTGTGCATTATCACGATGAGGCCGACGGATTCGTATAAGCGCCGAAGCACGTTCTCGGATAAGGTTTTCAGAGTTGTTTGGTTTTGGGCGAAATACCCTTCGAAAATCGTGCTTTTCGTAACCAGGTCGCAAACACGTTTCCCCAAGTCTTTTTCTTCGTCTGTGTACTGTCCGCAAGAGACAAAGATTGTTTTCCGTTGCTCAACCATGCTCGACAGTTTAGCAGGCACACGGGAATCACATGAAGCCGGTGATGAACTACGGAGATGCGCGAACTAATGGTATAAACCCGCCACTCCTTCAAAATTAAGAACTACCCAGTTCTCAAATCTCATTCTGTGCCCTTCCTACCTAAAACCCTGCGCCTGACCGTCCGCTCCTTCTGTCAAGGCTCTCCCGCTTCGCTCCGATGAACGCGAAAACCACGCGGCCTTGACAGCGCGGACGGCCAGGCGCCTCGCCCCGCCACGAAGGGCATTTGCTTTTAATGCACCGCTCTCTGCGGTGCCTCTAAGAAGCAAAAAACGAAACCAACGAAAGGAGTTTTTTCCATGCAACAAACCAGCAAACAACCTGCTTTCGAGCTAGGCCAGATCGTCGCGACACCGGGCGCTTTGGCCGCGCTTAAGAAGGCAGGACAACAGCCGGGCGAGTTCCTCACGCGCCATGTCAACCGCGAGTGGGGCGATTTGTCCGACGAGGACCGGAAGGAAAACGACTACAGCCTAGAGCACGGGTTCCGGCTCTTGAGCGCCTACC
>Ga0073928_10005023_pt1 | contig 18913 bp, 15 predicted proteins | sample PaiPotPPA55metaG_FD_76969 | JGI IMG/M metagenome (GOLD analysis project Ga0073928, IMG submission 76969) | Iron sulfur acid spring bacterial and archeal communities from Banff, Canada, to study Microbial Dark Matter (Phase II) - Paint Pots PPA... ... | reverse complement strand
GGATTCGCAAAAGTGGTGCGTTCTTCTCCATGTGGAAGTTCCGCACAATGTGCGTGAATTCGGCTGAGGTGCTGGAGGACTATTTGGCACATAATCCCAATGCGCAGGCGGAGTGGAACGAAACCCATAAGTTGCGCAAGGATCCCCGGATCACACCGCTCGGCGGTTTTCTTCGGCGATACAGCCTGGACGAGCTGCCGCAGCTCTGGAATGTGCTGGTGGGTCAGATGAGTCTGGTTGGACCGCGCCCGATTGTCGCGGCTGAAGTAGAGAAATATGGAGACTGCTTCGAGTGTTATTGCAGAGTAAAGCCTGGATTGACGGGGCTTTGGCAAGTCTCGGGACGCAGCGAACTCAGCTACGATGCGCGGGTGGCACTGGACTGCGAGTATGTGGAGCGCTGGTCGCTGACCAAAGACTTCATGATTTTGCTGAGGACGTTTTCTTCTGTAGTGAATCAGGACGGCGCGTTCTGAGTAGAGCCTGGGGCCGGCGGGTAGGGGCACTCCTTGTCGCTCATTTTACGCCCCCTGAGTCGCTGACCGAGTGTTTGATGACAAGGCCTGAGGTGCCGCTGAGGACTTGTCGCGCGCGCTGACTGCTGCTTTTTCATAGTCTTGAGGGTAGCCTGATGTCGTTGGAAGTGATGCGGGATCTGCTGAAAGTCTCACTGAGACGGAGCCTGGATGCGCTGAGCGAGGAGGACAGGCTCGCGGCGGCGTGGCCTGTGGTTTGTGGCAAAGCGATGGCTGAGCGGGGAACCGTTATGGGCTACGTGGACGGGGTAGTACGGGTGCAGGTGGAGGATGGAGCATGGTTGCGTCAGCTGGTAAGCATGCGCGTACAGCTTGCGGGAGAGATGGCGCGGATCGCAGGGGTGAAGGTGAGCGAGATACACTTTGAGGGGAAGAGGAAGAATGAACGATGAGAGAGCAAGCTGGAGTAACGATTGAGGATGTACGGAGAGTTGCGGAGTTGGCGAATCTGGAGCTGACTGCAGAAGAGGAGCCGCAGATGCAGCGTGACCTCAGTGCGATTCTGGGGCACATCGCTCAGTTGAATGAATTGGATACGGCTGGGGTTCCGCCGATGGCTCAGGTGGGTGAGATCTTGGGCGGCGTTGTGGATGATGCGGGCATTTCGTTGCGGGAGGATGCCGTGCGACCCTCTCTTGATCGTGCGTGCGTGATGGCTGCTGCACCGGAGAGCGACGGGCGGTTCTTCAAAGTCCCGAAGGTTATTGAGCGCTAGTTTCGATCTATGGCGATGGACGCGCCGAGGCGGGACCAGTAGTTTCAGAGATGGAGACGGCGAGAGTAAAAGCAATGGACGTAGAGAGTTTAACAATTGATGGGGTGCGTGCGGCAGTGGCTTCAGGGGAGATGACGGCTGCGGCCGTGGCTGAGCTGCACTATCGGCGTATCGGTCTCCAAGACGCTGAAATGAATAGTTTTCTGGCGTTAAGTCATGAGCGGGCGATGTTTCAGGCGAAGAAGATCGATGGAATGGCTGCGAAGGCTGAACCGCTGCCGGCGCTAGCTGGAGTTCCATTAGGAATCAAGGACGTTCTCGTGATGAAGGGTGCTCCGGCAACGGCTGGATCATTGATTTTGAAGGACTACAGGCCTCCATACGATGCGACGGTTGTAACCAGGCTGGAGGGGGCCGGAGCGGTTTTGTTGGGAAAACTGAATTGCGATGAGTTCGCGATGGGCTCGTCCAACGAAAACTCGGCATATGGCCGTGTGCTGAATCCAAGGGCTTTGGACCGTGTTCCTGGGGGTTCGAGCGGTGGATCGGCGGCTGCGGTGGCGGCGAACTTCGCCGTTGCCACGCTGGGGACGGATACTGGCGGGTCAATTCGGCAACCGGCCGCTTTTTGTGGGGTGGTTGGCGTGCTGCCGACGTATGGGCGGGTCAGCCGGTATGGATTGATTGCCTTTGCTTCTTCGCTGGACCGGGTGGGTCCATTGACGAAGAATGTGAAGGATGCGGCAACGGTGCTGCAGGTGATTGCCGGAAAAGATGTTATGGATGCCACATCGTCAGATCGTCCGGTGGACGACTATGTTGGCGGGTTAGCTAAGCCAATAGAAGGCCTGCGGATCGGCGTACCGCAGGAGTATTTTGGCGAGGGCCTGGATCCGGAGATTCGTGGTGCGATTGAGGGTGTACTTGCTGGTTTGAAGATGGTGGGAGGTGTGGTGAAGCCGGTCAGTTTACCGCACACAAAGTACGCGATTCCCACCTACTATGTGATCGCCACGGCGGAGGCTTCGTCGAATCTGTCACGGTTCGACGGGGTGAGATTCGGTTTGAGAGCGGAGGAGGCGAAGACGCTCTCTGAGATGTACCGGAAGACTCGGGATGAAGGGTTTGGGGCCGAGGTGAAGCGTCGTATTCTGCTGGGTACTTATGCGCTGAGCGCGGGTTATTACGACGCTTACTATCGCAAGGCGCAGCAGGTGAGGACGCTGCTGACGCGAGATTTTCTGGCGGCGTTCGCAGAGGTGGATGTACTGGTGGCTCCGGTGACGCCGACTCCGGCGTTCAAGCTCGGTGAGAAGACGGATGATCCGGTGCAGATGTACTTGGAGGACATTTACTCGGTGGCGGCGAGCCTTGCTGGAATATGCGGGGCGTCGGTACCGTGCGGAAAGACGAAGGATGGGCTTCCGATCGGGGTGCAGGTGATGGGCAGGCACTTCGATGAGGCGACGATGCTGCGCGTGGCACAAGCGGTGGAGACGGGGCAGATGAGCGTATAGATGTGCCGGGATGCCAAATCCACTGTGAAGGCCGGCAGGCTACCACGAAAGGGGGCTTGTCCATTTCTCTAGTGGAACCCAAATACATCCGGTATGCTGGAAGCTGCCCTTTCAAAGGATTTTGACGATATGACGGCCTTTGATTGCTCTCGTTTCAAGACCGCGAGCCTGGGGCTTTCCAAGAGAAACCGTCGAAGGTAAAAGAAGGTTGCGAGGATTACAGCAGATGCAGTTTGGTGGTTCGCCCCGAGTACTGAAAATTGGATACGTAGTTTTGTTGACTGTGTGCGGAACGCTGGCGGCTGGCGCTCAGTACACTGATTTTGGACAGGCGTTGGGAACTACTTCAGGGCAACAGGCTACCTGTAACCCGCAAGACCTGGCCTGCCAGACCGCTCAACAGAATCCTGCTGATCAGGGAAATCTCCAGAGACGTCTGCCTTCGACGAATCAACCAAACTCTCAGGGAGCGCTGCTGCCGGGGCAGAACAACACCACTAACGGCGATCAAACGCAGCAACAGCAACAAGGACAATTGAACGTGCCGCCTAGGCTGCCTTTGGATTCGCCTACCGAGTTTCAGCAGATGGTTGCGAATTCGATAGGCAAGCAGCTTCCGATCTACGGGGCGAGTCTGTTCCGCAACCCGCCGTCGACCTTCGCACCGTTGAATGGAGTTCCCGTAACACCGGAGTATGTCATTGGGCCTGGGGACGAGTTGCTGATCCAGGTTTGGGGGCAGGTTACGCTCAACAGCCGATACACCGTCGATCGATCGGGGAGCATTTATATACCTCAAGTCGGTACGGTGCATGTTGCGGGGCTGACGTTTGCGCAGATCCATGATTTTCTAAAAACGCAGATGGCGCGAGTCTTCCGTAACTTCGACCTGAACGTAAATATGGGGCAGTTGCGTTCGATCCAGGTATTCGTTGTGGGGCAGGCGCGGCGACCGGGAAGTTATACGATCAGCTCTTTGAGCACGCTGACGAATGCACTCTTTGCGACAGGCGGCCCAGCGCCTCAGGGCAGTCTTCGGCATATTCAGTTAAAGCGTGGGGGCGATGTTGTTGTCGATTTCGATTTGTATGATTTATTGCTGCACGGCGACAAGTCGAAGGACGAACAGTTGCTGCCCGGAGATGTGATCTATATCCCGCCGGTGGGGCCGCAGGTGGCTGTGGCAGGCAGCGTGAACGCCCCGGCTATCTATGAGCTTAAATCGGCAAATAGCACAACGGCTGGCGAAATCCTGGAGCTCGCTGCGGGTCTGACGAACGTAGCTTCAAGAGAGATAATCCGATTGGAGCGGGTGGATGAACGCCGGATGCGCAGCATTACCGAGGTGGCCCTGGATGCGCAGGGAAGAGCGACTGTACTGCATGATGGTGATCTTTTGGAGCTGATGGCGGTTCCTGGTCAATACAAAGATGCGATTACGCTTCGGGGGAATGTGGCAAATCCAGGGCGCTATACCTGGAAGGCGGGGATGCGCATTCGCGATCTGCTGCCGGATAAAGACGCCCTGATCACACGCGAATATTGGTTGAAGCGCGGGCAGTTGGGCCAGCCGATGCTGACGTATGTTCCAACCTGCCTTCCGATAACCCCCTTTGGCATTCCGGGTTTGATTTATGGCATTCCGGTTGGAGAAGAGGGGCAAAATCCAAACTGGCGATACTCCTCGACGAGAAATCCGAATTTGATCGGATTGGCATTTGGCAATGAGGGAGGAGCCTCTAACGGACCGGACAATGCGCCGACGGACGGCGGTTTGGATTGCGCGAGGGTTCCTGAATCCGAGACAGCTGCCAGCGGAATCAACGATCGCTATACGCCGCCTGCACAAGCGCCTCCAACGATGAGTTCAGCAACCGCGCAAAACTTATCGACAAGTGGCTTATTCCCGAACAACGTGCAACAGAATAACAGCGGCTTGAATCAGTTGAGCGCCACCAGCGCCAGCGTTGGTTCGACTATTGTTGCCAATGCGTCAGCCGGGCAATTCAAACCGCGCAATGATGTCAAACTGAGCGAACCAGACGTCGATTGGAGTTACGCGGTCATCGAACGGCAAAGCAAAGAGAATCTGACGACGTCCCTGCTGCCGTTTAATTTAGGCAAGCTGGTGTTGGAAGGTGACGCTTCGCAGAACCTTGAGTTGCTGCCAGGCGACGTGGTCACAATCTTTTCAAAGGCGGACATTCGCGTACCCCAGGCACAGCAGACCAGGTATGTTCGGCTGGAAGGGGAGATTGCTTCTTCCGGCGTCTATAGCGTGTTGCCGGGTGAGACACTGCGGCAAGTGGTGCAGCGGGCCGGGGGGCTGACCCCGGATGCCTATCTCTATGGCTCGGAGTTCACACGTGAGTCGACGCGTCGGGTTCAGCAGCAGCGGCTGAATGAATATATCGATCAGATGACTCTGCAGATCAGCACCAATGCGACGAACAATGCGGGTCGGGCGCTCAATCCGCAAGACAGCGCTGCGCAAGCTACAGCTCAGCAACAGAACCAGAATGTTATCAACAGCCTGCGGCAGGCACGAGCGACAGGGCGTATCGTTCTGGAGATGCCTGTTGACGCCAAGAATGTATCGCAGCTTCCTGACCTGCCCCTGGAGGACGGAGATCGATTTATTGTGCCGCGAATACCCTCTACGGTGAGTGTGAATGGAGCTGTCTACAATCAAAACTCCTTTGTGTACGATCCAAGCCGCCGCGTGGGAAGTTATATTCGGCTGGCTGGTGGGGCTAATCGAGATGCCGACAAGAATCGGGCTTATGTCATCCGAGCAAGCGGTTCTGTTCTCAGCAAGCAGTACAGTTCTTCTCTGCGCGGAAGCAGCTTTGATTCGTTACATATCTATCCCGGCGACACGGTGGTCATTCCGTTGAATCTTACGAAGGGCAATACCATTCGCACGGTCGTTAGCGTTGCGCAGATTGTGGGACAGTTGGGAATTGCGATAGCAGCTGGTAATACGATCTTCTAGACTAATGTGCGAATGTACGTTTGGATTGGGTCATTGTTAGCTTAAATTCATGGATCATTTAGCATGGATTTGGCACCGCCCCATTTCGGAGACTGCAAAAATGGAGCAGCGCACTCAGGAAGGGCCGTGGATACCGGCTCCGCATGGCGACTCCGATCTAATGTACATTTGCAATTCCAGCAAATCTCTTTGGAAAAGGATGAATTGCATTAGCTCTTTCCAGCAAAGCGTGTAGTGTTTCGAGGACTTGATCAACAGCAATATTTTTGATGCAATGAGCGTCCGGTGCATTGCAGCAATCGGTACAGGATCCCATCAATTCCGAGGGCATGCATAACTCAACGAGAGGCCCTATCGGATGAATACGAGTTGGTGATGATGGATGGTCAGGATTTCCGTCCTTGTTTGCGACAAAAAGTGTTACGGTGGGAATTCCCAAAGCTCCTGCGATATGAGCCGGACCAGAATCATTTCCTAAAAAGAGATTTGCGTGTGCGATTAGCGCGATTGATTCAACGAATGTTGTGATTCCCGCAACAAGTGTGGTGCTTTTGCCGGTGAGGGAATGAAGGCTTTCTGTTATCTCTACATCTTCGCGGCCGCTCAAGAGAATAATGTTCATGCCGCTTTGTTTAAGAGACTCTATAAGAGTCCCCCAATATTCGATCGGCCATCTGCGGTAAGGCATACTTGCTCCGGGAGCAATAATTGCGAACGCTCCGTTTCGATCGATCTTTAATCGTTCCGCTAAGGTATGCCAGTTAACGGAAAGCGCAATCTGCTGGAGTGAATGGATGCAGGATGTACTTATGCCTTCGATGAACTTTTCTGGAATGAGCCCCGACTTTGTGAGCAATTGCGAAAATCGCTTAGGTTCGTGAAGGCCGCTTTCTCCATCATAAATTTCCGTCAGTAGAGCATCCCGGTGAATGGCCGCTCGGCCCGTGGGCGCGAGAGAGGCGAACCCAATACGACGTGGCGCTCCTACCAAATAAGAAAGCACACGGTCTCGAAAGAGATCATCAGGCCAGCGAGGGACTATGCAGATATCTGGTGTGCAGTGGCGCATTTCTTTTAAGTAGCGGATTAGGATACGCAAGACCCTTTGAATTGATAGGCCCATATTTACGGGGACGACAGGACCGAGCTTCAGCGCATAGACATTATCGACACCAGGAAACAAGCGATAAAATGAAGCCACGGTATTCTCAACAGCGCAGTCTATCCTGGCAGATGGATAGGTCTGGCGAAGGCGCTCCAGTAGCGGCATTAGCATGATTGTGTCGCCCAGGTGATGAGTGAGGCTGATTACGAGAAAGTGTTCAGGTGACCGAGCCTTCCTTTTCGAAAAAGGAAGCAGATGTATCCATCTAAAGAAGGAAACTCCGGTTCGGAAAAGCCTAGTGGCAATTCCTCTCGCATGCCACATCAATGGAGGATACGATCTCCCAAGAAGATTTTTTAGACCCCTTTTGGACATTGGATTACTCTCCGAAATCCGAATGTTGGGTTATCAAGAACGCGCCCTGACAATACCTCTTTAATTGAGTCTTCTTCTTCAGTCTTCGCCCTCAGATATCGACCGCGAAGTAATCGCCGCACCTCCCATGTCTGAGGAAGAATAATGCACAGCGACAGAAGAACCCCGATCGCTCCGAAGCGTCGCACGAGCATAATGGAGAGCGCGAAATTCAGCATTGCTGTGAGGGTTGAGCAAACAGCTTGCAACAGGAGACGTTGGGTTGCTGCCAGCAGAGCAGCCTGATCGATCGTGACGGCTAGCAGGACAGCGCAAGAACACAGACCCCACAGAAGGGTCGAACTTGGAACTTCTGTCTTGCCGGCCCATACGCCGAGGATACACCGTCCGGCGAAACCAAGCATTAATGGGGCCCAAGTCACGGTCAATAAGGATGGGTCACAAGTCACGGTCAATAAGTTAGCAATGGTAGCACACATGATACGACGATAGGCCGCGCGATCCAAACCAGATCCTGTCCGACATACGCCTCCGAAAACGATGGTACCAGAAGAGACTGCAGCAGGGAGGCATACCCACGAGTCCCTGCCATCAACCGGACATTCTAAGATGTACCTTTGAATCGTAACGCCAATGGATACCAAAGTGGGATGCTATCGAACTTACTCCATCTCCAATGGGGAAACAAGCGGCGTATAACTTTGCGTCCCAAGCTGGCTTGTCGGTAGGCGCTTTCCCCCCTAACCGGGGATTGAAGGATTTTTTCAGGATAAAATCGTTCAAGAGGAATGAATAATTCAGACAGCGTTTTCGCAGTTAATTGATATTCAAAATAACAATTGCGCGGATGATACTCGAGAGTTGTGACAAAAATATAGCCTTTGAAAAACTCGTTTATTGCTTTGGTCATGCCGCGGCGAATTTCATCCGGGATATGTTCAAACACAGAGACGGAAGCTATATGGGTTATCTGTGGATTTTCCTTCAACAATCGCGCAAGAGATTCATAATTTCCCAGGTTACGATGAAAGATGATGTTAGAAAGGCGACTTCTCCCTTCACCAACGTTCACATCCAGCACATGCACTTCTTTGACGTAAGGGGCGATCACTGTCGTAAAAAATCCTGCCCCTGTAATTGGTGAACCTCCACCGATATCCAGCACGACGGAGTCCGGGGTCAGGTCAAGCAACTCAATGGCTTGATGGTATTCCCAGAATCGTTGGCTTAACTTGCCTCCGCCATATATGTTTCCATCCCATTCCGCGGGACTATTCACGTCGCCGTATGCCTGCCAGAGGGCAGCTTTGAGTTTTTCAGTTAGAAGTGTCATCTTTTTAAAAGTTATACATTAGCCGAAACATTTGGCTCTCACTTGAAGTAAGCATCTTCGGGCAGAGCCGGCGAAACTCCCACGGATTCGATGACATCAGCTTGAACCTCCCGCTTACCATGGACTGAATTTGCGTTTAGATACCGACCTTGCAAGATTTGTCGTATCTGCCATGTTGCCGGAAAGACAATGAACACCAGGTAAGAGATGATCGTTGCCATCAGAACGCCGATCGCTCCCAGATGCTGCACCAAAACGATAGAGAGGATAAGATTCAGGACCGCCGCGAGGCTTGAGTAGATGGTCTGCAATTGGAGATGCTGGGTCGCCGCCAGCAAAGCCCCTTGGTTGAGTGTAATAGACAGCAGAACAGTCCAGAAGCACATGCTCCATAAAAGAACAGAACTGGGAACTGCCGCCTTACCAGCCCATACACCGATGATCCAACGGCCTGCAAACCCAAGAAACAGCGCAGTGGGAATGACTGTCAATAGCGTAGCCCGCATGATTCGATGGTAAGCTGTGCGAATCCAGGCGAGGTCATGGCTTACATATGCCTCTGAGAACGCTGGCCAAAGAGACGGCACTAGGAGTGACTGCAGCACGGCTGCGTAACCTACAAGTCGCAATGTGACCGCATAAGGAGTCACTTGCTCGGCTCCGAGGAAGTGCGCGATAATAAGATTATCCGTATTGAAGACGGCAAGCCCGGCTAGCTGAAGAATGAAAAAGAGCATGCCATGACTCATAATCTCGCGGGCTGTGCTCAGATGAACTCTTCTGGGTGTTGGACGAATGCGTGGTTCATGACGAAGCCCCATCCACAGATTCAGCAAGATGGTTCCAGTCAGCATAGCTGCGCAAAAAGCAGCCATTAAATCAACCACTGTGCCATGCATTCGTACCACGAGAATGATCGCTACCAGTCCAAGCACGCTGTTGAGCATCGCGAACGTATTTGCAATCGGCACACGCTGGTATCCGCCCATAACTTTATTGGCAAGACCGAGCGGCAGGGTGAGAAGAACGTAGCCAAATGAAATGGCTGCGCATTTCCCGGCTTGTCGCGCCACCGCTGGGTCGCCCAGTCCGAAGAGTTTTTGCCAATCGATATGGGGCCAGATTACCGCGCTCAAAAGTCCCAGAAGTACGGCGATCGTAGACGTGGCCCAGAATGCCGTCGCATAGTAGCGCTTCGCCATCTCTTCGGAACGTTCGGCATAAGCTCGCGAGATACAGTTGGTGAGCGTATTGGCAATGCCCAGATCAAGCACCGCCAACATCATGATCGTGGTACTGATCGTTACCCAGAAGCCATATTGTTCTGGACCAAGATACCGAATCGTAATGGGTAGACTGACGGCGTTTACCAGAACAGCCGTCGCCTTCCCCACAGCTCCCGATAACCCTCCCTTGAGTACGCGAGCGAATCGCGGGTCATCTTTTTTCATCCTGGTGTGGAACGCATTAATCATCAAAATAAGTATCTCTCTTGAGGCTCGCAATCGGATGAATACGCGTTCGAAACGAATGCCCCGCCGCAACAATATCTAAGCTGCGCGGATGGTGGCTGATTTACATTTTATCTGCAGCGGCTCCTGCTAAAAGAAACTACTCCACATTGCCATGTGTCCTTTGCTGGTATAGCAAAGTTCCTCTTAGCCGTGAACTCCATCCAGATATCTGCTGTGAAAAGAAGGAGCTAGATTTTTCCTTAAGTCGATTTGCTACTATTGTTTCCAGAGGATGATGAATGGACGAAGCGTCGAAAACGCGAGCTGTTCGTAATAGCGATTTTTATTCCAAATATATGAGCGACAGTGTCCTCGACATTGGTTGCGGACCAGATCTAGTTGTTCCCCACGCTACGCCGTTCGATCAAGAAGATGGGGATGCAAATGAAATCCTTAATTATTTTCAGCCAGAGAGTTTTTTTTGTGTTCATAGTTCCCATTGCCTAGAGCACATGAGAAATCCTCAAAAATCCATAGCAGATTGGTGGGCATTGGTAAAACCTGGCGGATACTTAATTACAGTTGTTCCCGATGAGAACCTCTACGAGCAGGGATACTGGCCTAGTCTCTTCAATAGTGACCACAAGAGCATGTTTCGCTTGGATGAGATTTCTAAACATCCTGAAATATCCTACAATATCAAGGACTTAGCCAGCTCTTTGCCAGGCGCCATCATCATCTCTGCTAAACGTCATAGCGATCATTATTGTCATTGGAAAGCATTGATTCATGCCCCTAAACCTATTCGTATCATTTTCTTTCGTATACGGCGCTGGTTCTTTGACAAGGGGCTAATCAACAGTATTTTCGATCAAGCCCTGATCAGGGTGGCCCTCCTATTAAATGTGCCCATGGATCAGACTTTGGGAAAGGCACTGGCACAAATTGAAGTCGTAGCACAGAAAACTCTGCACCAAGAAACATAGGCGCACGGTCGATGGATATCTCTACGGGCGCTCTATGCGGAAGCCTGGCAGAACATTCCCCGGGGGGCGGTTTTGCGCCGCTTGCGGCGATACAATCGCCCACTCGCGATGGCGATCAAGGCAATCGCATCGTCCTCATCAGGCAATCCGGACCTGAGCGTGATCGACGTCGGCGCAACATCGGGGAGACGGGTCGCTGTGATTGAGCAAATGGAACGCGGGGGCTTAGAGTCCTATCTTTTGTTTTGATCCCATGGACATCGATTTTTTCAGCAACTCCAACCGCGAGTGTTCCGCAGGATTGTTTGATAGCCGCGTCACTCCTTCCCTGGCGAATGCCCAGACAACGCCGAGGAACAAGCCGAATACCGCCGCCCCTAGGACGATGAGTGTTCTCTTGGGCGACGACCGCCTATCAGGGACAATCGCCCTGTCAACGACTTGGACCGTTGCTCCCTGACGTGCTTCATCCACCTTGGCAATTTCATACTGTCGCGCCAAGAGATCGAAGATGGTCTCGAAGTATTTGACGTCTCGCAGCTTCCGTATATATTCGACCCCTGCTTCCTGCATACCTCCCTTGGGGATAAGCGCATTCGACGCGCCTTCCGAGGCAGCACCCATCCTTTCCGCTTGCGATCGCAGACCAGCCAACTGCTGTTCGGCCATCTGGAGTTCAGGGTTCTCTCCGGTCGCGAAGGAACGCATAGCGCTAATCTGGACCTCTTTCGCAGCGATCTGCCCTCGGAGTTCGGCAACCAGTTCGATAGTCGCGCGCGTCTGGCTATCTAACTGGATTAGACCGGTTTTCTGTCCCGTCTTCTTCAAATCTTCCTCGGCCTTTGCAAGATTGTCCTTGGCTTGAACCAACTGCTGCTCGAAGAACAGTCGACGCTGCGATGCCTCGGTGACCGCCAGGTTAGCGGAGAGCTTCTTGAATTCCTCGACGTATCCGTTGGCCATCTCCGCAGCGCGGTGCGGGTCGCGATCGGTGACGGAAATGCGGATCAGCCCATCCTTGGCGCCGTTATCGATATCAACAGTATTCTCAAGCTGCTTTCGAGCATCCGACCTTTGCTTCACCTTGAAAAGCCCTACCAGGTGAAAGCGATCGAGCATCGCATCTTCGACCGTTCGACTTCTCAGCATGGCGACCTGAAGGTCGTTGGGATTCTTCAGCCCCAAACTCCCGCCAGCTAAGGAGGCGACCGAACTAAGGTTGCCAAGCTGTGCCATAAGTGCGGAGCCTGCGGTTGTCTGCTGCGGCGGCAGAATGGAGGTCATTGCCGTATATCGAATGGGAAGCAATAGCGAGACAACTACTCCGATAACGATTGTGTAAGCTGCTATCTTGAGGATCAGCCGCCGATATTGAACAATGACGATGAGGATATCCAGAAGAGAGATATCTCCTTCCGGCGGCACAGCAGAAATCGAATCCACGCCTCTCTCGGGCCGGCTGAGCACTGTTTCTGATACTTCATACTGATTCACAGACATTATGTTCTCACAGTAGCAAAAAACCAGTCAGCAACCCGCGTCTTTAGGGATCAGATGAGGCATCTTTTCTACTACCAGTTTCCGAGCCCGCCACGAACGCCCCGTACCGGAACCGCACCGCATACGTGAGTTGCAGGTTTATGGGCAACCCGAGGTCTATGTCGTTCTTCTGAACCGTAACGGGTGGCACGACACTGTTGAATGTCTTAAATCCGTCCCCTCAGGATCTTTGTCAGGTGCGGCCGTGTGCGCTCTCGGGGAAAGCTCTTTGATAGGGCCGCATTTGCAGCATAAACGCCGCCGAACCACAACTACGAATGAATGCGACTGTCGATCGGAAAGAGGCGACCGGGGTTTAGCCCTCGTGGTGCAGTACGATTAGAATTAGCGTATGGGCGTGCGACGTTCTTTGGGTGTGTTGGCGGTGGTGACGTAAATGTCGTGGAATTTTATTTATGCTCTGGACGTGTTTGCGATCTTGCTGTTCGCGATCTCCTACTATCTCAATTGTTACCGCCGGGGATATCGAATCGACATATGGCACACACAATTGTTTCTGGTTTGTGTTCTGCCAAATATGATCATGCTTCCGTTCTCCAAGAGCGAGTTGAACGCTCCTGTGGTGGGCCATGACTTCGCGGCTATCGTGGTTGCCCTGCCCAACGTCTTTCTGACTTCGTTGGCCGGTTACTTCGCGATATTGGCTGGAGGTTTTGTGTGGCGCTTTCGTGCTGGTCTTGGAACCCGCAAGCTTGCAGTCAAATTTCTGGATATTGTTCCCCAATGTTCGATGATGTTGATGTCTTCGCGAAGCCTCCTGGTTTTCCATTCGTTGATCTGCCTGGCTTTTCAAATCGTCATTCTGGGCATATATTTCAGTCACGATGGGTTCGGATTCGACCTCAGGCACTACACGTTTGCAAATCCTGTACTTCGCCCAGTTGCTATGGTCGGTTCTAGCTATTCACTCGTCGTCGCTTCCCATTGCCTTGCACGCTACATCGATAAAAAGGAGAGGGTTCTGCTGACATGCACGCTGTTGCTCAGCTTCGGCCTGGTATTCTTCGGCTCGAGGAGCAACATCCTGACGATTTACAGCGGCATTCTGCTGTGCTATCTGATAAGTCTTCGAACCAGAATCAGTCTGCTCAAGCTTGCGAGCGTGATCTCTGTCATTCTCCTGGGAGGCCTTTATCTCGGCAATGCGCGAGCTGGCCAGTACTCCCTGAGTGACTTTTTTGCGTTGCTGGCTGTGGCGTTAGTTTATGGAAATAACTTCTCTGATTTGCGCGACTTCGCCTGGGTGGACGCGCTGTGGGACCATCACCTCTGGATCGGTAAAACCTACCTCGCTGCTCTAACCGCGTTTGTTCCAAGGTTTGCCTCCGAGTTTCGAGATACATGGGGAACGGGTGCCGCAACAGCCATAACACTCGGCCTTGATCCGCATGTGCATCCGGGTGTGAGACCGGGCGCATTCGGAGAGAGCTATTTCAATTTCGGTTTGCCTGGGGTGTTGATCGCCGGGCTCGCAATGGGCATCATCTTTCGTCGCGTAGATATAGATGTTAAACGAGCTGTGACGGCTCCTCAGCCTTCAATGAGAAAGGCGTTCGCCTCCACCATGTTGCTGAACGTCGCGGGAATCATCGCAATAAGTGCCAATTCTTCGGGATTTTTCGTCCTCGGAGGGTTATACCTCTTTTCATGGTTTTGTCTGCGTGTCGCGGCACTGGTTCATTCGCGACCTGCGTTGCCAGCAAATGCTGGCTAACCTGCGGTGATTCACCCTCGCCCGTAGCATTTTCCCTCGTAATAGGATGAAGATGCTTCTACTAAGATTTGAAAGCGAGTCAGATCAGTGCGAATTGCAATGCATGTCTGCCCTACAAAGTTTCTTTATGTCAGGCGCAGGCCGTTAGGACGAAAGCTTCGGATTTTGGATATCGGCTGCGGGAACAATTCCCCGAGCACTACCAAGCGCTGGTTTCCGGGTTGTCACTATTCTGGCGCAGACATCGAGCAGTACAACAACAGCAATGCCGATGTTGCGGCGATGGACGACTTCTATCTTCTGGCTAAGGACGGTTCTGGCTACTCCGCAATTCCGGACAGCAGCTATGATTTCATCATCCTCCATCACGTTGTAGAGCACATGCCAGCGCCAGCACCGATCCTGGCTACGATCTGCTCAAAACTGAAGCCAGGTGGATATATCTGGATCGCCTTTCCTTCACTGCGCAGCTTGTCGTTACCTTCAGCGGAGGGAACGCTCCAATTCTGCGATGACCCCACACATGTCTACGTCCCGGATATTCGGGAGATTTCGAATGTTCTTCTAATGAATGGAGTGAAGGTTCTTCATGCAGGTAGATCCAGAGCGTTTGTCAGAGAAGCGATTGGCGCGATCATGCTTCCTTTGGCGGTGCTCAAAAGGCTATTCACTGGCAGGCTATCCGGCAAGGGGCTCTGGTATATCCTTGGATTTGAAGATCACGTGTTTGGTCAGCGCAAGCCAATTTGAGGTCGCTCACCCTGAGTTTGGAAGGACCACAAACCCTGATCAACTGAGTTTGATTTGGCATGAAACCGACAACATACGCTAACAAACGAGCGCTCATTGTGAAGTTTGGCCAGATCGGAGATGTGATCATGGCCATACCGGCGGTGCGCTCTCTCTATGAGCAGGGCTTCGAGATCCATTGGGTCTGCGGCAGGGCAGCCCAGCCGCTACTTGAGTGCTATTCGTGGATCACGGTGATACCTGTAAATGATAAGGCGATCCTCCGTGGAGGATTCTGGGAGCGGACAAAGCACATTGTCAGCCTATGGTCCAAACTTGCTTTTAAGGGATATGACCTCTGCGCAACGTTGTATTACGACAATCGCTATCACTTGTTGACGCTGCCCATTAGGGCCCAGCACAAATTGGCGCTCTCCGGACGCTCAAGGGGAACCTTGCTGCTCGCTGGCCGCCATCATACGGACGAATATTTTCGGGTACTTCGGGGAATAGAGGACGGCTGCCGAGAGAGGAGCAGCTTGCCGGTTCGTCCCGATCGCCTGCCGCAATTCCGATGGGATCTGGAGAAAGCATCACGGCGCGTTGCGATCGTTCCGGGAGGTACGAGCAACGTGCTTGGGCAGCAGGTCTTACGTCGATGGCCTGTGGAGCGATATGTGGCTCTCGCACGCCAACTGATTGATCGGGGATGGGAAGTGGTTTTATTGGGCGGCCCGGAGGACATGTGGGTCAAGCCCTATTTTGCGACGCTCGTGGTCACCGACTGCATCGGTACGCTGTCGCTGCCAGAGGTGATTCGTGCCTGTGACACGTGCGATGCAGTCGTTTCACACGATACTGGCCCGTTGCATTTGGCGGGCTTAAGCGACACATGCCTAGTGGGAGTATTTGGACCAACCGATCCCGCAACCCGTGTTCCTCGGAGACCGTTTGTCGTGGGCATATGGGGCGGCCAGGGCTTTGCCTGCCGGCCTTGCTACGATGGCCGTGACTTCGCGCCGTGCCAATTCAATGGATGCATGCACCAGGTGACGCCCGAACTGGTGCTTCGTGAACTGGACAAGCTGCTTGGCGATCGATCGGTGGGGACATGGAGTCCGTGGCGGATCGTCTACCCGGACGAAACCCCACAAGTGGTAACACCGTTTGCTGTCCTGAAGTAAGTAAAACAGCGATTCCCCTGCAACCTCGCATCAAATCTACAGAGGGTATGGGCAACTATGCTGTTCACTCGATTTCATGCGGATTCGTTTGCATGGTCGGATCGATATCGAGAGATGCCCAGCCGAAATACACGAAAAATACAGGAAAAATGGGATGCGAACCTTCCCCGTGTCCTTCAACAAAAGTGTCAAGAGGTTTCCAGATAGATATACTGGAGTTGTGATCTAATCAGGTTTTACGGAGGTTCTTCTGAATGCGCGTTCTGTTCCTCAACCCCCCTTTTCATCCTCGATTTTCCCGAGAACAGCGCAGCCCTGCCGTGACGAAGAGTGGGACGTTGTACTACCCGAAGTGGCTGGCTACCGCCGCTGGAGTCGCCATTAAAAACGGGCACGAGGTTGACTTGGTTGATGCTCCGGCGGGCGGCTTCTCCGTGCAGGCGGTGATCGACCGGATTGCAGCGAAGAACATTGAAGCAGTCGTTTGCGACACCTCGACTCCCAGTATTCTCAACGACATCAGCGTCGTCGAAGCCATGGTCGCAGCGAATCCCGGTTTGCATGTGCTGATGGTCGGACGTCATGTGTCGTCTCTTCCCAAAGAGACGCTCGCCATGTCGCCCTCCCTTGAGGCAGTCGCCATTCGCGAGTATGAATACACCGTGCGCGATTGGCTGGCGGCAAAGTCATGCGGCGCGGATCTCTCCACCGTGGACGGTCTGGTCTGGCGCAGCAGGACGGGAGAGATCATCAGCAACAAGCAGCGCGAAGCCATTAAGAACCTTGATGAGCTACCTTTCGTCTCTGAGGTGTACAAGCGCTTTCTGCACACGCCAGATTACTTCTACGGTCATTCGTTGTGGCCGCTGGTGGTCTTTGACACCAGCCGCGGCTGCCCGTACCACTGTTCCTTCTGCGTTTATCCGCAAACCTTCAGCGGGCACACCATGCGCTACCGTTCCGTGGCGAACGTTGCTGATGAGTTCGAATTCGTCTCTCGCGAGATGCCCGAGATCAAGACCGTGATGCTCGAAGACGATACGTTCATCGTCAGCAGGCCTCGTACGCTCGAGTTGGCTAATGAGTTGATTCGTCGCGGTAACAAGCTGCCCTTTGATGCCAACTGCCGTGCCGATATCGGGGCCGAAGACGAGCTGCTCTCCACGCTGCATAAGGCGGGTGCACGCCTGTTCTGTGTTGGCTTCGAGAGCGGCGACGTCGAGGTCATCAATGGCATGAAGAAGAACAATGATGACCGCCGCGATGCCAAATACCACGAAGAGGCTCACAAGTTCGTCCGCCGTTGCCAGAAGGCGGGCATTATGGTGCACGGGTGCTTTATGGTCGGCAACCTGAACGAAACGCCAGCCAGTATGGAGAAGACGCTTGGCTTCGCCAAGGCACTAAGGCCTGATACGGCACAGTTCTTTCCGATCATGGTCTATCCAGGCACGGTGGCGTATCAGGAGGCCAAGAAGCGGGAGTATATCCAGATTGAGGATTGGGGTGCGTGGTTGACCAAGGACGGCCTTCATAACAGCGTCGTCACCCTGCCGAATATCACGCATGAGCAGCTGGTCAGCTTCTGCGATCGGGCGCGGCGAAGTTTCTATCTCGCACCATCCTATCTGGCGTACAAACTCAAGCAGTCCCTTATGGATCGTCGTGAACTGCAGCGCAATGTCAAAGGCTTTGTCACTCTCTCGAAGTATCTGTTGCGTGGGAGCGAACACGATAAGAACGCGACTCCGGCCAAACCCGCATCCCCGTCCAAGCCTCAGGGAGCTACGGTATAACTCGATTCATGAGTGACTCAAGGCAGTATCCAGTGCCGGAGACATCAGGCGGAATTTACTTCGAAGCTAAGACAGCATCGATCATCATTCCGACGTTCAATGGCGCCTCTCGGATCGGAAACTGTCTTGACTCCTTAGTGAATCAGACAACAGATCGCGACGTAGAGATTCTGGTCGTCGATGATGGTTCAACCGATAACACCGCGGACGTGGTCAGGCGCTATTCCTCTGTCCGCCTCGTCACCCAGGCAAATGCAGGGCCTGCATCGGCGCGCAATCGTGGGGCCATGGAGGCACGGGGAACGATTCTGCTGTTCACTGACGACGACTGTGTCCCAATGCCGGACTGGCTGGAGGCGATGCTCGAGCCTTTTCAAGATATTGAGGTCGTCGGAGCAAAGGGTGTGTACCGTACCCACCAAAAAAGTCTGGCTGCGCGATTTGTTCAGATCGAGTATGAGGACAAGTACCGCCTGATGGCTGGTCTTCCCAGCATCGACTTTATCGACACCTACTCCGCTGCCTTTCGCCGCGACCGCTTTTTAGAGATGACCGGATATGACACTTCCTTTCCGGTGGCATGCGCTGAGGACATCGAACTCTCCTATCGTATGTCGTCGCGCGGCTGGAAGATGAAATTTGTCCCTGCGGCAATCGTCTACCATACGCACCCGGACACCTTATTGCGCTACCTGAAGAAGAAGTACAAATTCGCTTTCTGGCGTGTGCTCGCTGTGCGCAAGAATCCCAGCAAAGGCGTGAAGGACAGCCACACGCCACAGATCATGAAGCTCCAGCTTCTTTTTCTACCGGTGATGCCACTTGCGGTGATCTTCGATCTGGCCGTGCGGCCGAGGGTGTCTGTTTCGGCAGCTGTAGTGGCCGGCTTTTTGTTAAGCACGCTGCCATTCACG
>Ga0073928_10005022_pt1 | contig 18914 bp, 16 predicted proteins | sample PaiPotPPA55metaG_FD_76969 | JGI IMG/M metagenome (GOLD analysis project Ga0073928, IMG submission 76969) | Iron sulfur acid spring bacterial and archeal communities from Banff, Canada, to study Microbial Dark Matter (Phase II) - Paint Pots PPA... ... | reverse complement strand
TCACCCTCCGCATTCTTCGAAGCCAGCATGCCGGCGTCCAGCACCCCCGAAAACGCCCGGCTGCCGACGCACGAAATGCCGTAGTCGCTGGGTTCTTCGGAGAGGAAATCGATCACTTCGAACGGGTGGTCCAGCGTCACGCCCTGCTCGTTCAGCGTATGCGCCACCTCGATGCCCGCCAGCACCCCGATGATCCCGTCGAAGCGGCCGCCGCCCACCACCGTATCGCAGTGCGAGCCGGTAATGATCGGCTTGGTTAAACGCCCCGAGCCTTCACGTCGACCGATCAGATTCCCGCCCGCATCTTGCGAAACGGTCAGACCCGCGCCCGCGAATTCACTGCGCAACCAGGCACGCGCCTCTTCGAACAAGGGCGAAAACGCGCGACGTGTCCACGGGACATCGGGACGCGTGAACTGGCTGAGGCGTTCGACGCGGGCGTTCAGGCGTTCAGCGTTGATCGGCGGGAAATGAGTGTTGGACATGGCAGAGGTTTGATTCATGAGGCCGCCGGCAACAGGCCAGCGAGATTGCAGGAAGCGGGGCGCAGGAAGCGTCCATCGCCTGTTTGATTGACGATACGCACGCCGTCGAAGACCTGTTTTCCGCGGCAATAGGTTGCCGCAACGCGCACCGTGAATTCCATGCCTTCGAACGAACTCCACTGCACGGCGCACAGGCTGTGCGACGGGTCGAACGCATACCGTTCGGGCGTGAGAATCACAAAGTCGGCGTCGGCGCCGGTATCGAATGTTCCTTTGCGATCGTGCAGCAGGAAGTGGCGCGCAGGATTGCGGGCGAGTTGCCTGGCGACCATCGTCGGGGAAATGCCTCTCTGTTCGCATCCGGTCCAGAACGCCGGCAGCAGCGTCTCCAGTCCCGGCCCGCCCGATGAATTCTTGAACACGTTCGGATTGCCCTTGCGTTCGAGTCCCCAACTCACGTGATCGGAGGAGACGAACGTACACGCGTCGTTCGCAATATGAGTCCACAGAAGCTCGGTCTCGGCTTTCGGGCGAATCGGCGGATAGTGCTTGGTTTTAGCGCCGAACCGCTTCGTGTGCTCCTCGTGATTGAGCATCAGGTACTGCACGCAGGTTTCGATACTGGCCTGATGCCCCGCGTTCCGGTACATGTCGCAAAGTTCGAAACCGCGTGAAGTAGACACATGCACCGCGTGCGCGCGTGCGCCCGTCTCGGCCCCGATCTCATAGATAAGCGCCGTCGCCAGATTCTCGATCAGCGGCGTATGCGCACGCATGAAGGCGTCCCAGCCGGTGTCGCCTGCTTCGATCATGCGGCTGACGTTCTTGCGCGTCAGGTCCTGCATCTGGTTGTGCACGCCGCATACGAGTCCCGACGGCGCGATCAGGCGGAACGCCTCGTACAGGTCGTCCTCTTCCACGCGGGGGAAGCGGCCGGGGGTCGCTTCAAAAGTCGAGAACTTGAAGGCGCATACCCCGCCGTCGATCAGGCCGGCCGCCGCCTGCAGCCCGTGCTTGTCGTTGAGCGTGCCGAACAACGCAACGTCCACATGGCAGTCGCGTTCGACCTCGGCAATCTTCGCATCGAGTTGTGCTCGCGAGGCCACCGGTTCGGGATCGTCATAAGGCATGTCCACCATCACGGTCACGCCGCCTGCCGCCGCCGCACGCGACGCGTGGCCCAGTCCCTCCTGATTCGCCTGACTGCCCGAATGCACCTGCCCGTCAATCACGCCGGGCATCACCCATTGCCCTTTTGCGTCGATGAAATCTTTCGCGGCCGGCGGCTTGCCCGCGCCCCGCGTCACCACGCGGCCGTCGCGCACCGCCAGCCAGCCGTCCATCGCGACACTGTCCGCATCGACGATATTGCCCCGAACCACCAGATCGAAATCGCTCATGTTCTCCTCCCCTCCTATGCCGGCATTGCTTCGATATCACCTCAATCGGAGCCAAGTGTAGGCAGCGGCATCCCAAAATGTCTTATGCTTATTTATCCTGTCCACATAACATCGGGTTAATCGTTTGCGACTCAATCTGCGGCAAATCGAAGTCTTTCGCGCCATCATGCTGACGGGGTCCATCAGCGGCGCGGCCAAGCTCCTGCATGTCTCGCAGCCGGCGGTTTCAAGGCTGATTTCCTATACGGAACAAAGGCTTGGGCTCTCGTTATTCGAGCGCATCAAGGGCCGGCTGTACCCCACGCCCGAAGCGCGCCGCCTCTTCACGGAGGTGAACGTGGTGTATCAAGGCGTGCAGCGCGTGAACGAGGTGGCCGACGACCTGATTGAAAACCGCATGGGCCATCTGCGCATTGCGTGCAGCCCGAACCTCGGGCAGTCGCTGATTCCCCGCGCCATTGCGCTCTTCTACGAGCGTTTCCCCGATGTCCGCATCATCCTGCACACGCTGTTGCCGAGCATCCTGTTGCAGGCGGTGATCACGCAGCAGGTTGATCTGGGCATCGCATTCATGCAGGAGACACATCCCAACGTGCAGATCCGCCCGATCCACGAGAACCGCATTGTCGCGGCGCTGCCGGTCGGTCACCCGCTTGCGGAACGCGAGACGCTGCACGTGCGCGACCTCGTCGATCAGCCGTTCATTGGCTACGGCAGCGACATTCCGTTCGGGCAGCTCGTGCGCAAGATGTTCCTCGATGCCGACTGCCCGCTGCGGATCAAGACCGAGGTGCAGCAGGCTCACGTGGCCTGCGCGCTGGTCCAGGCCGGCGTGGGCATTGCGTTGATCGATGAACTGACAATCGGTGGGCCGGCCTGGTCGAACATGGTCGTGCGCCCGGTCGAGCCGGTTATCGCCGCGCCGGTCAGTGTCATTCACGCGGTGCTCGAGCCGCTGTCGCGCACCGCGCAAGCGTTCATTGCCACCCTCGAAGCCATGCGCACCGAGCTCTGAACGCGCTAGATTTATCTTACTCGCGTATACCCTTCCTATAACACCGCGTTATGCACTCGCCATAAAAAAGCAATAACGCGTTAAAAAATTGGCTCCCTAGACTCATCCCCATTCGATTCCCCGCACCGCTTGCGGGCTCTTGCCAGCGTTCGCCAGCTTGGCAGCAGCACGGCCAGCCGTGTCTCGCACCGGCCTGGTTCGCTGCTTCGTGACAGCGACAAGGCAACGGCAAGCGTATGCGGGAGTCGAGCACTTCTTAACGCGAAAAGGGGAAAGACATGGGACGCATCCTGAACTTGAAGGACGTTGAAGCTGCCGTGAAGGGCGGCTCGGTGTTCGCCTGCGGCGGCGGCGGCTGGGCCGCGCACGGCCGCGAACTGGGCACGCTTGCGGTCACCATCGGCCGCCCCGAGCTGGTGTCGATGGACGAGGTGCCTGACGACGCGTGGATCGCTACTGCCGCCGCTATCGGCGCACCCGGCGGCCTCACCGAATGGGAGATGCTCGGCGCGGATTACGTGAAGGCGGTGCAGCTTGTGCAAGAGGCGCTGGGCGCACCGATCCACGGGTTGATCATCGGCCAGAACGGCATGTCGAGCACGCTCAACGGCTGGCTGCCTTCCGCGCTGCTCGGCACGAAGGTGGTTGATGCAGTGGGCGATATCCGCGCCCATCCGACCGGCGACATGGGCTCGCTCGGCCTCGCCTCCAGTCCTCAGCCGATGATCCAGGCCGCCGCCGGCGGCAACCGCGCGCAGAACGCTTATATGGAACTCATCGTGCGCGGCGCGACCGCCAAGGTGTCGCCGGTGCTGCGCAAGGCCTCGGACATGTCGGGCGGATTCATCGCCAGTTGCCGCAACCCCGTGCGGGCCAGCTATGTGCGCGAGCACGCGGCGCTAGGGGGCATCAGCCGCGCATTGGCACTGGGCGAAGCGATCATTGCTGCGGAGTCCAAAGGACCACGTGCGGTCATCGACGCAATCTGCAAGGCGACGCAAGGCACGATCATCGGCAGCGGCAAGGTCGTGCGCAACACACTGAAGTACACCGACGAAGCCTTCGATGTGGGCGTGGTCGAGATCGGCACCGGCGCGCAACGCTGCGTGATCCACGTGATGAACGAACACATGGCCGTGGACGATGCCCATGGCGCGCGCGTCGCAAGTTATCCCGACGTGATCACCACGCTCGACATCGAGGGCCGACCGGTCAGCGCTGGCCAGCTCGTTGAAGGACTGGAGGTTCTGGTCCTACATGTCCACAAGACGCATCTGCCGTTGTCGTCCTCCGTGCGCGATCCGGCGGTGTATCCGCCGGTCGAGAAAGCGCTTGGGATCAGTTTGTCCGGCTACGCACTCGCCGTTTAAGGAAATGCCAGATATGAAACGCGAATTCAACGTCACCTCAGGAACCACGCTGCGATGCAAAGGCTGGCGCCAGGAAGTGCTGCTGCGCCTGCTGGAAAACGTACTGGCCGTGGGGGAAGACCCGGCTCAATTGATTGTCTATGCAGCACTGGGACGCGCGGCGCGCGACTGGCCTTCGCACGATGCCATTGTCCATGCACTCAAGACGATGACCGAGGACCAGACGCTGGTCGTGCAGTCGGGCAAGCCGATAGGCCTGCTGCGCACGCATGCTCGTGCACCGCTCGTGATCATGGCGAATTGCAACATGATCGGGCAGTGGGCGAAGGCCGAGAACTTCTACGATCTCGAACAGAAAAACCTGATCTGCTGGGGCGGGCTCACGGCGGGTGACTGGCAGTACATCGGTTCGCAAGGCGTGATCCAGGGCACGTACGAGATTTTTTCGCGTATCGCCGAACGTCACTTCGATAACGACTTGCGCGGCCGTTTCATCCTGACAGCGGGCCTGGGCGGCATGGGCGGCGCACAGCCGCTCGCGGGCCGCATGGCAGGCGCGGCAATATTGACGGTCGAGGTTGATCAGGAACGCATCGACAAGCGGATGAAGATCGGCTTCCTCGAAAAGCAGGCGCGCAACCTTGACGACGCGCTCGCGATGATCCGCGACGCGCAAGCGAAGCGCGAACCGTTGTCGGTCGGCTTGCTCGGCAACGCCGCCGAGATCTATCCCGAGATCCTCGCGCGGGACGTCATACCTGACATCGTGACCGACCAGACCGCCGCACATGACCTTGTCTACGGCTACGTGCCGGTTGGACACACGCTCGAGCAGGTCCGCGCGCTACGCACCACCGACATCCCCGCGCTCATGAACGCAAGCCGTACTTCGATCGTGCGGCATGTAAGCGCGATGCTCGGTTTCAAGGACCGCGGCGCGATCGTCTTCGACAACGGCAACCTGATCCGCACGCATGCGAAGGAAGGTGGTGTGGAGCGTGCGTTCGAGATTCCGGTCTTCACCGAAGCCTTTCTGCGCCCGTTGTTTTGCCGGGCGATCGGACCGTTCCGCTGGATTGCTTTGTCGAACGATGCCGACGATATCCGCAAGATCGACGACTACCTGCTTGAGCACTTTGCGAACAACGCGATCGTCGTCAACTGGATCAGGCTTGCGCGTCAATACGTGCCGTTTGAAGGCTTGCCGGCGCGCATTGCGTGGCTGGGTCACGGCGAACGAACGGAACTCGCGCTCGCGGTCAACCGGATGGTGCGCGAAGGCCTGCTCAGCGGACCGGTTGCTTTCACGCGCGACCATCTGGATGCGGGCGCCATGGCGCATCCGAACATCATGACCGAGAACATGCGCGACGGGTCGGACGCTATCGCCGACTGGCCTCTGCTCAATGCAATGGTCAACTGCTCGTCGATGGCGGATCTCGTCGCGATCCACTCCGGCGGCGGCGGTTACAGCGGCTACATGACGAGCGCGGGCGTGACCGTAGTTGCTGACGGAACGACGCAAGCCGATGAGCGCCTGCAACTTTCGATGACCAACGATACGTCGATGGGCGTCATGCGTTACGCGGATGCAGGCTACCCCGAGGCACTCGATGAAGCCGAACGCAAGTCCCTGCCCTACATCCGGATCTGATCCCATGTCCAATACGAGCCACGTCGCGAGTCACGTCGCTGCAACGAGCGCCGCCGCCGAGATGCCGCCTTCGCAAAACACCCTCAAAACGGGGCGCCGGGCGGTGCTGGCGGCATCTATCGGCAACGCGCTGGAGTGGTACGATTTTTCCGTCTACGCATTTTTTGCGGTGTATATCGCGCAGAACTTCTTTAGTCACGGCGATACCGGCGCGGAGCTGCTACAGGCATTCCTGGCATTCGGCCTCGGCTTTGTCGTGCGTCCGCTGGGCGCGCTCGTGCTGGGTGTCTATGGCGACCGCGCGGGCCGCAAGGCTGCCTTGACCGTCACGATTCTTATCATGGCGCTGGGCACCGCAATCATCGCGTTCGCACCGCCTTATACCGCGATCGGCTTCGTCGCGCCGTTGCTGATCGTCTGCGGGCGCATGCTGCAAGGCTTTTCGGCCGGCGGCGAAGTGGGTGGCGCCGCGGCGTTCCTGATCGAACATGCGCCGCCGGACAAGAAGGGTAAATACGCTTCATGGCTGCAGGCCAGCATGGCGATCTCGAACATCCTCGGGGCGTTGATCGCCACCGCCGTCACGCTGCTTCTGACACGCGAGCAGATTGGCGAATGGGGCTGGCGTGTTCCGTTCATCATCGGGCTCGCGATTGCACCGGTCGGTTTATGGCTGCGAAAAACCCTTCATGAAACGCCGCAATTCGAAGCGGAAATGGACCGTCAGCATCGGGTGCATCAGGCGGCCAGGACGCCGCTGCTGCAGGTCGTCCGCGACTATCCGAAGGCGCTCGCGACCGGTTTTGGTTTTTCGGTGCTATGGGCGGTGTGCGTGTACGTGCTCATCATCTTCATGCCGATCTACGCACAGCGGACACTCCATTTCTCAGGCCAGCAAGCGTTCCTCGCGGCATTGATCGGCAACTGTTTCATGGCGGTGGCATGCGTCTATGCCGGTTCGCTGTCCGACCGTTTCGGCCGGCGCACCGTGCTTACATGGGGAGCCGTTTTGATGCTGGCCGGGGTCTATCCGCTGCTCGCATGGCTGCAGGCCGCGCATACGCTTTCTGTGCTGATCGTGGTCCAGATCGTGTTCTGCGTGATGGTCGCCATCTTTACCGGTGTCGCGCCCTCCGCGCTCTCCGAACTTTTTCCGACCCGCGTGCGCTCCACCGGCATGTCGCTTTCCTATAACGCAGCCGTCACTGTTTTTGGCGGTTTCGCCCCCGCCATCCTGACGTGGCTGACCGAAAGTACGGGCAACGCATTTGCGCCCGCCTGGTACGTCATGGCTGCAAGCATTGTCGCGTTGATTTCCATTGCCTGCCTGCCCCGGCAAGCTCAACTTTAAATAATAAAGGAATCCGAATCATGTTACGTCCCATCCGATGCGCGCTCATCGCGGCCGCATTGCTTCACGCTTCCCTGTCATTCGCCGATGTCGTGCTCGACGGCCGTTCCGCGACGCCGGAAATCATTGCCGGCATTGCCGACGGCGAAACCGTGCGGATTGCGCCGGTTGCGATGAAGCGCGTGGGAGACGCGCATACCGTGCTGCTGGAAGCAGCTCAGGACGGGCAGCAGATCTATGGGTTGACAGTAGGTGTGGGGCTGAACAAGGACCGCAAGATGGTTGATGCGCAGGGCAAACTCACGCAGGAGATTATCGACGCGTCGGGGCGCTTCAACGTCGGCCTGATTCACGCGCATTCGGGCAGTGTCGGCCCCGACATGGATGTCCGTACCGCACGCGCTGCGATGGCGGCCCGCCTGAACGCAATGCTCGACGGCGGCGCCGGCGTGCAGACGAGTATTGTGGACACGTACGTGCAGTTCCTGAATCGCGGTGTGACGCCGGCCATGCCGTCGGGGGGATCGGTGGGTGAAGCCGATATCACAATCCTTAGTCATGTTGGCCTGGCGATGCTGGGTGAAGGCGATGTCTATTATCGGGGTCGCAAGATTCCCGCGGCCGAAGCACTCGGCGCGGCAGGCATCACGCCCATCAAACCGTACGGCAAGGACGCGCTCGCCATCCTGAGTTCGAACGCGTATTCGGCAGGCATGGCTGCGCTGGCGCTGAACGACATGGGCCGTTTGCTCAAGGTCTCGAAGCTGGTTTATGCGCTGAGCCTGCAAGCGTTCAACGGCAACGTGTCGCCGTTCCTGCAGGACACGCTCGCACTGCGCCCGTTCCCCTACACCGTCAAGGCGGGTGACCAGCTTCGCACGCTGCTTGCCGGCAGCAGCATCTGGAACCATGACGACAAACGCGCGCTGCAGGATCCGCTGAGCTTCCGCTCGGGCGTGTATTTGCTGGGCGAGGAAGACCGCATGTACGCCGAGACGCGAGCGCTGCTCGACGTCCAGCTCAACTCATCGGATGACAACCCCGGCGTCGCCGTAGGCGTCACGCCCCACTCCACCCGCGCGCAGGAATCGCGCGGTTATGTGAAGGTCAACGGCGTGACCGGCGCGGTGCTGCCCAGCGCGAATTTTGAACCGCTGCCGTGGGTATTGTCGTTTGAGGAGACAGGTCTTGTCCTGGCTCATAACTCGTTGGCGTCGGCCCAACGTATCATCAAGCTGAACGATCCGCATCTGACCGGCTTGTCGCGCTTTCTCGGCACGGATCAAACCGTACACGCGTTCGGTGCAATGGAAAAACCGCCGGTCGCACTGGCGATGGAAAACAAGGAACTGGCCATGCCGGTCTCCATGGACTACCTGCCGGTGGCCGGTGACATCGAGGACATTGCCACCAATGCGCCGCGCGTGGTGGAACGGGTGCAACAGCAAATTGACAACAGCTTCACGCTGCTGGGTATCGAGCTGATTCACGCGAGCCAGGCCATCGATTTGCGCAAGCAGCAACAGCCCGACTTCACGCTGTCGCCGGCCACCGTGGGTCTCTACACCGCGCTGCGCGGCAAGGTTGCGTTCCTCGATCGCGACCGGCCGCTGACCCCGGATTTCCGGGCGGCAGAGGCCTTACTGCACAGTTACCCCAGCTGATTTTTGTTAATTTTTGGAGCACGTCATGACGCCATGCGTTGAAGCATTCCCCGACCCGGTGACCTCTACCGTCACCTACGTGGTGTATGAGGCTGCGGGTTCGCCCTGCGCGATCATCGACGCGGTGCTCGACTATGAACCGCAATCCGGCCGCACGTCGACGCATTCGGCGGATCGCGTGATCCGTTTCGTGAACGAGCAGGACTTGCAGGTGCAATGGCTGCTCGAGACGCATGCCCACGCCGACCACATCTCGGCCGCGGCGTATCTCCGGAAACAACTGGGCGGCGCCATTGGCATCGGCGAACACATCCGGTCAGTGCAGGCGGTGTTCGAACGGCTCTTCAATCTTGAACCGGCGATGTCGTCGATATCGTCGATTTCGTCGATTTCGTCGATTCCGCCCGCCCCTTTCGATCACCTGTTCGCCGATGGCGACACATTCCAGGTCGGTGCGCTGACGGGCCGGGTGATGCATGTCCCCGGTCACACGCCGGCCGATGTCGCCTATCTGTTCGACGGCATGGCGTTCATGGGCGACACCTTGTTCATGCCGGACGTGGGCACGGCGCGCTGCGATTTTCCAGGCGGCAACGCCGGCACGCTATACGAATCGATTGGGAAACTGCTTGGCCTGCCACCGCAGACGCGCCTGTTTGCGTGCCACGACTATCCTCCCGATGGGCGTGAAACCTGCTGGGAAACCACGGTCGCCGAGCAGCGTGCAGCAAACATCCATGTCCGCGACGGCATCACGGTCAGCGAATTCGTCGCCATGCGCACGGCACGCGACGCGACGCGACGCGACGCTTGGTGCACCGGCGCTGATCATCCCCTCCATTCAACTGAACATCCGCGCGGGCGTTTTTCCGCCCGCCGAATCCAACGGCGTGAGTTATCTGAAGCTTCCGCTGAACACGTTTTAAGCAGTCGGGCAGGGTAAGCAAATGAACTTGGAAGCAGGGGTACCGCGATGAGCACGAATGCAGCATCTTCAGGCAACACAGCGACCTTCGACGTGGTGGTCATTGGCGGAGGCGCTGCGGGTATTGGCGTGACGGCGAGCTTGCTGCGCCGGCGGCCCGATCTTCGCATCGCGATCATCGAGCCGAGTGACCGGCATTTCTATCAGCCTGCGTGGACGCTGGTCGGCGGCGGTGCTTTCAACATAGACGACACCATGCGGCCGATGTCATCCGTGATGCCTGAAAAAGCGCACTGGCTGCGGGCCAGTGCGAGCGCGATCGAGCCCGAGCAGCATCTTGTCCGGCTCGACAACGGGCATACCGTTGGTTACGGGCACCTGATCGTCTGTCCCGGCTTGCGGCTCGCGTGGGGAAAAATAGAAGGCCTGGAAGACACACTGGGCGAAAACGGCGTGACGTCGAATTATCGATTCGATCTTGCGCCGTACACGTGGAAGCTGGTCAATGAGCTCAAGCATGGCAAGGCGCTCTTTTCGCAACCGGCCATGCCGGTCAAATGCGCCGGTGCACCGCAAAAAGCGCTGTACCTGTCTTGCGATCACTGGCTCAGGCAAGGCGTGCTCGATCATATCGATGTCGAGTTCAACCTGGCCGGCGACGTCCTTTTCGGGGTGGCCGCGTTTGTGCCGTCGTTGATGAAGTATGTCGAGCGTTATCACGCGTCGCTTGCGTTCGGATCGAACCTGGTGAGTGTCGACGGCCCTCGCCGGATCGCTTCGTTCAGCGTCAAGGACAAGGGCGGCAGCGTAGTTCGTATCGACAAACCGTTCGACATGCTGCATGTCGTCCCGCCTCAGCTTGCGCCGGACGTCATCAGCAGGAGCGTGCTCGCCGACAAGGCCGGCTGGTGTGAAGTCGATCACGCCACACTCGTGCACCCGCGTTATCCGGACATCTTCGCACTCGGCGACGCCTGTTCGGCACCCAATGCAAAAACGGCCGCAGCCGTTCGCAAGCAGATTGTCGTGGTAGCGGAAAACCTGCTGGCGGCACGTGAGGCCAAACCCCTGCCCGCCCGCTACGACGGCTACGGCGCCTGCCCTCTGACGGTTGAGAAAGGCAAGGTCGTACTGGCGGAATTCGGCTATGGCGGCAAGCTGCTGCCGACCTTCCCGCTCGACCCGACCGTGCCGCGCGCCCTTGCCTGGCATCTGAAGACAGCCGTCCTTCCGTGGCTGTACTGGAACGGCATGTTGAAGGGCCGGGAATGGCTCGCCGGGCCGGTGAAGCCTCAAGCATGAGCGCCCTGTCCTCCGCCACGCTCGCCACACTCATCACATCCGTCACGTTGACGAGCACCGTGCTCGGCGCTTGCGTTGGCGCGACGCTCGCTCTGACCGGTGCGGGCGGTGCGATTACCGCGGTGCCGCTGCTCATGTTCGGCTTGCAGCTTTCCGTGATTCAGGCGGCGCCTATCGGCCTGCTCGCCGTGGCGTCATCCGCCGCGTTAGGCGCCTTCCTCGGGCTGAGGGCGGGTATTGTCAGGTACCGGGCGGCCAGCCTGGTCGCGGCCGCCGGCATGCTCATGACGCCGGCCGGATTGTGGGCTGCACGGCGGGTACCGAATACGCCGCTTACGGTACTGTTCGCCGCCGTCCTCGCCTATGTCGCGGTCCAGATGTACCGCCGGGCTAGTGGATCGCACAGCGCGTCTTCGTCCTCCCTGTCCATACCTTGCCGCCTGGATTCGGCGCGCGGACGCCTGATCTGGACGCTGCCGTGCGCTCGTGTATTGGCAATGTGGGGGGCTATAGCAGGCTTTCTTTCTGGTTTGCTCGGGGTGGGCGGCGGCTTTGTGATCGTGCCTGCTTTGAAAAAATCAACCGACCTGCCGATGCAGTCCATTGTCGCGTCCTCGCTCGCGGTCATCGCGCTGGTCTCGGTAACGGGCGTGGCGTCATCGGCGGTACAAGGTCACATGGACTGGCCCGTCGCCATTCCGTTCGCCGTGGGCGCCGTCTGCGCGATGCTGATTGGGCGCGCGTTCGCGAAACGCCTGAGCGGCCCGAGACTGCAACAAGGTTTCGCCGTGATCGCGGGGTTTATCGCGTTTGGTCTGGTGATAAGGGTGGTGATGGAACACGTTTGATCGTTGTTTGATCGTTCACGGAAGAACGTTGAGCGAAATTTTGATTTGTTTCCAATCTATATACATAGTTATCCGAAATAAAATTTCGCGATCTTAACAGATAGCGATTCAATTATCGAATGGACGAAATTTGACACGCCGATCGCTCGCTTTTCTACGTTTGTTGTACTAATTGTATGCCCTCGAAATAAAACCATTCCCTAACCTTCTAAAGCGGCGTTTATATGATTAAAAAACTTGCAGCGATTATCCCGATCATGGCTACCGCCTCCCTCGCGCATGCACAGAGTTCGGTCACGTTATACGGGATCGTGGAGGACGGTGTCGACATTGTCAGCAATGTGCAGGGCAGTCATCTCGTTCAACTGGCATCCGGTGTGACCGCAGGCAGCCGCTGGGGCGTGCGCGGCACCGAGGATCTGGGCGGCGGTCTTTCAACCCTCTTCCGCCTCGAAAGCGGCTTCGACCTGAACTCCGGACGCCTTGGCAGTGGCCTGGAGTTTTCGCGCAACGCCTACGTGGGCCTTCAGAGTGCGCAAGCGGGTACGGCGACACTTGGCCGTCAATGGGACTCGGTTGTGGATTTCGTCGAACCCTATACGCTCAACGGCAATATCGGCGGCTATTACTTCGCCCATCCGAACGACATGGACAACACCGACAACGGCTTCCCCATCTCGAACGCCATCAAGTACCGCAGCCCCACCTTTGCCGGCTTCACCTTCGGCGGACTCTATTCGCTGGGCGGCATCGCCGGGCAGTTCTCGAACAACTCCACCTTCAGCGCGGGCGCAACCTATGCCGCAGGACCGCTCAGCGCAGGCGTGGGGTATCTGCGCATCAACGATCCGGGTGTCTCCACGCAGGGTTACCAGAACTATCCGGGCTTCACGAACGCGGTCTATGGCGACTTCCTGGCCGCCGCCCGCGCGCAGAAGGTGCTGGGCGTAGGGGCTTCGTATCAGGTACTGGCGTCGCTGCGCGTGCTGGCCGATTTCACGAATACGATTTTCCAGCAAGGCAGCGCGGGACATGATGCAACGTTCCAGAACTACGAGTTGTCCGCCTTGTTCAACCCGACCCCCGCAGTGACGATTGGCGCGGGTTACACCTACACCACCGGCCGCGATCATGCGACCAGCGCACAGCCCAAATACAACCAGTTCAACCTGACGGCTGAATATGCGTTGTCGAAGCGGACATCGGTGTATGTGCTGGGCGTGTTCCAGAAAGCGGCCGGCGATGCATCCGTCGCTCAGATCGCCGGATTCAATCCCTCAAGCAATCAGAAGCAGGCGGTTGGACGAGTCGGTATCCGCAGCAGTTTTTGATTCCATGATCTGACCACTGACTGTAAGGCGACGTGTCCGGTTGCGCTATGAAGTTGTGCAACCGGTCACGCGGCTATAAGTATCTGTATCGTTCGGTCTTATCATCTGATGAATAGAATGGCATGCTCATTTCATCGCTAGGGGTTATCCCACCCCTACATTCCGCCACCGCTTTGCCGTAAAGAAGACAGGCATAGCGTTCGGCAGCGCCCGACGCCGCACATTTAATCAGATGATTCAATTTAGGCGATGGCGGAAACATGAAGAAGATGACGTTGAATCGGAAGCTAGGATCAATGATCGCCGTGCTCTGGATCGGACTGGTCGCGATCGGATTTATAGGGGCGTGGCAAAGCCGTGCATCGACAATGGACGATCGCCGTGAACAATTGAAAGCGCTGGTTGCTGAAGGTACCAGCGCCGTGGCGCATTTCCAGAGTCTCGCCGCGAACAAGACGATCTCGGAAGACGAAGCGAAAAAGCGCGCGCTTGAAGTGCTTTCTTCTATTCGCTACGGCACCGACGGCTACATCTCGGTCAACGACTCGCAGTCCACGATGATCATGCATCCGATCAAGCCGGCCATGAACGGGCACAACTTTGCGAACTTCACCGACCCGGCCGGCAACAAGCTCTTTGTCAATATTGTCAACGCCGCCTCGACGCCCGATGGCGGTTTCGTCAACTATCTGTGGTCGAAGCCCGGCAGCGATACCCCCGTGCCGAAGATGAGTTTCGCGAAGCACTTCGTACCGTGGGACTGGTTCATCGTGACCGGCATGTACACGGACGACATCGACGCCGCGTTCTACGCAAGCGCGCTGCGCTGGTTCGCAATCACGGCCGTACTCGGCGTGCTCGCTTCAGTGGTCATGTTGCTGGTGTTACGCAGCATCAAGCGCGAACTCGGCGGCGATCCGTCGATTGCCGTCAGCGCGGCACAGCGCATTGCACGAGGCGACCTGACCACGCACGTACCGCTTGCCGACGGCGATTCACACAGCCTAATGTTCGCGTTGAGCGAGATGCAGAGCGGCTTGGTGGAAACCGTCACGCGCGTGCGCACCGGGACCGAGAACATCAACGTGGGAGCATCGGAGATTGCAGCGGGGAATACCGACCTGTCGCAACGCACCGAGCAGCAAGCGGCCGCACTCGTACAGACTGCATCGAGCATGGACGAGATGACGGCGAACGTGAAGCAGAACGCCGACAGCGCGACGCAAGCGGCCAAGCTGGCCGGCGAAGCCGCCGATGTGGCCCAACGCGGCAGCGGCGTGGTCGAACAGGTCATTCACACCATGACGCGCATTACGGAAAGCTCGAAGCAGATTGGCGACATCATCGGCGTAATCGATGGCATTGCGTTCCAGACCAACATCCTGGCGCTGAACGCGGCCGTGGAGGCAGCGCGTGCCGGTGAACAAGGACGCGGGTTTGCAGTAGTGGCAGCGGAAGTGCGCAGCCTCGCACAACGCTCGGCGACGGCCGCGAAGGAGATCAAGGCGCTGATCGGGACGTCGACGGAGACGGTGAAGGAAGGTGCGTCTCTGGTGTCGAACGCCGGCGCGACGATGGGAGAAATCGTGAGTTCGGTGCGCCGCGTGAACGAGATCCTCGATGAAATCAGCCACGCTTCGAATGAGCAAAGCGCGGGTATTGAACAGGTGAACCGCGCAGTGGGTGAAATGGACCAGGTGACGCAGCAGAACGCGGCACTGGTGGAAGAAGCGGCAGCGGCGGCGCATTCGCTGAAGGATCAGGTCGATGTGCTGCGTGAAGCGATCGGGAGCTTTTCGCTGCCAGCTTGAGTCTGACGTTTAACAGCTTTACGATGAACGAAAGGGCCATTCATTTGGCCCTTTCGTCTTGAATCCCCAGATACTCTGTATTGCGCTACGGGTCAGTGTTGCAACGGGTGATCGAGGAAAAATCGCATCATGACCGTGCTCGCATCAGGACCCATTGAATCGGTGTACGAACCATTGGCGTTACCGCCCGCCCACGCGTGCGGTGCGCCGTGAATGAGCCACAGTTCGGCATCCACGCCGTCCGCTGATTTCAGCCGTTCCACCGTGCTTGTACGCTTGCCCGCTTCGGCACGGGAAGTCTCGTCGAACACCACGGCCTGAGCGCCGAAACCGCGCAGCAGCGCAGCCGCATTCGACGGATGCACAGTTGCGTCGGCATCACCGTGAAACACGATCAGCGGTCGCTTCGGTGCTTCCGCTCGACGAGCACGAGGTGGCTTTCCGCCTCGCATGGCCGCCAGCGCGGATTGCAGGTCATGTGCCGAACCCACGGCCAGCCCTGAATGCACGCACGCCGCGGCGTAAAGATCCGGATACGCCTGGACCATGATGGCGGCCATGGCCCCACCCGCCGACAAACCGGCCACGAATACCCGCGACGGGTCGACTGCCTGCTTCGACATCACTTCACGCGTGATGCCTGCGATCAACGCTGGCTCGCCACTGTCGCGCCGTTGATCGGCGGGCTTGAACCAATTCCAGCACTTCGATGCGTTCGCGCCCTGCGGCTGCACCGGATACACCACGATGCATCCGTCGCGCTCAGCCAGCGCGTTCATTTGCGTGCCTGCGGCGAAGTCATCGGCATCCTGCGTGCAGCCATGCAGCATCACCACCAGCGGCAAGGGCCGGCCGTTGTGATGCTTCGGCACGTAGAGCTTGTAGTTCCGATGACCGGCGGCGTTGCTGAACGTATGCGTCGTGAAGGTGCCCGGATACGTGACAGCCGGCGCATCTGTATTCGTTTGGGGTGCCGGCTGAGCGTGCCCGCCAAGCGCACGCTGCAGTGCCGCTGTCGCTTCCTGCGGGCCGCGCGTGCGCAGCAGCTTCATTGCATCCTGCATTGAATGCAGGAATGCTTCATTGAGTTTCATTATCTTTCCCATTATTCCCGCTTTTGCTTTCTACAAGCATCACTAAGCAATCCGGCTGGCCAATGCGGCTTTCACCGCAGGCGAGGCGTGAAAAGCGCCGAGCACGACGATCGATGCGATCGTTTCGAGCGCCAGTTCCGGGGACACGTCGGCAGCGATGCTCGCGAGTCCCAACACCTGGATATCGAACCGCTCGCCGGCCTCTCGTGCCGCTTCAAGATCGCGCTTCGAAAAGTGCTGCATGCCCAGCACCAGCGCGCGCCGTGTCACCGTTTCGTTCAGGACCTGGGCGTGGGTCGCCAGTTGGTTGCGGATAGCCGTACGAATCAGGTCCGTGCGGTTGGAATAAAACCCCTCTTCCACCAGCAGGTCGATCTGCCCCAGGTCAACCGGACCCAGGTTGATCGTGATCTTCTCCGTCTCACCGCCCTTCGGCCTGAGTACTTCAACTTTCTCAATCATCGAAAACCATCCAATTACCATCCAATGAGATGGTTATAGGCTGGTTTTTGGGATGCGTCAAGGTTTTTCCCGGTTCGCCAGGAGCGACAGAGGCAGGGATCAGGAACGAGGCGCCTCAGGACCGCGGCGAGCCGACGGTGCGCGGACGGTGGAACGAGGGTGATTTCAACCTGAGTTGAAGCCGCCCTCTGGCATGATCAATGGTTCGGGGACAAAAGCAGTTCGTCGGTAATGAGTCCAGCGAAGCCCAATAAACACGAGACCAGCATGAAACCCTCGAATATCAAACCTGCCAGTTACCTCAAGAGTGACGCGGCGAGGATTGTGACGGAACTCATGGAAACACATGAGCCATTGACCACTACTCAAGATGGGGAAGCGAAGCTGGTAGTGCGAGACATCCATATATTCGAGCGACAGCGGCAAACAAACGCCTTGCTTCAGATCCTGGCATTGGGCCAAACAGAGATTGCTGAAGGTAAGTTTTCATCTGCAACTGACGTCTTTGCCGAGCTGGATTGCCTTGATGAAAAGGCTATGGAATGAATTTCAGGATCCTCGACTCAGCCAAAAACGTCACCTGACAAAAACCGAAGGGAAGCTGGAGCGAAATCAAGACACAACGATCAGCAACGTATCATTTGCGAAATTGCGGGCAGCCAGAAAGCTCGTCCGCGGCCTTAAACAACCCCTCCCCGCTCCGGCACCACCCTGCGCACCATGAACCAATAAAACAGCGCGGAGCAGCCCGCAATCAACCCGCCTGAAATCAACGCGATCGAATACGAGCCGGTTTTATCGACGATAAACCCCGCCACCACGGGCGAGAACGCGCCGCCGAAATACCCGCCGAAGTTCTGGATCGCGCTGACGGAGGCGACCATCGACTTGGGCGCAACGTCCGATGCCAGCGCCCACGCCGCGCCAATGATCGCTGCGAGGAACGCAAGACCCAGCGTCATCAGCGTGATGGTGAGACCGAGGGAATTGACGAAGGGGATTGCCACTGCCGAAGCCGCCGCGCCAATCGCGCAGATCACGATCCACATGCGCTTGGCGTCAATAGGCGTCGCCATTTCTCGATCAACCATCTTCTTGGTCAGATACCCCACGATGATTTCGCCCACCGCACCGCCAACCCATGGAATGCTCGCGTAAATACCCAGTTGTACGAACGATATATGGAATCGATCGAGCAAATACAGCGGCAGGAACACGAGGAACAGGTTCCACAACCAGATTGCGCAGAAGTAGCCGAGGATCATGCCCCACACGCTGCGGTGCGTGAACAATCCGCGCCACTCGTGGGTTGAATTGCTGATCGACCGCTCGCGTCCGCCTCCGCCCGCTTCTATATAAGCGAACTCTTCCTTCGAAAGCCGCTTGCTCTGCTCGGGATTTCGATAAAGAAAAAGAAAAATGATAGCGAATGCAATGCCGACAGCCCCGGCCACATGAAAGAGCGAGCGCCATCCAAACGCGATCATCAACGCGACGAGCACAGCGGGCGCAAGCGCGGGCCCCCATTTTGACGATGAATCCCAGATGCCCGTGGCAAACCCGCGCTCCTTGGTCGGGAACCACGCGGCGGTAATCTTCGCCGAGGTCGGCCAGCATGGCGCTTCGCCGACCGCCAGCAACGCGCGCATCACGAGCAGCGCGCTGACCGACCCGACCACGCCGGTCATGTAGGTCGCCACACTCCACCAGATCATTGCAACGGCGTAGGCCTTCTTCGCGCCGAAGCGGTCGATCACCCAGCCCGACGGTAATTGCATGACCGCGTAGGTCCACGCGAACACAGTGCCGAGCAAGCCGATCTGCGTGCGTGACAGCCCAAGTTCGCGAATCATTTCCGGTGCCGCGATGGAAAGACTCGCCCGGTCGATGTAATTAATGATGCCGCCCGCCACCAGCCATATCAGCACGGTCCAGCGAAAGTTCATGCCGGCGCCGGCTGCTACTCCGGCTGGAGATACGAGCTTGTCAGCCACATCCGTCTCCTCGTCTACGCGAATGGACGCCTTTTCACAGGCTTTTAATGGTCACACTATATTTCGCGTTGAATGGGAGCGGTAACGGAGTAAACCCGGACTTAAATCATCAAATAGTCTTACTATATTTTCACTAATTGGTTAAATTGAATCGCCATCAAGCGCGGCGCGCACCGCCTTCGTCGAGCACGCTGTCCGCATCAACGCG
>Ga0073928_10005020_pt1 | contig 18919 bp, 8 predicted proteins | sample PaiPotPPA55metaG_FD_76969 | JGI IMG/M metagenome (GOLD analysis project Ga0073928, IMG submission 76969) | Iron sulfur acid spring bacterial and archeal communities from Banff, Canada, to study Microbial Dark Matter (Phase II) - Paint Pots PPA... ... | reverse complement strand
TTAGGGATCGCTATGGAGCTCGCGCATGGAACCCATACGGATTCGTTGATGCATTCAATCCACTCACAAACTGGTACGACAGCGATGTCGTTGGAATCGACACTGGAATCACTATGCTCATGGCGGAGAACACGCGATCCGGATTTGTGTGGGAAACATTTATGAAGAACGCGGAAGCGAAACGGGGCATGGAACGTGCCGGATTCACGACCTAACGACAGGTAAAGACAGTATTGAGCAGCTAATGCATCTCGATTAACGCAAGCCCTTGGGGTGGGAGCGCGAGGCTGAGTTTTCCATTCTGGAAGTATACGACTTCCGGCGGGGGCAGTGCGGCGGCGCGACGCAGTTCGTTAATTTGTTTGCGGCTCGGATTTACGGGCTTACCCATGGCACCATAGGCGTCCAACAGCGAGCCATGTGTGGAATCGACGCGCGAAATAACAGCGCGATGGCGGTCGGAGACGCCCTTAACGACGAGCGTCACGGTCTTCGGCTGCCCCGTTTCCTCCGGCAAGAACAAATTCCAAACGGCGATCTTTAGAGTTCCATCGCTCTCGCGCGTCACGAGCGCCGACTCGGAATTTTCCGCAATTCGCCGCCGCCCGAGGTGGTGCAACAGCTTAAAAGCGTTGAAGGAAGGCTTCGGTAGCCCGCCTTCCGCTATTAGCCCATATCCACCATAGAAGGGCTGCTTAACCACGCCCTGCTCTTCGAAGACGTCGGAAAAAGTCCAATAGGACATGATCTCAACGAGCCCATCGCACTGCCTGATGGTGTCCGCAAGCCAGGGGCCCATAAATGCCGAATCCGTCACATCGGGTTCATTCTTATAGCTCGCGTTGTACTCGCTCCAAATGATCGGAAGGTCGGGACGCGGCGTCGCCTTTACTTGATCGTGGACTTTCCGCGCGGCGCGACAAACCATCTGCGTACGCGGTATCGTTTCTTCTTTGCCAAAGACATCTTGAGCTGTGTCGTTCCCGTAGACGTGAGTGGAAACGAAGTCCAGCGGGACACGATTCTCCGCGCAGTGGCGAATAAACCTGTCTACCCAAGCTGCCTGCGCCGTCGCCGGCCCACCTACACGCAACTGCGCGCTAACTTCCCTCAGGGCACGAGCAGCCGCGTCATAGAGCTGGTAATACGTTTCCTCCTTGGGCTCGCCGGCCCAGAAATCAATGTTTGGCTCGTTCCACACTTCAAAATACCATTGCGAGACTTCATCGATTCCGTACCGGTCGACGAGATGCCGTGCGAGATGCGAGACGAGGTCGCCCCACTTCGTCCAGTCTTTAGGCGGCGAAACAATGGGCTGATACCAGAAGGCGTGGAGAGTCTGCTGCGCAGCCAGCTTTCTGGGCATAAAGCTTAATTCGACAAACGGGCGCACGCCATTCTCGAGCAAGCCGTCGTAAATCTGGTCCACGTAGGAAAAGTTGTAAACCGGTTTGCCGGCGGAGTCTTCGTCGTAGAGACCCACCTCATCGTGGAAGATTGCATGGAAGCGAACGTACTTGAAGTCAGTCGCCTGCTTCACCTCGCGGAGATCACGGCGGTAACTCTCGCGCAGACTTAGGATCGCACGGCCTGATCCGAACATTTGCTCCCAAAAGTGTGGAAATGGATGGCTCGACGCGGTTGGATCGACTTCGATGGTTTCCGAAGTTGCCGTTGAATGCGCCGGGCCTTTGGGTTGAGCCAGGCCCTGCAGTTGGGCCTGTGGCGCGGAGTCGAAGACAACGGGGGTGCAGAGAACTATGGCGCACAAGCACACATATCGAGTCGTCGAGTTGAGACTTCGCCACACGGCTATATTTTAACGATAAACTCGCAACTTGGAACTGAAACATCTCCGGCTGGGAATTCTCCCCGAGAAGTAAGCTTTCCGGGCGTGAACAGAAATGCCTTTCGGTTCTCAATACCGAGAAAATTCTTCCACTCACTTTGCGCAGCCATTCCGTTCTTCCTTGGCTCACAAGATAGAGCGACCATCCGAGTATTTGGGCCGACGGGACGAGTGAATGATGCAGAAAGTGTAGTTTTGAGCCAAATCTTACCGCGTGCCAAAACGAGGCGCCATTTCCCGCGGGAACGTCTACCGTAAATCATTGGTTTTTCCTACTTTTTATCGTGTATAGCCTTTAGTGCTATGAGCGGCGAGCATAGCTTCGTGTTGGCTGGGAGTCCATAAATCTGGTAAAAGAGAAGCGCAGCCAGCTCTAATTTTCTCCGTTTCCGTGTGGATCCCCTTTCGGTTGCAGATGCAGCTTTAGCCTTGCAGACTCGCATGCGAGCAGTACAATTCGTGAGCGTTTCGAAGCCGAATAAGGAGCCTCCTTTTGACCGCTGACACAAACGAGCATCCCGTCATCGGCCCGGACCACCAGCTCGTCGGCAACGTTCCTCCGCCGCACCCCCGACAAAAAAGCAATTGGTGGATTGTGTGGATTGTGGTGTTGCTCGCCCTTGCGCTCGCGATATTCCTGATCTGGCATCACCACGAGGAAGCCCAAAAAGCGGCGGCCGCCGCGGCGGCGCGCCCTAAGCCGGGAGCATCGGTTACCACCGTAACTGCTCAAAAGGGCGACATCGGCGTTTACCTTGATGCCATCGGCACGGTTACTCCGGTCTACTCCGATTCGATTACCAGCCAAGTAAATGGGCTGGTTGTTGCCGTGCATTTTACGGAGGGTCAGCTGGTCCGAAAGGGCGATCCGCTAGTCGACATCGATTCGCGCTCGTACCGCGCAACCCTTTTACAAGCGCAAGGAGTGCTGGAGCGAGACGAGAATCTGCTCGCCCAGGCAAGGATGGATTTGGAGCGCTACCGTGAAGCGTGGGCGCGCAAGGCCATTGCAAAGCAGCTCCTGGATGACCAAGAAAAGCTCGTACTGCAAGATCAGGGCGTAGTCAAGAACGACCAGGGAATCGTACAGTTCGATCAGATTCAGGTCGATTACACTCACATCACCGCTCCAATCAGCGGACGGGTCGGCTTGCGCCTGGTGGATCCGGGCAACGTGGTGCAGTCTGCAGGAACCGTAACCCTCGCGGTCATCACACAGATTCAGCCCATCACTGTAATTTTCACGATACCGGAAGACAGCCTCGGGCCGGTCCAGGATCGCCTGCACAAAAAAGCCAAGCTCACCGTCGATGCCTTCGATCGCTCCGCACAGAAAAAGATCGCCACCGGCGTGCTTCTAACCCTAGACAACCAGATTGACACTACTACCGGTACTGTAAAAGCCCGCGCGCAGTTCGCTAACAAAAACGATGAACTATTCCCAAACCAGTTTGTAAACGTGCGACTCCTGGTGGATACACTGCAAGGGGTGACCACGGTTCCGGCATCGGCAATTCAACAGAATGGGCAAGCTTCGTTTGTTTACGTGATTCAAGGCAACGTCGCCCACATGCGCAGCATCAAGCGGGGAGTTACAGACGGCGGCGTAACGCAAGTCGAAGGAATCAATCCTGGCGACGTTGTCGCGAATAGCAGCTTTGATAAGATGCAGGACAACGCTACGGTAGTGGTTTCGAACAAACCTGCCTCGGCGAACACCTCCGGGAGCAACGCCCCGTGAGTCCGTCGAGTCCATTTATCCTCCGGCCAGTTGCGACATCTTTGCTGATGGCCGCCATTTTGCTCGTCGGCATCGTCAGCTATACGCAATTGCCGGTCTCGGCATTGCCGGAAGTCGACTATCCCACCATTCAGGTGCTCACGTTTTATCCTGGAGCGAGCCCGAGGGTGGTAGCGACAACTGTAACGGCGCCACTCGAGCGTCAATTCGGCCAACTCCAGGGTTTGAGTCAGATGACCTCTTCTAGCTCCGGTGGCACTTCCGTCATCGTGCTGCAGTTCAACCTGGCTGTGAATATTGATGTGGCCGAGCAAGAGGTGCAGTCCGCCATAAACGCATCGCAGAGCTTGTTGCCATCCATTCTCCCTTCACCGCCTACCTACAGCAAAACGAATCCTGCCGACGCACCGGTGCTCACTCTGGCTATCACCTCGAATTCCATTCCGCTTTCTCAGGTCGAAGACCTTGTGGACACGCGCCTCGCGCCTAAGATTTCGCAGCTCAGCGGAGTCGGACTGGTCACCATCAGCGGCGGTCAGAAACCAGCGGTGCGCATTCAAGCTAACCCCACGGCGCTGTCCTCCTATGGCTTCAACCTGGAAGACCTCCGCACGGCTCTGACTCAAGCCAGCGTCAACGCCGCCAAAGGAAACTTCGATGGCCCCAGCCAGGATTATCAGATCGATGCCAACGATCAACTGATCACCAGCAACGATTACCGAAGCGTTGTCATTGGCTACCGGAACGGTGCGCCGGTGATGCTGACCGACGTAGCACACGTGGTCGACGGTATAGAAAACAACAACCAGGCGGCCTGGATGAATCAAACGCCTGCAGTGATCCTGAACGTCCAACGGCAGCCCGGAGCCAACACAATCAGCGTGGTCAAAAGCATCAAGCAACTGCTGCCGCAGTTGGAGGCTAATCTTCCCGCCGGCATTCAGGTAACCACGCTTACCGATCTTACGACCGCCATCGAAGCATCGGTTGCCGATGTTGAGTTCGAACTGCTGCTCACAATCGGACTCGTGGTGCTCGTCATCTTCCTCTTCTTGCGGAGTCTCTACGCCACCATTATCCCGAGCGTGGCTGTGCCGTTGTCCTTGGTAGGCACCTTCGGCGCGATGTATGCCCTTGGATACAGCCTGGATAACTTGTCGCTGATGGCGCTCACCATCTCCACGGGTTTTGTCGTGGATGATGCGATCGTGATGATCGAGAACATTTCGCGCTACATCGAAGAAGGAGTGCCGCCGATGGAAGCGGCGCTCAAAGGTGCCGAGCAGATTGGCTTTACCATTCTCTCCCTAACTGTATCCCTCATCGCCGTGCTGATTCCGCTGTTATTCATGGGCGACGTGGTCGGGCGCCTGTTCCGCGAGTTTGCCGTGACACTCGCCGTCACGATCGTCGTCTCGGCTGTCGTCTCCCTTACGCTCACGCCCATGATGAGTGCCCGCATTTTGCGGCACAAACCAAAAGAACAGCAGGGGCGCGTCTATAGAGCCTCGGAGCGCGCCTTTGAGCGCATGATCGCGTTTTACGGGCGGACGCTGAAATTTGTCCTCGGCTATCAAACGATCACGCTGTTTGTCGCATTGGCTACGCTTCTACTTACGATCTTCCTTTACATCATCATCCCCAAGGGATTTTTCCCGGTGCAGGACACCGGCGTCATCCAGGGCATTTCGCAGGCACCTCCAACAATCAGCTCACGATCCATGGCAGAGAAGCAGCTGGAGATTACCAAGGCAGTCTTGGATGACCCGGCCGTTGAAAGCGTCTCGTCGTTTATCGGCGCGGATGGAACGAATACAACCCTGAACAGCGGCAGGATGTCGATCAATCTAAAACCGCTAAACCAGCGCAAGATCAGCGCCTCGGACCTGGTCCGCAGGCTTAAGTCAAGAGTGAGCCAAATACAGGGCATCCAGCTCTTCATGGAACCTGTGCAGAACATTACTGTGGATGACCGCGTGAGTCGCACGCAATACCAGTACGCGCTGGAAGACCCGGATGCGAATGAGCTGAATGACTGGACCAACCGTTTCGTCAGTCGACTCGAGCAGTTGCCTGAATTGGAAGACGTAGCCACCGATCAGCAATTGGGAGGACTCGCGGTCTCTCTGGTCATTGACCGGGTCACCGCTTCGCGGCTGGGAATTGCGCCTTCGACGATCGATAACACTCTATATGACGCCTTCGGTCAGCGGCAGATCAGCACGATGTATACGCAAGTGAATCAGTACCACGTTGTTCTCGAGAGTGAGCCGCAGTTTCAGAAAGACCCAAATAAGCTGAACCATCTCTACATCCAATCCAACGCGGCTTCAGGTGCATCCGGTACGGGAGCCACTTCCTCTTTTGCTTCTTCCGGGTCATCATCCGCGGGATCCAATGCGCTAACGTCTTCAGCGCAATTCACTCCATCAGCGGCGACGCTCACTCCTCCTGTAAACGCGCTTTCGGCGAGCAACTCCTCCGCGACTTCCAGCAGGGGAGCCGGCTCTGCGGGCGCCAACAGTTCGACCATGAGCAACGCGGTGCCGTTCAGCGCTTTCGCGCACTTTGAAAACACCACAGAACCGCTCGCCATTACCCACCAGGGTCAATTTCCGGCGATCACTGTGTCATTCAATCTGGCGCCGGATGCCTCACTCGGTAGCGCGATTACAGAGATTAACAAAATCCAAAAAGACATGCACATGCCCCCCAGCCTCCAGGCAGGTTTTCAGGGCACAGCGGCATCGTTCACGAATTCGCTGGCCAATGAGCCGTTGCTCATTCTTGCTGCGCTGGTAACCGTGTACATCGTACTTGGGGTTTTGTACGAGAGCTTTATCCACCCGATCACGATTCTCTCCACGCTGCCGTCGGCCGGCGTTGGCGCTTTCCTCGCGCTGATTCTTTTTCACCAGGACCTGAGCGTGGTGGCGATCATCGGCATCGTGCTTCTGATCGGCATCGTGAAAAAGAACGGCATTATGATGGTCGATTTCGCGCTGGATGCCGAGCGCAACCACGGAAAGAACGCCACGGATGCCATTTACGAAGCGTGTCTGCTCCGCTTCCGCCCCATTATGATGACTACCATGGCCGCGCTGCTGGCCGGTCTGCCGCTGGCGCTTGGAACTGGTTTCGGTTCGGAGTTGCGCAGGCCGCTCGGCATCGCAATGGTGGGCGGACTCCTGTTGAGCCAGGCGCTCACGCTGTACACCACCCCCGTCATCTACATTTTTTTTGACAATCTCGGGCATCGCTTCGCGCCCAAGTCGAAGAGGGCTGAAATCGGAAACGAGCTAGAGCCCGCGGGACAGGCATGAACACTTCCGCACCCTTTATTCACCGTCCCGTGGCGACAACTCTGCTCACAGTTGCGATCGCCATTGCCGGTGCGATTGCTTTCAAAGTTCTCCCGGTGTCTCCCCTGCCGCAAGTTGATTTTCCTACTATTTCAGTGAGTGCGGGCCTGCCGGGAGCCAGCGCCAGCATCATGGCTTCCTCTGTCGCTACTCCCTTGGAACGCCAACTCGGCCATATTGCGGGCGTCACGGAGATGACCTCGTCAAGCACCCTCGGCAACACATCCATAACGATTCAGTTTGACCTCAGCCGCAACATTGATGGCGCGGCGCGCGATGTCGAGGCCGCTATCAATGCCGCGCGAAGCTACCTGCCCGCCAATCTCCCAGGAAATCCGACCTATCGAAAGGTCAATCCGGCCGATTCGCCGATCATGATTCTCGGCCTTACGTCCGATAAATATGGTCCCGACAAGATTTATGACGAAGCCTCCACGGTAATGCAGCAAAAGATGTCGCAGATACAGGGTGTGGGGCAGGTCAGTACCGGCGGCGGCGCGTTGCCGTCAGTGCGCGTGGACGCAAACCCCACACAATTGGCCAGCTATGGACTCACCATGGCGAATTTGCAATCTGCACTGAGCCTCCAGAATGAAGATTTGGCCAAAGGCCAGATTTCCGACGGTATTGTGACTGCCGACATCGTTGCCAACGATCAGCTCTCTCATGCGGAAGACTTCAAGCCGCTCGTCGTTGGATATAAGAACGGCGCGGCCATTCGCCTGTCTGATGTGGCCCAGGTAACCGACTCCGTGCAAAATATCCGCGCCGCGGGCTACTTGAACGGCAAGCGCGCGATTACCATGATTATCTTTCGCCAGCCCGGCGCCAACATCATTGACACGGTCGACCGCATACGTGCGGAACTCCCGTCTATCAAAGCCTCCATTCCATTCGGTATTGACACCACCATCGTTCTCGATCGCACGACTACCATCCGGGCCTCTGTCGATGACGTCGAGAGAACGCTGCTTATTTCCATCGGCCTTGTCATCCTTGTGGTGTTTGTTTTCCTTCGCAACGGCCGCGCCACGCTCATTCCCGGCGTCGCTGTGCCGGTTTCGCTAATCGGCACTTTCGCCGTGATGTATCTTTTCGGATACAGTCTCGACAACCTTTCGCTAATGGCCCTGACTATTTCGACCGGATTCGTGGTCGATGACGCGATTGTCGTCATGGAAAATGTCGCCCGCCATCTGGAGAATGGTATGAAGCCCTTTGCCGCAGCGCTAAAGGGTGCGCAGGAAATCGGTTTCACGGTCTTTTCCATCAGCGTTTCGCTCGTCGCTGTGTTTATCCCGCTACTGCTGATGGGCGGAATTGTTGGACGTCTCTTCCGCGAGTTCGCAATTACCCTCTCGACAGCCATCGTCGTGTCCATGGTTATCTCGCTGACCACCACGCCCATGATGTGCGCCTACCTTCTGCGCGACGAGCGCAAGCAAAAGCATGGTCGCCTTTACATGATCAGCGAAAAAGGTTTTGATTGGACGCTCTCGTTGTATCGCACGACTTTGCATTGGGTTCTGGAAAATCCGGCTCTCACTCTTATCGTGTTGTTCCTCACCATAGCGCTCAACGTCGTGCTGATCATCAGGATGCCAAAAGGGTTTTTTCCGCAGCAGGATACCGGAGCAATCACCGGCGGGGTGCAAGGGCCTCAGGATGCATCCTTTCCTGCCATGAATAACTCCATTCAGCAGATTGTTGGCGTCATCAAGAATGATCCTGCAGTTGCCAATGTAATTGGTTTTACGGGCGGAGGTGGCGCCACAAACGGCGGCAACGTCTACATCGCCCTCAAGCCTCTAGCCGAACGTAAGGTCAGCGCTGCGGAGATCATCAACAGGCTGCGTCCCCAATTGAGCCGTCTGCCGGTGGCCTCCGCGTTCCTTCAAGCTGCGCAAGATCTGCGCATCGGCGGGCGAGGCAGCAGCGCGATGTATCAGTACACGCTCCAATCCGATAACGTGCCGGACCTTTTCAAGTGGGGACCCATCCTGCTGAGCGAGATGCGGCGCTTGCCCGGCCTGCAAGACGTGAACACAGACCAGCAGAATGGCGGGCTTGCGGAGTTGATGACTTACGATCGCGCTACCGCTGCTCGTCTTGGCCTGACCGCCCAGTCATTGGACTCGGCTTTATACGGCGCATTTGGACAATCTCAAGTTTCCATCATCTATACGCAGTTGAATCAGTATTACGTGGTGCTCGAGGTCGCCCCCCAGTATTGGCAAAGCCCGGAAGGATTGAAGGACATCTATCTTCGTACGTCCACCGGCCGGAACATTCCGCTGCTCACAGTGGCCACGGGTCAGGCCAACACAACGCCTTTGTCCATCAACCACACCGGCTTATTCCCTTCAGTCACTGTGTCATTCAACCTCGCGCCCGGCGTCTCTTTGAGTGACGCCACTTCGAACATCGCTCAGATGCAAAAACGGCTCGGCACGCCAGCTACGCTGCAAGGCTTTTATGCCGGTACTCTCCAGGCCTACCAGCAATCCCTGAGCACCGAGCCCATGCTCATCGCTACGGCGCTTTTGGCGGTGTACATCGTTCTCGGCATTTTGTACGAGAGCCTGGTGCATCCGCTCACGATTATCTCCACTCTGCCGTCGGCGAGCGTCGGCGCCATACTCGCGTTGATGTTGTTCAAACAGGATTTGAACATCATCTCCATCATTGGCATTGTTCTGCTGATTGGAATCGTAAAAAAGAACGCCATCATGATGATCGATTTCGCTCTTCAAGCAGAACGGCAGGAGGGAAAAAGCACAGCGGATGCGATTTTTGAAGCATGCATGCTGCGCTTTCGTCCCATCCTGATGACCACCATGGCCGCGTTATTTGGCGCTCTGCCGCTGGCGCTCGGCACTGGGACCGGATATGAGCTCCGGCGGCCTCTCGGCATCACGATTGTGGGAGGCCTGATCATGAGCCAGCTGCTCACGCTCTATACAACGCCGGTTGTATATTTGACGTTCGATCGCTTGCGCCTTCGCATGCAGGGAAAACGGGACACTGTGATTCAGCATCGGCCCGGGCCGGCCCCCAGTGCCGCGGATTAATTCGAGTCATCATGGAACCGATGTGAAAATGATTATCGTCCGTCTGCGAGCCACTATTTGCTTTGCCGTCACCCTTTGCCTTCTCAACGGATGCATGGTCGGTCCGAAGTACCACCGGCCGTCGACGGACAGTCCTGCGGCATACAAGGAACTCACACCCGCCGAGTTCAAAGATACAGAAGGCTGGAAAGTAGCGCAGCCGAAAGATGATGCTCTTCGCGGAAAGTGGTGGGAGATCTTCAACAATCCTGAGTTGAACGCGCTCGAAGAGAAGGTGAATGTTTCCAACCAGACCATCGCGTCCGCTGCCGCCGCTTTTTTTGCCGCACGCGCACTCGTCAAGGAAGCTCGAGCGCAGCTTTTCCCTACAGTCACCACCAATCCCGCCATCACCGTTCAACGCCCGTCGGCCACCCTAGGTGGCGGATCGAGCTCGACAACCTCTTCGAGAGGGACATTCACAGATTACACGCTCCCTTTTGACGCGACTTGGCAGCCGGACCTGTTCGGCCGTGTCCGCAACACGGTGAGAGCGGCTGCCTACGGAGCGCAGGCCAGCGCGGCCGATCTCGAGAACACACGCCTCACGATCCAGGCCGATGTTGTGGCGGATTACTTCCAACTTCGCGGCCAAGATTCGCTGCGCGAATTGCTGGATGCTACGGTGATCGCTTTTCAAGAATCTCTCGATCTCACCACGGCCTTGTACGAAACAGGTATCGACTCGGAGGAATCTGTCAGGCAAGCCGAGACTCTCCTCGAAGCCACGAAGGCGCAGGCCGCCGCTCTCGGCATCCAGCGCGCTCAATTTGAACACGCCATCGCGATGCTCACTGGCCAGCCGGCATCGACGTTTTCAATTCCGGTCGAGCCTCTCAAGACACCTCCTCCGGCGATTCCGTTTGGCGTGCCTTCCCAGCTTCTCGAGCGCCGTCCCGACATCGCCGCGGCGGAGCGCTTAATGGCTCAGGCAAACGCACAGATTGGCATTGCACGAGCCGCATATTTCCCCACCGTCACGCTGACCGCCATCGCAGGATTTGAAAGCACCTCGTTCGCGAGTTGGTTCACATGGCCGAGCCGTTTTTTTTCCATGGGCCCGTCCGTGGCGGAAACCCTTTTTGACGCTGGTTTGCGCCGCGCCACCGTGATGCAGTTCAGGGCGCAGTACGACGAGACCGTTGCCAACTATCGCCAAGCTGTCTTGACGGCTTTCCAACAGGTGGAAGACAACCTCGCGTCGTTGCGGATCCTCTCCGTCGAGATTGAACATCAGGACGCGGCGGTGGTCGCCGCGGGAAGAACGCTCACGTTGGCCTTGGATCGCTACAAATTGGGAATCGATCCCTACTTGAATGTGATTACCGCGCAGAGCGCATTGCTGTCTAACAAACAGACGGCCGTAAATCTTCGAATTCAGCAGATGACGGCCAGTGAGGGTTTGATCCAGGCGCTCGGCGGAGGCTGGGATGCCTCGCAGCTCCCGTCTCCCTCGCAGCTGGTAAGCAAAGCACCGTAAAGCAGGAGCCGGTTGTACTCCGCAGCAATTTCATACAACTTGTCCGAATAACATTTAGAAAGTAAACCCGAGTTGCAAATAGACCAAGCGACTGGCCGAGGTTGAAGAAAACGCTCCGCCGGCCAAGGCGTTCGACCGGCCGAAGAAACCAGATTCACTCGCTGTCCCGTTCGGCGTCTGTGGTGGAATTAGAACGGCAGACGGCAGCGCTACGTTTTCATAATTGAAGATGTTGCGAGCGTTTACGCTGAGCGTAAGATTATAACGCTGGTTCGTACCGCCGCCACCGCCCATTCCGCCACCCGGCATTCCAAAACCGCCACCGCCACCACGACCGCCACCACCGCCGCCCGGCCCGCGACCACCGCCGCCCGGCCCTCCCCCTTGATCGCCACCGCTCGCTGGGTGCGAACTTTCGCCGCCGAAGCCCCACGTTTTACTCGCCCGAAGGTTCAGGCTGAAATGGGGCGGGCCGGTCAGCGAGTTGATGGGAACGATCTTTTCGCCGGGCTGCGGGATGGTGTCGAAAGACCCAAATTTAGTGGCGACGACATCCGCCGAATTCGATTGGGCGCTGGCAAATGCCGGGCGCTGATTGAATTGCGAGCTGCCGATCAGGTCCTCGCTGATCGTGACGCTGTAAGGCGAGCCGGACGTGGCCAGAAGAAATGGATAGAGTGAAATCCCGTGAGCCAAATTGACCGAGCCACCAAAGAAAACCCGCTGGCGTATATCGAAAGAAGCGCGGCCGTAGTCCTGCAGAAAGTTGAACGGATTCGATGGAAAACTCGTTGGGCCGGCCGTATCGCTGTTTGCGTAATTAAGGACGTAGTATCCGCGCAGCGAGACTCGCGTCTTGAAGTGATAGTTCACTTGGGTGATCAGCTGGTTCTGCCGAAAGATCGCTTCGGATTCGAATTGGTATACGTTCTGAGGGCTTCCAAGCGGGAAAACGGGATTCACGGGAAACGTTCCGGGAAGCGGCGTATTGATGTTATTGGTCAGCAATTGATCGAACCCGCGGGAATTCAGGTAAGAGACCGAGAGGGTGGCCGATTTGTTTAACTGCCGCTCGACGGTGACGGCGGATTGCAGGATGCCGGGAGCGTGGAGCCGCGGCGAGATGCGAAAGGTTGTCGGCAAGATCGTTGAATTCGGGCACATCGTTTGAATCGAGCTGATGGACGGAACGCTATTGGCATTGAAAAAACATGGCGAAGTCACGACGAACTGCTCCTGCGTGATGCCGTTCAACCGCTCCGCCTCAAGCACGAGATTTTCCGTGAAACGGTCGTAGAAGAGGCCCGAGCCGACTCGCAGGACGGTTTTCGGCGCAGTTTTTGCTTTGCCTATGCCCCATGCGATGGCCACGCGCGGTTCCCAATCGAGATGGTCGCGAATGTGAGTCTGCTGCTCGAGGCGCAACCCGGCGCTGAACGTGAAGTTCGGGCGCACGCGCCAGTCATCCTGCGCGTACCAGCCGGAGTCGAACGTCGAGACGTGAGTCCGCGGCACACCGGTGGTGATCGACAACTGGAGCGGGCCGCCACCTTCGGCTTGGATCTGCGAAAAAGGAAGTCCCGCCGCGAGTCCTTGCTCGGTGATCTCGAATGCCGTGAGCGAGGAGAATACGTAGTTGCCGTTGAAGCCGGACGTTGCGTTGTTCGTGTCCGTGTTCTCGCGCAGCCGGAGGCCAAACTTCAGTGTGTGCTTGCCGCGTACCCATTGTGTGTAATTCTGAAATTCGTAATGATTCGAGAGAGCATTAACATTTTGAGCGTTGTTGCCGCCTCCCGTGAAGGAAGTGGGAACCACGACGGATGGGAGCGAGCTTGATGCGATCTGGTTTTCCCCGCCGCGGAGGTATTGGAAGTGGATTTCGTTCACGATATTCGTGCCGAATACTTGCGTGTCGCTGACCTGAAGGGTTTGTTCGGTATTCAACACGTTGAACGCCTGGCTGGGAAGCGCAAAGCCCAGCAATCCCTGGTTGTCCTGATTGTCGCGGTAGTACTGATAACGAACGCTGAGCGTGTTGGTTTTGGTCAATTGATAATCCACGCGAGGGCCAAGATTGAGGCGCGTGCGCGGTTGGGGAACGGAAGTGTTGAGTGGCGTGGGAATAAAACTGGAATCGAGAGTCTCGGCGTCGATGACCGCAACATCATTGATGTCGCGGTATTGTGCGCTAAAGAAAAAAGAAGCTTTCTTGCCGAGTGGCCCGCCCACATTGCCGTTGAACAAAGTTGAGTCATAGCCGGGCTCCCCATGGTGGGCGAACGGATTCTTGGAATTGAATGCGGAATCGTTGCCTTGGGCTTGAACGCTGCCGTGCCACTGGTCCGTTCCGGGCTTCGTGAAGATTTCGATGCGGCCGAATCCGAGCTTGTCGTATTCGGAGGAAAATGGATTTTGATTGATACGAACTTCACGGATAGCCGATTTCGGCGGGAGCTGGCCGGCGGTGAAGCCGTCGATGTAAATCTGGCCGCCATTCGGCCCGGCCGAAGGTCCCGCCAGCGCCTCCAGGTCACTCAGCAACTCATCGGGATCGTCGGAGAGAGCTTTGAGATCCTCCTCTTTCAGGATGATGGCTCCGACATTGTTCTCGGGGTTGACGTCAACGGTGGGCGTCTCTGCTTGGACGACAACCTTCTGCTCCTGCTCTTCGATTGTGAGTTTGACGTCGAGTTTTTGGATCTGGCCTGCGGCGATCATGACTTCTTTCGACTCAAAGACGGCGAAGCCTTTGGCGAGGACCTGTACGCCGTAGTTGCCGGACGCGAGATTTTTGGCTTCATAGCTGCCGTCGCGGTTAGTGGTGACGGTGACTACGGCGCCGCTCGCCGCGGTGACGAGCACGGAGGCGCCCGGCACTGCGCTGCCCGATGGATCGGTAACCTGCCCCTGGAGCGTTCCCGTAGCTGACTGCGCGAACGACCGAGCAGAGAAGCCCAAACTCAAGAGAAGAAACATGGCGACAAAGGCGCAGCGCAGGCTGGTTCGAAATCTCATTCCGTCTCCGGAAAGAATAAGACGAATCGAAGCTCGCGCGAATCGGCGTCCGTTCATGTTCGACGACCGATCAGGGGTTTGCATCCGCGTTCCCCCCGCCTTCGCCTCCACCCAAGCTCCACGGCGATAGCAACATCCCTTGAGCGCCCCTTGGCGAAGCCGTCAAGAGAGGTTCGATGCCTGCGAGCAGCGTAATGGCTGTAACCTGTCCCGCAGAAGTTCCTTCGGTGGACACGATCATCACGGCATCGCCTTTCTGTAGATCGGCGAGCGTGCTCGGAGGCACGCGGCTCAAGAATTGCTGGAGATCGGGGGCTCGGCCTCCGCCGCCACCTGGATTTCCGATGCCTTTGCCGGACGCGCTTGATGGCGCGGCCGTTTCACTCTGCGCACCAGCACCCGCAGGGCTGCCAGGGGCTCCCGAAGCGCCGCCGGGTGCGCTTGCCTTCATGCGAGCTGCAATGCGCAGCGCCATTTCCGCAGGCAATTTGCGAATCTGCGATTCGGCTGAGATCTTCACGATGATCGGTTGCTTGGTGACCAAATCCGTTACCGAGACGGTGTTCGCGGCGGCGTCAATCGAAGAAATCGTGCCGGCGATATTACGAAACGAGCCCGCGACAATTTCGTCCGCCGCGAACGTGGTTCCGTCAGTGCTGCGCGTGCCTCGGGCGCGAACCTGGTCGCCGGGACTAATTTTGTCGAGCGTACTCGTTTTTGCGTCGTCGAATTTCACGGAGTCGGGAGCGTAGCGCCGGATCGTGGTGGCCTTGGTGGTTTGAACCTTGACAGTGGTGGCTGCACCGAGAGCTCCGACGCCGATCGTGATTGTTCCGGATGCGGGATCGACGGCGCTGATCAGACCGCCGATGCCGTGTTTTTGCCACTCGTCGCGCTCGTGCTGCTTTTTGGCCTCGAGGTCGGTATGCTTCATGGCGATGACGCCTGCAGCCGCGAATGACTTTGTGTCGGCGGAAGGCTGGCCGCGAACGAGAATTCGGTCGCCGACCTGAAGGTCCTTCAACTGCAGAGGTATCGCTCCCTTCAGGTCTTTCTGGCCCGGTTCGACGCTCACGATGCGCGCATTATCCGCGACGACCACGTCAATGTCCTTGCCGGCGTCAGTGGTGAGTGTTATCACGCCGCCCTTGATCGCCTTAATCGTGCCCAGCTGCCTCGAAGCCGACGCCTGGTCAGAGGATTGCCACGCGATCATCGTTGGCTCAGCGCCCATTGCTCCGGCGACGACGACTGGCGCAGTTACCGCTGCCATCAGCCAAAGCGTGAAAGCCCAAATTCTTACGAACATAAATCTGCTCGCGGCACGACGACTGCGCCGAAGAAAAATCGAATCGACGTTTTCACGAACTTCTTCGCGAACCTCTTCACGAACATCGTTGTCATGTCCCGCATTGCCACGAACTTCATAGTCCCGGATGCGGAGGGAGGCACGAACTTCGCATGGGAGTGAATCTGCGGACATCAGTGGGACGTAGAAAGCATACCTAACGTTACGTGAGCATTGCATTAGAAGTCCTTGGGAAATCTGAATAAAATGTCTCGTAGAATCGACCCGCAAATTCAGGGCTACTAGAAATGGCGCGCGCGGTGGTGTTGCAGGAGTTAGGTCCATTTCTAATCGGCGGTGCTGCTGATTAGAATTCGTCGTAATTGCCTGAAAACAAAGGACGCCGTGCGATTCTAATCGGCGGAAATCGGCCAATTTCGCGTTTCTGCGGAATTGGCGCAGGCCGCGATGGTGATCTTCCGAGCCTTCCTTGCCGCGGAGCCGCGTTCGCCGGACAGCGAGCCTCCGCGTATAGACTTGGGCGCTTGCCCCGTGAATCGCCGCGCTGGCGATCGCCATTCCGCGTTGTCGCTCGCCGATCATTTGTCTTGTAGGTGTCCTGTACGCTCCCTTTACGTAGACGCGGCTTGCGGCGTGTTGCGAGCCAGCGGCTGCTACGGACAGAGGCCGCCGACAACGTGTGCCATTTCGGGACACACACGAATAAATTATTAGGTTATTTCAGGATTCAAAAACTCTAGCACGTCCGATTGCGGGATTTCAAGGACTTTTTGCAGTCCTAGCGTCACGTACATTTTTCTCTTCGCATCTCCTCCCAGGAATTCGCTGCGGAAATACCCTCGATACCCGATAGCCATTTTCACAGGGCAAAGCTTTAATGAGTAGGATATGACCAGCGAAACGCCATTTTGTCCCCGTTGCGGCAATAATTACTATGTCGCCCGGTCGCACCGGCGAATACTAGAAAAGCCTGTGCTCCGTATTTTCCGATTAATTCCCTACCGGTGCCAAAGTTGCTATGCGCGGTTTTATCGACGACCGGAGGGATCAGTGCAACATTCACTGAGACTGTCGGCGTAGGGCTCGCTGCCTCCCTGGATTCAAGAGGCTGTTTCCTTCTTCTTCGCCGGGTTCACAATCAAGCTCAAGTTTCCTGCCGGGCGCTTCAAACCGTTTCACACAACATCGACCAGTTCGCCTGCACCGGTGGGCGGACGGAGGCGCGATGGATGTACAATCGTGGCGTAGCGACCTCGAAAAAAGCTATGGCGGCAACGACACGAGCCTGAAGAAGGAGAGCAAGGATATGCCAAAAGATTCGCATCAAAGAGCCGCTGAGTTCCACGAACTGGCCGCGCACGCGCACCGGTCCGCTGCCGTGCACCACGGAAAGGAAGACCACCAGACCGGTCACGAGCATTCCCGGCAAGCTCTAGAGCACTCGGCGCGGGCTTACGAGTTCTCGCAGGAAGCCCACAAAAAATCGAAAGCTGCCGCCGGCAAGAAAGAATAGAGGCGGTCGCGCGTATCAGTTAGAAGCCTGAGGCGCAAGTTCACCAGGAATTTGCAGCTTGCTCGAGGCGCACTCCAAATTCGAGAGCGCACTTTAAAGCCTCCGACGTTCCGTTCATCGTTAAGATTCCCGCCCAGTGGAAAAATCATCGCAAAACCGCTCCACCGAAACGCGTAATCTTCGGAACCTGCGATTCATCAACGACCCGGCGTCCCTTCGGCGAAGCGCGGCGCGCACGGTAGACTGAATCCTAAAAAGCGAAAAAATGCTCGCGCACGTTAGTTTTTAGAATGTTTCCGCGAAACTCACCTGCGCTCTGCGTACCGCTAAGCTAAAATTGCTTAGGTGTGTTCTAGATGAAACTTTCCAGGTCATCCGTCCTGATCTTGGGCGCATGGGTGTTCTTCGTCGGCGGCTATACCGCCGGGGCGTTGTTGCTGCCGCGCGGCTCGGCGCTTACCACGTTCAGCGACCTGTTCGAGTGCTTGGTTCCGCTATTTGCCAACACCTGTTTGCTGTGGAACGCAGCTTCGCCCTACCGCCGCCGCAACGCTTTCTGGATGCTGCTGGCGATGGGTTCTTCACTCTGGCTGGCGGGCCAACTCGTATGGACCTACATGGAGATCGGCCTGCACCGCTCCACTCACAGTCCGTTTCCAGGCGACCTGCTGTTTTTTCTGCACACCGTGCCTTTGATGGCCGCTCTCGCGCTGGCGCCTCATGCGCGAAAAATGCGCGAGACGCTGCGTTACGGCTTCATCGATCTGGTGCTCCTGGCGTTTCTCTGGCTCTACGTTTACGTTTTCGTGGCCATGCCCTGGAGTTTGGTCTATCCGAACGCGGAGTTGTTCCGTTCGCACGATCTGGACGCTTACGTCGCAGAAAATCTCGTCGTCGTAATTGGTTTCGGAGTGTTGTTCCTGCGCACACGCGGCTCTTGGCGGGTGGTCTACGCCCATCTGTTCGGCGCCGCGTCTCTCTACCTTAGCGGATTCCTCACGGCGCACTGGGCCATATCAAGTGGACAGAAGTATGCAGGCAGCCTCTACGCACTGCCGTTTATCGCGTCCTTCGTATGGTGGGGAACGGCCGGAATTATTGCGCACGGAATTTCCCCCGAACCCGAACCGATGCGGAGCAACATCCGCCGGGACACGCAGTGGCCGGCCCGTTTCGCGATGGCAGCCGTACTTTCCACCATTCCGCTGGCTGCGTGGTCGACTTTCCTGAGTGCGGCTCCCGATTCGGTCAAAAATTTTCGCTTGCTTGTGACGCTCGTGACTCTGTTTATCGGCTCGTCGCTCATTTTTCTTCGCCAGCACCTGGTGTATCAGGAGCGCACCGGCTTGGTGCACGAGCTTTGGGACTCGCTGGAAAACGTCAAGCGCCTTCAGACGCATTTCGTTCAATCGGAAAAGCTTGCTTCGCTCGGCCAGCTGGCCGCCGGCGCCGCGCACGAGATCAACAATCCGTTGACCGCGATCCTGGGATATGCCGATCTTCTTACCGAAGAAAATCCGGCGAACACGAGGCCGCATAC
>Ga0073928_10005019_pt1 | contig 18922 bp, 16 predicted proteins | sample PaiPotPPA55metaG_FD_76969 | JGI IMG/M metagenome (GOLD analysis project Ga0073928, IMG submission 76969) | Iron sulfur acid spring bacterial and archeal communities from Banff, Canada, to study Microbial Dark Matter (Phase II) - Paint Pots PPA... ... | reverse complement strand
ATCAGCACGGTGACGGGCTCGCCGGGGGCCCTCGAATGGCCGGCTTACACTGACCAGAATCCGGCGGACTGCAATCCGGCCAACTTCTCATCGAGTTTGAACAGCTACCCGATGGCGTTCGGCACCACCTATTCGCCGCCATACACTGGCTACGACAACCTGAATGTCCTCGCCGGCGGTTCGAGCGGCCCGGGCTGCCTCACGTTGGGCGAACCGGCCATCATGGTGGCCCCGTCGCCGGCGGGCAGCTCTAACCCCATGGCGCTGTACCTGGCAGCGGAGTGCTTCAAACAGGCTCAACTGGGCTACAACACGTACCAGGGCACTGCCGGATACTACGTCTTCTATAACACCATCAACCCCGACGGAAGCGTTTCCCCTGGCGCCTGGAGCGCATACCCGCCCTACCTACGAGCCCAAGTCGAACACTGGCGTAGCCATAGTACGCCATTTGGCGCAAAGCTCCGACCCGACGCAGTACCAGATTTATTCCATAATCGACAGCGGTGTAATGCCGTAACAGGAGCACACATATGAGAACCTTTCAACACTTTCTGATGGCACGCGCACTGGCGGTGTCACTGCTAGCTTCGACAGCCGCGGCTCAGACTCGCTTTACGACCTTGTACAACTTTGGGGGAACCGACCCGGTCGGTGTCTCGGCCGTCGGCGGCAACGTTTTCGCTTCCGCATGGCAGATTTCCGGCCTCACCGACTGGTCGTGCGGAACCATCTCCGAACTGCAACCGACGGGCGGCGGTTCATGGTTGGAGACGACGCTCTACACGTTCCCCCAGGACGGCAGCGAGGGCTGCTACCCCACCGCCGCCCCGATCCCAGGCCCCGGCGGCGCCCTGTACGGCACAACTCTGTACGGCGGAGCTTACGGCTACGGCGTTCTCTACGAAATCCAACCGCCCGCCGCACCCGGGGGTGCATGGACCGAGAGCCTGCTCTATGCCTTCAACGAGTCAGGCGGTGGCACGGGAAACCCAGAGCCGCTCGTGCCCGGGCCCAACGGCTCCTTCTATTGCGGCCTCGGCGGTGGCGCCTACGGATTCGGCGCCCTCGTTCAACTCTTTCCGCCGTCCGCACCCGGTGGGAGCTGGACCGAAACCGTGCTCTACAGCCCCCCCTCCTTCGGGACCGGCTTCGCCCCCTTCGTTGTTGGGCCAGGAGGCGTCGTCTACGGAACGAACTCGGGCGGCCCAATCGGGCAGTACAGCCCCCCAGCAGCCCCCGGCGGCTCTTGGACCGAGACCACCCTCTACACCGTCCCCGCCAGCGAGGGACTGTCGCCTAACTCCCTGACCTTGGCGGGCGACGGAACCCTGTACGGCACCACCCTTGGCTCCAACTACGATTATGGACCCGGCAAGGCCACTGTATTCCAACTCAAGCCTCCCACTCTTGCCGGCGGTACCTGGGGCTTTACGGTCCTCCATGATTTCGGGACGCAGCTTAACCTCAACTCTCCACTGATCCTGCGCAACGGCAACCTGTATGGCACAGCCGCCTCAGCGACCGGCGGGCAGGTCTTCGAGCTGCAACACCCGGCCACAGCCGGCGCCTGGACCCTGGTACACCTCTATCAGTTCACTGGCAACCAGTTACCGGGCGGCGCCTTGGTCATGGACAAAAGCGGCGGGTTTTTCGGCGTGACTGCGGCGCCTTACCTAGCGCCGCCATCCGGCACGGTCTACCGCCTGGCGACGAAGTAGGCGTCAAAGTGGCGCACCCGAGCGGAACGGCGCCTCCAGAAAAGCGGAGGCGCCGCCACCCGCCGGGCCACCCGCACTAGCGCCGGCAGCTCGTTCACCACCACCCAGAGATCAAGGGGGCATGGCTGCATATCGGTCGCGGCGATCTCGCCGGCCTACGGCAAGGCGCTTCTAAGCGATGCAAACCCTGCCGGCGCGTGAGGCAGCCGTTCGCACACTTCGAATCCACCGCATCTAATTCAAAACAAACGCACGCCACCAAGACATCCCCCAACCCCCAAGACCCCTCGTGCTAGTCTGCATGGTCTGGGCGAGGGCATGCGGCGCCATTCAGGTGGCGCACTGCCCGCCACTGCTCTTTGACAATCCAAACAAATTGGCTTCGTTTCGCCATTTTCGCGGTCGAGGTGGGGCAAGCCATCTCGGCCGCGGCCGACAGAATCCGACACTTTCCGGCACTTCTGGCACACTTTTCAAGTTTCCGTAACCGGCCCAAGTCCCCGAACTGATCATGCCAACACTGAAACCAAAGCACTTATCGCAAGTTGGGTTCGTTCCTGCAAAAAGCACAAACCGGGCAAACCTGTCGGACTAAGTGCGTCTCCGGTACCCGCCACAGTCCTTGCCAATCAGAAATTGGCTTCGTTTCGTCACTTTCTTCTTCGAGGCCTTGTTCACGCTTTGGGGACTCCCTCGCTCCCCCGCGCCGACGATCTCTTCCAGCCGGACGCGCGGATCGCTGATTCGGGGGGGGCGCGGTGATCGCATGGTCAACCCGATCCTCGCGGCAGGCAACGTCGGCGTGCGCATAGCCGTAGCGTCCTCCAATCGATCCGCGCGTCGTGCAAGGGACCGGTAGACTTCGCGCACGACCGGATGCGTGTCGTTATTGCCCGCTAGGCAATTCCATCGGGCGGCGGCCGACGAGCATGTAGACATCAAACGTGCAGCCGTCCGCGACATCCACTATCCGGCCCGTCGCCCTGACGAACACTGTGAAGTACTCCTGCACCGTGGCCCCTTGGTTGGGAACGGTAGTCAGCCGGCTGGATCCGCGCTTGGCAAGCGCCACGTTCACCTGATTGGTTGCGCTGGGCGCCGCGGAGAGATCGTAGAGCATGCCGTTGGCGTAGTAACGGCTGTCCGTGTTGTTGCCCAAGCCGGTCAGAGTCAGTCCCACGCTACAGGCTCGAACAGTCTTCACTGTCACATCACTGATGAAGCTGCCCGCCGGCAACGGCGTAAGTACGATAGCATTGTCCGCCACGGCACTCACGGCGGAAGACGGCAGCGCGCCTTCGTCAATCTGCCAGCTATTTCCGTCCTTAGTGATACGGTGCTTGATCCAGACAGGCTGCGCCGACATCGATACATTGGTGCCTTGGCCGCTATCCGCGGGGCCGGTCATCAGCCAGCTATTCACGGTGTCGGGCCACGCCCCGATGAACAGCGCGTCGCCTGACTGCAGAGTGGCGGAATGCGCGAACTTCGGTCCCTTACTATGGAAGATGACGTCCTCGATCCGGAACAGGCTGGGCGTGTGACCATAGCCGGGATTGTTGTTCCACCACACCCGCAGCGGAAAGCTATTGTCACTGCCGATGGTCGAGTTTCTGAGTGTGACTGGCCCATGCTGAGCTACCTGGATGACTCCGTTCGGATCGATCCCTGGCACTGCAAACTCGTAAGTGCCCGCGGGCACGCCGCGATCCACGGTCACGTGCCTCGCATCACCGGCGGCCTGTACAGTGTACTCGGTGCCGTTGATCGTGATTGGCTTTCCCACAATCCAGCCTGCCGCTTTCTTGCCCGTAAACGGCGTACCGCTAGCCAGCGTCACGGTTGCGCTTCCGTCTGCGCTCACCGTACCGCTATAGCCCATCCAGGAGCTGGCCGTATAGCGTACGTTCTCGATCAAGACCGGCTGTGCCTGGGAAGTCATGCCGTGCGTAATCGCGGAGTTCTTGAACAGCGCGTAGCTGTCCTCGATATTCACGCCGCTGATCGTGATGGGCGCATTCTCATTCGGCCCTTGAACGAAGGCCGCCTCGCGCGCACCGCTGATATCGGAGCCGCAGCAGAAGTTATATCCGGCATTGGCCCTGACTCCGGCCTTCACTCCCCAAAATCGGGTGTTGATGAAAGTGGTGGATGCCGTATCAAAAGCGTCAGAGTAGAAGCCATCCTCGGCAAGCCCGTCGGCCGCACAGTCTTCGAACAAGTACCCTTCGCCGTTGGAGGTCGTATAAGTCTGGTTCCAGAATGATCCTACGCCGTTATACACAAACCAGCCTACATTCGGACTATTCGAATCCGGTGTAGTGACTACGATGCTCTCAAAGTGATTCGAAGAATTGATGGACTTGATTTCAGGACCGGTAACCTCTCCGGTAAAGAAGACGTACTTCAAATAGGCGGTGCCCGCTGCAACCTGAACCGTGAAGCCCGACAGATATAAGTGCCGGCAGCTATCCAGCCTGAACATGGGCGATTGCGAATCTCCGGACCACAGCAGGATCGTGCGCGATGGACCGCCGCCCGTGATACCGCCGCCATCACCGTTTGCCAGGACGATCGGACGGTTGATCAAGTATCGCCCCGGCGGAATCGTGATGACGTTGTACGGCTTCCTGCCGTACCAGGATGCGGTCACATTTACGCCGAGTGCCTGGACGATGGCGGCCCAAGCCAGCTCTGCTCCCAAATCGCACCCCGTCGGCGGTATAAACGCAAATGCATTGTGCGCCGTCTGGCAGCTTGCATCCCCGCCGCCGCCAAAGACAGCGGACAGCGGGTGACTGGTACCATCGGCAATGTTGTAGCCTTGTGGTACGAATTGCTGGGGTATGATGGCTCCGGCAACATCGCTTTGCGCGAATGCCAGCGACGTTACCCCGCATAAAATCAGCGCTCTGATGATCATGTAGGCCGGGTACTACTGGTTCTATCGGGAGTACTTGTGACTGCGGAATTTGCTTAGCCGTTCCACGCGAAACTACGTGGTACGCGTGGGAGCCATCCAACCACTTCGTCCGCTCTTCCCCTATCGAAGCCGCGGTGAGTATGTCAAAGTGTCACTAATCGGGATGAGGCTTTCCCGATAAGGAGAGGACAAGACGATGCGGAAGTGCATAGCGGTTGTACTACTTTGTAGCGCCGGTTTGTATGGGCAGGACTTAAAGGCGAGGACCAAGAAACTATTCGCCGCCAGTGTGGCGGCGGTTGCGACAGCGGCCGTAGCGGACGCCGGCACCTCCTGGGGTAAAGCGGAATCGAACCCCGTGCTGGGCCAGTCGCGTTTTGGAGCCAGCCAGACTGGCATCAAAATCGGCCTGGTGTCTGCGGCACTCGCGGGCCAGTACTTCATCATGCGCCACCACAGCAAGCAGGCCATGGGAACGTTCACAGTGCTGAACTTTGCCAGCGCCGGCGTGTTAGGCGCAATCGCTTTTCATAACTCGACTGTGCCCGCTATCCAAAAGTGACCGGCTCATACTGAGGTGCCGGGGTAGGCTCACGTTTGGCTACGACGTGAGGGCGGCTGGTCTCCGTATGTGTCTTCGCCTCCATGGCGAGTAAGGCCAGCAAGGTAAAGAAACAGGCGCCCAATCCAAAACGCTGGTGGAAGATATACTCCACGCTGCAGTGCAACCAGATCGCCGGCAGGCCGAGAGCCCACAAAGATCGCACCGCGGCGGGCACCGTCATGACTGCCAGTGTGACCAGGATTAGCAGGAACGGAATCCCACCCTCGGCGGCCCACTGCACCCAGTCATTGTGCGCTTGAGTGACATAGAGACCATCGTCGTACAGCGCGTACTGCGGGTAGACATGCGGCCAGTTACCGAGTCCCACGCCCATCCACGGTCTGTCATGGATCATGGCGAGCGAGGAAAGGGAGAACTCGCGCCGCCCGGAATAGGAGTCCGGATCGAGGAAGCGGCGCCACAGCGGGTCCCATCCAACGACTGCTGAAAACAAGATACCAGCCAGGGTGAGCACCGCGAAGCCACGCACTGCCGCGGCCGTGGTCATCGCGCGGCGATGCCAGGCCAGGACTATGAAGCCGGTAATCTCGAGACATACAACTACGGTACCCGCGCGCGATGCGCCAGCCACTACCGAAGCCAGAATCGTGGCCGCCATCAGACAATAGGCGAATGCGCGCCGGCGATCGCGCAGCGCCGCCCACAAAGCAATCGGGACGATCATTTCCATGAAGGCCGCGTACTCGTTGTGATAGACGAACGGCCCCATCACGAAGTCTTTGTAGCCGCTCGGAAATAGCCAGAAGATTGTCCCGCCCGAGGTGAACATCTGGATGGTAGAGAGAACCGAAAGGGCAAAGCCGAAGTACAGCGTCCACCGCAAAAACGCGCGCCGGACTTCGGAGTGCTCGAAGCACTGTAAGGCTAGAAAGAACAACGCCAGGTAAGTCGCCCAGTTGAGCGTGGCATTCCACGTTTCCCAGCGATAGACCGTGCGTTGGGCCGTGAGTTGGATGAGTCCCCAGATAGTACAAGCGCATACCGGAGCCAGCCACCAACTCAGCGCCACTGGCTGCGGGTCACGCATTTGTCGGATAGCCCAAACCGCCGAGGCTACAAAGATCGTGAATTGAAAGAGTCCCCATGCCCAGCGGTCGGGAACCCACAGCGTGAGCACGGCATAACTCAGCATCAGCGCGAGGCCCGCCGCGGCCCTCATGGCAGCCGCTCCAACCGCAGGTTACTTAGCAAGACCGACCCCTCCAATCGCGGCGCCCCATTCACCGCCTGATATGACAGCACCAATCGAGCCAGCGCTTTGGGGGGCGCGGCAAAAACCACCTCGTCCGCCTTCCATGCCGGGCTGGAGAGCCATGGTGAGCGCGCGGCCAGATCGGCGCCGTTGCTTGCATCGAGCACCTGCCATCGTAATCCGCTTTCGGGCGGCAAATCGGACGTGCGATATTGGAAACGCAGCCGGTAAGGCTTGCCGCTGACCAGAGGGATGTACTGTGACAGCGGCTCGCAATGCGGAGGTTGACTGCCAGAGAGTGAAAGCCACATGTAAGGTTGCGAGGCGTTGCGCCCGCACGTGATACCGGTCGCGTTTGTGAGGCGCCAGCCGAAACCTCCTCCAGCCGGTTCCGCGGTGAACGCACCATCCGTAAGAGAGACACCGTGATCGGGGTCCAATGCCCTGTACGGCAGCAGCCGTCGGGCGCACATGGCATTCCACAACTCCAGTGCATCGGCTGACTCACCCGCCTCGAGCAAGTGATCCGTCGAGGCAAGTAACGCAGGACGGTCTGATTCCGTCGCCAGTGCAGTGAGTTTGCGCGCCACAGGAACAGCCGCACTCAATCGGTCTTGCTGCAGCAGAAACCGCAGATAGGCGTTGAGAACCGGGCGCCGCTCCGGAATAGCCTGGTCGAGGATGAACGCGCCATCCTGACTCATCGTCCAGCACAGCGCAAAAACCGGATTGAGATCGCCGCTTCCAACCAGCAGCGACCGCCGGACCCACGGCCAGAAATTGGCTGTGTCGCCGTGCCGAACGTAGTAGCCCGCCAGCGTCCAGCGAGGCTCGAATTGGCGGCTGACCCGTGCGGCTTCCAGCAGGTCATGCTCGGCCATCCGGGCTTCGCCGTGCCGTTCCGCGTTCAAGCCCAAGGTAATCCACACGGCAGGATCGTGCGGGTTGAGCACTGCGGCGGTCTCCAAACCCTGTGCTGGATCCGCGCCGTTCTTATCCAATAGCCGCGCCAATCTCACTCGGAAACTTGCGTTGTTCGGCGAGAGCGCCACGGCGTGCGACAGATCCGCAAGGTCGGTTGAGCGGGAAAGCCGATCAGCCCACGCCAGGCGCAACGACCAGTAGCCAGCCACCAGCGCCGCCGTCAACATGCCGGTTAACGCCGCATACCTGAGCGCTGGATTGTGCCTTGCTCTGTCAGTAAGCTCCATCTCCCGTCAGGACAGTCCTTATGGTGTTCTTTAGTATGTAGAGATCAAGCCAGACAGACCAGTTACGCACATAATATTGATCGTAAGCGACTCGCTCGGGATAAGTCGTATTATTCCGTCCGGATACTTGCCAGAGCCCGGTGATACCCGGCTTTACACGACAGTACAGGCTGTAATCTTCCCCGTACCGCTCCACTTCCAAAGAGACTATGGGCCTCGGCCCTACCAAGCTCATCTCGCCCTTAAGCACGTTGAACACTTGCGGCAGCTCATCCAGGCTGGCGCGACGCAGAAGCCGCCCCAGAGGAGTGACCCGCGGATCGTGCCGCATCTTATGTGTGAGGCGCCACTCTTCAGCCAGCGCGGGATCGGCTTCCAGATGCTTCTTCAGGACCGCGTCCGCGTTGTGCACCATTGTCCGGAACTTCCAAGCCTTGAACGTCGAGCCGTTTTTGCCGATCCGTGTGTGGCCAAAGAACAGGGGTCCACGTGAGGTCAGTTTGGTCAAACAACCGATAATGCATAAAGCCGGTATCAGGAATGGACTGAACGCCGCTACGATAAGCAAGTCCAGCATCCTTTTCAGAATGCGGGCCGGTAGATGCAACAGGTTGTTATGGATTTCCAGTCCAAGTATGCCTCCGAGATCCGTAGCTTCGACCCACAGACTCGACATTCCGAGCAGGTCCGGGATTAACAGCAACCTGTCAAATGCCTGACCGTACGTCTTGATGACTTCAAGCAGGTGGGCGCGTGAGAGATCGGGCATTGTCAGGATTCCGTAACGAAACCCGCTGGCCGCTAACGTGGTCGCCAGTTCCAAACCACCGATCACTGCCACGCCACATACCTGGGGCGGCGCAGCCGGACTGTCGTCCAAAACGGCCACCGGTTTCAGACCGAAGCCTGGGCGCTTTTGCAGTGCCTGTATCACGCTTTCGCCCGCCTTGCCCGAACCTAGGACGACCACACTGCGCCCGAACCATTTTCTATTGCCACATACTTTTCGGGTCGCTGAGCGAACGGCTGGTAACATGACCGACACGAGGAGCCATGTCAGTACGACAACAGCGCGCGGCATCCAGTGCGGCCCGTTCTGCAATGCCGCCACGCCCGCCAGCACTAAGAACGCAAGCGACGTGGCCACAATCGAGCGCTTGAATTCTTCGATAGCGTTCATCCCGATGACCTGATACAGGCCTGACGCCATATAGACGGCCAGAATAGCGAACGCGAACGGCCAGCGAGATAACAAACGGGGCACGTCGATGGGATGGACCGATGACCATATCCAAGTGCTGAGGAAGAACACTCCGATCAGGACACAAAGGTCGGTCAGGCCGAGAACGGTAGCGGTCAAGGCCGCGGAGTACTGTGGCGAACGCAGCGCGACTAAGCGTCGCAGCGCGGCCGGATCGTGCCAGACACGCGGCGGGACTTCGTTGATGGCGGTGATAATAGCGCTCATAGTAAAAACCAACCGCAAGTTATTCGGCGGCAACTCTGCGGTATGCAGGCGAAAAGACGCGGGCGCGCGTGTCTTGGGCGGAGGCCTCAATGGCTTCCGTCAATACACGCTCGAATCTTCGCGCGATGGCATGGATGTCGAAGGCGGCTAGAGCGTATGCTCTGGCGTTGGCGGCGAACTGGCTGCGCAAGGCCGGATTGACAGCCAAGTGATGGGCTGTGTGAATCAATTCCGCGATGTCGCCAGGTGGCGCAACGATACCGGCTTGGGCGCGCATCACCGTGCGGCTTGCCAGATTATGCTTTGGCGCGGCCAACAAGATCGCCCTTCCGGCGCACAGATAACTTAGCACCTTGGATGGGACGGCAAACGAACCGGCCTCGTCGTCGATGATCCCCAGTAAGACGTCGGCCGCGCCCAGCATATTGGAGACATCAGAGTACGGCTGAAAGTTCATCAACGCCAGATTACTCAGTCTGCGACGTTGTTGCATTTGTTCAAGGCAGTCTCTGCCTAGCCCCTCCGACACGACCACGACGATGGCGTCAGGAACGTCTTGCAGGGACTCTGCCAGGTAATACAAGAGCTCAGGCTTGTGTTTGAGCCCCAGCGTGCCGGAATATAGAAATACCAGCCGGTCCGCAATGTCGTGTTCCAAGCTCCACGGATTTTGCTTGGCAGTTGCCACGACATCATCCAGCGGCGCCCAGTTTTCGATCACATGGCTACGAGCGGGCCGGGAACCCATCTGGGCGATGGTAGTCAGAAAGTCAGAAGTAATGAAGACGACACTGTCGCTTCGCTCGCAGACATGGCGCTCCAACATGTCATAGTACGTAGACAATGGAGCGCCACATCTGCCGAGCTTCTGAACCACGACGCTGCGCACAGCTCTGCAATACAAGTCCTGCATCCAGTGCACGAAGGCCGTTCCGGTTCTTCGGCAGTTGGACAGTAAATAGTGTTGTACGTCAATGGGAGTGTTGGCGGAAAGTACCACGTCAGGGCTGAACGCCCGTACCTCTTCCGCCAGCAGACGGGAGTAACTACGGTGCAGAAAATGCCGCTTCAACATCGAGTACTTCTCAAAGTGTCTTCCCAGCGAGATGGGCGAGCAACTGAATGCCGGCGGATCCTGGGGACAAGGCTCCAGCCTTCCCTTAGGCCCCGGCAGATCGCGCAAATACCAGTGCCGGACCGTGTGACCGGCCGCGGCCAGCTCGCGGCTGAGCTGAACCTGGAACGGATGACCGGCGAAGTCGTGCACACCAATTCGCATGAAGTTCCTCTACCGCTGTGTAGCCGCCACTGCCAGCACTTGCGGCGTGTGCTGCGCTCTGACTTGCTCTTCGATCCATGTATAAGTACGCCTTAACCCGTCCTCGAGTGAGATGGCCGGCTCCCAGCCGAGCACCGAGCGCAGCAGGCTATTGTCAGAGTTACGTCCGCGCACGCCTTGTGGGCCTGGCACATGTCTCTTCACGATGTGGACACCGGCAATGTCCGCCACCATGTCCGCCAACTCATTAATGGTCACCATGCGATCCTGCCCCAGATTCAGCGGCTCGCGGAAGTCCGATCTCATAAGCCGGTAAATACCTTCGAGACAGTCATCGATATAACAGAACGAGCGGGTCTGCTCGCCGTCGCCCCAAATTTCTACGACGGGGTTACCGGTAAGCTTCCGCACCGCCACCTTGCGGCACAGCGCGGCAGGAGATTTCTCGCGGCCCCCTTCCCAGGTGCCGAACGGCCCAAAGATATTGTGGAAGCGCACGATGCGTGTCTCCAGGCCGTAGTCCTCGCGGTAGTGCGTGCAGAGGCGCTCGGTCACCAACTTCTCCCATCCATAGGCATCCTGGGGCATGGCCGGATAGACGTCGCTTTCCTTAAGCGGGATCACATTTGCCTCGGTCTGCTTGAATTCCGGGTAAACACAGGCTGAGGACGTGTAGAAGTAACGCCGCACGCCGCTCATCCTGGCCGCTTCCAACGTGTGCCAGTTGATCAGTGCGTTGTTATATAAGATCTCCGCATGATGACAAGAGATGAAGCCCATTCCACCCATGTCGGCCGCCAGCGCATACACTTCGTCTATGCCGTGGGTCACCCGCAGACAGTTGTCCCAGCAGCGCAGATCGAGCAACTCGAACTCGTCCGCCACGGTGGCCGCATACTCAGGTAACTTCAGATCGGCGCCCCTGACCCAATAGTTCCGCTGTTTCAAATATTCTACTAAGTGGCTTCCGATAAACCCACCCGCACCGGTGACTAATACTCGTGGTTGCATGTAGTTCCTCTCTTATTTGACGGCTGCAAGCAGCCTGTACGTATGATGACTTGTATCTTCTGATCTCAGCCGCCGCTCGCGCACATATGCGGCCGGATTTCCGGCCCAGACCTGATACTCCCCGACACTCTTGGTTACGACGCCGCCTGCCGCGATGATCGACCCAGCCCCAATAACGACGCCAGGACACAGAATGGCTCGGGCGCCGACCCAGCTTCCGTCTTCAATCCGGATGGGTCGCCGGAATAGCTTCATGTTCGGTGTGGTCCAATCGTGGTTGCCGGTGCAGAGATAGACCCCCTGCGAGACGCATACGTTCGATCCGATTTCGACCCGCGCCAGGTTGTCGATCCACAAGTCCTCACCCAGCCAGCAATAATCGCCAATGCTGAGATACCACGGAAACTTGACTCGCACCCCGGGTTTAATATAGACCCCACGGCCGATCGACGCGCCGAAAAGTCTCAGGACCGCGCACTTCAGTCGCGAAACCGGCATGAAGTGCGACCTAAGCAGCGGCAGGCCGGCAAAATGCCAAAGCATTTGTATAAGCAGCGATCGGCCTTTATCGTATTCGCTGTTGTCAGGCCTGGACAAGTCTACTGTCCCGCGTACTATGGTTCCGGAATTCATTTATGGCGCTGGCTCCAGCATGGGTGCACTGCCGCATACCAGTTCGGATGGTAAAGGTATTCCGGCGGCTACGGATCGCAGGGTAAGTCCGATCCGTTGGCCGGCCTTATCCCATGAATAGTTACCCGCCAGACCTCGGGCGTTCGATCCCATTTCACGCCGTAGGTCGGAGTTGTTCAGCAATTCGACGATCTTGGTTGCAAAGACATCCGGGTCCCTGGCAAGCGCGAAGCCGGCGTTATGGCTGGAGACTTCGCCGGCATAATTGATCGAGTCACTCACCACGGCAGGTAGTCCGGCGGCCATAGCCTCGAAGAGCGCGTGACAGAAATTCTCCGAGTGCGACGGCATCACGAATAGGTCCGCGTCTGCCAGCGCCTGCTGCTTGGCGCGCAAATCGGTGATGGGCCCGGTTAGGACGGTTTGCTCCGCCACACCATATTCCCGCAACCAACCATCGATGGTCGCCTGATACGCCGCGGGGTCGGGTGGGCCGACCAACGCCAGGCGTGCGTCCGGTACGGCACGCAGCACGCGCGCGAACGCAGCGATCAAGAGCTCCAGGTTCTTGACCTTTGCCATCCTGCCGAGATACAGCAGCAAGGGCCCCTGATGATTTCGGAGATACTTTGCACGGAAATCGCCACGCGGCGGCAGTGACTCAAAGCTCTTCAGCGAGATGCCATGAGGTATGACGACAGTCCGCTGGCTGAGGTGCAGCGAATCCACTTCCTCGCGCTCGCTCGCGCCCGTGCAGACAACGGCCGCCGCGCCCCGCAGCATTTGCCGCGCGATCAGGCGGTCGTAGATCCACTTCTTGCGCCACCCGATCCTGCGCATATAGGGTGTTAACACGCCATGCGGCCACAGAATATAAGGCTTCCGCCACACGCGCGACAGAATGTAACCCGCCAGTACTGGAAATGAGTACACCGAGTGCAAAGCGACTACGTCCGCGTTTCGTATTGCTGGGCCAATCCGCCACAGGATACTCGGTGCGAGGGCGTACTTGCCCCACGAGGGCAGACTTACGATTCCGAACGTGCCATTGCCAACGCGCTTCTGTGCGGCTGCGGAAACGCTCTCGTGGACGAATGGCTCGTAGCCTGGGGTCGGCGGTCCACCGGACACGAGCACGACCCGCACGCCGTTGGCAGCAAGGCTGAGGCCAATTTTCGGCACGCAACCAATGCCCACGCCTCCCTGACGGGGCCAGGCGCCCTCTACAAAGTTGAAGATTCGCATGATGTCTTCCTAGGCGACCACTGCTGACCCACCAGCTCCGCGCCCACTATCTCATACAGCGCCGCAAACTGCGCTGCGATGTCCACGGCCGAGTAGCGCGAGACATTATCGAAGCCGTTGGCTACTAGCTCGGTCCGGTACTTCGCGTCACCTATGATGTGTGCCAGCCCCGCCCGTATCGACTGTATGTCATTGGGATCTACCAGGCGTGCCGCGCGTCCAGCGACGTCACTCATCGGTGGAATGTTACTCGTGATCACCGGCCGCCCTACGGCGTTTGCCTCCAGGATGGGCAAGCCAAATCCTTCATATGTCGACACGAATGACACGATGTCGGCTTCCGCATACGCGCTGCGAAGTTCCGCCTCGGTTATGTCCACGCTGTTTCTGTAGCGTATCGAGCAACTTGCCAGCAGCTTACGCTGCTCGGCAGTGATTGCGCCCACGATGTGTAACTCGCACTCTTGACCTTCCAGGGCGTGGATCAATCTCTCGATGTTCTTGTTCGGCTTGGTACCGATTTGCAGGACCGCAGGACGCTCGTAGTGAAAGTCCCTTGGAATGTACGTGAAGCCCACAGGCACACAGTCCGGTATCACCAGCGTCTTACGCGCCGCCCAAGGGAACAGTTCACCGAGCTCACGCGCTACTTGTTGGGAGATAGTCGTTATATATTTGCAGTGACGGAACGGAACCGTGAAGTACAGGAACTTGAACACTGCTGCCCGGATGCCGGACAGTTGATGCAAGCGACCGAAATCATGCACTGTAACGACGGTGCGCGCGCCCGGCAACGCGGGCGCTACGAAGCTAATATCTCCCGTGATGTGGTTAACCGCGGAACGATGTACCCAGCCGTAGGCCAGACAATAGACCCTGCGCCAAAACCCCTGCGCGTGTACCGGGAGGGCTACGGTACGGGTCTCGAGATGCGGAGGTAAGGCGTCTCGAACTGTCTCAAACACTTTCTCGATGCTATAGTACCCCGTGTGTCTGCCGCGGCAGAACATCGCCACCCGGATCGGTTTTGGCGACTGAGTCTTTAACATTGTCCCGTCCTTACGCCCAAGCTGTCTTGATGCGCACCGCGTGTTCCCAGCAGTTTCATGACTATGAGCACCAGCAGACCGAGCCTGATAAATACAATGGAATTGAGGACCGGTTCGGCTTCCAGCGAGTGCACCAAGGCTGGGGTGAGAACCGCGAACGCCAGCAAGCGGATTCCGTTGCGTGCCTTCGGTGCGCAGGCAAGATATAAGAGTTGAAAAACGACCCCGATAAGGAATAGGCCAACGGCAACGCCGAAGATATTGAAGTTCTGGTACAGGTCGGATATAACATGCATCGAAGTGAAACCGCCCGGAGGGACGCCCAGATAATCACGCTCGAAGTCGTCCGTGGGAATGTAAATCGGCTTATCTGTCCACACCTGACGCGGGACAAACGTCTGCTCGGGAATCGTAAGGTATGACTCGCCGTACCCAAAGGGGCGCCGGTCAGGCGTGTATTTCATCACCAGGGCCAGGGCGTCGACACCGAATTGCCGCCGCATGAGAGATTCGAATGCCGACTGCTCCATTCCGTCCGTATGATCAGAAGTGAAGTAGTCCCAGGCATACGACACTCGGCCCATGAGATCCTGGAAGCTTGTCGGAGCGCCCCCTGACTGTCCGATGATGACAAACCGGTAAACATTGAGAGCGCCGAAAGCCAGGAACGCGCACGGCACGCCGACCAGCAGTACGTGACGCAACCGCAGCCGCCACCGCAAGTAGTGGAATACGATCATGGCCTGCACTAAAGGCTCCAGGAAGTACTGTTTACCGCCCGTGTAGACCAAGCGCACGGCCAGCATTCCTGCGGCCAGGGCGGCGACCATCCAAAGAGTGACTTGATTGGTCTTACGTTGCTTGCGAATGATCGCGATGCATGTCGCGACCCATCCACAATCCAGTAGGGCACCCAACAAAATGGCGATCCCTGGCATGGGGTCGCTGTGGAAGTTTCGGCCCGCCTCTTCGCTGACAGCGCCGACTACAAACGCGCCGTGCTTGAAAAGATAAATCCAGGCGGCAAAGCCAATCGTCAGTAGGAGAGCGATGCGTACTCCTGGCGCAGTGCGCGGCCAAGTGAGCCGGCCCTCTGGAAGCCTGACCAGGATGCGTTTTGCCAGGTTCGAATAGTACCCAGCGGCAAACGCAATGTAACCAAGACACGCGCACCAGAGAGCGGCGGGCAGGTAGTCGTCGTAAGCGAAGAGACCCAGACGCGGGACGGACGGCCAACTCAGCACATAAAGGGCACGCAGCGCGAAGTATAGCGCGAAGTACGCCGCCACCAAGTTGACTGGTTCGAATAGGTCGAGGGTGCGGTTGATCGCTAGCTCGACCACTCGCTGGCCAGTGAGCCCCAGGAGGACCGCGACTGGAATCGCCTGGTAGGCCTGTAGATCGAACAATGCCAGCAGCAACGGAACCAAGGCTGCCGAGAGGCCAATCACCAATAAAAGCCGGCGTACCAGGCTCGAATGGGGCGCGGCGGACATCGTGGCCGGGGGTAAACGGAGAGGATAGATTGCTTGAGCAGACACTGCTTCCTCGCTTTGTACTAATTGCTTCCGATATTCTGCAGCGCCTGCTGCATGCGCGCGCGCAGCCCATATCCTGATTTCGTGCACCTGTGATAGCCCGCCACGGCGATGCGTTCACGTTCCGCATCGTGCCGAAGGTAGTAGCGGATTTTGTCGCGGCACTCCTCCGGGCTGGAAAAGAATTCAGCTTCTTCGCCTTCCTTGTAAAACTCCTGGTGCGCCGGAGTGCGTTCGGTGAGGAAAAATGTAGCGCACGCCGGCACCTCAAACGTCCGCATGGTCCAGTCATCCTGGTTGGAATGTGAGACAAACCCCAGAGCAATCTTCGACGCGCACAGCACCCCTCTGTAGTGTGCTCCACCTGTGGGCGCGTGGAGCAGGTGACGGTGAGTCCAGTAGAGTGAAGTGCGGTTCCACCTCTCACCGAAGATGTGCACGTCCAGACCGAAGTGCCGGGTTAACTTCGTCAGCACACCAACACGGTAGTCAAGAGAAGTTCCCACGAAAACAATCTGAAAACGGCTTGTGGCGGATTCAGGGTAGAATAACTCTTCGCTATACCCGTCTGTGAATAAGGCAGTTTTCCGAGCTCCTAATGTCGAGTACGCTGTGATGTCCGTGGTACGCTTTACGAAGTGCATGTCGTAGTACGGGATCGCGGCAAAGAACCGGCCCCAGCCGTGCCCCGCATATCTCCGATCGGCGAAAGGATTGTCGTTTTGAAATGAAACTACGCGCGTCGCCGGCAAGGTGTGTTTGATCTCGTTGACCGTCTCGGCCGTAATCAGCCGAGGCCATTCCAGCCAGACCAGGTTCGGGCGATGGTCTCGAACCGCTTGCAGGACAGCAGCGGTGCAGTGTGCCGCTTTTCCGGCCAGAGTCCGCTCGTACGCCCTGACTGGCAAAATCCGCCTCTGGAGAGAGTCCAGGTGGGTCTGGCGATGCGCAGTCGTAATTGAAACCGGCACAACATCGTGGCCGAGTGACTCCAGTGCGCGCAAGCGTTGCCATCCCGACATCCATGGCTGCTCGATAACTCCGGCGAACACTATCTTCATATGCCAGCTTCTCGATCAATTAGCACGTACCGACCAGCGGCCGCCATCCAACCCAAGGCCCGTACCAAGCTCGTAAATGGCGCGCGGAATTCCGAACATTAGAGAGGTGCCCACCAACAGACCCGCGGCCATCAACGCGAGTGCGAGCACGAAAGTCGATAATGCGGCGCCGGCCAACGCCCGCTCGACGGGCACTAGAATGGCCAGTGCCGCCAAGCCCGACGCGCATAGCTTGAACAGGCTGCTGTAAGAAAGAGTCGGGACCACTTCCCGATTCTCCCGGTGCATCCATGTCATCTGAAGTATCTCGACAGCCGCCCAGGCCGCGGCGATCCCTACTCCACCGGCGATTCGCGCGGCCGGCACGGAACCAATCGCGAAGGCGATATACGTAAACAGACAAAGCATCGCTGCGCGGATATGACGGTTAGTAGCATACTGTAAGTCCAGCCGGGTATCCTTGCCAACCACGACAATCGTGCAGACCATCATCGCCGCGTACAACGGCGCCGAGAACATGTCCGACCGGTGTGTCCATAGCATCAGAATTCGAGGTGCGGCTACAAACGCCAACGCCGAAGCCACTATACCGGCCGCGAAAGAGAAGCACTCGCACATTGAATACATGCGGCGCAAACGCTGCCACTGCTCTAATCCCGCCAGTCGTGTGATTTCGGGCCGGATCGCATAACGGAATGTCGCGATTCCTTGCCGTACCATGCCGTACATTCCACGGCAGATGGAAAACGTCACGACTGCCGGCTTACCCGCCACCTGGTTCAGCACGAGGATCGGCGCCTGAAACAGCAAGAATTGGTTCAGTGTGAAGGAGCCGAACCACAAGCTTGGCTTCAGCACGAGTTTGGCGGTTTCCCTGTCCCAATAGCGGATTGTCGGAAAGGCCCGCGGTTCCAAACGCCGCAAATCGGTCAGACTGATTGCCGCCATGATTACGAAAGAGGCGAGTTGGCTTATTGGTATCCACCACAGCGCCGCGTGCTTCAACACCAGAACGTACGTTCCGCCGAAATACAGGAACTTTTGGATCTGACCCCAGTTCTCCGCGCGATGCGGGTAGCCGATCGCCCGCAAGACACCGTTGAGCTGACCCCACAGTATTCCTACCAGGACCTGTGCCACCAGACAAATTCCGATGATGGAAGCGACTTGTCTGGACATCGAGAGACCCAGCACCCTATCGAGCGGGACGATCCGGATCAGCCCTAGCGCTAATAGAAAGCCGGTTAGAACTACGGCTAGCGAGATACGTAAGCCGACCGACTGTAATTGCCTCAGCCTTGCCAGGTTGCCGGCAAAGTACTCCAGTGACAGTTGGTTTGTGATGAACGCCTGCATGCCGAAGTCCAGTGAAAGCAGCCAGGCAGCTCCGGCTGTGAGCGCCAGCCATTCGCCGTACATTGTTATACCGTACGAACTCAAGAATGCAGGCGGCAGCAGCACCTGGTTCAGCACAAGGGCGACCTGTCCGCCAGCCACCGCGGACGCAGTCTTGGCCACACGGCGAACGGTCGATCTTAACGATCCTTGCATGTTTGTATAGGTGCTTGACTCAGCTTTAGCTCGCAGCCCTGTAATACTTGTAATAGCGGCCGTAGTAGCCGTAGTAGTGGTAAGTGTCGCTGATGTCTTTGGTCGCTTCGTTGAGCACCAGCCCTACCACATTAGCGCGCACTCTTTGCAAGGTATTCACGACTGAAGCCACCGCTTTGCGATTGGTGTGTCCGGCTTTGGCGACTATCACCACGCCGTCCACCGCTGCCGCCATCTGCAGAGGCTCCGAGAATCCCAATAAGGGCGGGGCGTCGATGATAATCAGACTGTACGCACCGGCGGCTTCCTCGAGTATCCGCGGCAAGGCCGAACCAATAAGGTCAGCCGCGCGCCGGCTTGTATGACCGCAAGGAAGTATGTCCAATTCCGGCAGGTTGTCGAGTTTCATCAGCTT
>Ga0073928_10005018_pt1 | contig 18922 bp, 14 predicted proteins | sample PaiPotPPA55metaG_FD_76969 | JGI IMG/M metagenome (GOLD analysis project Ga0073928, IMG submission 76969) | Iron sulfur acid spring bacterial and archeal communities from Banff, Canada, to study Microbial Dark Matter (Phase II) - Paint Pots PPA... ... | reverse complement strand
TTAGATCCATGAACGTCTCCTTGCTGCCCGGATTGATCGCTCTCGTTTGAGTTATTCTGTAAAGCATCGCGGGCTATGGAAGTGATTGTCTTGACCGACACACTTGGTTTGGAGGCTTGAGCGACCAGCGATTGATGGGCCGCTTTCCAAGCTGCATAATTCCCTTCACTTTTCGCGGCCACGGTTCGACCCGGATGCTCTTTCGAGGTCATTTGGTGCCGAACGGGCGCCTGTTCTTCAACATCGAGCAGAAGCACGGCCGGATCCCACCAAACGACGGGGACCCCGTTTGGATTCGATTCATGAAGGCCAGGCCTTACCGGGACGGGCAACGGGTTAGGCGGCCGAGATCCTCGGTCAAGAACGCTGTCTTCGCCGAAAGTTGGGCAAGCGACTGCGGGTCCTGAAAGTCTGCGCGCCTCGGGTGGCGGATAGAGCATCGAGTTCAATACCGAAAGCCATCCTTCGATGGGTTGGTCACCACAGACGGGAATCACTAGCAGGTCGCGAGCCCGGGTAGCCGCGACGTACGCCAATCGGAGCGCCTCCGTTTCTTCGCGTTTCAACTCGATCTCGTTCGCTTCAAGCAGTTCAATGGGGGAGGAACCGCATAGAGGTTCCACCCAGAGACCTCGAGCCGTGTCGATGTGGCGACCCGCAGTTTCACGAATGGCGGGACAAGTCGGGTCGGGCAGGATAACGACCGGAAATTCGAGACCCTTAGCCTTGTGGACCGTCATAATCCGAACCCCTTCTGTGCCTTCCTCGACGACCGGCGCCTCATCCGCCTCACCTCTTTCGGCGTCGGCCTCGAGCTTTTCGACAAACGACCGGAACGAAGAAGCACTTCCTTCAAACTGACGGGCCATGTCGATCAGGCGCTGGCAGTTAGCAAGAGCTTGTTCGCCCGTTGGCCAAAGAGCAATCCCGGCGTGAGCCCGTACGGCTTCCAGCAACAGAGTGATTGTTTCCGCGGTGGGACGTTGATTACGTCCCGAGTGAAGTTTCCTAACTAAAGCCAACGCATCCGCGACATCCAAGGCGAGGGGATCTAAAGCGTCTCTATCGACAAGCGACATTGGATTTAAGCGCCGGCGACTCAAAGCTCCGTCTGAATCGATGGACTGCCGGAACGCAAGAAGGGCCTCGTCGCTAAGCGAGAAGAATGGTCCCCGCAGAGTCGCGAACACTCTCAGCTCGTCGTCTGGCCATTCAATCGCGGTGAGCGCATTTCGGAGCGCGATCACTTCCTCGCGGTCGTGGAAAGAGCGACCGCCAACGAGAACATGGGCGATCCGGCGGGCTTCCAGCGCTTGGACGTAAGCCCTGGCAACATCAGTATTATAATTGCGAAGGCGCCGAAAAAGAATCGCGATGTGCCGCGCCTGCACGGACGTCCTCGCCCCGTCTTCGTCGACTGTCCACCCGCTTTCGTTTAGGAGCCACGACACAAAAGCCCCGACGGCGTCCGGGAACGATTCATTGATTTGCCGATCGGTGATCTTGCCAGAGTCCCCGTACGGCCGGGGAACCGGCAAGGCAACGATCGTTGGCTGGCCAGTGATGTCAGAGCGTGAAGGCTGAATTCCGACATAGTCCGCCTGGCCAGCCTCACGATTGGCGACGATGGCTCTGGCAAAGGCGCCGTTAATAAAGGATTGGATGGAGGGCGGCGCCCGGAAACTGGTGGTGAGGTACAAGAGATCGATCCCCATCCCCAGTAGGTGCTCTTTGACTTCCTCATACAAAGCGACGTCGGCTCTTCTAAATCGGTAAATGGATTGTTTCGGATCCCCGACGAGAAAGAGTTTACCGGGTATGGGACGCGCGCGCAGCCAATCGGTGCAGTCGGGATCGTCGGCTGCGAGTAGAAGAAGGATCTCGGCCTGCAGAGGATCCGTGTCTTGAAACTCGTCGACAAAGATATGGCGGAAGCGCTGCTGTAATTCGTGCCGCACTTCTGTTTTATCGCGGATGAGATCGCGGGCTTTGATAAGAAGATCGAGAAAATCCAGCCGACCGGCCCGTGCCTTCAGAGTCTCATAGTCGGCGATTGGAGCCTGCAAAGCCTCGTGAATGAGCGGTGCAATATCCGCATCACTGCGAGCGACACATTGTTCCAGTTGAGCCTTGGCTTGATCCCGGCGATCTAAGACCTCGTCACGCGACAGCGCGCCAAAGGTCGTTCGAGTAGAGCCTTTCCAGCTCCAACTACGCGCTCGGATCAAGCCTCGAAACTCAGCCTCGAGCCCGTCATAGTCGCGGCCGCGGGCGGCCTCGAGCCGACCGGTTTCTTCGACGAAACGATCAATTTCCGCTAAATTTCGAGCGAGGTAGTCTTCGTCCCATGAACTCGCGGTGGCCAAGTTCCCAAGTCGCGTCAGCTCCTCCATAATGCGATCGATCGCGCTGACGCGGTCGAACGGATCACGGCGCCAACGTTCCGGGAAGTCGCGATGGTTTAAAAGACTCTGCATTGCTCCGCGCAACTGTTCCCGCGGAGTTTGGCCTCTTGACCGGCGTCTCAGAATGCGCCGGATGCCATCGGGTGGATCGCCTAGAATACGTTGAAACCAAGAGTCGAACGCTTCGTCCGTAAACCGGCTTACTTCCGATTCCGGCGCCACTTCGAAGAGAGGGTCGATTGCAGCCTCAACCGGTCGTTCGCGAAGAAGGTCCCAGCAAAAAGCGTGGATTGTCGTGATGCGAGCCAGTTCCAGTTGTTCAAGGGCAGTTTCGAAACGGGTTCGTTCCTCATTTTGTGCGGAAGCTCTGGCTTTCTCGATCTGGCCGCGCAAACGAAGCTTCATCTCACCGGCCGCTTTCTCGGTGAAAGTGACAGCGACCAATCCAGCTAGGCTTCCGTTGCCGGAGCGCACCAGTCCGACGATGCGATCGATGAGTGCCGTGGTCTTACCGGTTCCCGCCGCTGCCTCGACAATGAAACTCGAGTCGAACTCGGTCGTGATCCGGCGACGCGCTTCTTGATCGGCAAGATTACTCATGGCAATGACCGGACCGCCGACAGAGCCTCAAGGCCGACGCGAACTTTGCGTGCGGTCCGCCGTTCTTCATTCGGGCCGCAGACGATTCGATAAACGCAGATTTCACATTGACCCTTTTCCGGCGCCGCCGGTAGGAAAGGTTTAGCGATGCCTTCCCGAACGGCGTCAGCAAGCTGCTTGATCATGTCACGCGATTCCTCATTCAGCGGACCGGCATGCTCCGAAAAACCACCAACCGAGGTACAGAAATACAGCCTCCCTGACTGCACCTTTTCTTCAGGGAAAAGCTTCTCAGCGGCGAGCGCGTAAAGCACGGGCTGCAAAGTCTTACCGCCATCGGTCACCTGACCGGCCTGTGCTGACACCTTCCCGGTTTTATGATCGGTGACTCGCAGGCCGATGTCCGGGAGCCGCTCAACCAGGTCGATCGAACCTCGCAATTGAATCCCGCAATCCAGGCTGACCGGACCCGGAACCGACTCAGGATCGGTCTCTCCCGGCTTCAGCCTGTTCTCCAAGCCGAAGGACAATTCGAAATGCCAAGGGATATAACCAGAATTGTCTTCGCTAGCCCGGCGCAGCCACTGGCGCAGATCCGCTCGGATTGCCGCAATGCTGTCCGTCCACACTCGATCGATTGCCGGCGCAAGATCTTCCCGGTAATGGTTTGCAACCTCCGAAAGAACGGAATCTAACTGTTCCCACGCTGGTTCCAGATTGTTCGGCCGCACCGGGAGCAGGCGGGCTTCTTGTAAAGACGCTAGCAGCTTGAATTGGACTTCATGGATGAGGGACCCTCGTTGCAACGGATCGAGTTCATCAATCGCCTCGGACATTTCGCGCGGAACCAAGCGATGGACCGCCTGCAAAAAAAATTGATACGGACAACGGGCGTAGCTCTGGAGTGCGGTGGCCGAGTAGCTCCGTGCGCCGAGCAGATGGTGGGTCAGGATGGCTCGGACTGAGTTCGACTCACTGATCATCCCGTCCGCAGGGCTCCAAGACCGTCTCCAGCGCTGATACCGGGCTCTCAGTGCCCGCCCCAGCCAAGGATTTGCCGTCACCAAGTACCGGGCGGCACCAGCATGCGCTTCCGGTTGATGCACTAGTGTTTGAAGGATAGCCAGGTCATGTTCTGCGTCGTCGATGGCTTCGGCTGGCTCGCGCGGTGCCGGCCAGCCTAATCTGGCGGTTGTTTTTGTTTCGGCGCGTCGAGCAAGTTCAGCGAAATCCGGAAGCCAGCCTTCTGCGGCCCTGACGACCTCCAACGCATAGAACGAGGGCACGCGGGCCCGAGCCTGCTCAAGATCAACGCGAGGGTAGGAGAGGCAGATTCGTTCGCTTGCAGCCCCAACCGCAAGTGCTAAGGCCAGCCGTTCCTTTTCTAGCCGGCTAGGGTTTGTCGGAAGATTGCCGCCGAGAGATCGACGCATCGCATCGAGGAGAATCGGTTCCTCGACAATTTTTCGAGGGAACATTTTTTCCGCAAGCCCTGGGACAAAGACGACATCGAAGCTGAGTCCGCGGACGGCTTCGATGGGTGCGACAAAAACTTTGCCGTAACGCTGAGCTGTTGGCGGCACAGCCGCTTGCAGAAGGACCTCCTCTAATCCGAGAAGGACCTCCGCCACACCGACAGGGCCTACGGATGCCATCGGGGACAGCTCGGCAAGCAAAGAAAGGACCCGATCCGGCTTTCTGAGCGCTCTGGTTGCGAGTGCTCCGAGTCGATCCAGCCATTCTCCCCAATCAGCAGATTTTGGAAGACGATCGAGCTCGTCGATCAGAGGAAGAGCGTAACCTGAGAAGGCCGAGAGATCCTCGATGGTTCTTTCCAGCGCTTCATCGGAGTCCTCCAACTCGGCCAGCCGAAGATTGAGATCCTTGATTAATCCATCGATGCGGCGTTTCCAGCGCTCGCGCCCACCGATGACCGCAGCTTCGACAAGAAGCCGCTCCCAACGGCGTGGTGCGCGGAGTTGGCCGTCTCGAACGACGGCCTCCGCATTGCTCCCGGAGGAGGCATTTGCATCGGTTGACGGTGAAAGCAGGTCAGCGATACCCGCTGGGAACTCCGGCACAGTCTCCGAATCCGGGGCCACCCAGCGCTCGCTTCGAGCTCCGGCTAGCGGCGGGCCACCGTCAGCGACCGAATCCGGAACCTGAGCTAGCGACAAGTATTCCGCGAATCGACGGGCCGACAGTCCTTCGGCGGCGCACCTCAGCAATGAATAGAAAGCTCGCCCCGTCGGATCCGGTCGCACAGTACCACGCGCAAAATGAGCGGGAATGCCGGCTCGCGTGAACGCTTCTTGGAGGTGCGCGCGGTATCCTTCCGGCGCCCGCAGCAGCACCGCAATTCTGTCGAAAGGGACGCCATTTCTCGCGGCCGCGAGAATGCGCCGGGCAATCTCAACGCATTCGCGACTCTCACCGGGAGCTGAGAAGACCTCGAATTCGCTTTCGCTAGGCGTTTGCGAAACGGTTAGGTCCTCATTGAATAGACGGCGTTGCAGCCGCTCGATAACGCCGATGTTAGCATCGCTCTCTGCTGAGATGTGATCGAGACTCTCTACTTCGCAGGGTAGGACTTCACGAATCCTGCTGAGGGTTAGTTGGTCCGCTGCCGGCACGATTGCTAACATGTCCCGCGAAGTTCCTGCTAATGTCTTAAAAAAGGCTAACTCGCCTTCGTTGGTGATGGATACATCCAGCAGTATCATCGGCAGGCCAGCGAGTCGGCTTATCTGGGGCTCTTGGCTCGCCACTTCCGTTGCAAACTGCAATACCTCCGCCCAGTCGACCAGACTGCCTTCAGCAAGTGCGGCCTCATAACCCTCCGCTAGCGGGACAAGATCCGGTGCAACCGCTCCAATTCCGCCGGACGTCTGCCTCGCCAGTCGCAGCTCCGCCATCACCGCCGCAACTGCCCGCGAAAACCCGGGTGTGTCACCAACTGGTTCGTAGCGGCCGAGGCCACTCTCCATCTTGGTCCGATGCACCCCTCGGGTCATGATCGCTTGGGAACCGAGACGGCTCAGCGGTGCCAATTTTCTCTCCGCAAGCAGTGGGGCAGCAAGGGTGGCCGCTAGGCCTGACAACGTAAATCGATGCCATCCAAAAACCGCGCCTCTTTCCTTAGCGAGGTTGCGTACTAATTCATTAACCGCGTCGAGCGTGGCCCCAATGATCAACAGCTCCTCGATCGGTGTTCTGCTTTTCAGCCAATCGCACGCACGTCGGATTCGGCGCTGGCTAACGACTGAGGTAGCGACAGTAACGCTCACGTTAAGAGATGCTATCAGCGCACTATTCGATCGGCAATCGTAGATCAGGCTCCGTGGAGCAACTGAACTAGGATGCGCTTGCTGCCGGTTGCCTGAACTTTAGACGCATCAGCGAGCGATTCGAGAATGCATTGGATATCAGCTTCCTTTTAGCGAGGAAACGTAGATAGTTAGGTTGTTCTTCGAAAACCAATGGCCTGGGACGAAAAACACTTGGTCCCTCATCCTTTTGGATTCCAATTGCCTCTTTCTCGCAGATCGTCAGATTTTGAGTCGCTGTCGACTCTGGGTCGGCTAAGTCGACCTGGCCAGAACAGTCATGGAGCTCGTCTCTTCCATTTCACCTATGCCTGACTGGAAACCACATTTTTATCGAATGGGTCCGCGCATCTACGAGGCGGAGGAGACCGACGATCCTGCTGCCGCAGTCGATGCACATAGGAAAAACATAGAACCTTGGCTTTCCGCGGTGTTCCAGAGCGAGCACCTGTCATTGCTCCTCGGAAGTGGATTTACTATCGCCGTTGCTGACGTCTGCAACACTCAAGCAACAGGTATGAGCAAGATTAAGTTCAAATGTGCGTTTGCCGATAAGCTTGACGCTTATGCTGAGGAGAGCGCGAAGAAGTGCGGTCGAGGAAAGGCCAATATTGAAGACCAGATTCGAGCAGCCAACCAACTCATTGCCGGACTCAGCATTATGGGAGATCCGCGTGTAAGTGAATGGCGGACAGCGCTTGGCAACGAGCTCAGTGCGTTTGTCGGCAGGATTCTGACATCAGAGGCGGCACTGCAGTTTGCATTAGCAAAGGGTGACGAGGCGGGCTTCGTTGCTGAATCGCTTCTGGTGTCATTTCTCTTGAGTTTCGCGAGTCGGACTTCCAGCCGCGAGCGGTTAAACTTATTTACGACCAACTACGATCGGCTCATCGAGTACGGTTGTGACAGGGGTGGGCTTCACATCATGGATCGTTTTGTGGGTCATCTACGCCCCGTCTTTCGTGCATCGAGGCTGAGTCTCGACCTGCACTATAATCCGCCCGGTATACGCGGCGAGCCGAGATATATGGAAGGCGTTCTTCGTTTGACGAAGCTTCATGGCTCGTTGGATTGGCGATGGGAGGAGCACGAACTGAGGAGATATGGCATTCCCTTTGGAGCACCCACAACTCATCCCGATCTTCCGAAGGAGCCGATCGAGAGCGTAATGATATACCCGAACCCGGCGAAAGACGTGGAAACGCTAAACTATCCGTATGCTGAGCTATTCCGTGACTTTTCTGCTGCTCTGTGCCGACCGAATTCGGCGCTGGTTACATTCGGCTATGGTTTCGGGGATGATCACATAAATCGAGTTATTCGGGACATGTTAACGATTCCATCGACACATCTGGTAATTATCTCCTACGGTGACACCGAGAAACGGATCCAGCGCTTTTGCAGGGCGGTCGGTCGGAAGGCGCAAATCTCTGTTATTTACGGGAAACATTTTGGTAAGTTGCCAGAATTGGTGGAGCACTATCTACCAAAGCCGGCGATCGATCCGATCTCTGGTCGCCAAGCTGAGTTACTAAAAAACCGGGGCATCGATCCGAGCACCTCCGCCGCTGAATTATCCGCCACTGAAGTGGCTTCAAGGCCTGAAGAGTCATGAATACGCCAATCGAACACATCGCGACATTGGTGATTGGAACTGTTGAGTTCGTGGCACCGTTCGAGATCAAGGTGCTGCTCGATTCGGAGGCTCCTCAGGCGACGGCGTTGAATACGGGCGTCCCGACCGGGTTTCCGAGAATCAATGGATACGTTTTGATACCCAACGAGACTGGAGCAGTTGTTGGATTGATCACATGGCTCGGTGTGGAGCGTTCAGCTTTTCCAAAGCGGATGGGATTGAAAGATTTTGGGCTAATTGACTTACCGTTTCCTCAGCGAAAGCTCGCCCTGGCGCCGCTAGGGACTCTGCTCCGCACTGGAAATCGACAGGGTGGCTATTATCGCCTCCAACGCGGAATTTCAGCCTTTCCGAGTGTCGGTGACCCGGTCCTCCTTCCAACTGCTGAGCAGCTAAGAAGCATCGTGGAAGCAGCGGATCCCGAAGACCAAAGAGTGCAAATCGGGATTTCACCACTGGCATCGAATGCCAAGGTAACTATTGACCCAAACAAGCTCTTTGGTAGGCATCTCGCCGTACTTGGCAACACTGGTAGCGGCAAATCCTGCTCGGTCGCTGGGTTAATTCGATGGTCATTGGCAGCGGCCCAAGAGGCAGCAACTGAACCGGTAAATGCTCGGTTCATTGTTCTTGATCCCAATGGAGAATATTCACAGGCGTTTGCCGATGTGACGACTGCTCGGATTTTCCGAGCTCTGCCTCGGGAAACTGGTTCAAAACCGCTAATTGTCCCGGCATGGATGTGGAATAGCCAAGAATGGACCGCTTTTGCTCACGCTGCTCCCGGAGTTCAGAGGCCACTGCTTTTGCGCGCACTCCGAGAACTACGGAGCGGAGCCCAAGTTGACGAACCGATTGAGCGTAGCTCAAAAAGGGTTTTCGGATTCTATGTTACCTCGGTTCGTTCGCGTATCGCTCAAGGTCCGGCGGGATATGCTGAATTTCCAAACAATCTGCATTTCGGAGACTTTCTGCGAAACGTCGCGACTGATGCTGCAAGATACGCTGGCTTAACAGCTGGCTCACTTCGCACCAACTTAAATGCACTAGTCGATGCGACAACTGACGTGGCCGACGCTCGTTATTGGGAAACCGCGAACAAGAGCGGTTATAACGATTTCTCAGAGACCGATCTAATTAAGGTTGCTGATCAACTCGATAAAGTAGTCGGGACTTTGGGCGATTCCCCTCAACTGGGCTCGATCAGCGAGGACGCCCCAGTTGAATTTGAAGTTGATGCTCTCGCGGACCATCTGGATCGGCTGGCAAATGAAGCAGGAGGAGGGCAGGTCGCACAGTTCGTAGCTACCCTTCAGATGCGAATACAACTGATGTTAGCAGATGCTAGACTCGGAGCTGTGATCAACCCGGAAGATAATATCTCTCTCTCATTCGCGCAGTGGCTGGAAGAGTATATTGGAAAAGATGCGGCATCAAACGGTCAGCTAGCGATTCTGGACCTGTCCCTCGTTTCCTCGGACGTGCTACATATTGTCATAGCGGTCGTGGGTCGCGTGATTTTTGAAGCGACACAGCGTTACCGGCGCCTTACCGGAAACGAATTGCCGACAGTCTTGGTACTTGAAGAAGCGCATAATTTTATCCGACGCAGTGAGTACGTTGAAGAGGGTTATACTACGGCAACCCAAATGTGCCGGCAGACTTTCGAGCGGATCGCGAGAGAAGGCCGTAAGTTCGGATTGGGCCTCGTTCTATCATCTCAACGCCCGTCAGAGCTGTCGCCCACCGTCTTGGCCCAGTGCAATACATTTCTATTGCATCGCTTGGTGAACGACCAAGACCAGCAACTTGTTTCGAAACTTGTTCCTGATAATCTTGGTGGTCTCCTCCGAGAACTTCCAAGTCTTCCATTAAGGCAGGCGATTCTACTCGGCGGGGCAACACCTATGCCGGTTTTGGTAGAGATAAACGAGCTGTCGGCGAGCCAATGTCCTAAGTCATCTGATCCCAAATTCTGGGAGGTGTGGACTGGCACAGAAAGGAGGCCAATTGATTGGACTCACATCGCATCGGAATGGACTGGAATTGCGCCGGAACAGCCTCCTGGTAATCAAGCTACGTAACTGCGTTTCGCCGTCGACAAAAATCCGGAAATTATGATCACTTTTAACACGATCTTGAGCGAAAACGGCTTGGACCCGGCCGAAGTGCTCTTAGTTCGGCACTCAGTTGGAAAACACGTCAAGAACTACGATGCGTGGCGGACCAGTGAAACGTTTATAACGAACTATTCTCCTGAGGGCGAAACATTCGAGCGATATCAGCAAACACAACGTTCCGGTAGATTCAGCACCGTAGCGCACAGGCCGATAAAATATTGGGCTTCGTTTATCGCTGCCCGAACCGGAGGAACGATGTTCATTGGCATCTATAAGCGAATTGGGGATACGTACCCAGCGCCAAAGCCTGACTATGAAGATATTATCGTCGTTCCGCTCGCCCTGGATCAGAAACTCGCCGATCTACGTGGAAAGCTTTTCATTGAATGGGGGCAAGAACGAGTCTGGGTACAATTCGCTCGCAACAACAACAAATCCATCGTCGAATTGAAGCGAGTCGTGGAGGATCCACCGTTTCCGCACTGGACCAAATTCGTCACAAAATTATCCGCATTAGAATCCTTGCCAGGAGATTGGCAGAAAGCTTTGAAAATTTTAACAGGCGTCTATCTGCTGTCCGATTCAGAGACAGGCGAAGCGCGTTATGTAGGTCAGGCAGACGGCATGGGTGGATTTCTCACGCGCTGGGCAGAGTACGCGCGAAACGGGCACGGAGGAAACCTTGCCATGCAAGCATTGGAAAAGAGCGATTATGTATTGCGCATCTTGGCGATAGGTTCGGGCGAAGAGTTGGGAGAAAAGGAGAGTCATTGGAAAACTGTGCTTGGCACACGAGTTAGTGCGCTCGGTTTAAACCGTAATTGATTTTCAAACTAACGCGAAGTTTTCGGTCCCAGTGACGTGGGAAGCTACTCTTGTCATTGTCCCCAGATGACGAAAGGCCTCCGTCGTTTAATTCATTGGATCTGTATGTTGATAACAGTCAAAAAGAGAAGGTTATCCAGAATTTCGTCCTCTTTCTCGAGCATCTTAAAGCACTGAAGCCGTTACAGGACGCCGGAATTGTTTAGTTCAGAGATGGCATTGAATCCTAACGCTGAAATATCGCGGCATGTCAGCTTCGGGGAGGCATCCGGAAGCATACTCGTGCCAGCGTGAACGCCGGGACTTTTGTTGTTGAATGCTCAGCCACGCGCATGCAGCGCGGTCGATATCGCAGCCTGACACGAGGTCCGGAAGCCTAATCTTTCTTTTCTGGCGCCGGCGCCCAGATGTGGTGGTAAGTGACACCGGCACCGTCATTATCCATTGGATGCGTGCCTTCCACGTAGTCCGGATCTTTGTAGAGGTAGCCAACCGGCCATAACTCATTCATTATCTTCTGATACTCTTCGCTGGTCATCTCAGTAGTCTTTTCCTCGTTGGTAGATTTTGGTGGCTCGCTTTCTTTCGACTGTCTGGCTTCTAAATCTTCTTTGATCGATCGCCACTCGAAATCCGGATGTAATTCGAAGTGTTCATAGAAGTGCTGGAAGACCGCCTTGACCGCTTCTTTTCTTAGCGCCTCGTTTGTGAAGGTCTGGAACCGGCCATCTTTGGCCTCTGAAACGATTCCGCGGACCGGCTCCTTCGTGCCGGATTTCCAAAAACCGAAATCGCCGCCTCTGTCGATCCGGATTTCTACGATATAATTACCTTCAGTTATCCCGGTTTGCGCAAAACCCGTGCATTCTCCGGCAGATCCTGCTTTCTCTAAGATCAGGTAACCGTTGTTCAGATCATCGCCATCGAGGCTGTCGACCCCATCAAGGATCGCTTCGAGGCTGACGGCTGAGGTCTCTTCTCCGCGCTCAAATTTGAGCGACCAGATTGCTTCGTGCGGGTCAACTCTGCTCATATCAAGTTCAGAGGAATTCGTCGTCGTATTCGACCTTTTTGAGTCATCGCGATAGAGTGCCTCCCCGGAACGCCGTAACTCTTCGAGTTCCTCCTCGTTCAACACCTCTTCGGGCCGCATCGGGTAATGGTCCGGGGGCCAGTTGTTAGTCACAAAAATTCTTCATTCCTCCCAGTTAATTTCTTCGACACCGGGAGCCGGCAAACAAAAAACCGCCTACCTACATCAGGCGGCGGTTATCGATTCACCGTGGAGTTTTTTATCCGTTTACCTCCGCACTTGGCAGAGATCACATCCTCCGAAACTTTCGTTCCCGAGAAGGCACCGCGGCGTCTCCATCGCCCGGTTGCCGCGCCCCACGTTAGCGGGGCAGCTCCCGATGTCAGTCGTTCCAATCTCATTTCTACAGAAGGAAGTCAAGCGTTGCGTGCCGGGCCTCCAGTTACATCGAGCGGTGGAAGTGCATAATTTCGGCAATCGACGAAGTTAGCTTGTGGGTAAGCAGTGGGGCCTAACTACTCAGTAAGATCTTGACCGGATACACCCCAGGGACCACGGATGTCCCAGGTAAGGAGTTATGTTGCGGTGCGGCTCATGGAACACGGTTCGAGGACGGCCTGTAAAACACAAAAACTGGATCACCCACCATGCATATTCTGATCATTATCGTGCTTATCCTTGTTATCGTCCGTCTTTTGCGGAGCTAAAAGAACTTCCCCACTGCGGAAGTAATCGGCGTGCCTGCTAGCGCGACAGAGCATCGCCAACACCCGGCGGGCAAATGTTTGAATCTGATGCCAGAAAGTTTGCAGCTGACGCTTTGGAATTCCAATTTGATCGCGTCTCCTTGCCTGACCCGATATATTTTCGACGGGGCCCGATCACTGCATCCGTACCCACCGAGGTCGAAAAGACACATAGGTGTGGCACAAGTCCCGCAGGTGCACAAAGTTCTGCCAAGGCTCGGCTTTTAAAAAGAAGCTCGACTGTGGTTCCCGTTCGCTGGGATCTGGGAGGAGCCTCTCTGAAGAGGCGGTCATCCTTGACTGCTGCCAGCTAATCGTGGCGGTTAATCAAACAAAGAAAAAGAAAAAATGAATTCCAGCGAAAATTTTGTATCCGCGTTTTCCAAACCAGAGCGGGCTCGATAGCAGTCCCCGCAAAACGGATTGATGAACTCGTTTTCCGAATTGCGAGAAATTCTGGAAACTTATGAAGTGAAACGCTTCGACGATCTAACGGAAAGGTTAACGTCCCACCGTGAGGAGCTCGCCTCCGTCGTACAAGGCCAGAGTCAGTTCGTCACTTTAAAGCCAGTGCTTTCGAACCGAGCAGATTATGAGCCGCACGTAAAGCGCCGGGTTGCTCTCTTGCTAGGAATCAATTACGACCAAAACGCCGAGGAGCGCGAAAAGAATCCCGAGGAACAGGAACGTTTTTTCGTCCGTTACCTGGGGGATTCAATACTCGAGAACCCGGAAGCTGCCCCGGAACGTGATTACGTACGGATCGGAATCGAGCGAAGCTTACGGGCTTTCGAGCGGAACGAGGATGCTTGGAAAACGGCGACTTTGTGGAGACGGAAGCGTTTACCCATAATCGCCTCTCCGGACGCCGTGTCGTTGCGGGATTACTTAATTATCGTGACAAATCTCTACCCTTTAATTACCTGGAAAAAATGGACCGATGAGATCTCCGCCCCAGCGTTAATAAAGAAGGTATGGGACCCGGAATGGCATCTTGGGCCGCTCTTCGAAAAGTTGCGAGGCCGGGTGGATCTGTTTATCGGGCACGGTAAAGATGAGGTTTGGGACGAGTTCGATAAGTGGAGTGAGCGGCTTGAGACTCCATGGCTAAAGATCTATAATTGCGGCGCTAATTTCAATCGGACCGTTTCCCCACTGGAGAGGGAAGGGCACCCGTGGTTTCGACTTTCGCCGCCCAACCAGGCCCAGGCCCGGCGATCCTGTCTATTCAACGCCGGGCCGCGCCGCCCACGGCCCGTCTTCCGGGCGGCCCAGAACATCCGCCAGGAATATCTGGAGCTACGTCAGAGGTATTAGTGAGGTTGTAACACTGTTACCCGCGAACGGCTTTGAGTCTAAGGCGGCTGGCCGAACTTTCATCGCGAAAACTTTAGATTGTAGTCAGGAAAGAGCCACGTATACACCATTGGTGTCTAGTGGCGGCAGGCATACTTATCAAAGAGGCTAGTAGCTATCCTGTTTGTGCGGCCCGAGTCAGCGAGTGGCAAGCTTTAGCCGATGCGTCACGATTCGAGTTAATCGACAGGCTGTGGAATCAAGACTGGGTCAACGGGATGCTGGACACCAATCTATGACTGGGCTATCTGACCGTTCGCTAGTGCAAGGGCCGGCGCTACTATCGGTAGAGAAGATCGGAGGTTTGGACTAACGAGGTGGCAGAAGTACAAAGCACTGAAGTCTTGGAAAAGGCCGGCCGTTACGCTGAATCGGAAACCTCAGGCCCTGCTCGGAAAACGGTGTCTCGTGACCGACAAACGGCGTCGACAAGGAAAACAGCTTCCTCAAGGCGGCGGCACAGCTGGGAGCATATATTCTTCAATCAGCACGTCGGCATTAAGATCCACATACTCGTAGAACACCTTAACGCCATGATCTACCAACCAGAAGAGCGTCGAATAGTCTACCTTCTGAACATTCCGGACGAGTTGCAGAATCATATGCTGCTCGAGAAATGTGGCCTTAATAGCACCGGTCAATTCTTGGTAGCCATGGTCGGCAACAAATGGCTCCTGTCGTTGATCAACACCCTGGTACTGTCCTCGGAACAATACACGCCCTGTCTCTTCGATTATTTCGGTGTCGAACGAAAAAAACTCTCTTACCAAGCCCCCTGAGTTTTCAGGGGACCACAATCCATGTGCTCGAGATCCCGTGGAATAGGCAAAATAAAGCCTGTAGCCATCGATGTCTCTTCCTGTCACCAAGGAAGCGAATATTCTACACCTGGATGGGAGATTCCGAACATCATCTACCGCAGTCTTAAGATCGTAAGTCTCTTCGTCGTAAGGCATTCACTCCGATAGCCTCGCGGCTCATCGGCTTCAATGCTTTTTAGAAGTCGTTTCCAGCAAACGAATGTCTCCTGGCTTCGCAAAAGCGACTGCGTCTCCAGACTCACTAATCCTCCACGATTTCGTCAAAAGTTAAGTACACCTGAATGGTCTTGTCGTTGACCGACTCGTATTTCGCGATCAGCAGATGCGTAATTGTCCTGAAGGTTACTCTGTTGTAGCAAACTTCGATCCGAATGGGCCCGGCGCGTTCGAGTAGAAACGGGCCGAAGGGACTACCCGCCGTCCGGTAGGAAGTGTTTCGATTGTAAGCCGCGATCAGCTGAGCAACTGCTTTACATGAGCTAGGAGCAGCTCGTTCCACTTTAGGTCCGGAGCTTCGGCTAAGGTAGTAAAAAAAGACTTTCCGGTCGGAGCCGAGGGTTCCTGAGTATAATTAATCGCTACAACGTATACGACTGGCATTTGCTTTGTTTCTTCCTTTTGCCGAGTATCGACAGTAGCAAACTGGAGTGCGCCGGTAGTGCAATTGTTCGGCTGCGGGAAATGGATTCTAGCCAATCTGAACCAGGAGGTTTCGAGATCCAAGAGACTGTCATGAACTCGGTTTGTCTCAATGAACCTGATTTCGTGATCCCCAATGCCTATTCATCAAACTCTGGCTCACGTTCTGTTGTTGCCTCCCCTCTGAGGCGCGCTCGCCGTTCTTTTAAAATAGCTGCTTGAAACTCGCATAAACACCACCAAAACGATTTACCTGTGGTTTGTTGCCGTTTCCACCTATCCCAGGTGGTATACCGTGTTGGTGAATGGAGCGAAAGGGTCTCGAAGCAATGAAGTTTTGCGTGATCAACACTCGCCTGAAGATAGAAATACGTAGCCGACTGCGCGAAATCTTCAATCGCTTCCTTGTTTTCGTCGCTGCCGAATTCGGACCAGTATTCGACCAGGTTCGACTCAGGCTTGACCCCTAGATGGGTAATGTAGTGGGCCGCTTCGTGTATGAGGACGACCTCTATTATGTGGTGTGGATTAAGACCTACTTTCTCTCCAGTCCTCCAACACCTGGATATGAACAAAGTGATATCGGTAGCAACGGGCGGCTTCGGTGCGCGACAGTAATGGTAGAGCCCTAGGAACTTCATGCCTTTACCCTTCAAGCCTTCTTCGACATCGACGAACGGTTCGCTATCCAGCTCTTTCTTGGGTGGAAGCCGCCAGCCCTGGAGTGGCTTTCCGAGATTGCAGACGGTGCACAACCCTTCTAAGACCTCATCGACTGTTTCCTTGTTCGGAAACAGACGATGATGATCAGCCTGGGTGGGAAACACGCTCGAGATCAGCTTTATGGGTGTCATAGGTGTTCCTGTAGAAATCGATAGAGGCGCTTTCAGAATCAGCTCAGCTCGTTTGGTTCGTTCACGGACAAACTGCCGAAAACCTGCGAACGGATGGAAGAGATTAAAGAGATTTTCTTGTCTTTGCTCTCTTAAAGAGCGGTTTGGTCAGGCTTTGCCAGTCCGACTGTCCCGGTCGGTCTGCTGCTTTCCTGACTTGATAATGAGATGCTCGAACTTATCCGGCTCGCCAGGCAGTGTCTCCCTGGAAGTAATCCATCGTCCTTCGCCGCTTGGAAACTCCAGGATCACATGGTTCGGGAACGACGCGGTGGGTTGCTGGCCGGGTATGATCACCAACGTTCGGTTCACCTGTTTCCGCCAAGTATTACCCGGTTGATAAGGGAGATTGTGGATATGTCCTGAGATGAAGAAAACCGGCTGATAGGTATTAAGCAGTTCTCCCGCCTCAATTTCTTCGCCCATTGCTCCAGGACGAAGTGGGGGAGGCACATGATGGAGCACGACCCATTTGCTCTCCGGACGGGACCTCCGCAGACTCACACCGCGGTCAAGCCAAACCGCTTTCTGTGCCGCTGTTCAATAGTAGGGAACCGTGGTGACAATCAGGTTGTCTACCAGTCGAGTGCAACCATCCGTGATGATATTGGGTATTTCCCCCAACTCAGCTAACCACTCATAGACCGGTGCCCGATCCTTTATGACCTGGCGACCCGCATTGTCATGGTTACCGGAGCAAACCGCGACCTTGGTGACCTCGGCCAAACGGCGCAACCACCGTTGTACTTCTCCGGCCTGCGCGGCTCTCGGCTCAGCAATAAAGATGTCCAGGAAATCGCCGGCAATGAACACCGCATCGAACTTCGGCGCTTCGCGAATCAGCCATTCGAACCACGCCGCCCGATAATGCAGATCAGTGGTAATAAGGACTTTCATCTCTACGTTGGGCGAGCTTGAAGTCGGATTTCGAGAGGTAGTGCGGCATAAGTGCTACGAAAAACCTGTTAACTACACGGTACTGGCAGAGATAGATCGATTATTTTCTTAAGCGTGCGCCAAAGTTAATCGGCAGTGTCTTCCAGATACCCCATCCGCGCCAAGTCGGGGGTCCGAATGCGACCCTCATCTCCGGTACAAGGAAAAGCACTGTTAACAACCCGATTCCCTTTCACTTCAACGATACTGCATGCCTGATCCCGAGCCGCTATTTTAGGAATGGAAGAGTTCTCCTGCGGACACTTCTAAATCAACGTCTGATCGCTCGTGGCGCCACGATCGGCACGCCGGCTTGGCTACCGTAGGTGTGATCCACGAAGATTACGGCGGCGCCTTTTCCGGTGAATCGCTTCTCGAATTTATTGTCGACGAAGAGATCCATTGCACCGTTACTTGGGATGACGTCGAAGTGGTGACCGTGATCATCCCAAGACAGTCCCTTCTTAAGACCATCTTCGTCTTGCACGGCGCGGCCATCATGGATGACGTCTTCCGGAGTCCTACTCCTCTGCACTTCCGGCGAAGGGTTCGAATATGTCGAACCCCTCGAATAGGTACTGCTTCCGTGGCCCGAGGTCGAAGCCCACCCAATGAGGCAGATAAGGAAAAGGAATGCAACAACCGCTACCAAAATCCAGCCGGTGATTGTCAGGCCCACTCCCATTTGCCGCACTTGTGCATTGACCTGCCGATTATAGGTACCCGCACCGGAAAGCGCCAATGTGTCTTTGATCTGTTCCATCAACTCCTGGTCGATTACAGGTGGCCGAGCTCGCCCGGGTTGCCCTGATGGAAACGAACCGCCTGGTGGAAGAGTGGGCGGGATACCGGCTCCGCCGCCGGAGTCCGCTACGAATACCGGCTCTGGGCCAACAGAACCTCCCTCCAGCCAAGCTTGGTATTGGTGAGCGAACATAGTCAGAGCCACCATCCTGGTTTGCTCGGCCGCTTTCTTAGCCTTGCGAATTTCACTCGCTAGCACCCAAATCGACTGCTGGATTGCTCTGATTTCACGGGCTAGGTCATGGTTGTTACTCATAACTGATGGTTTCCAGTCTATCCGCGCCTTGAGTTGGTCCCGGTGCTGATCAGTCAGGCAAAGTAAAAAAGTCTGACCGGCCAAACCTGGGTGCGGGTCTTTATGCGGCTTTTTGGCGGTTGCTTAGCGAGAACAGACGTAAACATCAGGGAAGGATACGTCGGGGCTAGGGACATCTGCTGTCCCTGCCTTGCATGTTCTTCAACAATATTGCGCGCCGTTTCGTTGCCAGGGACCATAAATGTCCCAGGTAGCACTTATATTGCAGCGTGGTTCATGAAAAACGCTTCAAATCGAGAATGCGGATTCCGAATCTTGAACCGCCGCCGGCCGTGAACCCGAGAAAATGGTCGTTCTACCGTTCCGCGGATGTTAAAACGAGATTCATGCCACGCCTCGGAAAGAAGAATCGCGTCGCCCGGATCTCGTCTGCGGCTAAGACCCGCACACTGCATTCCCGCCCGCCGCTCTACCGGTTTCAGGAGATCTTTCACGCCATCAAGACCGGGCGATATCCTAACCGCAC
>Ga0073928_10005017_pt1 | contig 18924 bp, 12 predicted proteins | sample PaiPotPPA55metaG_FD_76969 | JGI IMG/M metagenome (GOLD analysis project Ga0073928, IMG submission 76969) | Iron sulfur acid spring bacterial and archeal communities from Banff, Canada, to study Microbial Dark Matter (Phase II) - Paint Pots PPA... ... | reverse complement strand
TGTAGTCGCCACCACGGTCACCGCGCCGCTCGAACGGCAATTCGGGCAAATGCCGGGCCTGAACCAAATGACCTCAAGCAGTTCCGGCGGGACGTCCGTGATCGTGCTGCAATTTACTCTGACTCTGAAACTCGATGTAGCAGAGGAAGAAGTGCAGGCGGCCATCAACGCCTCGCAGAGCTTACTACCGGCTAACCTACCTGCGCCGCCAGTCTACAATAAGACAAACCCCGCCGACGCACCCGTAATTACCATGGCGGTGACTTCGAATGCGATGCCGCTTAACCAGGTGGAGGACCTCGTCGATACCCGACTCGCACCTAAGATCGCGCAGTTGAGCGGGGTTGGTCTAGTAAGCATTAGTGGTGGTCAAAAACCCGCTGTCCGCATTCAGGTTAATCCAACGGCCCTGTCTTCCTATGGGATCAATCTGGAGGACGTACGCACTGCCTTGGTCCAAACCAGCTTAAATGCGGCCAAAGGAAATTTCGACGGTCCTCGCCAGAATTTCCAGATCGATGCGAATGATCAGCTAGTCAGCAGTAAAGATTATCGAAGTGTGGTGGTGGCTTACCGGAACGGTGCGCCGGTCATGCTGACCGACGTGGCTCGAGTCATCGATGGTGTCGAGAACAGCCAACAAGCCGCCTGGATGAACGGCACACCAGCTGTGATTGTGAACGTGCAACGCCAGCCCGGCGCTAACACGATCAGCGTGGTAAAAAGTATCAAACAGCTTTTGCCGCAACTCCAATCGAGTCTACCGGCCAGTATTCGGATTACCACTCTCACCGACCTTACCACCGCCATCAATGCGTCGGTTGCTGACGTCGAGTTTGAATTGATGCTGACCATCGGCCTGGTGGTGATGGTCATCTTTATCTTCTTGCGAAGCCTGTCGGCAACGATCATTCCCAGCGTGGCCGTTCCGCTGTCTCTGGTCGGAACCTTCGCGGCGATGTACTTCCTGGGCTACAGCCTGGATAACCTGTCTCTAATGGCGCTAACCATCGCCACCGGATTCGTGGTCGATGACGCCATCGTGATGATCGAGAACATCACGCGTTACATCGAAGAAGGCGAACCACCGATGCAAGCCGCACTCAAGGGCGCGGAGCAAATCGGATTCACCATTCTGTCGTTGACCGTATCCCTGATCGCCGTGCTGATTCCGCTGCTCTTCATGGGCGATGTAGTTGGACGTCTTTTCCGGGAATTCGCCGTTACCTTGGCCGTCACGATCGTTATCTCGGCAGTGGTCTCCTTGACGCTTACTCCGATGATGACCGCTCGCATCGTTAAGCATAGACCGGAGGCCCAGCAGGGCTGGTTCTACCGCATTTCTGAGCGCGCCTTTGAAGGCATGATCGCTTTTTATGGACGAACTCTGCAGATCGTTCTACGGCATCAAGGCCTCACCCTCATCGTCGCGGTCGTGACCCTGGTCTTCATGGTTTATCTTTACATCGTTGTCCCGAAAGGTTTTTTCCCGGAACAGGATACCGGCGTCATCCAAGGGATTACCCAAGCGCCGCCGACCATCGCCGCGAAGGCGATGGCCGAGAAACAGCAAGAACTCGCGAAGGTGGTCTCGCAGGATCCCGCCGTGGCAAGCCTCTCCTCTTTCATTGGCGCTGACGGGACGAACACAACGATCAACAGCGGCAGAATGTCGATCAATCTCAAGCCGCTGGAAGAACGCGTTAGTGCGGCCGATGTGATCCGCCGGCTGACGCCAAAACTCGAACAGGTGCAGGGAATCCACCTGTTTATGACGCCGGTACAGAACATCACGGTTGATGACCGGGTGAGCCGCGCCCAATACCAGTTCACTCTCGAGGGACCGGATGGCGACGAGTTAACCACTTGGACTAACCGGTTCGTCGATCGCCTGAAAGCGCTCCCGCAATTGGAGGGTGTCGCCACCGACCAGCAGCCGGGAGGACTCGCTGTGCATTTAAAGATTGATCGAGTTACCGCCTCGCGGCTGGGCATAGCGCCCAGCACCATCGACAACACCTTGTACGACGCATTTGGTCAGCGGCAGATCAACACGATGTACACCCAGGTTAACCAGTACCACGTGCTTTTGGAGGTTGAGCCATCCTTCAGGGTGGACCCGTCTAACCTGAATCAAATCTATATCCAAGCCAACTCGTCTGCGGGCACCAGCGGCCCTGGAGCATCCACTTCTTTCGCGGCTTCGGGCTCATCTTCGGCCGGTTCGAACGCTCTCACGGGCAGCTCCCTTTTCACTCCCGCGGCCAATACCTTGACTCCACCTGGAAACGCGCTGTCCAACAAAACGGCGACCACCGGCGTCACCTCTGCCGGCTCGACCAGCTCCAGCATGAGCAACCTGGTTCCCTTGAGCGCATTCAGCCACTTCGAGAACACCACCGAGATGCTCTCGATTAATCATCAGGGGCAGTTCCCGGCGGTCACCGTTTCTTTCAACCTCTCACCGAACATCTCTCTCGGCGAAGCCATCTCGCTGGTCGATAAAACGCAAAAGGACCTGCACATGCCGGCCAGCATTCAGGCTGGGTTCGAAGGTACGGCCGCGTCGTTTCAAGCCTCGCTTACTAATGAGCCCATTCTCATTCTGGCGGCTTTGATCACGGTTTACCTGGTCCTAGGGGTTCTCTACGAAAACTTCATTCATCCCATCACGATTCTGTCGACGCTACCGTCAGCGTGCGTGGGCGCTCTCTTGGCGTTGATTCTCTTTCATGAGGATCTCGGTGTGGTCGCTATCATCGGGCTGGTTCTGCTACTCGGTATTGTGAAAAAGAACGGTATCATGATCGTCGATTTCGCTCTGCAAGCGGAACGGCAGCGAGGAAAAAATTCGACCGAGGCTGCTTACGAGGCCTGTCTCCTACGGTTTCGTCCCATCGTGATGACCACCATGGCCGCTCTCCTAGCGGGTGTCCCGTTGGCGTTCGGCTCAGGATTCGGATCCGAGATACGCCGGCCGCTTGGTATCTCGATGGTCGGTGGACTGATATTCAGCCAGGTCCTGACTCTTTACACTACCCCTGTCATTTACATCTTCTTTGACAAGCTCTCCCACCGTTTTTCCCGCAAGAAGCCCAGACCTGAAGCCGGGGGCGAGTTAAGCGAACCAGCGCACGGATGAACATCTCAGAAACGTTCATTCGTCGTCCGGTCGGGACGACCCTGATCACTATCGGCATCGCCTTTGCCGGAGCCATCGCTTACTCGGTATTGCCGGTGTCTCCCCTGCCCCAGGTAGATTTTCCCACTATCTCTGTGGCTGCCACCTTGCCGGGAGGCAGCGCTGAGATCATGGCTTCATCCGTGGCCACTCCTTTGGAGCGACAATTCGGTCACATCGCGGGCGTGACGGAAATGACGTCAGCTAGCTCGCTCGGCACCACGTCAATTACCATCCAATTTGACCTCAGCCGCAACATCGATGGCGCAGCCCGGGACGTTGAAGCCGCCATCAACGCTGCCCGAACTTATCTACCTGCTAACCTGCCGTCGAATCCGACCTATCGAAAGGTCAATCCCGCCGACGCGCCGATCATGATCCTGGCTCTTACATCGGACAAATACGGTCCAGCCAAGATGTATGACGAAGCGTCCACGGTCATCCAACAAAAGCTATCACAGATTAAGGGGGTCGGTCAGGTCAGCGTCGGAGGCGGTGCGTTACCGTCCGTGCGCGTCGATGTTAATCCGACCCAATTAGCGAACTTCGGCCTGAGCATGGCAAATGTGCAGTCGGTGTTAAGCGTCCAAAACGCCGATCTCGCCAAGGGACAGCTCTCGGATGGCAAGATAACCAGGGACATCTTAGCCAACGATCAGATCTTCCATGCTGATGATTACAAACCGCTGATTATCGGTTTTAGCAACGGCGCCGCGGTGCACTTGTCGGACGTTGCCCAAGTCACCGACTCGGTTCAAAACGTCCGCACCGGCGGTTTTCTAAATGGCAAACGCGCCGTAACCCTGATCATCTTCCGGGAGCCGGGAGCGAACATCATCAATACGGTGGGCCGGCTGTGGGCGCAGATACCCTGGATCCACGCATCAATCCCGCAAGGAATTGACGTCACCGTGGTTCTTGACCGAACCACAACGATTCGGGCTTCGGTGGAAGACGTTGAACGAACCCTCTGTTTTTCCGTGGTCCTGGTTATCATCGTGGTCTTCGTCTTCCTGAGAAATCCTCGCGCCACACTCATACCTGCGGTCGCGGTGCCAGTTTCGCTCATCGGCACCTGTGCGGTGATGTATCTCTTCGGCTACAGTATCGATAACCTCTCGCTAATGGCGCTCACCATTGCGACCGGGTTTGTGGTCGACGACGCGATCGTCGTGATGGAAAACATCACCCGCCATCTGGAGGAAGGCCTCACTCCGCTTCAGGCAGCCTTAAAGGGCACGCAGCAAATCGGTTTCACGGTCTTTTCGATCAGCATTTCGCTGATCGCGGTGTTTATTCCGCTTTTGGCTATGGGCGGAATCGTCGGACGTCTATTCCGCGAGTTCGCCGTTACGCTCTCCACCGCCATCCTGGTTTCCATGGTCATCTCATTGACCACGACTCCCATGATGTGCGCTTACATTCTCAAGAGCGAGCGCGGCAGGAAACATGGTCGAATTTACATGGCCAACGAACGCACCTTTAACTGGGTGCAATCCCTTTACCGCCGCAGCCTCAGCTGGGTTTTGGATAATCCCACCATCACCCTAGTGGTCCTCCTGCTGACGATCGGATTCAATGTGGTGCTGATTAGTAACATGCCGAAAGGCTTTTTCCCGCAGCAAGATACCGGAGCAATTGTTGGTGGAGTACAGGGTCCTCAGGATTCCTCTTTTGGCGCTATTAACAACGCGATCCAACAGATAGGCAGAGTGATTAAGAGCGACCCCGGGGTTGCCAACGTCATCGAGTTCACCGGTGGAAACGGTCCGACCAATACGGCGTTTGTCTATATTTCTCTTAAGCCATTGGCTGAACGGAAGACTAGTGCCGCCGACATCATCAATCGTTTGCGTCCTCAATTGAATCGTCTGCCGGTGGCGTCGGTATTCTTGCAGGCGGCGCAAGATATTCGTATCGGCGGTCGCGGTAGCAACGCGCTCTATCAGTACACGATTCAATCTGACAGCTCCCAAGAACTCGCGCATTGGGGGCCAATTCTCTTGAACGCCATGCGGCGCTTACCAGGATTTCAAGATGTTAACTCGGACCAGCAGAATGGTGGCCGCGACGAATACCTGACTTACGATCGGACAACCGCCGCCAAGTTAGGGCTTACCACTCAGTCCCTCGATACCGCGCTCTACAACGCATTTGGTCAAGCGGAGGTCTCCGTGATCTACACCCAACTTAACCAGTACTACGTCGTCCTGGAAGTGGCTCCACCCTACTTTCAAAGCCCAGAGAACTTCAAGGACGTATACCTGGCAACGACATCAAATAACGGCCACATCCCTCTCTTTGCCTTATCCACGAATCGGGCCAATACCATTCCGCTGGCGATCAATCATACCGGGTTGTTCCCATCGGTTACGGTTTCATTCAATCTGGCTCCGGGCATGTCGTTGAGCGATGCGACCGCTAAGATCACCGACATGCAGAGACAACTCGGGCTGCCTACCTCGATCCAAGGCTTTTATGCTGGGACCCTGCTAGGCTACCAACAGTCGCTGGGCACGATGCCGATCCTGGTACTAACCGCGCTGCTTGCCGTCTACATCGTTCTCGGGATTCTGTACGAAAATCTAGTACATCCCATCACCATTATATCGACTTTGCCATCAGCCGGCGTAGGCGCGATGCTGGCATTAACCATCGCGAACACCGATCTTAACGTGATCTCGATCATCGGCATCGTGCTGCTAATCGGGATTGTAAAAAAGAATGCGATCATGATGATCGATTTCGCGCTACAAGCGGAGCGCCTAGAAGGGAAAGGCACCGCTGACGCCATTTTCGAAGCCTGCATGCTGCGGTTTCGTCCGATCTTAATGACAACGATGTGCGCCCTATTCGGAGCATTACCGTTGGCTTTAGGAACCGGAACCGGCTCAGAACTCCGCCGGCCACTGGGTATTAGCATTGTCGGTGGCCTGATCGTGAGCCAACTCCTGACACTTTATACCACCCCTGTTCTCTACCTCGCGTTTGACCGGCTCCGGCTGCGAATCAAAGGAGAAGAACCCGACGTCTTTCATCATGGAACTGAGAACGCCTGAGCCGAAGACACTCGCCCCGAAGGCCCGCCCGCATCGCTACGCGAAGCGTTGCGGGCGGGGGCATAAGGACTCAGCCCGGGGTTTCAACCCCGGGTTACCAAGCCGAAAAGGCCCCGCCCCAACGGGGCGGCAGAGAGTTGTTAGCAAACCATGCTTTGATCCGCGAAACTTCGGGCCTATATCTACCGCCCCTTTGGGGCGGGCGGTTTTTTGGCCTTTCCCCGGGGTTAAAACCCCGGGCTGAGTCCTCCAGTCCCTTCGGGACAAAATCATCGCCCTCATTCCCTGCTCCAGTATGCCGGCCAGAAAGCTTTTTGATCATCCCAACCGATGAGTTACCTCCGCCTAACATTCAGAACCTCTCTTGGCGTCATGCTGTGCACCCTAACGGGATGTATATTAGTCGGCCCGAAATACCATCGGCCGGCTGCTACCGAGGAGCCTTTGCCGTCCTCTTACAAAGAGATTCCGGCTCACTACAAGAACTCCGAAGGCTGGGATGTCGCCCAACCGCGAGACGCGATGCTTCGCGGTGAATGGTGGAGAGTGTTCAACGATCCGGACCTGAATGCGCTGGAAGACCAACTCAATATCAACAACCAGAACATCAAAGAGTTCTTCCAGAACTTCATGGCAGCGCGGGCTCTAATCGCTGAAACCAACTCTCAGCTTTATCCTACCCTCACCGCTAACGCTTCCTGGACCAAGTCACGCACACCCCCGCTTAACCCGATCACGACTATTCTGTCCACTCTAGAAATCTCGTGGGCGCCAGACGTTTGGGGCAAGGTGCGAAACGCAATCCGGTCGGCTCAGTACAGCGCGCAGCTTAGTGCCGGCGACCTGGAGAACGAAAAGCTTACCGAGCAGGCCACCTTAGCAACGCTCTATTTCCAAATCCGAGGACAGGATACGCTGCAGCAGCTCTTTAACGATACGATCGTTGCTTTCCAGAAAGCGCTCGCTTACAACCAGGTCCAATACGAAACGGGAATCACCGATCAGATTTCAGTAGTAGAAGCTCAGAACACTCTGCAAAACGCCGAGGCTTCCGCGACTAACATCGGCGTCGCTCGAGCCCAATTCGAACATGCGATCGCGGTCTTGCTCGGTCGAGTTGCTTCCAACTTTTCGATTCCGGTTAGGACTTTGCATCGGGCTCCTCCCCGGATTCCGCTCGGTGTCCCATCACAATTACTCGAGCGCCGACCCGATATTGCCGCCGCTGAACGCGCGATGGCATCTGCTAACGCTCAAATCGGTCAGGCTTACGCTGCCTATTTCCCAACGTTCAATTTGAGTTCTGATGCCGGGTTCACCAGTCGCCATTTCAGTAACCTGTTCGATACCAACAATCGGACTTGGTCGATCGGACCATCCGCCTCTGAAACCATATTCGATGCCGGTCTCCGCACTGCCACTGTCCATCAATTCATTGCCACCTATAACGCGGATCTAGCCCTTTACCGCCAGACCGTGCTCACCGGCTTTCAACAGGTAGAAGATGGTCTCGCTGAAGTCCGTCTGTTCTCCAAACAATTGATCGAACAACGAGCAGCCGAGCAGTCGGCCCAGCAGTTTTTGACACTCGAGATGGGTAGATTCCAAACCGGTATCGATCCATATGTCGATGTGGTCACTGCTCAGACCACCTTACTCACCGATCAACAAGCTGTGATCACGGTTCAAGTCTTACAGATGACCAGCGCGGTATCCTTGATCGAGGCGCTTGGCGGCGGTTGGGATGTGTCGGAATTACCGACTCCATCGCAGGTCTCGAAGTGGCCCACACACGAGGAAAGCGCGATCCAGCAGTAGGCGGGCAACGGAAGGAATAGCCGCAAAAGAGCGCAAAAAAGAGGTTCGCGAATGCATCCGCCGTCGCTTGTCCCGTAGGGACCAAATGAAGGTAGCCTGGCAGGAACTGCCTGGATGCGTGCGATAAATAGTTCCGTCCCGTAGGGTACGTTATGATTGGTTTGGTATGCGTGCCTTCAAGGTGAACGAGCGCCTTTGGAGGAGATCACAACGCATCTTTAACGAAAACAACGTAAGTTATGAATGGGATTCGATCGCATTCAGGTTAATCTTCCTTGACTCACACTAAGTAAGCCCTTACTTACGGTAAGCAATGGCTTACGTTAGTGAACAACTGGCTGCTCTCGCTGATCCTACCCGCTTGGCTGTCTTCGAATGTCTAGCCAAACGTCCAGCCGCGGTTCAAGAGATCGCTGACCACTTTCCGGTCAGCCGGCCCGCTATCTCCCAGCATTTGCGCGTTCTTAAAGATGCCGGGCTGGTTCTCGACGAAGCCGTCGGCAACCGCCGGGTCTATCGCGTTAACCCCACTGGCATTGAAGAAATCCGCTCCTATTTCGACCGTTTCTGGGGCGATGCCCTCTCCTCGTTCAAGGATTTTATCGAAACCAATCCATCCACAAACCCTAAAGTTCCTCATGCAACAGACCGAAGAACATCCCGTGGTTCGAAAGACGATCGTCGTAAACGCTGACATCCAGCGCGCCTTCGAAGTGTTCGTTCCCGATATCGCCCAAGCTAGTGAGGTCGAGGTTCGATTCATCTCGGAGACACCAGGACGAACCAGAGTTGAGCTCGAACATCGCCACTTCGAACGTCACGGAGAGACTGGCGACCGGCTGCGCACCGAAGTCCAAAAATCGGGCGGCTGGACCTACGTACTGGATGAGTATGGCAAACTCTTCGGCGCTAAGGTCGAGGCGTAACTTAACGCCTGGTGTTTTTTTTATTCTGGTAGCTGGTAGATGACTCCTCCCGTCGGCGGAAGGTCTAAAACGTTGAGGTGACGTGTCGGAAAAATACGTCCCTCCCGATTGACTTGCTTCTAACCGGCTGCCAGTGATGCCCTTACACGCTTCTGTACCGCTCTGACTGTCCAATGTTAAGACACATCCGTATCGAACATCGACTCCGAGGAACTCGGTGGATTGCGTCGAAAGATGATGCTGTCCATGTCGATTACGTTTGCGCTGCCAGCAGCCGCCTCGCGGACGAGCGGGTGATCGGGTGATAGCTCGCATGCGGGATCCGTTTTGGAGGGATCGCCAGTCAACAATGCTGCTTGGCAACGGCAGCCCCGAAGTCGATCTCTTTGTTGGGACAGGATCGACACGGTTCCGGCATCCATTCGGTTCCTCGAAATCGGTTAAAGCTTTCGGAACATTCCCAGATTGAGTCTAACGACCTTTCCAGAATACTATCAAAAGTTAACCCGGGAATTTCCCACGCGGTCGGACATGGTAGAACTAACCCACTTGGGCTCACTGTAATGTATTTTCGGCCCCAGCCGTTCATGCATGGTTTTGGGCGGCCAGTGAAATAATCAGGCAGAACGTACAAGATCTTCATGACTCCCTCGAGGCGTTTGCGAGCCGCTAGAACCTTTTGAGAGGCCACCTCAACTTGTGCCCGCGCGGGGATCAGCTTTGATCGATTAAGAAAAGCCCAACCGTAGTACTGCGTATTTGCAAGCTCCAATCGCGTCGCGCCAAGCTTTTCCGCGAAATCGATGAACTCGCCAATCCCATCGATGTTGAAAGCGTGCAACACAATGTTGAGACTCAGAGCAATCCCTCTTTCCTGAACAATTTTCGCCGTTCGAAGCTTCCGATCGTGGGCATTCCGAACCCCTGCGATCTGATCGGCGAGTTCTCTTTCCGCAGCTTGAAAGCTCAGCTGGATGTTATCTAAGCCGGATTCGGCAAGTTGATCCGCGCGGCTCTCCGTCAGACCGAGACCGCTTGTTATCAGGTTGGTATAGAGCTCGGCTTCCTGTGCAACTTGTATCAGTGTCTCGAGGTCCTTTCGCAAGAGGGGTTCGCCACCAGAAAACCCAATCTGCAACACGCCTAATGTTGCTGCCTCACGAATTACTCGCGTCCATTGTTTGGTATCCAGCTCCCTCCTTTGTGCTAACTCAACAGGGTTCGAGCAGTACGGACAGGCCAGCGGGCACCGATGAGTCAGCTCGGCGAGCAGAGCGTACGGACGTTCGATTATACCCATTCGATTAGCCCTTGCTGGCTGATAGCTCCGACAAATTGCGATACATCTTGGGACAGCGTCGATTCCGCCATTTGATATTCCTTCGCGAGTGTCCCAATGATCTCCGCTATGGTTTGTGTACCGTCACAAAGTCGCAACACTTGATACCCACTATGATTCAGCAACAGCACTGTTTCTTGATGAAGTAACACGGGCTTCCCCGTTATTTTATCGGTCTGTAATCGGACACGTTTTGCCAATCGGGGACGCTGGTAAGCAGCCGAGTACATATTCAGCTGGAGTTCATTTTGATGGCGACAGCATCCAGTATCGACCACAGCACGTCACACTTGAAGCGAAGTGCCTGCACGGCTGCCGCCTGCGATTTCCGATCTGCGCAATATTGCAGGGTAGCGGCTAAGGCGAACTCGGAGTCTTCACGCGCCTGCGTAAGTCGAGCCCGAAAGTAATCCAGTCCTTGGGGAGCGAGCCAGGCGTAATGCCGTTCAAAAGCTTCAAGCCGTTTCGCCATCAGGTCTGGAGCGAACAGTTCCGTGAGAGAGGAGGCGATAGCGATCGGCCAGGGCTCTCTCCGGGCAAAATTCACGTAAGCATCTACTGCAAACCGTACGCCCGGCAACACGCATCGTTCGTCCAGTATTGCTTCCCGGGCTAGACCACAGGCCAGGCCAAGCCGGAGCCACTTCTCGATGCCTCCCTCAGATTCTTCATTGCCGTCGTGATCGATGATCCGTTTGATCCATTTTCGTCGCACTTCCCGCAAGGGACAATTCGCCAGGATCGCTGCATCCTTGAGCGGAATATTCCGCTGGTAATAGTAACGGTTTGCTACCCACAGCTGGATAGAATCTTGAGAAAGCTGCCCTGCATTCATTCGAATGTGAAATGGATGGACGTGGTGGTAACTGTGAGTTCCGATCTCCTTTAGTCGGCAGAAAAACTCTTCTTTGGTCCAAGGTTCGTGCGTCATAGAAGGACGGTCATCCCGTCTGCTGCCAGTTGAATACCCCTTGCCTCAACCACCTTTCGCTCCTGGCTGGTTGGCCACAGAATCGGATTGGTATTGTTGATGTGAACGTAAATTTTGTGCTTTGCCCGTTGAGCTGCAATCGTTTCAAGGCTACCGCTCGAAATTGGTAAATGGCTCCGGAGAAGATCGCCAGTTGGCAGGTCAGGGACTCCCGATTTTTCAAAATCATCATCCGCCCAGAACGTGCCGTCAAAGAAGATGGCATCTGCCAGGCTCAACTCGACTAACAGTTGCGGCTCGAACCGGGCGACCGCAGGGGCAAACAGGACGGATGAACCCGTAGCGAGTTCCCGCAGCACGTAAGCCAGGCGGCTTGAGTACGAAACACCTTTCCAATACCGTGGACAGGGACCCTCGATCGGAACAGCTTTGTATTCCATTCCAGTCTGGCTTCCGTTCTTCAGAACAAGCGGCTCAAAAGAGCAGGGCGCAGTTCGCCATTGAATCCCGCAGTATGAATCTAGGATCTCGGTAATCCGCAAACCTTCTTCTACTACTCTCCTAATTCCTTCTGAGGAGTGGATCGAAACTGGCGTCGGACTCTCTCGCAAAAGGAAGAATCCAAGTGTGTGGTCGAGGTCGGCATCGGTCAGGAGGATCGTATCGATGGGGGTGCTGCGGGTTCCAGGGGCAGGTTGCAATCTGAACTTCGCGAGTTGCGGACGCAGATCGGGCGATGCATTCACCAACACCCATCGCCGTTCGTCGACGCTAATCGCGAAGCTACATTGGGTCCGCGATTCGAGCAGTCCAGCGTGTGCGCCTTCGCATTGGCGGCACCCGCAATTCCACTGAGGGACCCCGCCGCCCGCAGCCGATCCCAATACCTGTACCACCATCGCTTTGCGTGGGACAAATGTCGCCGTCGAAATACAATTGCTAGCGATGCCGCTGCGAAAGGGAGCGGCTTTTTCGAGGCGGCGGTTCTTGCGTTTCCCGAATTATTGAAATGGAAGATCGTCGTCCGTTAGAGCGTAAGATGACGCCTCAAAAGAGATTGGAATCTTAACAAACGTTGGAGGGTCCCAATTTCTTTCGTTGCCGTTTTCTGCATTAGAGTCGTTCATGTAAGTATGCTTTTTATAGGTTGTCTTTTAACACTCCGCCTTTTCTCTAGTGCGGCTAAGCCGGTTTCTAGCCACATTACTATGGTTAGTAAGAACTGCGTAAAGTCTGCCAGTAGACAGGCCCCAGAAATAAGCGAGCCCTAGGAAAGGGAGGCAAAGAGATGGTTTCACAGATTTAGATTCGTTTGCCAATAAGCAACCCGACTATTTAACAGTTGGCCACAACCGTGGTTGAATTGGCAAGCCCGAAACTCACAAATCCCGACTTCAACCTACTGCAAACTTGTTATTAGTCTGGCTCTTGTTAGGAATAGTGTTGTTATGGGTAGTCGGAGCTGACGCCCCTCAATCCGTTCCGGTGCCGCTCCGGTCGCTCGCCGGCCTCGCCTGCTTCGGTATTATCAGCCTGCATGAGACCTCTGCCGCACCCGAGGCATATCAACCGGACAAACCGAATTTCAGCGGCACCTGGACGCTGGACCTCCAAGCATCCAATTCACTCGACCCTAATTACCTAATCCCGGATTTCCATAATGAGCATCATTCCTTCCAACAACCAGATCAAACAACAAATTTGCCGCAGGTTGCCTGCAGGGGTTTGTTAATTTCCAGCTTGCTAGTTCCGACCCGGTTCTGGCCAAATGGTAAATCGTCGGGTCGTTCTGGGAGAAACGAAATCAAATTCTGTGAAAACAACTCTTTGCCTCCCTTTCCTAGGGCTGGCTTATTTCTCCTGCCTGTCTACTGGCAGAGCGTATGACGTTCTTACTAACCATAATGATGTGGCTAGAACTGGCTTAACCGCACAAGAGACAATATTGACACCCGCCGACGTATCTGGGCTGAAGATTCTGTTCAATAAAAGTTTGGATGGAAATGTTTATGCCCAGCCGCTTTGTGTGGCGAACCAGGCAGTTTTGGAAAATGGGGTCCTCGTCCTGAAGCACGGTGTCATCTTTGTGGCGACAGAACATGGTTCGGTCTATGCCATTGATGCTAAAACCGGTCAAATCTATTGGCAGGTTTCATTGCTTGATCCGGGCTTTAGTCCGATCCCGGTCACTGACCCGAAGGCAAAGTGCGGACACATAGTACCAGAGGAGAGCATTACGGCTACCCCGGTGATCGATCGGAATGCCGGACCGAATGGACAGATCTTTGTGGTCGCGATGGAAGTCGTCTACTCGACCAGTGGGAAAGGCAACTATAACTATAAATTGCATGCCCTTGATCTAGCGACGGGAAAGGACGCCTTAACTCCGACAATTATTTCGGCCTCGGTATCCGGGCAGGGACCGGCCACCACTTTTGTTGCGATAAGGGAGCGGTGCCGGCCTGGGCTTTTGCTTTTGAATGGCACGCTTTACCTTGCTTTTGGAGCCTTCTGCGAAGCACAACAGCACTATTCGGGATGGTTACTTGGTTATCGAGAGAGTGATCTATCGCAGGTAGCGGTTTTTAACGATAATCCGAACGGATCGCCGGCGACTTCCATTCTTCCGGACGGTGCAGGTGGCGGTATTTGGCAGTCGGGACTGGGACCGGCAACTGATGGTACATATGTGTATGTCGAGGTCGGAAACGGGCCATTCGATCAGACCTTCAGTGGAGGATTTCCGGCTAACCAAGACTTCGGCGATTCGGCTCTCAAGCTTTCGACGACAAACGGGTTAAGCGTTTCCGACTATTTCACGCCATTTAACGTGGTAATGGAAAATACTAATGACGCGGACCTGGGCTCAGGTGGTATTGTCATTCTGCCCGACATCGTTGATACCAACGGAAATAAACACCATCTAGCGGTCGGGACTGCTAAAGATAGGAATATTTACCTGCTAGACCAAGATAATCTCGGGAAGTTTAATGCGTCGGCCAACAATGTCTACCAGGAAATCCCCAGTGTGAACGGGAGAGGCTCTTGGTCGTCAATTGCGTATTTTAATAACTCGATCTATAGCACGGGCAAGGGTGCCACACTCAAGCGTTTTCAATTTGATTTCTCTAATCCCGACAAACCGGTGCTGAATCCAACCCTGGCTGCCCAGACATCGCAAAAGTTCTCGTTTCCTGCCTTCACTCCGTCGATCTCGGCCAATGGAACTGCAAATGCGATCGTGTGGGGATACGAATTTAGTACTACCACTGCGGTATTGCATGCCTACGATGCCACGACCCTGAAAGAATTGTTCAACAGCGGCACTTTACTTGGGCCCGGGGTGAAATTTGCGATTCCCACGGTCTGCAACGGAAGAGTATACGTCGGCACGTTGAACTCGTTGGTCGCTTTCGGGCTGTGAGGAGAACAATGACAGCTGATAGATTCCAAATGACAAATCGGAAGTGAGCGTAATCAAAGGCGCCAAGCCCGATCGCTGAGAAGACATCTCAACCTTTCCCAACCGAAGCATGAGCGAACAAGCCGTCCAATCGGGCGGCTTGTTTGTTAACAACAACGACCAGGAAGAATTATGACGGAAATGCCAACGGATAACTGGGTTCGCCTTGACACGCCGTCAGGCTTCCTTTCTCGCCTGGAAGAACAAATCTCCTAACAACCTCACTTCGCCGCTTCCGCTTTTCCAGCCTCTGCAATCTTTACTACCGAACCCTCCAAGATGGAGTCGGATGGATCGAGAATTACGGCATCGTCCGTCTTCAGACCAGATAAAACCTCAACGCTGCTGCCATAGTCGTGACCGATCGTGATCGGGATTAACTTTGCCACCCCGTCTCGCACGACGGCTACTCGTAGACCCTCGGCTCGAAACAACAATGTATTAGTCGGGACCGTGACGGCGCCCGCCGCCGATGGCAGCTTCAAATACACAAATGCGTAGGCCCCGGGTAGCAGACGTTCGGTAGGATTATCGACATCGACCTCCACTCTCAACGTCCTGGATGTTAAATCGATCGAGTTAGAATCTCGCACTAACGTGCCGGTGAAGGTCTCGCCAGGAAACGCATCCAGGGTTAACTTAACGGTGCCACCCGACTTGATCGCCGTCGCATAAACTTCCGGCACTGAAATGTAAACCCGAAGCTTGCCCACTGCGGCCAAGTGAAACAATTCCTTCGGAGCGGTGTTGTCTCCCTGGATCAGATCCCCCACATCCGTGTTCCGCACGGTAATCACGCCGTCGAACGGCGCGTATACATGCTCAAATTGTTGCAGTTTTTGCAACCGGGCTACATTAGCTCTGGCCGAATCAGCCGTGGCTCGTTTTGCGTTTAGATCGCTAACCGCTTGATCCCTTTCCTGTTTCGAGACGACACTCGATTTCTCTAAATAAACCCAGCGGTCCGCGGTGACCTGCGCCAGTTGGAGATTCGCTTCTGCTGTTTTCACTTGGTTCTCGGCCTGCTCCAATTGCTCGTCTAACTCGGGCGTCTCGATCTCCGCCAGCAGCTCTCCTCGCTTAACGCGAGCGCCAATGTCGAAGTACCATTGTTTCAGATAACCACTCGTTCGTGCATAAATCGGGGCATCGGTGAAAGCCTGCGTGTTGCCGGGTAATTCAATCGCCTGGGCATCAGAACCGCTGGTTGGATGCACGACATTAACCACTGCCGCCGAAGTCAGTTTAACTGTCTTTTCCAGCCCTTTTTCAGCATCGACGCGAATATTGATTCCGGAATGAATCCAAAAAGCGAAACCCGCGCTTAACAAAATAGCGCCTCCGATAATGATTGGTCGCCGGGTTCGCGGTCGATTGGGCGGGTTAACTTTCGCGACCTGGGTCGCGACTTCCGACGGTAACCCAGCCATGGTTTCTTGGGATTCAATTGGCATTTCTCTACTCCTCTTTTTTAGCTGTTAGTTACCGGGTCTAATGCCCGGCTGCACTGGCTTCGCCTCTCGAAGCGCGATAGTGCAGCATACTGAAAACCGAAGGAACGAAGATCAACGTGGCGACCGTCGCAGCCAGCAACCCCCCGATCACGGCCCGGCCTAACGGCGCGTTTTGTTCACCGCCGTCCCCTAATCCGAGAGCCATCGGAATCATGCCGATGATCATGGCTAGTGCTGTCATTACCACCGGACGGAACCGGGTTGCTCCCGCTTCGACAGCCGCGCGTACCGAATCTCCATGTTCGCGCAACCGCTCTTTGGCAAAAGAAACCACTAAGATGCTGTTAGCGGTCGCGATTCCCATACACATCAGGGCACCCATTAGGGCCGGGACGCTCAGCGTGGTATGCGTCAGAAACAGAAAAAGAACGATACCAGTCAGCGCAGCCGGTAATGCGGTAATGATAACGAATGGATCCAGCCAGGACTGAAAGTTGATGACGATCAACATGTAAACCAGCACCACGGCTAACCCCAAGCCGGTCAAAAGACCGGTATACGAGCTGTCCATGGTTCTCACTTGACCACGGATCGTTAGGAACGTACCACGCGGAAGTTGTTGCCGGTTGCTATCGACGATCTTTTGCACGTCCCGGCTCACCGCACCCAAATCTCGGTCCTGGACCGCCCCGTAAATATCAATGACCCGGCGGATGTTGTAGTGGGTGATCAATCCCATCTCGTGGCCACGGCTTACGGAGGCGATGTCTCCCAATATCTCGGTGTTACTTCCGCTGGCAGCTGGTAGCGGAATATTGAGGAGGTCGTTTATTGACTGGAATCGATATTGGGGGGTCTGAGCGACCAGGTTATAATTGACTCCGTTCTTCCAGTTCATGAAGAACAACGGGGTTATCTGAAAACTCCCGCTCAAAGCGTTCAATGCGCTGTTAGCAACATTCTGCTCAGTGTAGCCAGCTTGCAGCGCTTTTACCCGGTCAACCGCGACATCCAAGGTCGGATAATCCAATGGCTGTTGTACCCTCAAATCGACCAAGCCCGGAACCTGCCGCATCTGGGTCATTAGCTTCTCGGCGATCTGTTGGCTCGCGACAACGTCATTGCCTTCAACCTGGACATCGATCGGAGACGGAAGACCAAAATCAAGAATTTGCGTCACAATATCGGCCGGCAAAAAATAGAAAGTGACGCCGGGAAACCGCTGCGGCAGCAGAACCCGAAGGTCCCGGACATAATTAGCGACCGGACTATGATTCTGGCGGAGCGATACCAATACGTCGCCATCGCTTGCACCTAACACCCCCGAGGTTGAGTGCATGGTATTGTACGGGCTATAGGGCAAACCTATGTTATCCAGGATGTTGTCCATTTCTTTCGCTGGAATGTTTTGCCGGATAACGTCCTCAACCAAGTCGAACAAACGCGCTGTCTCTTCAATTCGGGTCCCAGTCCTGGCGCGAACATGCAGAATGAATTGACCACTATCGGTGTCAGGAAAAAAGTCCTGACCTAGCCACGGCACCAGGAAAACCCCGCATAGACAGGTCCCAAGAAACGCCGGGACAAATAGCTTGCGATGAGCCACCAAACCGGTGAGCAATCCGCTATAGGCGTTTCGAACTGACTCGAACCCTTTTTCGAACCCGTGTTGCAGACGGCCAAAAATGTTTCTCGGATTCGGTTCATGATGTTTGGCCTTCAATAGATACATCGCCAACGTAGGTACGAGCGTTCGCGAAAGGACATACGAGGCCAGCATGGCAAACACCACGGCTTCTGCCAGGGGCACGAAGAGATAACGCGCGACCCCGTCCAAGAGAAACATGGGAAGAAAAACGATACAGATACAGAGGGTAGAAACTAAGGCCGGTACGGCAATCTGGGCTGCGCCTTCTAAAATGCCATCGTGAAGCGAACGTCCCTGTCTTAATACCCGTTCGATATTCTCGATCGTGACCGTAGCATCATCGACTAGTATCCCAACCGCCAGGGCCAAGCCTCCCAGCGTCATGATATTGATCGTTTCGCCGAGAAGGCTAATGATCATAATCGAGGTCAAAATCGATAACGGTATAGAGACAGCAATGATCAGGGTGCTGCGCCAACTCCCCAGGAATAAAAGGATCATGAGCCCGGTCAACGCTGCCGCAATCACCGCCTCGCGGATAACACCGTTCACCGCACTCTGTACGAAAATGCTTTGATCTGCCAAAGGCGTCATCTTCAGCGCCGGCGGAACAATGGTAGCCACGCGCGGGAGTAAAGTTTTTACGCCACTCACCACGCTGAGAGTCGATGCGTTTCCCGCTTTGAGGATACTCATCAGCACGCCACGCCTGCCATCCTGCCGGACCACGTTCGTCTGTAACGCAAACCCGTCGCTAGCCGTAGCGACGTCTCGCAGATAAACGGTGGTATCCCCCACCTGCTTGATCGGAAGATTGTTCAGTTCGGCCACGGTCCGAGGATACGTGTTGGCGCGTATATCCAATTCGCTCTGACCCAGCTTCACGGTGCCAGATGGGAGCACCAGGCTTTGGGCATTCACTGCGCTGAGAACATCCGTCGGCGAAATGTTTCTCGCCTGCATCAGGTTGTGATCCAAGTTAATCATCACCTGACGCTGCTTCCCACCGTATGGAAGAGGAATCACCGCTCCCGGAACCGTGATCATTTGCGTCCGGACAAAATTCAGCGCCAGGTCATTCAATTGTTGTTCGGAGAGACCCTGA
>Ga0073928_10005016_pt1 | contig 18929 bp, 17 predicted proteins | sample PaiPotPPA55metaG_FD_76969 | JGI IMG/M metagenome (GOLD analysis project Ga0073928, IMG submission 76969) | Iron sulfur acid spring bacterial and archeal communities from Banff, Canada, to study Microbial Dark Matter (Phase II) - Paint Pots PPA... ... | reverse complement strand
TTGCCCACCGTACCCGAACTGCTCGAACCATAGCGTCGATCGGCGCGGCCATCCTTGTCGGATTGTCTGGCAGTGCGCCCTCTCAAGCACAGGACGAGATATCATCTGCAGAAAGATGCCTTGCAGCAAATTTGGACGGCTCGCTCGGTACACAATGGCCCCGCACGGGCGCGCGTTTGAATTCTGGTGAGCCGCTAAAGATTGTAGCGATTGGATCATCGTCGACAGTGGGACCGCGCCTCCGCATGAGTTGGGCGGTGGCCGACAAGCGTGCCCGAGAACGCCAACAAGACCAAATTCTCCTCGATGATCACCGCGACGGCCGCCCACAGTGGGTGACAGCAATTCGCGCTGACGCTGTCAGGAAGTGCGCTCATGCACCATTACGTCAGCGAACTTATTGACTTATTACTAGTGCTTGTCGGCGCATGGATGGTGCTGGCCGTCATCTTTGTTATCTACGCATATTTCGCACGTCTTAAGTACCCGATGAGCGAATCGGTCTTTGGACGTGTGGTCGTCATTTCCTTTTTCATCATAACCACGTCGATTTGGCTCCCGATTATTGTGGGCGCGCTAGCCCTATCGCTGATCGGTCATTTGTGGTCTCGCTTCAGGACAAAACCACGCGTCGGCAGTGCTAACTGACACCGATCCTGCGGCGCCCCAGGTGGTGCTGATCGGCGGGGGAGATAACGTCCCTCAGGCGCTCCTCGATGCCGCCACAACGTCGTCGCGCTCTCGGCGCTGCCGCGACCTCACCCCTAAAGGCAGGAATCAATTTGGGATAACTCGGGGGAACGCCACGTTTCGGCTGCGCGACGAGCGTTGCTGACTAACTGCTGACTAATTCTTATCTAAGGTTGCATTCAACCTGGTAGGCACTTGCAAAAGCGCCAAAGACCACTGCGAGAGAGAGGTAATTGGTGGTGTGCGCAGTCCCGTGCGAACCGGTCTCCACTGAATATTTCCCTGTTATCAGGGAATTTAACAGGGAACTTCGCGATTTCTTGGCCTTAGAGGCAGCTTTTCATCGGAAAAGTGGCTGTGCCGCAGGGGTTTTTCACTAAATTCCCTAAGACAATTAACAGGGTAAAGTTACCGGATAACAGGGATCGAATCCGAGCGAACAGGGAAATCCAATCTGGATTTTCAGGAAGCGTCCGTTTCCACGCCCTGCCCGCGATGTGTCCACCCGCAAGGTTTTTGTGAGGAGGCTTAGCGAGATGCTCTATCGTGTGAGTATCTGCCGGATAGTCCCCATCTGCAGCCCCAATCTCGCTCATCCACGCCCGACCAACCCGAATGAAGGGCCGATCAGTTCGGCCGTGCCACGCAGGCCATAGGCCCGGAAATGGCTGCCATGATTTGCCCGCCGGACCGGAGCGATGACGGATATAGCCGCGCGCCTACGCGGCCGTAGCCGCCTCAAGCGCGGGATAGTCGGTGTAGCCCTGCGCGGCGCCGCCAAAGAAGCTGGCGCGATCCGCTTCATTCATCGACGCATTGGTCTTCACCCGTGCGACAAAATCCGGATTGGCGAGGACCATCTGGCCGTAGGCTTCCAGATCGGCCAACCCCGAAGCCACGTCAGCGCCGATCCAGTCGCGCGGACGACCGGGCCGGTTCAGGATCAGCGATTGCTTCCACAGCGCGCGGATGTCGCCCAGGAGTTGCTCGTCGCCGCTATGTGCGATGTGCAGGTAAGCAAGACCAAGCTTGTCGAGTTCGGCGACCAGATAGCGGTAAAGGGCCGGCCCTTCCGCGCCTTCGTCGATGCCCCACATCGTTATGCCGGGGGACAGGCGGATGGCCGTCCTGTCCGCACCGATCTCCTCGGCAATCGCCGTGGCGACTTCGATGGCGAAACGGGCCCGGTTGGCGATGGAGCTGCCATATTCATCAGTGCGGGTGTTGGCACTTTGAGCAAGGAACTGTTGGACGAGATAGCCGTTCGCGCCGTGAATCTCGACACCATCAGCACCGGCTTCAATGGCGCAACGCGCCGCATGGCGGAAGTCGGCGACGGTCAGACGCACTTCCTCGGTCGTCAGCGCGCGCGGCGTGGGAATGTCCTGCATCCCTGTCGCGGTGAACATCTGCGTCCCCGGCGCGATCGCGGAGGGTGCCACGGCCTGACGACGATGCGGCGTATTGTCGGGGTGCGACATACGCCCCGCGTGCATCATCTGGATGAAGATACGGCCACCCTTGTCATGCACGGCGGCAGATACCTTCTTCCAGCCTGCGACATGCGCTGGCCTGTAGATGCCGGGCGTCGCGAGGTAGCCCTGGCCGTCATCGGAAGGTTGAGTGCCTTCGGTGACGATCAGGCCGACGCTGGCGCGTTGGGAATAATATTCGGCGGCCAGTTCACTCGGCGTGCCGTCGAACTTGGCGCGGCTGCGGGTCATCGGGGCCATGACCAGACGGTTCGGCAGAGTGTAGTGTCCGACACGGACGGGCGTGAATGATTGTTTCATGGTGTTTTCCTCGACAAGGCTTGGGTTGCTCGTGAGGAGAAACTAAGGGATGGAGCGTAGTCAGATAAGCCAGCTTATTCAAATGAGATCCATCGGCATATCCGATACAACGTCGGTGGATTCACCCTGCCGGCCCAGCTCCGCGCGACCTTGGTCGAATGAACCTGTAGGCAGCGCAATAAAATGCTTTCGCGTGCGGGAAGCGCTCATCGTCTTCGGACGTCTGGTCACTCATCTGCGAGATCAACCCACGCGTCAGCAGATGACTTTTGGCCTACAGCGAAATCCAATATGGAATTCAGAAGCGTCTTTTTCTCACACACTTGTCTCCTCCTGCCGCTGCCCGCAATCTGTTCCCACCGGCAAAGTTGAGCGTGAGGAGGACGAGGGAGGTGCCAAACGAGATCCGCTTGCGGATACGCTGCGACCAAGCGTTTGGCGGGCGCGTCTAGGTGCATGAGTGCGTTGAACTAGCGGTAGCTCCGCCGATGAAATCTTTCTCGCTGTGTGCGCAGCATTCGCCGCTGCAGTAAGCGTCAAGGCCAACGGCACCGTTCGACGCGCGTTCGCTGGCTCCGGATTAGACCAGCTAGCGGTCGCGCCTTAGCTCAAAATTTGGCGGGTAAGCGGACATCAGATGGCGGGCGACACCGGCTGGCTCAGTCCCCCAGCCGACATCGGCGCTTCGAAAAGCTAGCGCTTTGCGCCAGCGCGCCTAACCTTGGCATCGTAATCACGCTAGTGCCCAAAAAGCACACATTCGAGAAAAACTCGCTTCGCGCGCTTCATTAGGATGCATGGACTCACAAAGAGGTATCAATTCCTCTCTGACCCAACGGAGAAATTGTTCCCAGCTCGAAGGACATGAGCGTCGGCGTATCGAAAAAAGCTTGGGCAACACCATGAAGAAAGCATTGGTATCGTTGGCCGCGCTCTGCATGGTCGACGGCGCATACGCGGAAGACACATTCCCGCCAGCGGGGAAGGCCCGGTGTGATCCTTACAAGAACTATTCCTGCCTCGACTCTTATCTCGGCGACGACTTCTTCACGCGGCTTGTCAACTATTACCGCCTCGAATGGGGACATGATGGGCCGCCTGCGGATCCCAGAGCACCGCCGTCACGCCGCGACTACTGGCCGGCGACCCCGCAGACCACGCCGCCGATGCCGTTCACCGAATGGCCCTACGGCGGCACCACCTCTTTCGGCGTGACGCGGCCGAACTCGATCGACAGCCCCTTGATGGTGGCACTCGGCAACACCTCGCTTGGCCAGGCACTGAACGACAACCACGTCCAGATTTACGGCTGGATCAACCCTGGAGGTAACCTCTCGAATAACACCGTGCGCGGCGGCAATGCGCCTGCGGCCGACCTCTACAATCCGAATACGGTGCAGCTCGACCAGGCTGTGATTTACTTCGAGCGACTGCCTGACACAGTGCAGAAAGATCACGTTGATTGGGGTTTCCGCATCGCGCCGATGTATGGTGAGAACTACCGCTACACGACGGCCTATGGCCTGTGGAGCTACCAGCTACTCAACCACAACTCGAATTATGGCTACGACATGCCGATGGCCTACGGCGAGGTGTTCATCCCGCAGATCATGGAAGGTCTGTTGGTGCGGGTCGGCCGTTTTATCACGATTCCCGACATTGAGGCGCAATTGGCGGTGAACAACTACATGTACACGCGCTCGATGACGTACAGCCTTGACAACTACTCCACCACCGGCATCCAGACATCCCTCGCGCTGACCAAGAACTGGATATTGCAGTTGGGCGCTACGTTCGGCACCGAGGCGATGCCCTGGCATTGGAACGCGCAGATCGCCAATCCCTTCCCGAATCCGCTCTATCCGAACAACACCATGCCAAAGGATCCGGGCGCGGTGCCGAGCGTCACGATGGGCGTGCGCTGGACCGGCGATTCTGACAACGATTCCATTTACGTAGTTGCGGACGTCATCAATCACGGCAATTGGGGTTACAACAACCTGCAATGGCTCGGATTGGTCTACTACCACAAGTTCAATGATCAGTGGCACATCTCGTTCGAGACCTACGATGTTCATCAGAACAACGTGCTCAACATCTTAAATTCGGCTGCGCTGAGCGCGTTCAATAAGGGTGGCACCCCGTTCTCGCCGCAATACATGCCGTTCAACGGACCTTTTGGCGCTCAGTGCGCCAACGCCCTTGTGTTTTCGTGCACGGCGGAGTCGCGGGCTGCTCTCTGGTATCTGAACTACAAGCCCGATCCGCTCAACAACGTTTCTTGGCGCTTCGAATGGTTCGACGACGTCGAGGGCCAGCGAACCGGCACCAAGACCAACTACATCGAAACCGGCATCGGCTGGCAGCACTGGTTCTCGCCACAGATCGAGATTCGACCGGAGGTTTCCTTCTACAGGTCGCTCAACGCACCGGCATTTAACGGGAACTTCAACCTCGGCATTCCACGGGACAAGAACACCGCACTGATCGGCTCGGCGGATATCATTATTCACTTCTGAGGCAGCGCGCGGCGCATGATGCTTTTTTGCAACGTTTGGAGGAATAACCCCAAGAAATATCGAGTGACAAATTTTTGTCGCGTTTCTAATCGATTTTTCAGGCCCGTCAGGCAACTTTTGGTTCGATACCTCGACGTTTCCTAGAGAAAATCCAATTCGCCCCTGTTGTTTAAGCACTCAGGGTCAGTAAAGGATGTTCGATAAGCTAATAGCCCCCCTCGTCGTATGTACAACTTTCGCAGCCGGGCTACTCGCGACTGCCGGGCAAGCTTTAGCCGACGAGCCAATAGTAACCAAGGCGCCGGCGGCAGCGTTGTCGACCACGTCCAGTGCCTGCACGAGTGTCTGGGGATTCTTTGTCACGGACTGCCCGCTGAGCTGGTATGGCGCCAGGTTCTACGGCACGATCGACGCTGGCGGTGGCTACCAGACTCACGGAGCGCCGCTCGATCCGCATTTCGCGCAAGGCAGCTCTTACCTGGTTCAGAAAATGAACAGACAGGCGATGTGGACGCTCGCGCCGGGAGCTCTCAGCACGTCGACGGTAGGCGTACTGGTCGAGGAGCCCTTTGCGCCCGGCTGGGCTTTCATCGGCCAACTCGAAACCAGCTTCGATCCTTACTCGTTGGAGCTCAGCAACAGTCCGTACTCGATCGCCGGCAATCGAGGGGTGCCTCTCAATCTGCAAACCGCCAACAACGATTCGAGCCGCGCTGGCCAGTTCTACAATTCGGTGGGATATATCGGCGTCAATTCCGACACGTTCGGCACGCTCACCTTCTTTAGGCAAAATGCGCTCACCTTGGACGCCATTACCGCCTACGATCCAATGGGCGGGTCCTATGCTTTCTCGGCGCTCGGCTTTTCCAGCTCGAATTGCGGCGCCGGTGACTCAGAAACCTGCCGAATTACCACCGCGATCAAATACCGAGTCAACATCGGGCCGGTACGCCTCGGGGCGCTCGCTCAAGTCGGGGGCTATAATCAAAACAATGGCTCAAACGGGGATTACGAAGGCCAAATCGGGGGTGATATACCGATCGGCGACTTCGGCTGGGGCACCGGCGCACTTTCACTCGACGCGATCTACAAATGGGAGAAAAATGCGGTAAACCTCTCGCTTGCGGGCGGTCCTACTAACGCTAACGGTTTTCCGATTGCGCCGTATCTGCCACAAACGCTGACCGCAACGATCTCCAACAACCAGAGCGTGATGCTGGCTTCAAAGTATCGCGTAGGCCCGCTACAAGTATACGCGGGTTACCAATGGTACCAGTTGGCGCCGCCCAGCGATCCCGTGAATACCGTGACTGGTTTTACGAACATTGGCGGCCTTCCCATGGGAAGCGCGTATGGCAATATGACAGCCGTCACGAACCTAGCTTATTCAGCCGGCTGTGCGGCTGGCACTACCTGCAGCGATAAAGTGATGCAAGTGATGTGGACAGGCGCGAAATATGCCGTCACAAAAGAGTTGGACGTTATTGGCGCCTATTATCATTACATCCAAAACGACTATACATCGGCGAGTTGCGCCAATCCCGCGGCGCACTCGCAGTGCGCTGGTACATTCGATGCTGTTTCCGCCGTGGTCGATTGGCGCTTCGCGCCGAAGTGGGATGCCTACTTCGGCATGATGTTCTCGCAGGTTAATGCTGGCCTGTCGAACGGCTACTTGGCGCGCAACAACTTCGATCCCACAGCCGGCGTGCGTTTTAGGTTCTAAACAACACAGGTTGGAGGCTAACACAGGAGAGGCTCGTGCAAACAGGAATGCAGACTATCGTGTGGCTGCGTCGTGCGGCGATCGCAGCAGTGACGATGGGAGCGCTCTGGTGGCCGCTGCAGCCAGTAGCGCATGCCGATCAGCAATCTACTCGCCAGCGGTGGCAACAGCCGCCTGCCGCCGTAAACGCCTGGGCGAGGACGCCGTTTGAGGCGAGATGCACCTGGCCGTACCGTAACCAGTTTCCGCCCTGTATGTCGACGTGGCCTGAGGGCGATCCGAACTATCACGGCTCCAGGTCCGGGCCGACTTTCAACCGCTAGGTCATAGTTCCTTGTTGTAGTTGCAACGATGCAAATGAGATCACTTGGTAAGTCGTCGGCCTCCGCCGATGAAATCTTTCTCGCTGAGTGCACAGCATCCCCGCTGACTGGTCACGTGAGTAGATTTGGGAAACTGCCGCTTGGCGCGAGTTGCGCGCTGCTTCCGCATGCGCGTCTATCGCCCGACACCATTTTTTTCGGGCCATCTGGACGGAGTTCGCTAAGCCCCACGGCGAGACGCGCACCGCACCAGTTTCGCGCCAGAAACCACCTCGCCAAAACGTAACGAGCACGCTCGACCTCTGATGAAAATGCAGCAAAATGCTTGAAGCTGACCTTTACCAGGTTCGAGTCCTACCGGGCACCAGTGAAATCAATGGCTTACTAGGTGTTGTTTCGCCGCCCTGTTGAACCACCGCACCAGAACGCTCGTCGCTCATTTTCCCCGCATCGCGGACGGGAACGGATGTTCCACATTCGATCAGGCTATGATTTCTCCTTTTATACATCGTAGATTTGGCGGCCTTATCGTACGAAAAAGGCCAAGCAGCATCCTTTGCCTCTTTCATCGAACGGCCCGTCAACGGTCGACTATGTTTCGCGAGCTCGCAAACGTTATCTTGTAGCCGAGCCTCGGCTCGGTGAACGGAAATTGCATCCAAACCCAAGGAGCCCGACATGAGCAGTATTCGCACTCAGGCGCGCGGCGAGTTGAGCCGACTCAAAGTGATCCGCCTCTTAGTCTTCGGCATGCTGTTGATCTTCCCTGCGGCTGCCGGAGCGCAGCAGAATCCACCGATTGCCGAAAAGATAGCCAAGACCTACGGCCTTGATTCGTTTGGGCAAATCGAGGCAATCCGCTACACATGGAATGTTGGCGATGGCAAGATTGTTCGCATATGGGAATGGAGCCCGAAGACCGATACGGTCTCTTACGAAGGGAAAGACAAGGAAGGCAAGCCGGTAAAGGCGAGCTATAAGCGCTCGCAGGTCAGCAGCCAAAGCGATGCCATTAAACAAATCGATAAGGATTTCGCCAACGATCAGTATTGGTTGCTGCTCCCGCTCCACGTCGTATGGGACGGCGCGACCGTGACCGATGAGGGCACGCAGAAACTCCCCCTGGGTGACGGTTCCGCTGAACGGGTCGTGGTGAAATACCCTTCGGACGGCTATCAGCCCAGCGATACCTGGGAACTCTTTGCTGGCCCCGACAACCGAATCCAGCAGATCGTCTACCGCCGCGGCGCCCCCAACCCGCCTCCTCATCTCGTGATGGCAACGTGGGTGGGCTATAAGAAGGCTGGCCCACTCCTCATCTCAACTGAACACACCGGGACGCGGGACGGAGATCCCTTGCACATTTCCTTTTTGGATGTGTCGGTCAAGCTGACGGGATCGGAAAAATGGATCAACGCGCAATAACCGTCGGAGGAGTTCGTTCGAGCTGCTGAACGACGGAGGCCAAGGCGCACCGCTATCTGCCAGCGCCGCGGTGCGCCTTGTCAGCTAACCGACACGAAGGGTAACGATTCGATCAACCGAGACGTAGATTAATTGTTCGATTCCAGGAGCACGCGCCGATGCCCGAAAATCCCTTCACCGATGTCCGGCATTTCCTGACCGGGACGACGAATGATTATCTCCATCAGGGAAACTGGCGCTTTCTGATCCTGGCGCTGTTCTGGGCGCTGCTGCTCGTCAGCATTGCAGTCGCCATCCAGAATTGGCGGGAGGATCCGACGCAACGTACCGGCCGACATTTTGGAATCTGGCTGGTCCGGGTCCTGATCGGCTGCATGTGGTTCCAGGGCATGTTGTGGAAACTGCCGCTGCCGGTGTCCGACGGTTTGCAATACTGGACCGAACAGGAATCGACCAACGCGGCGTTCGAGTTTCACCGCACCTTCCTGAAGGATATCGTGTTGCCTCACATGAGCGTGTTTGGACCGATTGTTTTTCTCGCCGAGCTGGTTTTTGCTGGGTCGATGATCCTCGGGCTCGCAGTGCGCTTCGTCGGCGTGCTCGCTGTCGCCTATACGCTGCAGCTCTGGCTCGGCCTCTATGACAATCCGTCCGAGTGGCCGTGGACGTACATGTTCCTGGCCATGCTGATGTTCCTGTTTGCGCTCGAGGGCGCCGGCCGCAGTCTCGGACTTGACGCCTGGTTGCGCCGTCAAGTCCCTGCCGTGCGCGACGGGAAGGGATTTATTGGCTGGTTCTTCAACATCGCGGGTTAGTCGCGATCGTTTGCGCGAGAGACGAGCACATGACGGCACTGACCCGCGCAGCGACGCTTCTTGTGGCGCTGGGCGTGACTTGCGCATATGCCGCTGACATTGGTCATCTGGCTCCGCCGGGGGGCCCTGCAGAGGAGTTTCCCTCACCTCAGCGCCCGGTTGCGCCGATCGTCAGTCCAAGCCGCTCAGCCGAAGAGCACCGCGACTCGCTGAATGAGTCCGGTGAGATCGCCCGTCGTCTTGAACTGAAGTCGGGCATGACGATCGGCGACATCGGTGCAGGCAGTGGCTACCACACGGTCCGCCTTTCGCGCTTCGTCGGCCCCACCGGCTCTGTCGTCGCCGAGGACGTCACGCGGGAATACCTTGTCGAGCTCGCCAGGCGAACGGAACTGCTCGGGCTGACAAATGTCATATTTGCGCTGGGCGAACCACACGACCCGCGTCTGCCCGCTTCCTCGCTGGATGCCGCCATCCTCGTGCACATGTATCACGAGATAGCCCAACCCTATGCCTTCCTTTACAATCTCGCGCCCGCCTTGAAGCGCGGCGCGCGGGTCGGCATCGTCGACCTCGAGCGTCCGACGTCGGAGCATGGTACGCCAATTGCGCTCTTGCGTTGCGAACTGTCCGCCCTTGGTTATCGCGAAATCGCGACCTATCAGCTCGCGGGCGATGGCGGATACCTGGCTGTGTTCTCTGCACCGGACGAAGCAGGTCGAAAATCTCCACGTGACATCGTTGCGTGTGCGGATCGCGCCGGAACTCGCTGATCAGCGCTCCTTGCAACTATTGTAGGCGAGGCGTTTCTGCTGTCGGAGTTCAAGCGCGAGGCGAACAAACGTCGCCGAAATGGACCAGGCCGCCTTGCCGCCGGCGAAGAGATTGCCAGAGACCTTCGATACCCCACCGACCCGGCGCCGCTGCCCGACGGCGATCTCCAGTGCCGGCAAACGGGCGGCCGCGACCCGCATCAGCATTTCCAGGTTCCAGCCATATGTCTCCTCCTTCATGCCGAGACGGCTGAGTTCATCCCGCCGGATCGCGCGAAACGGCGACAGGTCGGTGAAGCTTACGCCATAGACAAGGCGCAGGAGCAGCCCGCCGACATGGGCCACGACGACCTGCTGTGGCGCCAGGCTGCCGGGCTCGCGTGAACCGCGAACGCGTGAGCCGAGAGCAAAGACGGCCTGCCCAGCGACGATCGGCGACACCAGATCAGAGATGAATTCCGCTGGATCGCTGCCGTCGCCGTCGAGGAAGACAAGAATGTCGGCGTCATCGCGCGCAGCGGCGATGCCGGCCTGGATGGCACGACCGTAACCGCGTCGCGGCTCGACAATCACGCGAGCGCCGGCCGTCCCTGCCCGCTCGGCGGTACGGTCCCGCGAGCCCCCGTCGACAACGATGACTTCGCTCACATTCTGCTTCAGCACCGCGGTCACGACCTGGCCGATCGCCGTTTCCTCGTCGAGGCAGGGAATGATCGCGGAGACAACGGTCACCTCGTTCACAGGCTCCAGCGCAAGCCGCAATTGGCGCAGCTCTTGGGGGGCTTGTCCGAAAGCAGCGCCTCACGAAAGTGCCGATACGCGGGCCCGTTCCAGATCTCCCGCAAGGACTGCTGCCCGGCATGGCCGAGCGTGTAGTTGTCGTAGCCATGCTGCGAAAACGGCGCGATACAGCACGGCAACGCCCGGCCATTGGCCGTGAAATACATCAACGACCACGGCCGGCGGCAAAGCGACCACGGCGAACCGTCACCGCTGCCCTTCAGACTCAACCCCGGCTCGCTCGCTGCGCCCGACGCGCTGAAGGTCACGCCAAGAGAACGCGCCAGATCTTCGGCCTGTTTGAGATAGGCGGCTTCTTCCTGTGTCAGGCGCTCGAACAGGGCCTGATCCGGCCGTGCCTTGCCAATCGCCGATTCAGCGAAAAACACGAGCCGTTGCAGATAGACCTCCTTGACACCGATCTCCGCTGCAACTTTCACGAACGCCGGGAGTTGCTCGACAGTCTCTCTCAGGCCAGTGAGCCAAACAGAAACCTGCGGCCTGGTATGTCCTTCTCGCTGCTGCAGATCACGAAACGCGCGCACGTTGCGAATGATGCGGCCGAAATAATCCCTGCCACGGATTGCCTTGAAGCTCTCGCGGTTTGACGCGTCGAGCGACACCCGCAGCTCGTCAAGCCCAGCGTCGATCAGCGCACGGCCGTGGCGCTCACTGAGGAGCGTTCCATTGGTGTTAAACAGGACGTAAGCGCTGCGGTCCTTCAGATATCTGACCATCCGGGGCAGGTTCGCGACCAGCATCGGCTCGCCGACGCCGTGCAGAACCGCGCGCGCAAGATCGGGAACCTGGTCGACAATCGACGCAAAAAGGTCCCAGCTCATGTCCGCCGGCGGCTCGAGCTCCTCGTAGGTACGAGGACAGGTGGTGCACAAGAGATTGCAGCGGTTGGTCACTTCCAGATAAAGGCAGACCGGCGGACGCTGGGCGACCTCGGTGCGCTCGCCCGTGACCGACTCGTGGTAGCGGCGCGGATCGAAGGGCGCGTGAGTGCCTGGCACTTCGCCGGAAAAGGTCATTGCGATAACCCCGTAACTGCGGTCCGCTGCATGCGGGTCCTCCAGGCCGTAAAGGCGCAAACCAGGAAAAGGCCTCCGAACAGAATTGATTTTGTCACTATTCTCGGAATGTAGAAGTCCCAATCGAGTTGTTCCGTCAGCAAGAGCGCTCCGATCGAAACAACCCACGTTGGCGCGGAACCACACAGCGCGGCAAACGGTGTGATGACCAGAAAATACCAAGGATAGTTAGGCGACAGTAACAGGAGAGCGACGAGCAACAAGCTGTTGATTTCGGCAAGAGTGGACGCGATGGTGCGATGAGCGGGGCGGGCCACGGAGAACCCCTTGAACAGGAGGACCAGCGCGGCAAGTACGACGTAGGCAACAACATCACCTTGATGCTCGCCAAATACAAGCCGCCAGAGCGACAACAGCCAGAGATCGTTGCCGGCCCTGATGCCCTCTTCCGTCAGATAGCCTTTGGTCAGGAATCCGAGAACCCCCCAACCGACCGATAGATAGGGAAGATAACAAAGCGCGACGACGGCGATCACGACGAGCGGCATCTTGAGGTCCCACGGGCGCCAGATCCCCGCCAGCACCGGCGCAGCAATTGGCTTCACCAGCGCAGCAAACGTGATCAAGACGGCTCCGCGGAGAACATGGCCGGTCAGGGCAATCCACAGGCCCAGCAGCATCAGCGCAACCATCAGCGCGTCGACATGGCCGCTATTGGCAATCTCCCACAACGGAAGCGGATGCCAGAGATAGGCGGTCACGCGCGTCACCGGGCGATTCATACGCCGTAGCAGCAGCATGATCAGTGCAACGGTGACGGACTCGCATCCCAACAGTGCAAGACGCATTATTGTCACGCTTTCGCCGATCCACGTGACGATGAGGAAGAACAATTGCGCCACCGGAGGATAGATCGTGACGGCAAAATCGGCCCGGTTGATGTGCGGAAAGATCGTCCCATCGCGCAGAAACGCCAGCGCCTCATGAGCCGGGAAATAGCGGTAGGGATTGATGCCGGCGGCCTGAACCCTGCCATCCCAGACATAGCGATAGATGTCACTGGATAGAAGCGGATCGAATAGCAGCACATAAGCTCTCAGAAAGATCCCAATTCCAAAGACGAGCCATAGCGCACGTTCGGGTCGTGCGCACTCCGCAATGTTAGTCGCTACAATCGTGAGCAGACCTGCGAGGATGGTCAGAGCGATGAAAGCGTTGTCACCGCCAGCCTCGAACGCAAAGGGTGTCACCAGGGTCAGGGCGACCAGGACAGCACCGACGCCGGCCAACAGATGAAGCGGAGGCACGCTCTTGGCAGCGTGCGCCAGTCGACCGAATTGATTTGCGCCAGCCCCGGGCATTGGCTCTAAGGGTTTATCCGCGGTGCGTCTTTGAGGAAGGCTCGGCTCGCCGCGGCAAACCCGCCGCCACGAAAGCGGGTCGCATGGCCGAACAATTCGTCCTGCAGCCAACGCAACGTTTTGAGGTCGTCGACATCGTACCATTCCGGAAGCAGCGTCGTGGCAAGCCCGATTTCGGCAGCGCGCTCGCATGTGCTGCGAGCTACGGTTTCCGTTCCCCAAGCGATCTGCATGAACAGCTGCCGATGCGGGCGTTTCAGGCCGATGAGGTAGTAGCCGCCGTCGCTTGCTGGCCCAAGCACCATCCGGTCCCCCGGCACGCGCATGGTTTCAACAGCCTGTACCAGCAGACGGGTTGGCAGGGTCGGGCTGTCGCCATTGACGAGCAGGACACAGTCATGTCCGGCATCCAGGAGAGCGCGCGTCGCGCCAATTAGCACGTGTCCGAGATCGTCGCCGGCCTGTAGCAACAATCCGAACTCTGCCGGAAGCAATTGCCGCATGATGTGCTCGGCCCCTGCAGGAGCATAGACGCCGTAGCCGCGCCTACCGAGCGCCTCAGGGACCGCCTCGATTGCCGCGGCGACATCGCGCAGAAAGCAGGCGGACAGCTCGGAGGCAGCAACGTCGCCAATGACCGTCGCAAGTCGCGTCTTTGAGCGGCCGGGCTGCGGCGCCTTGCATATGATCCCGATCGCCGCGACGCTCACGGCAGCCGTGACCGCAGGCGACCGGCGGCGGTCGCGATTAATTGCAGTGCGTCAAGGCTGCCGTCCGCTTCGCCCTTTTCAAAATCGCCGTCGAGGCGTCCCATTTGATTTGTGACATGGGCAAAACACAGCACCGGCTTTTGTCGGACCTGCGCGAACGCGTAAAGCGCAGCGGCTTCCATTTCGACTGCCATCAGATTCCTTTTGACCATTGCGTCGATCGCCGACTGGGTTTCACGGAACGGCGCATCGGTCGTCCAGGTCGCGCCCGCAAACACCGGCACGGGAAATTCGCCGAATGCGCCGTTGAGCGCCGCGATCAATCCGGCATCGGCATCCGAATAATCGGACGGCGCCATGTAGTGATAGCTGGTGCCTTCGTCGCGTAGCGCGCGTTCGATGATGATGAAATAAGGCGGCGGGCGCACCGGTACGATCTGTCCGGAGGAGGTGACGCTGATCAAGAGCTTGCAGCCTGATGCAAACATTTCCTCGGCGATCAGCACTGCGTACGAGGCGCCGACCGCGCAGCCGACAATTCCGAATTCAATCCCGCCGCGGCCGAATGAGTAGAGCTGCGTGTGATAGCAGGCCCATCCCGGTTCAAGCCGGGCCTCGCCACGGGCGAGCAGGCTGCGCACGATGTCACCGTCAGGGTCCAGGACACAGATCTCCGGGATGCTTGAGCCCGTAGTGCGCTTTTGCCTGCGTGCTTCGCGCAGCAGATTTTCCGGTGTAAATGCGGACGGTTGCGCGTAATGTTTTTGCGCGAGGATGGGCGGGACCCCGCCGTCATTGACCGCCATCACCAGACAAACCTCGTCACGCCGTTGCCGGTCATGGTAGCGTTCTACTCGACAGCGGGCAAGCGGCACGCTGGCTGCGGCGTCAGAGATCGCAGCCGGACGAGGGCATGGCTGTCACCGACGTCATGAAAAACGGCTTCGAGTGATGTAACAGGATGGCTTACGAAGGACATATAATGACCACGGATATCACTCGCTGCTGATACGGCGAAAGCTTGCAATGCTTGAGGCTGGCCGTGTTGATCCGATAGCGCTGATCGCGTAGCATCATGTCCAACCGCTGCAGCGCCAAGGTGTCGAGGGTCGTCATGAATCACGAGACCGCAGTTTCGAATGCCAAAGAGATCGCCGATCGCATTCTCGCACCGACGGCCAGTCAAAACGACAAGGACGCCCGATTTTCGTCCGAGGCAATTGCGGCGCTCGGTCCGGCCGGATTGCTGGGGATCCTGCTGCCCACCGAGGTGGGCGGCTCGGCCCTGGGACCGCGGACCCTGGCTGCCGTCATCGCGACGCTCGCAGAAGCGGACGCGTCAGCCGCGATGGTTTACTTGATGCACATGTGCGCTACCGCAACCATCGCAGCGGCCCGTCCAGGTGCCACGGTCGCGCAGACGCTAAAGGAAATTTCGGCGGGAAAACACCTGAGCACCCTGGCATTCAGCGAAGCCGGATCGCGCAGCCACTTCTGGGCACCAGTCTCGCGAGCGAAGCGCAACGGCGCCGGCGTGCAACTCACGGCCAAGAAATCGTGGGTCACGAGCGCCGGCCACGCGCAAAGCTATGTTGTCTCGGCGCTGGCTCCTGAAGGGGAGAGTTCAACGGATTCGACCCTGTACCTCTGCGCCGGTGGTACGCCTGGACTGTCGGTCGCCGGCCCATGGGACGGTTTTGGGATGCGCGCCAACGCTTCCGCACCGATGATCCTCGAGGATTGCGAGGTCGCACCCGGTCTGCAGCTGACCGAGGACGGCGCCGGCTTCAAGGCGATGCTGGAAGTCGTGCTTCCGCTGTTCAACCTCGGAACATCGGCGGTCGCACTAGGCCTTTGCCGGGCCGCGGTGGCGGCGACCGCGGCTCATCTCAAGAGCGCTCGCTTCGAGCATTTGGGACAGACCCTCGGAGAGGGCCTGCCGACGCTTCGTGCGCAGCTTGCCACGATGCAAATCGACACCGATGGGCTTGCTGCGCGCGTCGACGATCTAGTCGATCACCTGGAGCGCCCCCGAAACACCACCATGCTGCGCGTGCTCGAGAGCAAGGCGTCGGCAGGTGATGTCGCTATCGCCGTCACCTCGGCGGCGATGCGGGCGTGCGGAGGCGCTGCGTTTTCCAAGCATTTGGCCATTGAGCGGTTCTTCCGCGACGCGCAAGCGGGCGCTGTTATGGCGCCGACAGGCGATGTTTTGCGCGAATTCATCGGCAAAGCGATTTTGGGAATACCGCTGTTCTGAGCGCGAGAGCGCTGCGCCGTTTGGCAGCGCGGGGCGAGCGCGATTGATCGCATCTGAATTTCGAGCGTGACAGGTGAAGCATGAGCCGGACGATCTGGGTAGGTGCCGTCGCATATGATCCGAAGGTGGTCGGGATCTGGGAGGGCATGCGACGTTACTTTCACGAGGAAGCGCGTCTACCAGTCGAAGTGGTGCTGTTTCAGAGCTACGAGGCACAGGTCGCTGCCCTCCTGGCGTTGCCCGGCGATGCGCTACCGCGCATCGACATCGGATGGAATACGAACCTCGCTTATATCCAGGCCGATGCCTGGAGCGACCACCGCTGCCGGCCGATCGCGATGCGCGATACGGATGTAGGCTGGATGACCAAGTTCGTCGCGGTCACCGGTGGCCCGGTGGCGACGCTTGCCGATCTCAAGAACCGCACCCTGGCGCTCGGCAGCAGCGACAGCGGCCATGCGGCAATCCTCCCGGTTTACTTTCTGCAGCGCGAGGGACTGGCTGAAGGGAAGGAATACCGAACGCTGCGCTTCAACAGCGACGTCGGCAAGCACGGTGACACCGGCACAAGCGAGGTTGATGTCGTTCGCGCGGTGCTCGACGGCCGCGCCGATGCCGGCGCTATCGGCAGCCCATTCTGGAATACCGTGCGTACCGAACGTCTGGTGCCGGAACGCGCGCTGACCGAGATCTGGACCTCGCGGCCCTATAATCACTGCATGTTCACGGCGCGCTCGGATCTCGACCCCGCGTTGGAGCAGGCGTTTGCCAAAGCCCTATTCGGAATGAGCTATGACAACCCGACGCATCGTCCTGTACTTGAGGCGGAAGGGCTGCGCCAATGGGTCGCGCCGCAGCTGGAAGCGTATGCCGAGTTGCGGGAAGCGTCGGCGCAACAGGGCTTTTTGAAGCGGCCTTAGGCTCACGCTCCGCGCTTATCAGGCGCAATTGAAAATCTTGGCCAACCGGCGCTGATGCTCATGCTCGCGATCGAAGGCGCGGCGCACAGCTGCGAAGGAATCGGCCAGGGGAAAGATTTCGCGGCTGACCAGCAGGTCATTGTCTTCGGCTCCGACCGGATGCCAAAACACGCCTTCCGCCGTAATCGTCACCTCGGGAACCAAGTCTGCCCTTGCCAAAGCGATGCCCTGCGTGGCGGAGCCTCGCAGAGCAATTCGCCTGACGACCCGGTTCTCCTCGATGACCTGATGGGCGTCAAGGAAGCTGCGGAACTCCTCGGCCTCCGCGTCAGTTGAAACTGTCGCCGCCAGCCGCACCCGAAATCCTTCGGCGCGGGCTCGCTCGATTCCCTTCCATGCACGTGCCCATGTCCCCTTTCCACGATGGCTGTCGTGGCGCTCCGGCGTCGGGCTGTCGAGGCTGATTTGCAAAGTTACGCGCTCGCGCTGCAAGGAGCGCAGCGTTTTGAGCCGACTTCCGGCAAACAGCATGCCGTTGGTGAGGACCGTGATCGGCGCCGCCGCAGCACACGCAGCAAGGATCTCGCCAATATCCGGCAGCATAAATGGCTCACCGCCGGTCACAAAAATTTCGCTTACGCCGAGCTCCGCCGCCTCGATAGCGATCCGTCGCACCCGCTCGATGCCAAGAGCCCGCCGCGGAGCTGTGGGTGACGAACGCACGCAACAATAGTCGCAGCTGAGATTGCAATCGAAATTGGTGTAAAGCCACAAGCGAGAGCCGACAGGCCGATCTTCTCCGACATTCTCAAGAGCCTCTCCGTACCGGAGCACCCAACGGGTGCGACCTTCCTCGACCGCCATGTCGACCAAACTGTTGCGGGTAAAGCGACACCATGCCTCGAGCTCGGGGCCGATGCTTGGATTGCCGCTGATCACGGCCAAGAGGTCGCCCTTACGGCTTCGCCGTAGCGCAGCTATCAAATCCGGCAGGAGACCCGAGGCAAATGTCTTGGTGCCGGCGTCAAGTTCAACGTTCGCGTTCGTTCTCATGCAGTGTACTATAGTTTTTGCCTCAAGAAATCCAAGACGGTCTTGCTTGGTAGCCTTGCCCGGGAAGCAGATGTCGATCGTTATGGAACATGCCGGTCGGAGCGTTTCATGATCTCATAGACTTTGAGTGGCTTCTCGCGAAGCGCGCTCAGGATATTCTCTCGGTCATTCAGCATGATTAAACTCCAACCGTCGCCGACGGCGCACGCTGTGCTGGTCGACAGAGTGGCTTGATGGCTTGGAGACTACGGGCGCAAGTAAGGTCGGGCTTCGCGCTCAAGCCCGGCCGCCACGAACGGAATTTTTGGATGCAGAGACGGGGCGCCAGAAATCGCTACCAAGACGCGCCAACGCTCGCAGAGACCAAAGCCGGAAATTGAGTGGCCGGAAATCCCCGCAGAAACGCCCTGTTTGGCGTCGTGTCGGAAACCTGCGGTTTACGAAGACTGGATGGTGGAGAAGTTGGGCTCGAACTGGTGACCCACCACCCAGTCATCGAACCGGTCTCCGCCCCGCGCCGGGAACGGAAATTTCCTACGAAGAGACAGGCCGGCAAAAGCCGGCTCATCACCTAGTAGAGACGGCTTCAGAGACGTGTGCGAAGCGAGAATGCCCCATTTCCGCGCAATAACTGCGAGAAGGCTTGCGAAAGTTTGAGCCCTACCACTGGGTGGTGGGCGCACCAGGGCTCGAACCTGGGACCCGATGATTAAGAGTCATCTGCTCTACCAACTGAGCTATGCG
>Ga0073928_10005012_pt1 | contig 18933 bp, 16 predicted proteins | sample PaiPotPPA55metaG_FD_76969 | JGI IMG/M metagenome (GOLD analysis project Ga0073928, IMG submission 76969) | Iron sulfur acid spring bacterial and archeal communities from Banff, Canada, to study Microbial Dark Matter (Phase II) - Paint Pots PPA... ... | reverse complement strand
GAATGTGCCGAGTTGATCCAGCCGGGCCAGCACCGTGATGCTCTGCTCGGGCGTCTTGCCAAAGCCGATGCCGGGGTCGAGCACGATGTTTTCACGCAAAATGCCGGCGTTGGCGGCCAGCTCGAGCGAGCGCGCAAAGAACGCGGCGATATCCTGCATGATGTCGATGCCGGCATCGGCGCGGTCGCGGTTGTGCATGATGACGACCGGGCAACGGCGCGCCGCCAACAGCGCGGCCATGTCGGGATCGCGCTGCAGGCCCCAGACGTCGTTGGCGATGGTCGCCCCCGCATCAAGCGCCCAGCCGACGACGGCCGATTTCATGCTGTCGATGGAGACGGGAATGCCGAGCGAAATCACGTCGGCCAGGATCGGCTGCAGACGTTTCAGCTCTTCGTCCGCCGTAACCGGTTCGGAGCCGTAGGGCCGGGTCGATTCCGCGCCGATGTCGATGATGTCGGCGCCCTCGGCGATCATCCGCCTGGCCTGCGCCAGCGCGCGTTCCGGTGCAATGAACTGCCCGCCGTCCGAAAATGAATCCGGCGTGATATTGAGCACCCCCATCACCGCCGGATACGGCCCGGACAACAGCGCCGGCCATGTCGGATGATCTGCCGAGGCGGCCGCGGGGGAGGTTCTGGACGACGTCGCGATCATGCGGTCGCTTTGCGCGGTCCCCGCATCGGAGTCAAGATGCGAGGCGGGCTCCTGGCGCGGGTTCGGGCTGGCCGGCTTTGTCCGGCATAAAGAGCTGAGCCCGATCAGTACGTAATTTTGGGCTGAAGCCTGCGCGCGTTCGCGATCAGCTGCTCGACCGACTTTTCCGAAGGCAGCACGCGGACGAGTTTGCGCTTGGTATTCACTTCCTTCATGTTCTGCGCCAGGCGCGCCGGGTTGCGAAGGGCGAGTTCGCGAACCGTGGTGACGCCGGCGGCGCGGACCAGGCCGACCTTTGCCTTGCCCATGCCGGGGATCCGCATGTAATCCGAGACGTTGGCCCATTCGAGCAATTGCTGTTCGCTGATGCCGGTTTTTGCCGCGAGCGCCTTGCGGCCCTTTACGGTCCGCGCCGCTTCAAGCAGCCCGTCCGTCGTGCGAATGCCCAGCGATTTCAGTTTGACAGCGGCGAACGATGGCAGGCCATCAATCTCGGAAATTGGATATGTCATGGTACTCAATATGAAAAATGTGCTTCAAGCGAACTGACTAAGGCCCGGGGTCCCCGCGATAATCTCGCCCATTTGATCCGCTCCGATTTGGTCTCGGCCGAACCGGAAAAGTTCACGCGCGATGCCCTGAATCTCGCTCATTCCCAAACCAAGTCCCATCAGTTTGGTGCCGAGCGCCATCAGGCCACCGCCCATCAACTTCCCGAGACCACCGCCATTGCCGGCGGCGGAGATCGCAGCTTCTGCGCCCGGAATCCTGTCGATCAAGGCCTGAACCTTATCGGAGGGCCCCTCGTTGCGAAGGAAACCCAGGATGATGCCGATGGTTTTTTCAGCCACAACATCATCGATGCCGGCCTTTGTGGCCAGCCGTCCTATCAGTTCGTCCATAGTGCCCCGCCCTCAGCCGGTTGTGTGCCGGGTCCTTGCTTGTGAATTTATCTTGATCTCCCGCGATACGAATTACAAGCGATGACCGCATTCGAAACTGAGATTCACCCTCGATCACGTCACGAGTGTTGCAGCAATGCAAGAGCTGGCGCACGATTCCCGTAGTTTGTCGGGCAGGGGTGAGTTTCGTTCCGGCCTCCGGCGACGGAGAAAATGCCGGAAGATATCGCCCCGACGAAACAGGTTTCAATCCGCCGGAGGGCGTTGACCGATTTCAATCGGCTTGCAAGATGCGGTATAATCGCTCCGCAGTGGCGGCAGCGACCCTGATGCGCGCGACGAGGCGATGCCAATGGCGACATCCAATACCCAGACGGTGGATACCGACGAGCGGATCTTTATCGGCAAGGGCGAGCAGCCGGCCTGGCTGACGCTCGGGCTTGCCAATCGCCACGGCCTCGTCACCGGTGCTACCGGAACCGGAAAAACCGTCTCGCTGCAGGTGATGGCCGAGGGATTTGCGCGTGCGGGCGTTCCGGTATTCGCCGCCGATATCAAGGGTGATCTGTCGGGCATCTGCGAAGTCGGGGAACCCCGGGATTTCATCCTCAAGCGGGCTGGCGATATGGCCCTCGCGTTCCAGCCCGACCAGTTTTCGACGATCTTTTGGGACGTCTTCGGCGAGCAGGGCCATCCGGTGCGCGCAACGGTCACCGAGATGGGCCCGCTATTGTTGGCGCGCATGCTCGATCTGAACGACGTGCAGGAAGGCGTGCTGAATGTCGCGTTCCGCGTCGCCGACGACAACGGTCTTGCCCTGATCGACATGAAGGATCTTCGCGCGTTGCTGGACGCCATCGTTCCCGATACCGGCAGGACGGCGGCCGATGGCGGCGCCGATCCCCTGGCGCCGATCCGCAAGGCCGCGCAAGGGTTCGGCAACGTCACCAAGGCAACCGTCGGAACCATTCAGCGCCAGCTCTTGGTGCTGGAGAACCAGGGCGGCACGAAATTCTTCGGGGAGCCGGCGCTGTCGTTGAAGGATTTCATGCGCACCGACCGCGACGGACGGGGTATGGTTAATATCCTGGTCGCCGACAAACTGATGCAGAGTCCGCGGCTGTATGCGACCTTCCTGCTGTGGATGCTGTCGGAGCTGTTTGAAGAACTGCCCGAGGCCGGCGACCCCCCGAAGCCCAAGCTGGTATTCTTCTTCGACGAGGCGCATCTGCTGTTCAACGACGCGCCCAAGGCGCTGATGGACAAGATTGAGCAGGTGGTGCGGTTGATCCGCTCGAAGGGGGTGGGTGTCTATTTCGTGACGCAAAATCCGATCGATGTGCCGGACAAGGTGCTCGGCCAACTGGGCAACCGCGTGCAGCACGCGCTCCGCGCGTTCACCCCGCGTGACCAGAAGGCGGTCGCGGCGGCCGCGCAGACGTTCCGGCCCAATCCGAAGCTCGACACCGCCCAGGTCATCATGGAATTGGGCAAGGGCGAGGCACTGGTGTCGTTTCTGGAAGGCAATGGCGTGCCGGCCATGGTTGAGCGCGTCATGATCCGGCCGCCTTCGGCGCGGATCGGACCGATCACCGCGGAGGAACGCAAGGCAATCATGGACAGCAGCCCGGTCAAAGGCAAATACGACACTGCGATTGATGCTGAATCCGCCTATGAAATATTGCAGAAGCGCGTGGCCGGAGCCGCAGCATCGCCCGGCGGCGCAGGTGGCGGAATTCTCGGGCAGATCGGCGCCATCGTCGGGACGATTTTCGGAACCAACGTTCGACGCGGAAGGATGTCGACCGGCCAGGTCATCGCGCGAAGCGTGACGCGCTCGGTCACCAACAAGGTGGTCGGCGGGGTGGCGGCCGATCTCGGCAAATCGGTCGGCGGTTCGATGGGCGGTTCGGTCGGTCGCGCCATCGTGCGCGGCGCGCTCGGCGGACTGTTGCGACGATAGAATTTTTGCTCATTGCTGCGACGTGATCTCCCTGTGATTTTTTAGAAAGTGAAGTGTGCCGAGATATCCGTCGTTGCGAGCGCCGCTCGATATCCTTTTCCTGGTCTGCTGCATCGTGCTGACCGCCGACGTCCTCGTTCCGGAAATCTTCGGCAACGGAAAGACAAAAGACTATCCGCTGTGGTTCTGGGCCGGGCAGCAGGTCCTGCACGGAAAGGATCTCTATCCCGCCGATCCCGGCGCCTATTTCGATTTTATCTATCCGCCGCTTTCGGCGATCCTGCTCGCGATCCCCAGCTATTTCGGCAAAATCCCTCTCTATGTAAGTCTGTCCGTCCTCAACGCGGGGGCGTGGTGGATGACGGCGCAGCTTTCGAACGCGATGACGGGATCGGGCAAGGTTCCGGGTCCGTGGTTGGCCGCGCTTCCGGCCATCGTCACGATATCCTCTGTCTTCGACATGTTCGACCTTGGACAGCCGAACCTCATTCTGCTTGCGATGATGCTGTTCGGGTTCTGGTTGCTGCAGCAGGGCCGCCCGTGGGCATCAGGAAGCCTGTTTGCGCTGGCCACGGCGATCAAGGTTTTCCCGGTGGCCGTGTTGCCTTATCTGCTTTGGCGAAGGCAGTGGGCGTCGGCGGCGAGCATGGTGGTGTTCCTCGGAATTCTTCTGTTCGTCGTTCCAGCTCCGGTGCGCGGCTTTCAGCACAATATTTCCGAGCTGAAGACCTGGTATCAGGGAATGGTTGGGTCGAGTTCGGAACAAGGTTTCGGACAGCGCGGCGAGCAGAACTGGTCGTGGGTCAACCAATCCATCATCGCCGTGACGCACCGGCTGACACGGCCGGTCAACTACAACCAGGATAATCCGGCCAAGGCGCCCGCCTACATGAATCTGGTCGATCTCGATTTCAAGACAGCCAACGGGCTCGTGATTGCCATTTCGCTGGCGATCGGGCTTGGATTCATCGCCGTGATGCCGCCCCGTTCGCGCAGGACCCCACGGTCCGACGCCGAAGAACTCGGTATCCTGTTCTGCCTGATGACGGTGGCGTCACCGCTGGCCCGGCAGTATTATTTCATGTGGCTGTTCTTTCCGGTGACCGTCCTGATGCACCGGGCAGCCTATGATCCCCGTGCCGCTGTACGCAGGGGTTCGTGGATCGTGCTTGCGATCGCCGGTTTTCTGATATGCCTTTCGCTGCCGGTTTTTCCGAATGATCTGCAGGCCTTCGGGAACAACCTTGCGGCCACCGCGGTGATCGCCGCGGGACTGGTGTGGCACATCCTGCACCCGCCCCCGGATGGCGCGGTCAGCGCCTTGTCTGCGGCGGACGGCCCGCTACAACCTGAGATCAAGAATAACCCCTAACCTGAGGGAAAATCGGAAATGTCGGACGCGCCACAACTTCAGATGGTCCTCGATCGCATCGATGCCGATTTCGATCACAGCCTTGAGCGGCTGTTTGCGCTGTTGCGGATCAAGTCGATCTCGGCTGATCCGGCCTTTGCCGGAGATTGCAGGGCGGCGGCAGATCATCTGGCCCGTGATATCGCGACGCTCGGATTTGCCAGTGAGGTCAGGCCGACCGCGGGTCATCCGGCCATCGTCGCCAAGAGCGGCAAAAGCAACGGCAAGGGAAACGCGCGGCCGCACGTCCTGTTCTACGGTCACTATGACGTACAGCCGGTCGATCCGCTCAATCTCTGGCATCGCCCGCCGTTCGAGCCCGTCGTCACCGATCATGCCGACGGACGGAAAATCATCGTGGCGCGCGGCGCCGAGGACGACAAGGGCCAGCTGATGACCTTCGTCGAGGCCTGCCGCGCCTGGAAGGCGGTGACGGGGTCGCTACCGGTCGACGTAACCTTCGTCATCGAAGGCGAAGAGGAAACCGGATCGAAGAACTTCGTGCCGTTTCTTGAAAGCAACAAGGGCGAGCTCAAGGCGGACTTCGCGCTGGTCTGCGACACCGGCATGTGGGACCCGAATACACCTGCGATCACCACCTCGCTGCGCGGACTGGTTTACGACGAGGTCAAGATCAAGGCCGCCAATCGCGATCTGCATTCGGGCATCTTCGGCGGCGGTGCGCAAAACCCGATCCGGGTGCTGACCCGTATCCTCGGCGGGATTTTCGATCAGGACGGCCGCATCACCATCCCTGGCTTCTATGACGGCGTGAAGGATCTGCCGGCCGATATTCTGGCGCAATGGCAGAAGCTCAACCTGTCGGCCGACAGTTTTCTCAAGCCGATCGGACTTTCGCTTCCCGCGGGCGAGAAGGGCCGTTTGCTGATCGAGCAACTCTCGTCGCGCCCGACCTGCGACATCAACGGCATCATCGGCGGCTATACCGGGGAAGGCTCGAAGACGGTAATCCCCGCCGAAGCGTCGGCGAAGATATCGTTCCGCCTGGTGGAAGGGCAGGACCCCGACAAGATCCGAAAGGCGTTCCGCGACTACGTGACCGCGCGGCTCCCCGGAGATTGCCGGGCGGAATTCACCGATCATTCCAGTGCGCCGGCAATCGCACTGGACTGGAACATGAAGCCGCTCGCCGCCGCGCAGCGTGCATTGACCGACGAGTGGGGCAAGGAAGCCGTCCTGGTGGGCTCGGGCGCCTCGATTCCGATCGTCGCCGATTTCAAGCGCACCCTCGGCCTTGATACGGTGCTGGTGGGTTTTGGGCTCGACGACGACAACATTCATTCGCCGAACGAAAAATACGACTTGCGGAGTTTCCACAAAGGCATTCGTTCATGGGCGCGAATTCTGGCAGCGCTCGCAGAAGCGCCGCGCTGATCGCGAGATAGCGTAGGGTGGGCAAAGGCGCACTTGCGCCGTGCCCACCATCTATCTAGTTGATCGTCTTGAATGGTGGGCACGCTTGCGCTTTGCCCACCCTACGATCTTTACTAAAGGCAACAAAAACGCCGCCCGGGATTGGGCGGCGTTTTGATTCGTAGTGCAGAGGTCGTTGCGCGCGATACTACACTAAAATTCGAAAACTTCAATTCTTGTAGCCGGGATCGAGCCGGTCGAGCTTGCGCAGCAGAGCCGGCCACACCAGCATGGTCGAGCGCTGTTCCTGCCGCTCGGGATTCGCGAGCAGGCTGGTGTTCTTGTCCACCACCGCCGGATCGACGGGATAGGCGGTCGGCCCGAGCATCCGGGTGCGCACCTGCATGGTGCAGGCCCGCTCCAGGTGGAACATGCGTTCGAAGGCGGACGCGACCGAGCGGCCGACCGTCAGCGTGCCGTGATTGTGCAGCAGCATGTGGTTCTTGTTGCCGAGGTCTCTTTGCAGGCGCGGGCGCTCGTCATGGTCAAGCGCGATCCCTTCATAGTCGTGATAGGCGAGATCGTAGGTGACGAGCTGCGCGGTCTGGTTCAGCGGCAGCAAGCCTTCCATGCAGCTTGCCACGGCGGTGCCGTCGGGCGTGTGCAGATGAAGCACGCAGCCGGCGTCCTCGCGAACCTCGTGGATTGCCGAATGGATCGTGAAGCCGGCCGGGTTGATGCTGTAGGGGCTCTCGGTGAGCTGGTTGCCGCCGAGGTCGACCTTGACCAGGCTGGAAGCCGTGATTTCGTCGAACATCAGCCCGTAGGGGTTGATCAGGAAGTGATGTTCCGGACCTGGTACCCGCGCCGAGATGTGGGTGTCAACCAGATCGTCCCAGCCGTAATGCGCGATCAGGCGGTAGCAGGCGGCAAGATTGACGCGCTGGCTCCATTCGGCCTCCGTCATGTCCGATCGAACTTCCTTCAGGCGAGCTTCCGCTGGCGACATGATCGGTTTCTCCCGTTGGATTGTGATTTTGCAAAGCTAACTCCGCCGCAGCTTCGCATCAAGGCGCCGCGCTGGCGTGGCAGTCATGCTGTTGTACCGCAGGGGTCTGCTTTAAGGCGCCGGAATCGCCAGCAGGCTGGAAATGCTGCGCCCGCGGATATCGTAAACGCGGGCAAACACCACGTCGTCGCGCTTGATTTCCACCATCACCGGCGCGGTCAGGCCCTTGCAGTAGAATTCGCCAAGCGTCATCGCGAAGTCGGCGGCATGGCTATCCCAGCCGATCGTGAAGTCGGGGCCAAGGCCGACCTGGGCCGGGCGTTGCGGACCGCATACCGCGACCTTCCATTTGCGTCCGTGGGGGGCGATTTCCTGCCGTTCGGCGAGTTGCTCGCGCAGGCCGTCGGAAGCCTGCTTGAACGCCAGGCCCCAGTAATCCAGCATGTAGTGGTCATCGGCGCCGCGCACCGTGCCCGCGATATGATTGAAGTGGGTGTATTGGTACGGGTGCAGGCGGATCATCTCGCCGAGCGGCAACAGCAAGCCGAACAAGAACACGACCAGCGCGACAGGTTGCCAGCTGCGGCGGTTTTCCTTGAGCCAGTTCATGCCCCAGGCGAAGGCGGTGCCTGCCAGCACCGTCATCGGCGGAATGACAAAGATGAAATGACGAATGCCGTTGTAAAGCGCAGGCCGCTTCACGATCGCAACCGCAATCGGCAGCACAGCCGCCAGTGTCAGCATCAAGAGGATGGTCTTGCGGCGGCCCGACACGTCGTCGCGCGGCAGCGCCAGCAGCGTGGCGACGATCGCGGCGATCGACAGGGCAAGCAGCACTTCAGGAAGTTGCAGCGCGAACAGGGTCGGAAGATACGACCACGGCATGTCCGGGACCGACACCAGCGCGCCGTCGAACATTTCCTTCCATGGTTTCTCGAAGAAGTGCGAGAAATAGGTTGCGGCCTGGAACGGGTTGCCGGGCTCGATGATCGACCATGGCCAGATCAGCCCCATGACGAGGTAGCCGAGGATCAGACCGGGCAGCAGCACGTAGACGACGTGCATGAATCGCCGGCTGGCCTCGCGCCGGCCATGCGCGCGGATTTCATCCAGCAGCATTGGCATGAATCCGACCACCGCGTAGATCAGGGCCAGCCCGCCGAGAATGCGCGAACCGATCGAGAGGCTGGCGCCAAGGCCCACGATCAGAACAGTCCGGGGCGAGGGCGATGGATATTCCTCGGCGAGACGGACCAGGCCCAGCATCAGGATCACCATCGCCACGGCGAAGGGCGCATCCTTTGGATTCATGAACATGTGCCCGTAGAAGGTCGGGCACAGCGCCAGCAGCAGCAGCGCTGCAAGCCCGGCAAGCGGGCCACCGACACGCCGGCCAAGCCGCCAGGTGACCGCAAGGCCGACGATGCCGACCACGGCGCCGAGCAGGCGGCGGGTTTCAAACAGCTCGAGTGGGATGACCTTGTGCAGCAAGGCCGCGGTCATGTCGAAGCCGCCGCCGTACATATAGAGATTGGCGAACGACAGCGCGCCGGTATCCTTGAAGCCGGAACCGTACATCCGCAGCAGAAGGTCGGCATATTCGGCGTGGGTATAATCGTCCCAGCCCAATCCATAGTCGCGAAAGGTGAGACTCGCGACCAATCCGACCACGGCCAGCACAATGATCGCGAGATCGTCGCAGGTCCGCGCCACCGAGCCCCGCGACGGCATGTCGATAGCCGAGGTAGTGATCGATGACATGGCTATTGGTAACCCGGTGTCCTCTGCGGCCCAGCTGGCGCTCTTGGGCCTCATCCCCGGCATCCATATAGCGCAGTTCCGTTTCCAAGTAATTGGGAATTGTGGCGTAATTTCCCTGATGCAACGCAGCAACGGCGGGTTTGTTGGGTAGGTTAGGGTGGCCGGCCGGCTGGGTGGGAACAACTCCCGCAATTGCCGGTTGGCGCGGTGCATAATATGACGGTATCGTGGCGTCTGCGGCCAGCGGGTATTTTGAGCGCGGCCCGGGGGTGAATTTGATGATGGTTGTGATTTTGGTTGCCGGGATTGGCTGTCTATTGACGGGCCTCCTGGCGATCGGCTTCGGAATCCCGGTCAAGGAATTCAGTTTCGGCAACACCCTGATCCTCACCGGGGCTATCACGGCGTGCACCGGGCTGGTCATGCTGGGGCTGTGGGCGGTTGTTCGTGAATTGAAGAATATCGCCCAGCGGCTTGGCCCTGGTATCCCTCTGGATTCGGCCCAGCCGCCGACAGATGCGACGGCACCGCTACGCCACCAAGCGGGGGAAGGCGGGGGCTTTTTGTTCGGCCGCGATCACCCGGCGGCGGAAGTTGCGGATCGAGCCCAACCTGCCGCGCAGCCATCGGCGCTATCGCCGCCGCCGTGGCGCGAGGAAGCGGCGGCGCGCGATCGCGTCCGCACGGACGTGCCGCCGCCAGCGCCGGAACCTGTCGAGACCGCGTCTGCCGTCAAACCGCGGCGTAATCTGATGTTTTCCTCCTCATCGCGGAGGGAACGCGAGCGCGCGGAAGCACGGGGGACCGAATCACCGGCAACCGACCCTCGTGCCGCGCCTGCCGCCACGCCGCCGGCTCCCGAATCCAGCGAGGCGCCACCGGCGACGTTCGACGACGCCTGGCCAAAACTGGAACGCTCAAGGTCTGCCGATGTGCCGCCTCAGCGGCGCGGCGGACGCGCGCCATCGACGTTTAGCGAGACAGCCGTCGGCGCAGCCGGGGCCGATCACCATCCGGCCCGAAATGAGGATCAGCCGCCGGTGACCGTTCTCAAGTCGGGTGTCGTCGACGGAATGGCCTATTCATTGTATTCCGACGGCTCGATCGAGGCACAAATGCCCGAGGGCATGATGCGGTTTGCGTCGATCGATGAGCTGCGTACGCACCTCGAACAGCGCTCCTGAGAGGTTCAAACTTCCGGCGAACCGGGCCTTGGAAATGGCCGCCTTGTTCTTGTCACCGTCCGAGTATTCCGCTCATATCCGACAAGTAGTGCGCGAATCCGAGAAGGTATTGTTGCTGCGGGTTGCTGTCCGACATCTATGATATCTTGCGTGATGACGATCTGAGAGAAGGTTCAGGCCATGAACGATGCCGCGGGCAAGAATTACATCGACCTGACTGCGAACATCGTGTCGGCCTATCTCAGCAACAATCCGACGCCGGCGTCGGAAATTCCGGCTCTGATCAGCCAAATTCACGCAGCCTTGCTGCGGGTCTCCACGGGCAGGGCAGAAGCACCCCTGGAGCCGGCCAAGCCGGCGGTTTCCGTCAAGAAATCGATGACCCCGGACTACCTGGTATGTCTTGAGGACGGCAAGCGATTCAAATCGCTGAAGCGGCATCTGCGCTCGCAATACAACATGACGCCGGAGCAATATCGGGACAAATGGGGTCTTCCGCCGGACTATCCCATGGTCGCGCCGAATTATGCGGTGGCGCGTTCGCAACTCGCCAAGAAAATGGGACTTGGCCAGCAGCGGCGACGGCGGAAGTAGTCCGGCAGGCTCATCGCACCAGGGAACGCGAAGCGCCAACTCAGGCGCTGAGCAACTTCGCTTCCGCCGTTTCGCTGCGGCCGATGAGCCCGGAGTATTCCATGATCGGATGCGGTCGCCCGAGCAGGTAACCCTGCACTTCGTCGCAGGACTCGGCTGCGAGAAAATCGAGCTGCGCCGTCGTCTCAACGCCCTCCGCCAGCACCGGCAGACTGAGCCCGTGGGCCAGCCCGATCACGGCGCGTACAATGGCTGCCGACTGCGGATTGCTCTTCACATTGGATATGAACGACTGGTCGATCTTGATCTTGTCGAACGGGAACGACTGCAAATAGGATAGCGATGAATATCCGGTGCCGAAGTCGTCCATTGCGATGCGAACACCGAGCGTTTTCAGCCGGCGCAGGATGGAGACGCCGCGCGCGAAATCCTCGACCAGGACCCCCTCGGTGATTTCAAGCTCCAGCCGTGCCGGCGCAAGGCCGGTTTCGAGCAAAACCGAATGAACCAATCCCACGAGGTCGCCGTGGCGGAACTGAATTGGCGACAGATTGACCGCGATCTGCAGCGGCTGGGGCCACGATGCCGCTTCGCGGCAGGCTTCGCGGAGCACCCATTCGCCAATCTGCACGATGAGCCCGCTGTCCTCGGCGACTGGAATGAAGGTCCCGGGCGAAACCATGCCGCGCTGGGGATTGGACCAGCGAACCAGCGCCTCGAATCCGGTTATCGTGCCGTCGATCTTCGCTTGCGGCTGATAGAAAAGACGGAACTCGTTGCGGACGATGGCGGAGCCAAGCTCAAGCTGGATGCTACGCCGCTCGCGCAGCCGATTATCCATCTCGACTTCGAAGAAGCGTGTCTTGCCGCGACCAGCGGTCTTGGCGCGGTAGAGTGCGGCATCGGCATTGTTGAGCAGTGTCGTTTCGTCGGCGCCGTCGGTCGGGAAAATCGCAACGCCAATGCTGATGCCGACGCGCAATTGCTGGTCGTTCTGCTGCTGGTCGGCAGCGACGGCTGCCTGGAGACGCCGGGCAAGAATTTCGGCCAGCGCCGGCTGATCGCCGTTCGGCGTGATGAGCGCGAACTCGTCGCCCCCGAGCCGCGCCAGGTAGGCGTCGCCGGCGACCGCGCGCAGCTGCAGCGATAGCTTGCGGAGCACGTCATCGCCGACCGCGTGGCCGAACATGTCGTTGACCTCCTTGAAGCCATCGATGTCGATGCTCAGCAAGGCGAACGGTTCTCCGCTGCTCTTCGCAGTGTCAATGGTGTGCTTGAGATGCTCGACGAAGGCGGCGCGATTGGGCAAATCGGTGAGCGCATCATAGTGCGCCATATGCTCAATCCGAGCCTCGGCCTGCCTGCGCTCGGTAATATCCTCCGAAAGGCTGAGCAGGTAGCGCGGTTCGCCGGTCTCGTCCGGGATCGAAAGATTCCTGGTCGTCAGGATACGGGTGCCGTTGTGGCGGGTATGGACCACATGCTCGTCGATGGTCTGCAGGTCGCGGCTGTGCACCGCCTCGTCGGCGAGCGGAAACAGGTCGCTCGCGGTATCTTTGCTGAGCAACCCGTCGGCCTGTTTGCCGATCAAATCGCCGCGCGCGATCCCGAAGATGGTTTCGGCGGTACGGTTGATGAGGACGTAACATCGATCCCTGGCGTCCTTGACGGCGACCGAAACAGGCATGTTCTCGATGATGCTATCGAGGAAATTCTGGGTGCGGCCAAGCTCTGCGGTGGAGGCATTGAGGGCTTCCAGCTGCCGAAAATGGAGGAGCGAAATCATCAGGCCGGCAAACGCCAGTGCGAAAAACAGACCCAATCCGATAGCGGCGCTCTGCCAGATCACCTTGCGCTGAAAGGGCGACAGCGGCACGTCGATCACAAAGGCGCCGATGACGTCATTGAGATGCCACTGCGGTTTGTCGGGCTGCAGCGCGTTGTGACAGCTCACGCAACTCTGTTGCTGCGCGATGGTCGGATAAACCGTTCGGAATGTCAGTTCTCCGCCGACGTCGAGCAACTCGGATACCGGCTTTGGGTTTGACATTTCTGCGAAGGCCGCAAGGGTCTTCGCCATCTGGTCGTCCGTCGGCGGCGTCGTTATTTCCCGCCCGGGCATGCCGACCGAGCGAAGCCGAAAATCGGAATTATCGCCGTTCTGCTTGTTGAAAGCTTCGATCGCATGGGCCCGAAATGACGCCGGGACCGGTGCGCCTTCGCCAAATTGCGATCGGATGGCCGAATAGTTGGTGACGAAGGCGTCGACCAATTGGAGCGCGGTGATCTTTTCGCTGCTCTTGTGATCCTGGAACCAGTTCAGGCTGAAGTAATAGAATCCATAGCCGACCGCGACAGACAACACTGCGCAGATGCTCAAATGCAGAAGGAAGCCGCGACCCGATCGCGACCCCACGAAGCGCCAGACAGTCGGAACCTTACCCATCCGTCAACTCTCGGTTGTCTGCGGATAGTCCGATAAATGCCTTAAGGACAGGTTGAGGGGCCGCGGTCGGCGCCGACACCACCCGGGCGTAGGCCGTTTTGATCACGGATCCGTGAACGCCGGACGCGATCCGTGCCGGCCGAGGACCTTCAGGAGGCCGCGGCAAGCGCCTCGCGCGCGTCGGAGCGAATGCGCTCCACCATCGCGCGCAGGCCGTTGGAGCGTTGCGGGGTCAGGTGTTCGCGGAATCCGAATTCGTCGAAAACCGCGATGGCGTCGGTGGAAAGAATTTGCTGCGGCGTTTGGCCGGAATACAGTGTCAGCAGGATCGCGATCAGTCCGCGCACGATATGCGCGTCGCTGTCGCCCAGATATTTCAGCAATGGTTCGCTGGTGCCGCTGCGGTCGAGCTGTTTTGCGAGCCAGACCTGGCTGGCGCAGCCCTGCACCTTGTTGGCGGCGGAATGCTCGGCTTCCGGCATCGGATCGAGCGTGCGGCCGAGTTCGATGACGTACCGATAGCGGTCGTCCCAGTCGTCCAGCAGCGCAAAATTATCCCTGATTTCGTCGATCGTCATCGTTTCCCGCGCTCAATCCCGCGACCTTATATAGGGTCGCAGACGGCCGAAAGCGATATTGCCGGATCAAAAAGCCGAACTGTTCCCGGCTAAACTCAGGGCGTTGCTGGCGGCTGCCATTCCACCTGCATGTCATCCGGCGTCAGGGTGTCGCGCGGCGCTGCATCCACCAGCGGGGCGTCGGCACGCTCCATGCCGCCGATCGAGCCGGTATGATCGGGCGAACGTTTGTCGGTGATGATCTGGTATAGTTTACGCGCGCCGGCCTGGGCGCGCTGGCCGATCACGGTCGCGGCCTGGCCGCCGACTTCGCATGCCGCCGGCTGGCGCTTGCAGAATTGACTCATATCCGAGACTGCCGCGGTGGCAGCGGACACGGCTTCGGACGCGCCCAGCTGCGGCTGTTTGTTCGATTCCGGTGTCTTGTCTCTGGGCAACAGCACCAGCACCAGCCCGACCCAGAACACCATGCGAAGCAGAAAAAACATCTCGCGACCCCGGCCGCCTCTTTCGATCGTGTTGCAGTTGATCTCGCTGTCCCTGACTATCAGCCGTCGATAAATCGCAAGTGTTTGCATTGAAGTTAAATCGCGGAGAATTCGCCAAAAATGGGAATGATTTGATTCGACGTAAATTTTCGATTGATGGCGGTCCTGGGAGGTGAAGTGGCGGCTTTGGCCATATCCACCATTTCGAAACCATACCGCCGCTGTGCCGGAAACCCGCTGTTCACCATCCGCATTGATTGGGCGGCTTTGCCGCCCTCGAAAGTTCCGCGAAGATGCGGACTTCGGCCGCGAGCTCGCGCGCCTTAGCGTTCGCTTAATTTCGCTCTGACACGGTGGGGTAACGATAAAGGGGGCGTTCCGGCGCGTCTGTTCCAAGCACAAGCCGAGGCGCGAGAGCCGTGACAGTTTTGAATATCATCCGCGATTGTCTCGATGCGCTGCTGCATCCGTCGGCACGATATGATGCCTTGACGCGAGCGCGCCATCGCGCCTTCCTTGCGCCGCGACTGCTCGGAAGCCTGGCTGCCTTCGCGGCGTTTCCGGTCTATCTTGCGATACGCGGCGCGCCCTCCGCCCTTGAGGTTGCGGCTTTCGCGTGGCTTATCGTCCCCATCTTGCTGTCGTGGTTCCTGTCACGTACCGGCCGCTACGAGGGAGCACATGTTCTGTCGTCGCTGGCGCTGGCGGGTCTTGTCATGGCCTTGGCGATGACCACCGGCGGCATCGAATCCTTCGCCGCGATCTGGCTTGTCGTTGTTCCGCTTGAGGCCGCACTTTCTGCGTCGCGCCGCGTGGTCGCGTTTGCGTCCGCGCTGGCGCTGGGCTGTGCGGCGCTGCTGATCGTGCTCGGACAGCTGCAAATGTTGCCGGTCGCTGAGGCGAATACGGCCCTGCGCGCCATATTCGCGGCATTCGGGGTGGCGTCTGCGACGCTTTATGCCGCCGCGCTCGCATTCGGCGCCGAATCGCTGGCGCGCACCAGCGTCTCGTTGCTCTATGTCGAGGAGGATCGATATCGCCTGCTGGCCCGAAACATGAGCGACGTGATTTCGCGCCATCATCGCAACGGCGCGGTAGGGTTCATTTCGCCTGCGGCGGAAACGATGCTGGGAACGCCGGTGCCGCGGCTGCTTGGGCACGGCCTGTTCGACCGCGTCCACGTTGCCGATCGTCCGGCCTATCTCACCGCGCTTTCGGACGCGGCGCGCGGCGGCGAGGCGCGCAGCGTCGAATTTCGCCTCAGGCGGGATTCTCCACGCGGCCGCGAGCGGGGTCAGAGCGGTCAGGTGGATTTCATCTGGGTCGAGATGCGTTGCCGGCCGCTGGAAAAGCTGCTGGAAACGGCGCCGCGGGCGGAAGCCGAGGTCGTCGCCGTGATGCGCGACGTCACCGATCGGAAAAACCAGGAACAGGCGCTCGACCTGGCATTGACCGCCGCCGAGCAGGCGGACGCGTCCAAGACCCGCTTTCTTGCCACCATGAGCCACGAGTTGCGCACGCCGCTTAACGCCATCATCGGCTTCTCCGAGATGATTGTTCAGGAAGATGCGTTGATGCTGGACGCGGCGCGCCGCAAGGAATATGCCCAGCTGATCAACGATTCAGGGCAGCATCTGCTGTCGGTCGTCAACGGCATTCTCGATATGTCCAAGATGGAGTCCGGCAATTTCGAGATTTCGCCGGAGCCATTCGCGCCGCGCCCGGCGCTTCTCAATTGCTGCAATCTGCTCGCCCTGAAGGCGAGGGAAAATGCGATCGACCTCGTCACCCGCGCGCCGGACAATTTACCGGTCATGACCGGCGATCCGCGCGCGTTCAAGCAGATCGCGCTCAATCTCGTCTCCAACGCCATCAAGTTCACCGAACGCGGCGGCACGGTGACGGTTTCGGCCGGCGTCGAGGGATCGCGGCTGGTGCTTTGCGTCGCCGATACCGGCGTCGGTATCGCTCCGGAGGATCTCACGCGGGTCGGCGATCCCTTCTTCCAGGCCGGCAAGACCTACCAGCGGCGGCATGAAGGCACCGGCCTCGGGCTGTCGATCGTCAAAAGCTTGGTTGGGCTGCATGGCGGCGAGATGACCGTGCAAAGCAAGATTGACGAAGGAACCACGGTCACGGTCGCGCTGCCGCTGACGTTCATGCCACCGGCCGCGCAGCCTGCAAGCAATGTCGCTACACTCACCCCGGCGTTGCGGTCCGCAACCCAGGATCAGGCGCCTAAAGACCAAGCTCCCAAAGACCAAGCGCATCAGGTGAAGAAAAGTGCCTAGACAGATTTCGAAAGACGGCGACTCGCCGCGCCGCCGTCGTGGCGGCAGCGTGGCGACGATTGAAGCGGACGCCAAGCGCGGCCTGATGATGCGTATTTTGCTGCGCAGTCCGAAAGACGTGATTGCGGGCGCGCTGGCATTTGCAGCCGTCAGCGCCATCATCGCCAACGCCCTGTTCCTGCAGGCGGGACGCCATCCGGCGCCGATGTTCGGCTCGGTCGTCGTCATGCCGGCGGTCGCGCCTGCCAATCCGCGGCCGCGGCCGCGCCCGGTCGAGGCCGACGCCGCTCAGCCCGAGCCGAAGCCTGCAGAGCCGCGAGCCGCCGATCCCCTCGCCAATCTGGTCAAGACGACCGGCGCCGTGCCGGTTGTGCCGGGCGCTGTCCCGCGGCCACCCGCGTCGATTCCAGTTTCCTCCCACAGCGACGCCGGGGCCATCTCAGGCGCGGGCTTGCGGCGCGTGGCGGCCGTGCAGCGCGCGCTGACGGAATATGGCTATGGCCAGTTGAAACCCACCGGCACCGCCGGTTCGGACACCCAGGCCGCGATCCAGAAATTCGAACGGGCGCGCAAGCTCCCCGTGACCGGGCAGGTGTCCGATCGCCTGGTGCACGAACTGACGGCGATGATCGGCCACCCGCTCGACTAGCGCCAAAATACCAGCTGGCCTATCGTTCCTCCCATGCGATTGAAATCCAGCATATGGGTGGCGGCCTATTTGCGCCGTTGCCAGACCGCGGGCGTGTTCGGCGCGGTGCGCCGGCGTGGCGCCGAGGAAGCCGGCGCCGTCTTCGTCAAAGTGGCGCTGCTCGACGGCAATGCCATGCTGTACGTGCCGGCACCGCAGGCGGTCTATGACGACAGTCGGCCGATCGAGCGCTTTTTCATGCCGACATGGAAAGAGCCGGTGCCGGAACAGTCCGTGGAAGAGCGTCTCCAGAAGGAAATCCGGTTCGATCCCGACGCCTGGATCGTGGAAACCGAGGACCGGGCAGGGCGGCATTTTCTCGATTTGGCGCGAGCCTGACCGGTGCCTGATCGATTCTGATTGAACCAGAACCGAGGCTGCAGTCTGTCGGGTGAACCGGTATCCACTTCGCTCGAAGACGCTCTTGCTAGCGCCCCGAGCCTTGCGAGCCCGTCCGTGGGACCCCGCCAATGCCGGGCAGTTGCGCCCCCGGCTGGGGTTGGACGGCCGCCGGGCGCGCGCGATTGCGTTCGTCGTCGTAGAGTGACGGGCGGTACCTGGCGCGGCTGACCGCCATGGTCGAACCGCGCCATGCGGCCAGCATGATCAGGGCGGATCGCTCGCTCAACACGTCGTAGAGGCGCGACAGCCGGTAGACGGTGTGCACTGACGTACCAAATTCGGGCTTGAGAAACAGCAATATCCGCTGGAACACCGGGCTCGGCATGCCAAGCGCCTTGGCCGCGCAGGCCAGCGGCTCGCCACCGGGATCGTCGACCACCTGGGTCGAGACTTTCCACGGCAATATCAGGGTCTCGCCGAGTTCGAGGGTGAAGTTTTCGACGTCGACGGCAAACGCCGCCATCTCCAGCGTCTCGATCGCGCGCTGCGCGCGCGAGGCGGGAATTCGCGGCGAAGCCTTCAACGGCGTGTCGGCCAGATTGTGCAGGATCAGCGCGCGCTCACTGGAGCTGGCGCCGAAGAACATGCCGCTGATTTCGGCGGCGTCGGTGGGCTGCATCGACAAATACGATGCCATCCGCGATTGCGCATCGCTCGGTGCTCTCGCCGCTGTCACAGCCGACGGGCTTGCGGCATTCGAGCTCTCAGGAATTGAGCTTTCAGGAATGTTCTGTGCGAGCGGCACGCTCTGATCGGGCTGGAAGGGTTTCAGGCCGAGCTGTTTGCGGACCTGGACCGGCGTGCCCGGATAGATCGCAAGCCGCGCCCGCACGGCTGCGCGCGTGGCGTCGTCGACCTGATCGATCAGGCGGGAGGTGAGCTCGACAAACTGCCGCGCTTCGTCCTCGCTATGGGTAGAGGCCTGAACATAGAGATCGGTGAGCACGCGCAGCAAGGTTGGCCGGATGTCGACGCCCTCTCGGCGGGAGAGCGTCATCAACCCGTCAAAGCCCGGAAATAGCGCAGAAGAGGTCATGTCAGGGGTACGCGACAGAGTAAATTCTTCACGTCGATTTAGTTCACTTGCTTTAATAGCTCGTTAAGGAAAACGATCTGTGAACCCGCACGGTCGAATTCGCGTCATCGCGCGAGGTCGCCGACCGGTGTTGCGGTGCCGGCGCCAAT
>Ga0073928_10005009_pt1 | contig 18939 bp, 41 predicted proteins | sample PaiPotPPA55metaG_FD_76969 | JGI IMG/M metagenome (GOLD analysis project Ga0073928, IMG submission 76969) | Iron sulfur acid spring bacterial and archeal communities from Banff, Canada, to study Microbial Dark Matter (Phase II) - Paint Pots PPA... ... | reverse complement strand
GCTTTGTGACTGAGGCCGAGCCGTATCGACCTATCTCGATCCGGATCGAGACGGGTCCGGTCGCGGAGCGGTGGCAAGGAATCCTGGGACAGACGGAGCCGTCCACGATCGCGCCGGGCCCGATATTCGGCGGCGGAGAGTCCGGAGGCGCGGGCGCTTCCGATAATTTCGCGCCGGTTGAGACGACGCCCGCGGTTCCCGAGACGGCGGCCGGCGGCTACGATACGATCCCCGCGAGCCCTGACGCGGCGGCGTGCGATGCTACAACGATAACGAATGACTGAAATTCAGCGACGCGGTAGAATTGGCCCAGTTCGCATGAAGATAAAACCTAAATCCGTTGCGCTTCCCTGCCCGGTAATAGAGCAGCCGGTAGATGAACAGTCGGTAGTTGCCTCGAAAAAGTGGGAAGTGACGGTATTTCTCGAAGCGCCCGCGGACTTCAAGGCGGCCAAAATAGAAGAGACTATCGAGAGTAAACTTTCGACGGCGTATGAGTATGCCCAACTCGAGGTCTCGGGCGTGCGAGCGCGCGAGCTCGCTCCCGTGGCGCGGTTGTGAACCCGAAGCTCACCTACGAGGTACGGCCTGGAAAAATCAGCCGATGAGAACCAGCCCCAGTGGTCTTGAGCTCGCCGCGCCGCCGGGCAAGTTCCGCGTGGTCGGCGTCGACACGTTTACACGCGACATCGATAACGATTGGGTGATCGGCGATTTCGATAAGCTCTCACTGGCGATCTTCGCAGCGCGCGGCGCGGGGAAAGAAATGTGCAAAACCCATGTCTACGACGATCAGGGCCGGCATCTTTTCGACGCGGGAACATTCTGATGGAATTTCCACACGGACTCGGACTCTTCCGCGGACTTTATATCCTAGTCGGCCAGACGGCAGTGCCTTGTGAAGATCCGCTCGATTGGTTCAAGTGGAAGAGCACCGCCGACGTACAGGTGGCCTTAGCCAAGGTAGGCAAATATCGAGTCAGCACGGTGTTCCTCGGAAAGGATTTGCGACTGTTTCGCAACGAGCGCGGAGCGCCGCTGCTATTTGAAACCGCGAGTTTCGAAGGTGAAGAGATAAGAATTCTGTGGCGCTGCTCGACCTGGCTCGAAGCCGAGGCTCAGCATAAGCACATCTGCGAGGAACTCGCTAAAGAACACGGCGACGCGATCGAGGAAATTCCGTGGCGGGAAGCGCTGCCGGAGCCGCCGGCGTGAAATTTCTGATCGCGGTCGACCGGTGGATTATCGGGCAATACGAACGCTTCGCGCATTGGATCCAGCGGCTGGCCGGGTTCGATTGCTACGACCTGGCGGCGCTCTGCTGTGCGTTGATAGTTGGCGTAATCATAGGGCAGGATTTGTTATTGTTCTTCAAGGCAGCTCCCCGTTGGTGGCGTGCGATCTCGTTGATCGCCCATTCTGCCTCTGGTGGATTCTGGGTGTGGATCCCGTCCCAATTGAAAGTAAGCAGGGAATTCGCCAAATTACGACTCCGGCACGGTGTTGCGAATCCGCTTAAAATTATGCCGAGTACGATTTGCTGCCGATTGATCCTGGTGTGGCTGGTAGTGGTGTTTGCCTATCCGACTCCGAACGCAGCAGCTCGGATGCTCGGCATGGCTTCGTATCTCTATTTTCTGGCTTGCGATCCGCTGCCGCCGGCGGAATCAAAAGTGCGGATGTGGATCGAAGCGCTACGGCTGAAGACAATCCCGGCTACAAATTAAACGGGACGCCCGATGCCGGCGTTTACCGGCCCCACACCGAAAACAATGAAACAATTCGGGCGTCCACCTCTTCTGCAATTGACTTCAGGATAACCGACTTCAGGATAACCTAAGCGCCCGCGGCCTTGGCCATGGTCTTGTTACCACCGGTCTTCCCGACCGACCCTGCAGGACGGCCGCGGCGTCGAACCGCCGGTGTGCCTCCTGCAATATGAGGCGTCGGCGGCGTATGCGGCGTCTCGGCCCAGTTTTCGCTGTTGCACCCTTCGAGTGCCTGGATGGCGGTGCCAATGCGCTGATATTCTGCTCTCAACATGTGCAGCGAGGCCGGTACGGCCGGCTGATTGGTAGTGGTGACGTTCTCTGTTCCCATGGGGTAATCATAACAACTTCAATTTCGGCCTTGGTTGGAGCTAGACTCTAGGCAAGGAGATTTAGCTCAATGTCAACACAAACCCTGGCGCAATTAGCTCCGGTAATTCCACCCACAGCGCCTCGGCATGAACTTTGCATACTAGATCGATCGGGAGACATGAAAATCGCCTGGGATGCGAGCAAGGCCGAAGAGGTGGCAACCGCAAAACAGGCCTTCGACACGTGGATCAAAAAAGGATATGCGGCCTACAAAACCACAAGCTCAGGACAAAAAGGCGAAGTGATCCGGCAATTCGATCCACAGGCCGAAAGAATCACACTCGCGCCGCCGATGGTCGGAGGCTAGAAGCCCATGGCGGGCGTAGCGACGGCGGGGGCGCTGCTTCAGGCCAGTGGGGGAGGGGGGGGCACCAGCACCACCAGCACCATCACCAGCAACTTCATCACCCATAACCCCACCGGAAATATCGTTTATAGCGGATCGTCGAGCGAAGTCACGCTAACGGACCTCTACGACCTCTGCGCCGGCCAGACCGTTTATACTGTCTCGTCGTCATCCCCTTACGTCCACGTCTATGGCTCTGGTTGGGTTTACAATGTCTTCTATGTTCAACGCCCGCCGCCCGACCCGACATCTGCGCAGCTTGCGCAATGGGCGCAGCTTGCGCAATGGGACCATGATCGCGCGACACACCAGCGAGTGATCGAACTGGAAAACGAGCGGCAGCGCATCGCTTTCCAACAGCATCAGGAACGCGTAGCCCGCGACGTTGAAGAGCGCCTGATGGCCGACCGCAAAGCCGACGAGCTGCTGGCCTTGCATCTCGCGCCATCCCAACTCAATCAATATCGCCAGAACAAAAGTTTCGAAGTCGTGTTAAAAGCGCGCTTCGGTCTCGGATCCAAGCGCTACCGCATCGACCATGGCTGGGCGGGAAACGTCTACCTGCTCGACAAGGACGGCCGCGAGGTGGAGCGCTACTGCATCCATCACCGGGAACATATTCCGGTACCGGATTTACTGCTCGCGCAAAAACTAATGCTCGAAACCGACGAGGAGCAATTTCTAAAAACCGCGAACCGGACGCGGCTGGCGGCGGCATGAAACCGAAAGACCGTCCGAATCTGGTTCCTGCGCCGCTGGGCGATCCGGCAAAGCTCAAGCCCTATACTCCCGGCATGCGCCTCGATTCGGGCCAATGGACCCAGGTGAAAATCGCGGCTTCACCGAAACCGAAATCCTCGAAATGCTTTACGAGATGTCATTGGGAAGAGCGGTCGCCTTCAGCATTGGCTATCAGGACGAAGAGGGCAATCGATACGAGCTCCGGATTCCGGTCGAACGCGAGAAGCTCGAAGAAATGCTGCGCCGGAAATCCTAGGGCTCTTTCAACGCCGCCAGATTCGCAGCGTGAATGTCCTTTTGAACTGCTCATACAGTTCTGGCTTGTCGTTCGCGTTGGCCATGAGGCGATCCATCTTCCTGGCAATTTCCGACAGCATATAATCCCAGCCCGGCCGCTCGACAGCTAAGTGCGCTAGGGCGAGCAGAATCGCCTGGCGCTGTTCCTCCTCGATCGTGATGGTGAGGTCGGCCATCTATTTTTTCTCCCACCGGGCGCGCGCGGCCTTCTGTGCTATCTCCGAGCGCTGTTTCCCGGTGAGCTTTTTCGCGCGGGCTTTTGATCCGGCGATTCCGCCCTGCCGCGCAAACTCTTTGCGTTCCTCGGGCGAGCGGTTTCCCATGCTCGCCTTGCCGCCAAGAGAAGACATTTCCGCGGCGGTCAGGGGTTTGTTTTCACGCCCCATGGCGCAGACAGATTAACACAAGGTTTCCAAACAAGCTCGAAATTTCGAGCATCAGGGAATTCCTTATAGTGCGCGGCGTCTTTCCCTTACCTCTCCCCGCGTACTGACCGGTACTTCTTGTGCTTGACAGACAGCAGTGTTGAGCATACCCTTGAAGCTAGTTTTTTGGGAGCGTTGCCTGGCTTACCGTCCACAGGAAATCGTGCGTGGAATTCGTCTGCCGCGAACGGGCGGACGGTCTACCGGCGGAACGTCTTTTGCGAAGCTTCTGACATACGTGGATCCCGAGGCTTCGACCGGCTTCGGATTCGAAGGAAAAATACTGCGGCCGGGAACCACGGTCACAGAGACCGAGCTCTGGCCGGACGGATATCCGCCGACTCCTGTTTTGCTCGAATATGCGCCGCCGCTTCCGGGCCATGGACGCGGCCACAATCGGGGAGATCAACTATATATCTTGTGGAAATTCGACCGTGAAAAAAACGAATGGGTGGAACTCGGCCGGGCGCGCTCGGTTTCCTGGGAGTGGGCCATCGATCTGCGGCCTCTCGCCGTTCGTGCGCTGGCCGAAGCTCGATCGGTTGTTGCGGTTCTTCCCAACCTGGTTGGAATCGCGGCGCGGATATCGGGATTTCTGGATGGGGAACTGAAGCCGCTGGAGGTGCCGGACCGGCAAAAAGTACTATCGGTGATTCACGATCAATTTGCGGGTTTGATGGCGCGGGGGCAACTGAGCCACGGATCGCGGTGACCCGAGGAGTTAGTTCGAGAGCGCCGCGACCCGCGACAGACTGCTTTGTTCCTCTCCGATTATACGCTTTTTCTTCGCCACAACCTAGCTAAAGCCATTCCGTGATATAGGTTGCACTGGCTTGGAAATTTGTATATTCTGAAATGGTTGAAAATTTAACCCGAGGAGTTGACAGCTCCGATTTAGCCGGCTCGACCGACTGAACCTGATCCGCCTGACCCCCCGAGAAAGGCCCGGCGTTTCGATTGTCCTGGAAGCGTTCTTCCGCTCAACCAGACGCCCTCAGCCTGCCACCCTTTTTCCTGTTGCATTTTCCGTCTCCAAAAGGCATACTGTCAACGTCTCGTTCGGCTGGCCAGCCTTTCGAGTACTGCACGGTAAGCAGCACGCCGTGGAAGGATTGTTGGCGGGACGTGGGATCCGGGCCTCCCCGGCCGGATACACAACCTCACGTTCCGCCACAGACTCCAAGTTGTGTTGGAGAAATGATTATCACGCCAATTTCGGGTAGTACCGCCGCACACGCACATCTGCGCGGGGCTCACTCAAGTTTGCTTATTGACAGGGAGTTTTTTTGGCGGGAGTTTGGCCCAATTCGGGGCTTCCAAACTATAGGTTATCGGAAGTTGATTCCGATCGCCGGATTGGACGGCCATAATAGAGCGCCTCCGCCGCAACGGCGGATCTCGTTCGCTGCGCCCATCTTTCCACGGAAGTACGCAGCTCGCGAGACCGAATAAACGGCGGAAGTAACGCCGGGCCGTTTGAGACGGCCGGCACGCTGGAGAAACAGCATGCATTGCGACATAGCCTCATTTTCCTCCAGCTTCCCCGCCATTTTCAAGTAAAGATTTTTCCCCAGTACTTTTTCCTGGAGGGTTTTATGTCGGTAAGTAATTTCAGAAGGGGGATGCCGTGAGCGCCTCGCCTGGATTAGCATCCCAGCCACAAGAATTTCCCGAGCCCAGTGGCAGGCCGTGGCTTCCTCCGAGCCGGCGTGGAACACGCTTCCTGAGCAGGCGTACCTCTCCCTGTGAGCGCGATTGCATCCACCTGATCGAGGACATAATAACAGCCTCGCCGGACGACGACATTGTAAGGACCGCGGTTACCGGTGTGGAGCGTCTCGCCGACCCGCGCGGATTGAACACCGTGGTGGGAGCGGAATTGAAGGCCTTCCGCGCCTACATCCCCACTCGAACATTTATGGAGCTGGGGTATTCCTCCCCGCGCCAGATCGAAAATTCACTCGCTCACGCGGTTGAGGCTGGCTTTCTCGGCTGCGAAAGGGACAAGCGTGGGCGCCCTTACTATTGGCCGCAGCCCGAGAATTACCGCAACGGTCCACCCAAGCCGCTGCGCACAAAAAAAATGAAGCCGCGTGAGGCTTCCCTGATGCAGGAAATGCCGCTCGCCGCCTTCGAGTTGGCGCAACCAAATGCGGTCCAACCCCCGCAACCAAATGCGGTCGGGGCGCAATTAAATGCGGTCGAGACGCAACCAAATGCGGTCCGACCAGATGTCGCGCCACCCCCGCAACCAAATGCACCCCCGCAACCAAATGCGGTATTGGAAACACAACCGGTTACGGACGGCAACCAGTCGCTAAATGTTACCGTAACGGAAACAAAAGGCGAACAAAGTACGCAACCAGTTGCGGGGCAACCGGGTGCGGGGCAATTCAATGCGCCAACAGCCAGCGGCTCTTCTGGCAACCCATTGCCGGAAAAATGTCAACCGGATGACGAGATTCGCGCAGCCGAATGTCCGGCCGGCCCTCGCTGTCCTTTTCTTATGAGAGGGGAGAGGGGAGAAGAGAAGAAGCTAGCTAGCGAACTGCAACCGGCTGCGGAAGGCGAAGACGAAGCCAAGCATTTCAACGAAGCTCTGCCGGAACTGGTGGCGGCGATAGGCCCCATGAACGCCCGCACGGCCTTGAATTTAATTGCGGCCGCACGCCTAGCGACCATACTGCTGGTAATCAGTTGCCTCCGCCGGAAAATCCGGCAGCGCCCGGAATGGCTCCGCGAGTTGAAAGGGTGGGGCGGACCGGTTGGAATAATCCGGGACGATCTCCACCGCGATTTTAACAGGCAGGTTGGTGACTGGGGAGGCGAGCGAATGCGCGGCGGAGGGCGCGGCGGCAGCGCGGCTGTCGAAAGCGCGCCATTTGCGCCCCAGGAGCTGAAAACCTACCTGGAACGGAACCTACAGGCGTTGCGGCGCCCAGGCTACGAAGAGGTGGCCCATACGCTCGACGAGATCATCCGCGATAGCGACCGGCACTCCTCCAATCTCGAAGAACTGGAGGCGCGCCTGGACGGCCTCGAGGAAATAATATTGACGGTCGCAAGATCCCGCCTGACGCCGGAACAGATAGAAAAGCTCCGGGCAGACGCCGCCCGGGAGATAGAGCCCTATCGGGGAAAAATGACCAGCGAGCAGCTAGTGAAGCTGGAACGGCAGTACATCGACAAGAAGATTCTGGAGGATGCCGGGCTGCCGCGGCTGAGCCTCTCGTACATGAAGTAAAAAATCCAAAGTGGAGATCGACTATGCCCGATCTGCAGCAATGGCCAACCAAAGAACAAGTCCGTGATCGTCTGAATATCAGCGCCCGCGCCGTAGACCGCCTGGTCCAGCGGAAAAAACTACGGCGATCGGAGCGGCGCGTATTCGGAAGGCGTCCGGAGCCGATTTTTCATCCCGAGGACGTCGAGCTGCTGGCTAAGAGCCCGGCGGCGGTGAAGGGGACGGATTGGCTGCCCGTCGATTCCCCCGACGACGGGTCTCGGGAAAGGGCGGCCTTGTCCCGCGATAAGCACGGACTAGATAGCTCGCTTGTGGCCGAGCAAGCAATTGCGCGAACCAGCGGCCACGGAAAAACAAATCCGCAGCTCGAAGCGCTGATCCTGGAATTGCTCCAAACAATTCGCGCAGTTTCTGTATCGGCCCCCCCGCTTGAGATAGCCAGCCCTGCGCACGTCGCGGCCCCTGTAGCGCCGGCGCTATTCCTGACGATGTCGGAGGCGAGCCTCTACTCCGGGCTTCCTGAGGGGCGCCTACGCGCGTTTATCAAACAAGGAAAACTCACGCGGGTGCCAGGTGCACACGGCCGGACCATGATCGCGCGGGGAGAACTTGAGAATTTATGGCAGTCCTTTGCGTCTCGTGCCGCACTGGATAGAGGCACAGAGGGAGATCGATCATGAGCGCGGCAAAAGCGATGACACGACTGGCGCGACTGGCGCGACCGGAGGGGCAAGTGACTGAAGAAAAAGAATTATTGATCATCCGTCTGGAGCTTTGGGCTCGCAAACAACAGGGCTGGCGAGCCTGGCTGACAGGCGCTGTCATTGGAATTCCGCTCGGAATCCTGAGCGTCTGGTTCGCGAATTGGATTGCGCAATGACTGGTCATCTCCTCTGCGCTCTCGCCGATGCCGCGTTGATCGTGCCTGGTTCCATTTTCGTCAAGTGCGCGGAATGCAAAATTGCATTAATGATGGCCCCTAGTGGCCAGCGGCTGATTGCGCGCGATCCGACCATATATCCGGTGTGTGAAATGTGCTTCAAGCGGAAAGAGAATGACGGGCTGGATTGGGAAGGGCCGCTGCTCGCAGATACGCTCGAAGAAATTGAAGAGGAATCCCGGAACGCGCTACCGAGCATGCGGAGACGCCGGAACTGATATGACCTGGACACCAGCGCGCGTATCTTTGCTCGAAGAAGCCGAACGAGCTACCCACAATCTCATTACGGCCATTGAAAACGTGAAACGGGATTCGCCGCAAAAGGATTCGCTCATTCTAGCCAACGAACATCTGGCCGCCGCTCTTGAATTGATCCAGGGCGTACTCGAACACGCGAGGAACGCACAAGAATTTACAGAGACAATTGGATTCGTCGGGGAAAGCGAGGTCAAGTCATGATCCAAATCAAAGATCGCTGGAATGATGCCGTACTATTTGCATCCGAGACTGTCTCCGGAATCGCTGAGGCCCTAGCCGAGGCGATTAAGGGAGGCGCGGACCTGGGAGGCGGCGCGGACCTGGGAGGCGCGAACCTGGAAGGCGCGTACCTGCGAGGCGCGAACCTGCAAGGCGCGAACCTGCGAGGCGCGAACCTGCAAGGCGCGGACCTGGGAGGCGCGGACCTGGGAGGCGCGGACCTGCGAGGCGCGAACCTGCAAGGCGCGAACCTGCGAGGCGCGAACCTGCGAGGCGCGAACCTGGGAGGCGCGGACCTGGGAGGCGCGGACCTGCGAGGCGCGGACCTGGGAGGCGCGAACCTGCGACGCGCGGACCTGCAAGGCGCGGACCTGGGAGGCGCGGACCTGGGAGGCGCGGACCTGGGAGGCGCGAACCTGCGAGGCGCGAAAGGTCTTTTGAAAGACGGGATAGTCCCGCTGCAAATTAGCGGAACGCGTCACTGGATGGTCGTACGCCAAGCCGGCTACATTACCATCGGATGCCATCACAATCCGCTGACGTGGTGGGAAGAACACTATGCAGCAGTAGGACGCAAAGAAGGCTACACCGATCAGGAAATCGCTGAGTACCGCGCCCACATTGCCCATACGCGCTCCTGGATGGAAACTCTCGGGGGTTGTGGAAGCTGAGAAGCCAGCGGAGACTCCGGCGTGAGTGAGGTTCAGTTTTGCCGAGACCACAAGGCGAAGAGACAGCCCGGAATCTTGGGCGGGGCAAATCCAGTGCCCCGCCGGCAGGCCCTGAAAGCAGTGTGCCGGCGACGCACGCCGCGCTAGAGAGGTTCAAGGCTAAGCCAATACACAGAGGGGACGCGGCTTTCGGTTCTTGTGACGGAGGCCGCGTCTTTAAATGAGCAAACCTTTGCGGCTATCACGCCCGGAGATCAAGGCCGAACGCATGGAGCGGGAAATCCGGCAATTGACAAAGCTGCCTCGGGCCTTGACGCGCATCGACGGGGTACTCGCCGGCAGAATGTATATCCTGCACTGGAGCGCGATTCATCCGGCTTCGGGAGCCGGCACTATCCTGCGTACCCGCGACTGGGATCGCTACCTCAAAGTGCTTACGCGAGTGCTCGAATTAAGAACGGTGAGCCCCAAGCCGGCAGCATGCGCGTTCAGGCCCGCGGTGAAACGGAGGGCGGCGCATGCAGGCTGAAGGTTCTATGGTATTTGGGTTTATCAACAAGCATCGCGTAGGCACGGTTTGCATGCATCCGTGCGAACAGTGCGCGGGCACAGGCGATGAGTTCGTCGGTTTGGAGGGGAAAATAGTCCCGCGCGTACCGTTCTACATACGGGCCGAGGTGAGCGAAGAAGACTGGAGACAATTCGTTTTGAACCTAGGCGTTTTGGACCCAGGCGTGATCCCTCAGAAGCCTGCCGGAATACGTTTTTTCTACGAGGTGATTACGGATTAGAAACCGAAAAGGCGCGGTCTCAAGCCGCGCCTTCAAGGTCAGTCAAAAGAAAGGAAACGAGTCTCAATGCCTAACGAACCCAGCATAGCACCGGCAGCGCCCGGCATTTGTTCTGTATGCGGTTGCTCCGAATTGGATCCCTGCTACGAAAAGGACTACGGGCTCTGCGGGTGGGCGAACGAAGATCGCACAATTTGCACAAGATGCGCGCGGGAAATCATAGCTCGAAACCTCGCAGAGGACGGTGACGAAGAGCCGATGGTAGCGCCGCGGGTGATCGCTGCGACGGAAGCCGAATGCGATCGCTTCATCCGAGCCAGGCGCGCGGCAGCGGGAGGATGACATGCCCAGATCCACCATCCACTTCCCCCCACTCGTTCCGCCGCCTGGAAACGGCCGGACGGCGACTCCCAACGGAAATTCAACGGAACCCAACGGAACCCCAACAGGAAGCCTGGCGGCGTCACTTCAGTTGAAGCCTCCCCGGCAGCCGAATGCCATCAACGCTCTCGCGGCCGCTGCCAATGATCTCGGAATCGCCCATTTGGAATTCAAGAGCGTGGTGTATTCAGGCGATGATCGACACGGCAAGCTGATCGTGATCCGGGGAGCGCTCCAGCGCGCTATCCGGCATTTGGATGTCCTGATTCAACACGAAGAGGAAGCGCTATGAGTGGCTTCTATCGTTTCGGCGAGCCTGGCGCGGATACAATCGCGCATATCAACACCGGGAGAAAACCATCCGGCGCGCGATGCGCAAGCCCACGCTTTGAGAAGGACAATCCTGAATTCGGCCCGATGTGTGGTCGCATCTCGGTAGCTCTCTGCGATTTCCCGAAATGCGATAAGCCGATGTGTAGACTGCACCGGACAAAGCATCCGATTCTGATCAATACCGATTATTGCCCCGAACACAAGGATGAAATAGCGCAGGGGCTTCGGATATGAGCCCCTACGGCTATCATTGGCGCGCGGCGGTACGGCCGTTAGCGCTGCTCTCGGCCGGTGGACGTTTCGAACGCGGCGTAAAAAACGACATCCCGCAGGGCAAGTATATCGGCGGGGCCCGCTGCGAGCGCTGCCAATGGGTGGAGATCAAAGTCAAGATGCGCAGCCGCATCGAGATCGCGCACCTGGATGGCGATCCCTGGAATCCGGATCCGAATAACCGCGCGACGCTTTGCGCCAAATGCCACCGCGCCCACGATTACCCGAGCTGGGCCAAGAAGTGCCGCGCGACGCGCGGCGGAAAAAAAGATGCGCGGCGGCCGCTACTGGTCGAGGCTATGGCATGACAGACGCGTTGTTGAAACAGAAGGCGAATCGACTTATGGCGAAGTGCTTGACATGCGCGGCCGGATGCGCGGAGCTCGAACGCATAGACACGATCCCATCAATCTTGTCGCGGGAATCCGATGTACTCTCGACGCTCATGCAAAACCTAATGCGTTGCGTTGATGAGAAGCACATGCGATTGGAAACAGCCCTGACTCTGATGGAAACCATTCTTGATTTACAGGAGCGGGGAATCGCGGAGCGCAAGCGGCAACTCGAAAGGCACGGCTCGCAATGAACGGCGCCGAGATAGCCGAGGTTCACATGCTGCTGCGTTTCGCGAGCGCCGGGCTCACGTTCAAAGAACGCCAATCCGTGACCGGTTGGCTTGGCGGGATGACGGACTCGGAAATCGCTCCGGAAATGAGTACCACGCGCGGCGGCGTCTGGATGCTGCGCCAAAGCGCTTTCAAGAAAATGCGGCGCCGGCTGGTCATGCTCGGCATACGGTCCGCGGATCAGCTTATCTCCGAGGAGCGCTGTGCATGAAAGCTCCCACCCACACTCTGAAATTGATTCGCCGCGAAATTGAACGGGCGCGCAAATACGGAACTATGGCGGTAGTGCATCCGGACACGCTCGAAGGGCTCCTGGACACGCTCGAAGGGCTCCTGGATGACAACGTGGCGCTTGCGGAATTACTACACGATATGGTGTCGAACATAACCGCCGAGCTGCGAATTGCCTTGGCATCTCGACCGCCCGAGGGAAGAAAGGGATCGAAGGGAAAGAAACCGCAGGTTTCGTTTCCTCGACGGCGACTGAATGCGTAACCCCGGACACGTCGATTGGTCGGACGTCAAAGATCCTGAGCCGGTTCTCTTTTCTCGCGGGTCGAAGCTTTCCGACATCCCCGATACTTTTCATGGAATGCCGGTGGCCCGCTGGTGGAAAAAGATGATCCTCGAAATGATCACCGAGCAATGCAACGAATATTTGAAGACCGCAGTGCCTGAAACAGATGCAGCAAGAACGGATTGGAAAAACAAACGTGTAGCTGGGCCAAGAGATAACTACGGATGGAGAAGTCTATGAGCGCATTTCAAATCTTGCAGCCGCGCATCGAAGAACAAAAGCCCGCTCTCCTCGCGCGTGTATTCCCACGAACAAACAAGGCTACTCCAGACGATGACCTGGCATTCTTCTGCCCTCCCAACCTGTATCACCTATCGCTTGGCATCGAAGAAGTTCATGTTGACGTCACCTTCACGTCCGACAAGAACAGGGGAGAATTGCTCGCAGAAGATTGGTCGAGGGTCGCTCCCACAAAGATCGGTGGCGTGGCCTACGGTGATGCTGGAGGACATTTTGTACCCGGTCGCTACATAAAGCACGGGTACACTTTCACGTCGCGGGGCTGCCCGCGCCGCTGCTGGTTTTGCTCGGTCTGGAAGCGTGATCCGATTCCGCGATTGCTGCCAATTCAGGAAGGTTGGAACATTCTGGATGACAATCTTCTGGCTTGCCCGGAGCCGCACGTTCGTGGGGTTTTCGCCATGCTCGCACGACAGGGGCGGCGCGTGGAATTCACCGGGGGTCTCGAGGCATTGGCATTGCAGGATTATCAGGTCGGACTTTTGGCTGATCTTAAGCCGCGCCCCAATTGCTTCTTCGCGTACGATCCCGGCGATCCATTCGAAACGCTAAAAAGCGCGGCAGACCGGTTACTCTCTGCTGGATTCACTGCATGTAGTCACCGGCTTCGATGTTACGTCTTGATCGGACATCCGAAGGACAGTCTGGCCCAGGCCGAAAACCGCCTGCGACAAATGATCTCCATTGGTTTCACTCCACACGCAATGCTTTGGCAACCGGAAACGCCAAGCGCCGAGAGGCATAGGCCGGGACCGGAATGGAGACGATTTCAGAGACAGTGGGCGCGACCGGCGATCATACATGCCCAACGCGCCGCTAGTCCAGGGCGGCGCGAGACGGAAGACAACTCATGAAAGTATTCATTCGTTATTTTTGGCATGGCAGGAACGTCCTGACTCCCTGTGCCCCTATTGACCCATCCATCTTCGAATGTGCTCGCTGCAAGCGAACCATTTTCATCAAGATGGATAAGATCTGCCGTGGCTGTTCGGCCGACGTAGTCATTGAGGAGTAATCCAAATGCCGCCTGCGATAATCGTCTACCTCGGAAGTCTAGTGTTGATATTCTTTCTCGTGTGCTCCTGCTGGATGGCCGCCAGAAAAAGAGTCCGAGACCGGAGCGAGGCCGAGAAACGCGCGCTCCGGAGAGAGGCGCGGAGCCATGAGTAAAGCGCACGTCTGCCCGCCGTTCTGTCACAGGTGCCCGGCTCTCGGCGGCGTATCGGATTATTTTGTTATCCGGGCCGTGTGCACGGCGAGCGCAGTCTATCCGTCACATGATTTCCACCACTGCTCTTGCGCTACCCGTTGCGCGGTCTGCAATGACTGGGCCGAGGGCCGCTGCTTCTGGCCGGTTGATCTCTACATCCCTACCTGCGCGCTCGACCTTCTGCACGGCGATACGGTAGCTCCTTACGGCCGCAAATTCGCCGGCTCTAAAATCGTGGACATTCAGGCCAGTGACGAATCACTGAATGTACTGGAGTTTACGCTGCGCATACCGAACGGAGATGGACATGGGAACATATTTCGCTGGGCGGCACAATCGCCAATCCCCAAACTGACCCGGGCCGAATGCGCGGAACCTGTCTGTTTCCGGCATCTCCGGGAAGTCGATGAAGGGAAATATATTTGCGCGGCGCATTGGGCCGCCCAATTGGAGGTTGCATGATCGTTATTCGCCATTACACACGCGCCACCGGCATCCTGCCATTGAGCAAAGCGTTGCTGCCGAAAACAATTTGGAACACGCCGCTGCGCGTCGACACGATCATTGCGCCTGCAGCGGATCCGCCGGCGGTTCCCGAGTTGAAATCCAAGCCGGTCCGTCCGCCCGGCCCCGTGCTGCCCAGCCAGTCCGAACCCGCGGGAGGTGACGACAGGCATCGAGAACGGGCGGCCTTGTCCCGCGATAAGTACGGGCTAGATAGCTCGGTTGTGGCCAAACGCTCGCGAGGACGCAACAGGGCCGCGCGGATCGTCGAACAGAAGCTTTGGGGTGCGTGGGGAAAACGGCTGCTGTAATGCAACAACAAGTACCCGAAATGCATTGTCCCAGATGCGGCAACCTTCTCGATGGCATAACGAGCGTGGGACACGAGAACGCGCCCAAGCCGGGGGAGAACTCCGTAACGGTGTGCTGCTATTGCGGCCAAATCTCTTTTATAGAAGAGGGGGGGGCGCTTCGGATCGCGACCGCAGAGGAAAAGGAAAGCATGTTGAAGGCCGATCCGATGCTCCACATTGCGATCCATGCCGCCGAGGCATTCCGAAATGTCCCCGAGAAAAGCTTCTGTCCGAATTGTGGACAAGAATGCATAGGGATTCTAGGTGTCGGCGTTGGACGGCCCGATCTGGGCACGGTAGTGGGCACGGTAGCGGTGTGCGGCTATTGCGCGGACATCCTGATTGTAGAAGCGAATTTCCAGTTACGCCCGGCCACCATCGAAGAAAAGAAACACCAGATGGCGACGAATCCGGCGCTCGCAGTTTCCCTCCGAACAGTCCACCGGATGATCGCGCAGCGCAAGGCCCGGCGGGCTCGGTTTAACTGACGCAAAGAGCCTAAATTTTAGGGAATTATATACATGACTACCTCGGCTGAAAACTGATGCTCTGGCGAATCTCCCATCGGGCCGATCCTGTAGCGTGTCGAATCGCGGATCGCCACTACAACCGGCAGAAGCCAGGGACTCCACAATTCGTTCCACCGGGGAGGTGCATGGTTCTCCTCAACGCTGATGCAACTGCATTGTGGGTGACCTCTTGGCCATTCGCTGAATATGTCAAGCATCGCTGGGCTGGAGCGTGGGTAAATTCTTGCTTTCGAAGGGAAGGCGGTGCGCGGGCTTCAGATTTGATCCGCGATGCTGTGGCGGCCACGCTGTGGTTCTACGGTGAGCCTCCCGCGCTCGGCATGGTAACGTTCATCGACCGCAACAAGGTCAGGCCGCGCTTCGCTGGATATGGGAAATGCTACCTAGCGGCTGGCTTTGAAGAAGACGGGGAAACCGAAGGAGGCCTACTCGCCCTCAGGATGAAAGCGGAAAAAATGCCCAAAGCGGAGAAACCATGGGAAAGCGAGTTATTTCAACGTGGAGGGTATTCAAGTATATAGCTCGGAACCTAAATCCGAGCGGTCGGTAACCCGAGATCATTTTATGGGTGCTGCCAATCCAGGGCAGCACAGGACGCATAAGCCTGATGCTGATAGACGGACTAACTAGAAACCGCGGCCTCGGACTCAATCAATTTCCGCACGTACTCCTCGGCTTCAAACCAATCGCGGTCGGCGGATCCCTCCGGGCATCCGTGTTCTTCCCACAGCGCGTAAGCCAGCCGCGAAGTCAATTCCTCCGCTGAGACCACGGTGTTATCGGGATGCCCCCGCTCCTTCCAACACAGGTAGGCCACGCGGGCGAGCAACTCCCGTTCGGTTGGAGCTGGTTGGGGTGCAGACGCGGGCGACGCCATAAACTATTATGCGCTTTTGAAATGTTCTGGATGAAGACAGCGCACAATGGTGGCGACTGCATCGTTCAGGCCGTCTTCGTTCGGGCGGCCGGAGACCAGCGTTCTGAGCAGCATGCATAAGACTACGCCCGAAGCTGCATCTAAAGTTTTGTCCACCGGGCAGCGGAAGGTGATTTCAGCCCCTACGCCGTTTCGCTGCATACGGACCGGCGATACGTCGATTTCGTCGCCGATCAAAGGCTGCGATTCAAGGGGGGGGACCTCGATTCTTTGCAGCATTTGGAGCAAGGCTGGCCTCGGTGGCTTGTCGACCATCGGAGTTTGTAACTTATCTTCTAACTATATAACGGATCTTTCAACAGTACCATGGCCCAAATGGTACTATCAGGGTTGCCAGAATCCTCGCCTCGGCGAAGAAGCCGTGTGTCGGTTTTGGTGGCTCGGCCGGTTACGCCCCCCACGACCGATTCCATGCCCGAGGTGCGGAGCGAAACCGCCGAAGAGCGCGTTATCCGTTTTGAATCCCTGGTGCGTCTGCTCGCGAATCACCTCAAAAAGCGCTTGCCTGTTTCAATCGACCGTGAGGATCTGAGGCAAGCCGGCCGCATGGCCGTATGGATCTCGGGCGATCTATCGAAAACCGCAATGCGCCGGAGAATCTGGTGCTCTATGATAGACAGCGTGCGCGGCAAGGAATATCGGGAAGCGACGCGCGTAAGCAGCCTGACCTCGGCCGGCCAATACGCCGATCCATCCGATTCTATCGAGCGGAAACTGATTTTGTGCGAAGAGCAGGACGCCGCCGCCGCGCGCCTGCAGATGCTGAATGGGCGCGAGCGGCGGGTCCTAGGCTACCGGCTGGCCGGCCACACCCAGATGGTCACGGCGCGGCGCATGCGGGTAACCCAACAGCGCGTGAGCCAACTGCAGCGGCAGGGCCTTGAGAGGCTGCACAAGATGGCACTTGAGAGGCTACACAAGATGGCAGCATGAGCTTTTCGCGTGTGGAAGGCATGACCGGCGCGGCCGCGAGCGCAGCCCTCGATTCGCTCGATCCGGATCTCGCCAAGGTCGACAAAGCGGAGCTCGGTGATTGGGCGTGCGAGAACTATTCGCTCATCCGCTTCGCGCTTATGCAATTGACGGGGCCCGCAAGACGGGAGCTGGCCGCGCCAACACGGAAGCTCGACGACTTGCTGCGGCTGGACCGCCATGTGGTTGACCAAACCGGTTCGCTACGGACTTCTTGATGCCATGGCCGGTAGTCCGCTAAATGTTGGTTGACGCGGCTGCACTGACTTTGTCGCAGCGATTGCGCAGATCGACGGTGAACATCATGATGAGCTTGTCTTCCCAAAGTACATCGACTAGGTGATTTCCGTTGATGTTCATTTCGACCGCTTCCACAATCGCCCGTTGCGGTATGGTGACTGGAATCTTGTGTCGGGTGGGGTCGGTATAGATGCCGAGTATGGGCGACTTGGTTTGGTAGTAATCTCTGGGCATTCGGGCGAATCTTTCTTCTCGAATTTGGAAGAGGGGTCCCCGTACGTGCGGCGACTCTAGGAATCGAGCAGCTTAAGGATACCACCTAATCTTAGTGAATCGTCGGTAGTGCGCTAATAAGTGCGGACCTTGCTTGCGCCAATTTTCTCGAAGCTGCGGCCCTACGAAACCGGAGATAGCTTTGCCGCTCACGAAGCGGGGCCGTTTCGGCTGGTGATTAGGAAGCTGTTGCGCCCTTGCCCGCATCCTGCAGCACTTTCGTGTTCGCGGTGCACCAATCCTGGATGCATTTAATGACCGCGCTTCGCTCCTTTTCCGAGAGCGGCGTCCATGCCGCCTGCAGGTTCTCGTGGAACGTCTTTATGATCGGCCGGATATTCGTCGGCATATCGCCCGCCGGGATCGGCGCGAGCTTCGCCGCGGTTGTCTCCAGGCCTTCGCACCAAGAGTGCAGCCCGTCGAATAGAGGGATACGCTTTTCGGCGGCCGTTTTATCCGCGTTGAATTGGCCTTCCAGGTTCTGCGGCAGGGCTTTGAGGATCTGACGCGTCGAAACCGGTGCGTGGTCGACCGTCATGGGCGTGGTTTTCATATGGGCGAGTGCTCCTTCTCTTCGAATCATAGAACTTTTCTTTGCTTTTTTGTTTGGACCCTTGACTACGGGCCTCGAGAACGGGCGGCCTTGTCCACTGATAAGCAGGGGTCTCGGGAATGCTAGTGGCCGATCGAGAGGGTGGTCTTTGAGGCTTAGCGCGCGCTACTTCACCTGACGCTGAGCCGACGATTGTCTCGCGCCGGAAGAGCTAGACTCGGGGCATATGCAATTCATCGACGGCATTCCGGTTTGGGGAGATCCCGTCGACCAAGGAGCTCTTTCGCAGATCCAGAATTGTAAGAGAACGGCCGATCATGTGGCACTAATGGCCGACCATCACAAAGGCTACGCTGTGCCGATTGGGGGAGTGGTGGCATATACTGACAGAATTTCGCCGTCCGGTGTAGGCTATGACATCGGCTGCGGAAATAAAGCGATTCTCACCGACGCCCGGGCCATTGACGTAAGAGCCGATATTGCTCGGATCATGGACGAGATATGGGCGGCCGTAAGCTTCGGTGTTGGAAAACGCAACAATGAGCGCACCGATCACGAGCTTTTTGACGATGACGCCTGGAAGCTTCCTGCGATCGCGCCCTTGAAAGAGATGGCCCACCAGCAACTCGGAACGGTTGGCTCGGGAAATCATTACGTGGATATTTTCGAGGACGAGGGAGGCCGCGTCTGGGGGGGAGTGCATTTCGGATCGCGAGGACTCGGGCATAGAACCGCGACCTACTTTTTGAAAGAGGCCGGCGCCACGGACGGAATGGACGTAGATCCTTGCGTGCTGCGGGCCGCTTCGCCACTCGGATCGGATTACCTGGCCTGCATGGAGCTGGCCGGGCGATACGCCTATGC
>Ga0073928_10005007_pt1 | contig 18947 bp, 19 predicted proteins | sample PaiPotPPA55metaG_FD_76969 | JGI IMG/M metagenome (GOLD analysis project Ga0073928, IMG submission 76969) | Iron sulfur acid spring bacterial and archeal communities from Banff, Canada, to study Microbial Dark Matter (Phase II) - Paint Pots PPA... ... | reverse complement strand
GCCGAGCAGAACACCCTATCGTCGGTCGCTGGGCGGAGTCTCAGGACAAGGAACTCTTCGTCACCGGCTATTATCAAGGTATGCAGTTGAGGGGGACGGCTCACGTTATCGACTAAGTCGCCCAAAAAGCTAGCTTGCACTTCTCTTGCCAACTGTCACTCCTCGGGAATGTAGCCCATCATCAGGGCCGAGCAGAACACCCTATCGTCGGTCGCTGGGCGGAGTCTCAGGACAAGGAACTCTTCGTCACCGGCTATTATCAAGGTATGCAGTTGAGGGGGACGGCTCAAATGAGGAAGGCTCCGTACGTTATCGACTAAGTCGCCAAAAAGCTAGCTTGCACTTCTCTTGCCAACTGTCACTCCCCGCATTGCCGAGATACTCGACAGAAGCTTGGAACCGGGCCGGACACAATGTGGAGTACTCTTGGAAAAATCGCGATTGGGAGCGGCGGCGGAGATTGGGTCCGAGCCTATCCGGTCTTGCGATATTCGGAGCCGTCATTGATTAGAATTTGGGCCGATTCTGGGGATTTAGCGCTCAAATGTCCGAATTTCAGGCCCCTCCATGCGGCAATGCATCACGAAAATCGTGTCTACGCGATTTTCGACCTAACGGGCGGCAATGGGGGATTTGAACGCCGCTATCGGTCATGCCAAGTGGCCCCCATTTTAGTGCAGCATGGCTCTCTTCTGCGGGTCCAAATTTGCGAAGCCGCTGACGATTTTTTCGCGCGCCTCCCCGGCTGGTACCTCTTTGTAGATCTTGTGCGGTGATCGATGTAGATGATGCTTCCTCGATCGATGCGATCGATCACATCATTGGCTCCCGGTGTTGTTCTGCGTATTGCGTTTGGGCTAACGTAATAGGTGGTTCCACCAGCGCCATCACCCATCTTCATGTGAATAGTGAACTCCTGCGCCTGCAAGACGGAGACGGAGGCACCGAGCATCAGCAAAGCAGTTACTGTCCGTCGCATCAATTTCGGGATCATATTTATCTGCTTCAGGAAATCTTCATCAGCTCCACGCGCCGGTTGCGCGCGCGACCTTCAACCGTGTCGTTCGTATCTTTGGTCTGCGACTTGCCATAACCGGCAGTCGTAAGGCGGCCCGTATTGACGCCCAACTGTTTAACCAAGGCGCTCTTGACCGCTGCCGCGCGACGTTTCGAGAGATCCAGATTGAACTCATCCCCGCCGATTCCGTCGGTGTGGCCGTTGACTTGAAGCTTCCAATCGGGATGGCGCCGCATAACTTCGGCAATATCTTTGAGCGTGGGTTGATTCGTCGCGAAGTTTGTCGCTGTTGAAAAGAAAAATAAATGCTGTAGATATCTACCTTGCCGGTTTCGGCAAGTGACTTCTCCAGTGCGCTCGCGCCACTAGCGACCAACCGAAGTTGTGAAACCGGTTCCCACCGCTGGAACTGATCCTAAGAACTCCAACTGGCAGCCACTTAGAATTCTATAGTAAGACGACAGACAGGCTCGATTCATAAGGACTCTTCTTTGCCGCGATGACAAACCAAACCTCACGTTGATAACGACACCGCAAAGTCGAACTCCTATGCGTATTTCGGACGTGAACGCGTGAGGGCGATTCGCTAAGGCATAGAACTGGAAGAAAACGATTTTATCCCGTTCTGATCCAAGATTTTCTTGATGGCGAGACGGCCGCGTGTAACCCTCTCTTTCGGCGCCGGCGGGCAGCACCGATAGCCCCCAACTTCCAAGTGGGGAGCTACAGGTCAATCTTTGATCGAAGACCTCGTCTTATACATGCGACGTGATCTTGTGGGTAGCTCCTTGAAGAAAAATGAACGATTTGTTACATACATCTCTAATCAATCCTAATTTTTTACACATTTCTTACACTCCGCCGACAACCGGGACTCAGCTTCAAAATAACTTCAGCCAGTCGCTTCGCGAAATTTTGTGGCGATAACTTCAAAAACACCAGCTAGGAAAGGTAAACACTCGAATGCCGCAAAAAGTCTTTATCGCTCTTTCCGTCGCCCTGCTGCTTGGTTCTGCTGCCGCGCATGCTGCCAACATACAACCTGTCGCCGTTGCCACTTTTGCCTGCACAGGAAACAAAGCTCAGCGGGTTGGTCCGTGTCCACACGGAGGCGAGCCCGGCTCCCTCATCCAAGGCTCGGATGGCAACTTCTACGGCACTACGTTTGTATCAAGCGAGGGAAACCAATCACAATCGAATGGGGGAACCGTCTTTTCGGTTACGCCCAGCGGCCAGTTTACCCTTCTGCACACGTTTCTCCCGGGCGTGAAGAACAACTATCCCAACGGTAACAATCCGGGTCCGATTACAGAAGGCTCCGACGGAAATCTCTATGGCGTGACCTTCAATGGCGGTGTACCAGGACACGGCGTTCTGTACCGGGTCGGCCGGAAATCTGGGTTCAAAGTCATTCACCAGTTCTGTTCGGCTCGGAATTGCACTGACGGCAGCATTGCCGAAGGGCTCGTGGCGGGGTTGGACGGCAACCTCTACGGATTGACCATAGCTGGCGGTACTGGCAACTGCTTCGCGGGATGCGGCATCATCTTCCGTGTAGTTCCGGCCACTGGAACGTACGAAGTCGTATTCAACTTCGATGGCAAAGCTGACGGAGACCGTCCCGGTTCGCTCACGCTGGCTCCAGATGGAAGCTTTTACGGATTCTCCGGATCGATATTCCATTACGTTCCGGCGACAGGAGACTTCCAGGTGTTGCCGGGGACGATGTTTCCTCTATTTGGGGATGACGGGTCCGTCCCCAGAGGCATGTTTATAGCAAATGGCAAAATCTTCGGTCTATATACTATCTACCTGATTGGAGGTTCAGGGTTGTTTGAAGTTAATCTGGATGGCAGTAACCTTCATTTGTTCCCGGAGTACAACAACAACACCACCGGCGGTTCCCCAGGCGGCATGCTTGTAGCCAGTGATGGCAACCTCTGGGTTGCTGAGCAAACAGCCAACAACTTCAACGGGGACCTTATCGCCCTTTCATTGTCGACAGGCACGGTGCTAAAGACTCTCAACCCGTTCAGCATTAATGCCGCGGTTGGTGCACCTCCGTCCGCGCTTCTCCAAGTCAACGACGGCACTCTGTGGGGCACGACCACTATGTTCGGAAAGGTTCCCGCAGGTCATTTCGGTGACGGCGTGGTCTACAAGCTGAACGCAGGCTTGCCTCCGCAATAGCACTGCTAACAGGCTGGACCTGCGAGGTCGTGACTGGAACTCGCGGGTCCGGCTGATACGCCTTTTTCCTACAGGCCAGAACGGATCCCCAATCACAGCCGGGAAATATCAATTCTTGCCGCCCCTGTGCATTTGGTGGGAGGTCCCCTGTTGACACGACCACATAGTAAAACCTACGGGCGGTAGATTTATTTCAAGAAAAATAATTGCCCTCGACACAGCTTGCGTTGTTATGCGTGAACAACGCAAGTTTCCACCAGTACACAAGGACTTATTAAGCCGTTGGCTGAAACTTTCTTCACATGCTCTCATCTCATTTCTTTCAAGGAGGCTCCGTTGGGAAGACAGAATGCTCTTATTCAATTTCCAGAACCCTCAACCTTCGGTGTCCGAGAGATGAACACAGCTATGCGCCGCATAACGACACTCTTGATCACGGTTGCATTTGCCGCGACTCTCTTTGCCCAGGCGCCGCCCGTAAGCGGCAGTTGGAAGGTTGTGCCCAGCCCTAACGGCGGCAAGGAAGCCGACGGAAATGTTCTTCTCGCCACAGCTGCGATATCGTCAACGGATACGTGGGCCGTCGGCGCCGAGCCGAATCCGAATCAATACCTAACGACTACCTTGGCGGAACACTGGGACGGCAACCGGTGGTCGATTGTTCCAACTCCGGCGATCTCCGCACCTACCGTCCAACTCAATTCCGTTGCCGCTGTAAACAGTGGCAACGTCTGGGCTGCCGGATATTCCGACGACCCTAACTGCCTTTGCGGAAAAACCGTGGTCGAGCACTGGAACGGCAGTCGCTGGAAAAGGCTTACCACTCCAAATCCAGGCGTAGCAGACTACTTGACTGGCATCGCCGCAACTTCTGCAACCGACGTATGGGTCGTAGGCTACGAGTGGATCTCCAACTTTGTCGAGCTTCCTCTGCTTCTACACTACAACGGCACGACGTGGAAGCAATTCAACACCTCGCAATTTCACTTCGGCCAGGTCTCGTCCGTCTTCGCCCGCGCCGCTGACGACGTGTGGGCCGTCGGCTGGACAGGCCAGGTACCCAACGTAAATGCCCTGGCCCTGCACTGGAATGGTACGTTCTGGAAAAGGGCGGCATTTCCCACCGAGAGTGGTGGCTGGATAGTCCTCAGAAGCGTTTCCGGCGTGGCTGGCAATGACATCTGGGCTGTCGGCAGTTACCAGTTCTTCGACATCAACGGTCTCTCTCTAAGTGCTCGCAGCTATCACTGGGATGGCTTGCACTGGAAACCCGTGAGGGTAGGGTTGGCTTTTTACTCGTATTTAAGTAGCGTAACGGCTAAAGCGACCGATGATGTTTGGGCGGTCGGGGAAGGAGTAGTCCTCCCAAAACTAAATGAATTAAATGTGACTTACCACTGGGACGGCAGCGCATGGAGCAACGTTCCCAATCCCGACAAGGGTGTTCTCTACGGGGTGTCCGCCTTGTCGAGTTCTGATGTCTGGGCTGTGGGAGCGGGTTTCGTCTCTCCAGGAACCTATACGATTCGTTATGGTGTGCCATAGGCGCGAAGCGATACGACACAGAGCGAATCGCCGAATTAGGAATCCAAGAAAAGTTCCCTGTTAGGAAATGACGGGAAGAACCTCGAAGGATGGACGAAACGGGGATGGATCGACAAAAGCCAAAACGACGGTTGGGCGACAAGTTCACCCGTAGGCACTTATCCCGCCGGTGCTACGCCATGGGGACTGTTAGACATGGCGGGTAACGTGTGGCAATGGACCTCCGCCGATGCTGGCGACGCAAAACGTGAAGTACGCGGCGGAAGTTGGGATACCCCTCCTGATGCCCTTCGAACCAGCAAAAGATTGGCTTTCGCCGGAGAATGCTGACGCCGGCATGGGCTTTCGCTGCGTCAAGGACTGCAATTGTCGAAACCGCGCGTGATTTTGAGGATGGTCGCGCACGCATTCGCATTTCATACATGCGCTCGACGTGGTCACAAGTTGTTACGCGGGACCGGGCGGCCCGCATTCTCAATTTCACCGGGCGCTCCTGCCGGCTATCGAGGAGTGGTTGAGCGAGCACGGATAAGATTTAGTCAATCGGCCCACCGCGGTTCTCGCCGGCCATCGGCACATGGTCAGGTTATAGACTCTTTCGAAGGCTTCGACGTCGCTTCAGACGAGGGTAAAGCACTACTAACTTCACTGCCATTTCATCGTCCTTGAAATTGCCTCAGACGTGATTGAGATTTGCGAAAAAATGTGAGTTGCAGCGTCGATTCACCGCAACTCACGAATAACTCAGATTGCAGCGATTCCGTTAAATCCGACGTCCTGCGGGAGCCCGCCGACGGTCCCCAGATTGCTCAAGGTGCCATCCGACTGAATGCCGAAGATGCTGATCGTCCCCACCTTCGCATCGAGGCTATACAGGAACTTGCCATCAGCACTGATGGTGATGTCCAGATTCGTAGCTCCCGTGGGGTTTGTCCCAACGACAGTTCCCGGCAACGCGGTTAGCGTCCCATTGCTGCCGATGGTAAAGCCCGAGATAGTTGAACTGCCGGCATTCGAGGTATAAACCCATTCGCCGTTTGGAGTAACCGCGTTCCAGCATGTTGCTGCTCCAAGAGTCGGGACGCTGGTACTGATTGGGGAAAGCGTTCCATTGGAAGCAACTGCGTAAGACGAAATCGCCGAGGCGTTTTGGCCTCCAGTGGGACCGGTTTCAACTACCAGCGCCGCACCATTCGGAGCAAAAGCAACCGAGAAAGCCCCTGGGCCTGCACTTGGATTTATTACGATCGGCGACAACGTTCCGTTAGTCTGTACACTGAACACATCGATGTCATTCGTCTCTCGTTCAGTAACGACAAGGAACTGACCGTTGGGACTGAACGCTAATGACGCGGCCCCCGAGGTATTGGTGCTTAGAAAACTGAGGGAATGAGGGATCTGCGAAAGTCTTCCGTCCTCATTGACTCGGAAACCGACGACGTTGCTGCTACCGCCAGTGTTGAGAACGTAGACGAGGTGTCCATGCTGGGCCACTGCGTTCGGTTCACTTCCTCCTGAGAGTTCCTTGTCAGCCAGCGACAAGTCCGAGCCGTGAACACGAAACACTGAGATCTCGCCGCTACCTGCGTTGACCGCAAACAGCAAAGTGTGATCTTGACTGAGGGTTAAAGAACCTTGTGATTCCAGCGGATCGTTGTTACCACCACTGCCACGCCCGCCGGTTGCAAATCTGTGACCTTCTTGCAACGAGCCATCTGCGGCTCTTGTAAAAGAAATGACTTCATTCCGATCCGCGGCATTCGTCATAACGAAGACCGCGCCTGGCCGAGGACGTCCATCTTGTGCATTGCTGCGGGTTGCCGACACTACGCCAATCGCTAGCGCAACTGACAAAAGAGTGCGAACTACGTTTTGCATTTCACGGCTCCTGTAATTTGACTGAAAGTGCGCGACGCCGAACTCAGGGCTCCTCGAACAAGGAATCCCCTGCAGTTCCGCATCGCGTAGTCATGAGAGAGATGACTGGAACAAAAGTTTCAGAAGACGCTAAACGAGTCCGCATTTAATTGTAAAATCTGCTTTGCTCACATAACAGCGCGGGCTGTTTGAGACTCGAATCAACGTTCAATAGATTTGTGTCGCGGTGTTCATTTTCGGAAGTCTGGCGCTCGGCCATTTTCTTTTGCCGAGCGAAAGGATTTCTTTCGCCCCGCAATTGTTTACGGCCGAGTTCGCCAAGGCTGTTCGAACTGCGATTCGACTCGACCACTGGACACAGTGGCGAATCGCTATCAAGTCAGTTGACGGTGAAAGACTGCGTCCTTGTTGTCGTGCCACCTAGATTCGTTACCTTAATCGGTCCCGTAGTGGCGCCCGCAGGCACTGTTGCGCTGATGAATTGACGGTTGAGCACCTGGAAGGAGGCGCTGACGCCGTTAAACGCGACTGCGGTTGTGCCGACAAGATTGTTGCCGCGGATCGTGACAACTGAACCCACCGCGCCGCTTTCGGGTGTGAATGCTGCAAGGGCCGGGGTGGGCGCAGGCAGGCCGGCATCCAGAGTCCAAACCGTGCCATCGGCGAACTTTTTGCCCCCTCCGGAGATAGTCCCACCCAGTGCTGTGGTGCCCACAATCTTGCCGTCGGCGGCCTGGATTACGCTACTGTCAGGCGTACTGCCATTGGCCCCGTCAAAAGCGAAGGTCTGGAGCACCGCGCCATCCTTCGGGCTGATCGAGAAAACGCTGCCCATCTGATCAGCCGAGTCCGTAAAGTTGGTATCCCACAGGTTGCCGTCGGAAGCCAGGAAGAGTGAAGGAATGTTGGTCGTTCCTGCGAGCGTCGTGAATGGTGCAAAAGCCACGAAGCCGGTGCCCTTGGTGTTGACTTCAAAAAAGTTGATATCGCCCGCTGTAATGGATTCGAAGGCTCCATAGAGCTTGCCGTTGGCGCCTTGAGTCAGTCCACTAATGCCGATATCAAATAAGACCGACTTGAACTGAACCGTGAATTTGCCCGCCGCGGTGAATTGGAAGATATCCTCATTGAAGCTATTGGCATCGAGCCCTTGAGAAACGCCGTAGAAGTTGCCGTTGGTTGCTTGAATTATTCCCAGTGGCTCGACACCATCAGTCACGCCGGCCAATCTATGCAGAACGGTAAAAGTGCTGCTTATCGGTTCGAAACGGAAGATGGTGCCGCAGCCGGTACTCCCGCATGTCACGGTAGATCCACCTTGCAGTGTGGTGCCGTACAGGTTGCCGTCATGTCCCAGCAAGAGGGAGTTGGGAATGGTGCCGTCGGCACAGTTTGCGGATGAGCAAAAATTATGGAGGACCTTGAAACCGGTGCCCGTCTTACTGATCTTGAAGAGCACGCCCTCATTTTGTTTGCCCCCATCGAAGGTTGTGCCGTAGAGGAAGCCGTCGTTAGCCTCTACCAATGCGCTCGCAGGGTTGTCGCCGTTCAGGAACGCGCCGGCGGTCTGGGTGAAGGTAAAGAGCTTGGTAAACGTCCCGGCAGGAGTCAGTTTGAAGAGTGTGCCGCCCTGAGGATTGGAAACATTCTCTTCGCTAACTTCCGCCGCGCCATAAAAGTTTCCGTCCGAGGCTTGAATGATCACATCGGGACGCCCGCCTTGCGGACATTTGTCTACACCGACGCCGCCACCACGACAGGTGAAAGCAAACAACTGATTGATGGTTTCCGAACTTTGCGCGCGCGCGGCTAGCGCCAGCGACAAGCCGATTACGAGGGCCATAACTGATCTAAGACTGCGATTGTTTCTAAAGCTTCTTAAGTTCATTGCTTTTTCCTTTTTCTAATTAGATTCTGGTTTTTTACATTCTTAGAAGACGACGATTAATGGGGACAGCGATCGAGTGAGCGCTGTCCCTGAGCGAATTATTTTCCTTTGTTAGTAAACAGAACGAACGGGTGTTCAAACGGCATGTGGTTGGTGAGGAAACTTCCTGCCACCCACACATCTCCGGGTGCGAGCGAAGTGATTCCGAGGGTGGTCGTTGATCGCGTTCCCTCAGAGGGCGCTGGGACCAAGCTCCACTTGTTTCCGTCCCAATGAAGAACGAGAGGGCTGTTCTTGCCGTCAAATCCTTCCTGGAAACCGCTTGCCCAAACATCTTTGCTCGAGATAGCGGTTACGCCCCACAGTTCGACCACTTGCGTGTTCGCCGGCGTCGGGCTGGGTATCACGGTCCATTGATTGCCATCAAAGTGCTCAATCAGCGTATTTTGAAGATCATTTTGATCACCCACCGCCCAGACATCACCGCTCGAAATCGCGGCTACGGCACGAAAAGTGCTCGCCCGCGCGTTGGCGGTTGCAAATAGACTCCAGGTATGACCATCGAAATGGAAAATCTCTCCCTGACCATCTTGTCCGTTTATATCGTCGAAGGCCGTCATCCACACGTCTGTGTCGGAGATAGGTGCGATGCCGTTTACTCCAATTAAGAGGTCGCTGCCGGTTGCAAAAGGCGCTCCAGAAAGAGACCACTTCTTGCCATTGAAGTGTTCAATAAATGGAACCAGGAATTGCTGGCTGCCACTTTGCGCCAGCAGATATCCTGCGGCCCAAAGATCTGTCGGCGACAGTGCGCCAATGGAGACCAATGCTTCGCTCAGCACGGTTGCATTGTCCACTTGCTTCCCGACGAGGTTCAGATCTTTCACGTTTCTCCACGCCTTGCCATCGAAGTGCTGGATTACCTCAGTGTCGAAGCCTTTACTATTTTCGAAGAAGCCTACAGCCCACACATTGCTCGGGGAAAGTGCAACAACGCTGTTGAGAACGAGATCGGGATTTCCCATTTCCTGGGCGATCGGAATCTGCGTCCACGTCTTGCCGTCAAAATGCAAGGATCCGTTGCCGACTACCCAAACATCGTTCGCAGAATCTGCCGAGACCCCCACTGCGAGCAATCCTTTGAGAGGAACTTTCTGAATCTGCCAGATTGACTTGGGTTTGGCCGGTCCTTGCGCGTAAGCGGATGATAAGAGCCAGAATGCAGTAAATGCGGCTGCCAGGGCTGAACGCCATGACAGCACGCTGGGTGTGTGTAATTTCATTTCTTCTCCTTGACGACTGATTGTTGGCTTGGTGAAAAAACGCGTTAGTGTCGTTTGACTGGAGTCTTACCGCATCCAGCTAAACGTTTGACTGATAAATAGCTGGCGAGATGCGCTAGGGTTGTTAAGTGATTGTCAAAGAATTGTCATGGCACTCAGTGAAATGTTCTGCGCTCTGAAACGGCATTTGGCTCTTTCCTGGCAACCGACGGCTCTGGCCGCATGGCTCTGATCGAGCATTTGATCGGACGATGATTTCTTCGCCGGCATCGTGCCTTGACCGAGCTGCGTCCGATCGTTTGGAAACGAGGATGAAGCGCCGCTCTCTGATACTCCAAACTGCGCTCATCTAGAAGTAAAATCGATTTCTTGTTGTTTGCGGGTGCGGGTGCGAAAGATGAATGTTGATGGGAACACAAGGAACGCAGAGAGCTTAACTAGGTAGGCCAATGCGACGCAGCAGGTCCTGAAAGCGCAATCCGAACGCAGTGGATCGAAGCCCGGCCGCAGCAGGACACTTTGTAATCTCCGCGCTAATGGGAAACATTTTGTTTTGAGGTTTTCAGGAGGTTATCAGGAGGCTTTCCCACGCTTTCCAAGTGCGCGAATCCGACTTGTCTCGTCTGTTTTCGTTACATGCACGAAGCCAGGATGTTTATCGTCGACAAGAAACAAGTCCTTCTAGCCACTCATTTAAACGCAGAAAAGGGCAAGCACGTGTTCGCAGTGCCTGCCCCACAAAGAATCAAGTTTAGAGAGAGCTGAGGAACTTCAACAGCTCGCCTCTCTCCTGGGGAGTTAACTGTTTGAACAGGCTAATCGAGTTAGAAGCTTCATTCTGGTGGCGAAGAATCGCCTGCTCGAATGACTCCGACTTCAAATCGTGCATGAGCCGGGATTTCGTGCGCACACCCCAAAGCGGGGCCGTACGCAATTTGTGTTGCGTATCCTGCGGTCCTCCCTGAACAATGCCGTCACCGGTGCCCACATCATGCAGCAGGAAATCGCTGAAAGGATGAATGATCTTATTCCCCAAAGCATCCGGGACGGTGAAAGTCCCGCCGTTGATCACAGTCCCGGGAGGAGCAGTGATGATGGTACCGACGTGGCAGATGCTGCATTGAACTTGGGCGAACAGTTTTTCACCTTCTTTAACTTCCGGTTCGCCGGCCAGCACATGATCGCGCGGCGGAACCAAGGTGCCGCGGATGAACTGAGCAAAGTGGTCAATCCCAAACAGCCCGGTCTTATCCGCTTTATCCTCGGGATCCGCTGTGGTCTTGCAGACGGTTGTGATGTCCACCGGCTTCAGGCGGTTGGAGATGCCGACCTCGTTCAGGTAGGCGTCGGCGGAGAAGGAAAGAATGCTGCCGTGCTGATCCTTCCAACCGAAACGGCCAATTCGGGTTTGTCCAGGTGCTTCCAAGATGGCCACTTCGACGGTCTCTCCGGCGATCTTCCCATTACTCTTTTTCGGTTGTTCGGCGGCAATGTCGATTAACGTCTGGTCGTCAACGGCTTCGACAAAGCCGTCTCCCAGTGTATTGAGCGCAGCTCGCAACGTGCGGATGTTTTCAGTAGGCGGCAGATGCTCCTCTGCCTGGGGACAGATCGCACGGTCGTTGATGAGCGAACGGCCAGTAATCATATCCTTGCCGTGATTAATAAAGATAGTTGGGTTCACAAAATTGCCACTGGAATCAAGGTGCCCCGCCCGCACTTCCGTGACCTGGCTTGGTCCACCGGTGCCGGTACCTTGATGGCAATCGGCACAAATCGTAGCGTTGTGTAGAGGGCCGAGCCCCGTGTCGTTTCCTTCCCGGGATTCGAAGTTTGCCTGGTCGAGAGCGAAAGTATCGTTGGGCGGCTCGGGAATGCCGTTGCTGACACTCTTTGAGCCAGGATGGGCGGATAGTGTGGGTGTTTTGAATCCAGCAGGCGCCTCGGTTACTTTGGGCGGCACGGGGTACTGTGTAGACTGTTGCGCGAAACCAACAAGGCCAAGACCAATCACGCCGGAACAACACACGACGAGAAGAACGTTTTTACTGATCATGGAATGACATTCCTCCAATAGGTATTTGTTGTGACAGCTACTAGTGTGTAGTGAAGGGCTCAGCAACGCCGTGGCGATTGCCACAGAATGCTGACTTTGGGCCCCTAACTCTGTAACTGGCGAACGGAGGAAATATTCTGTGGAAAAATATTTTAGCTTTGCCGTGTCGTTTTAGTTGCGCAAGGTGTACCGCGAAATCAAGTCTTTTGTCTCCATCGTTATGTTGAATCTACGAACCTGTGGTTTTAAACAATATCGTAAGATTATTGATATCGGCAGCGCTTGCGTCACCGATGACGAAATAGCGAAGGCCGCCTTGACTCCATGTGGCCATGTTGAACGACAGGTTCTTCGGCGGGAGAGAATTCTCGTCCAACCTCGCTGCCAAGGATCGTTCCTGGAACACATTACTCAGATTGCTTGCGTGCCCATAAGAGTTACGTGGGTTCAACATTTCGCTTACAAACTCGTTTAGTCCGCATGAGGACTCGCGAGTTGGTTTAGCTCAGCCTGATCGATCTAGATTAAATAGGTATCCCAGTTAAAGTCACAATTGCCCAATTCGATCCCGTCTGCTTGGGAGGGTGATTCGTTTGCCAGGGCGCTCGACTATGTCGCATCCATGGTCTCCCTCTTGTAACTTTTTGCTGATTCGCGAATCTCATCTAGGTTCTTCTGTCGCCCGCAAGGAATGCGCTAATGAAGCCACGAACCGATAGCCGCAAGTTCAAGACCATCAGCCGACGGGAGTTGTTGAAACTCACGCCAGCGGTAGTACTGGGCGCCTTTGCCATTCCACAACTGCAGAAACCGCTGCTCAAAGCCGGTCTTGGCTTCAGCGATTGGGCATCGGCACGGTTGTTCCGCTCCGGCCACTTGGCACCCACGTTTGCCGACTCCGACCTGACCCCTTTCGCCAAATTTCCCATTAACGACTACGACGTCGACGACCCTGGAGTGGATTTCGAGAAGTGGACCCTCAGGGTGGTTGGCAATGTACAAAGCCCGGGAGATTACACTCTGGCGCAAATCCGGGCCCTACCCAAGGTCACCCAAAATACCCGGCATGTCTGCGTGGAAGGATGGGATGTGATTGGCCGGTTCGGGGGCGTGCGCCTCTCCGACTTCCTCAAGGTGATCGGCGCCGACCCGACAGCTCGCTTCGTGACCGTCGAGTGCGCGGACAACTATTATGAGTCGCTCGACATGGCTACCGCCATGCATCCGCAGTCTTTGCTCTGTTACGAAATGTACGGTCAGCCCCTGACCCGCGAACACGGCGCGCCGCTGCGTCTCAGCATTCCGACCAAGATTGGCTACAAGCAGGCAAAGTACCTCACCGACCTCAAAGTGAGTCATGTGCTTCAGAAAGTCGGCTACTGGGAGGATCAGGGCTATTCCGAGTTCTATGGCCTGTAGCTGTGAGGAGATGACGATGGCAACCCGCGTGATCGAAATCGAAGACGTGAAGACGAGCGAGGTAACCGAGGCGGTTTATGAACACCCATTTGTAGTGCGCCTGTGCCACTGTTTGAACGCGATCTCGCTGTTCGTGATGGTCGGCAGCGGATTCCAGATCTTTCGCGCTTTTCCTAGCTTCGGCGCAAAGATCCCACAAAAAGATCTTCTCAACTGGCCGAAGGCTTTTGCGCTTGGCGGGTGGCTAGGAGGCGCGTTGCAATGGCACCTCACCTTCATGTGGATCTATATCGCGACCGGCCTTGTGTACGTCGGTTACCAGGTCTTCAGCGGAAATTACAAACAAGTGCTCTTTGTGCGACGTGACCTGCCGGGAGTGTGGCCAATGGTGCGCCACTACTTCTTCTTCGGTCCGAAGCCGCCTGTAAGAGAAGCCTATAACCCGCTACAGAAGCACGCATACACCTCTGCGACTGCTTTGGGTGTGCTGTCGGTGCTGACCGGTCTCGCGGTCTGGAAGCCGGTGCAGTTTTCCTGGCTGGCGTGGCTGATGGGCGGCTTTCACTGGGCGCGGCTATGGCATTTCCTGATCATGTGGGCGTTGCTGGCGTTTGTTTTCGGACATTTGGTAATGGTGGTCCTGCATGGCTGGAACAATTTCGTCTCCATGTTAACGGGATGGAAGAAGGACCCAGAATATCCGTCGGAGTAGTCAGGTGTGCGGTTGTGAAAACTCAGGAGTGCGGGTGAGGAGTGATGCCGGGAGAAAGAACTTCGTTGACAGATACAGCCGAACAGTTCAACGAGGAGACGTTGATCCGGCGCATTCGGGAAGGCGAACACGACCTTTTCTATGAGCTGATTCACCCATACGAAAGGCGCGTTTATTCCGCAGCTTTGGCCATTTTGCGCAACGTGGCGGATGCCGAGGACGTCGCTCAGGAGGCCGTACTAAAAGCGCTTAAGCACATTCGGCAATTCCGTGCGGAATCGCGGTTCAGCACTTGGTTAATCCAGATCACTGTCAATGAGGCGCGGATGCGGATAAGGAGACAGCACGCAAGCAGGATCGAGCCTATCGTTGACCATCAAGACGAGGAGGGCAACTATGTACCCCGCGACTTCGCAGATTGGCGCGAGATCCCGTCGGAGACTCTGGAGCGAAACGAGGTCCGGCAGAAACTCGCGGAGGCGTTGACTTCGCTGGGAGAAAGGTACCGGGAAGTCTTTGTCCTACGCGACATGCAACATCTGAGCATCGAGGAAACCGCCAAGGCACTCGGGATCTCAAGCGCGTCCGTTAAGACGCGCTTGCTACGGGCACGGCTGATGTTGCGCGATCTGTTATCACCGGGGCTCGGCGGTAGCTGGAGCAGCAAGTTGTCGTTCGAAAAGGGGACCAAGCCATGGTAGTCAACTGCGAAGAAGTCTGGCGCGAGATTTCTAACTACCTTGATGGTGGGATCGAACCGGATCTGCGGCTTGCCATGGAAGAGCACATCCACGGCTGCCGGCGCTGCGCCGCTGTGCTTGTCGGCACGCGTAACATCGTTCAGCTGTACGGAGATGAAAGGATGCTCGAAGTGCCGCTGGGGTTCAGCCAGCGTCTGCGGCACAGGTTGCAGGAGGAGAATATGCCTCGTAGCCGGCGAGGCTTTCTCGGATGGATGGTTGCGGCCACAGCGGCAGTCTTAGTTGCGGGCAGCTTCGAGGCGGCCAGATCTTCGCTCTTCAGCCAACCTGAGCTCCGTTCGGAGCACGCCCAACCTGGAGCCGGGGTTCCTCCGGACATGCTGGTCGTGGTTTCGACCGATGGGAAGACGTTTCACGCAGCGGGGTGTCCGTTCATCCACGACAAAGCCCACATTCAGACAATTGCGGCCCGGGAAGCACTGCGACAGGGATATGCCCCTTGCGTCCGCTGCATGAGAAAGTATCTGACCGCCTGATCTCAGCTTGTGCCTGCTGACTCAAACGTGCGTTGACCACGGCAGCAAACAAAGACGTGTCGCTGGACGCCGCTTGCAACAAGAGCGCGAAGACTTTCTGGATGTCCCGCTTCTCGTCGATGTCACCTTCTACGCTAATGTATTCAAGAGAAGAAAGACGCCACCGCTCTACCGCGTCCAAAGCCAGTTCTGAGCGTTCATCAGAGTCCCATTCTTCGATGACTCTCCATGTAAATTGCTGATTCCTCGTGCGACCATTACTTACAAGCAGGAGGTCGCAGGTTCGAGTCCTGCACTGCCCACCAATCCTCAGAACACCCAATAAGATCAGCCATTTAGCGTCTTCGAGAAGTCTGGATACACTTTTTGGTTACACTTTTCGAGGTTTTCAGCCCGGACGCAGTATTTCACATTGAAAGGAAATACTGCCCATGCCTCATACCAAAGTCGCGCTCTCCCTTCGCATCACAACCCCAGACGGCAAGCGCAAAATGTGCAAGCCTGTCTATGCCTCACGTGGTCGCCTGAAGCCGCTCTACGCTGCCGACGCAAAAGGCAACAGTCTTGGACATCACCCGGAGGGCGAATACTACCTCCGATACGCTGGTCGCACGGAGGCGGTCGGCAACGATCCATACGTTGCTCTCGACCGACTCGAAGAACGCAAAGCCGAGTTGCGGGGGTCGGCCCGTGCCGATTCGCCAACGAACCAACCCCAGACTGTGGAACGTAAATCCGCACGGGTCGCTGTTGTACCAATACGCTGCGTTCCCCTGATCGCCTTCCTTGCGGTGTAGGTAGACATGAACCCACGATCCCTCAACGCCTTCGTCCTGCTGCGCGGATTCGTGCGCCCGCGTCCAGTCGCCTTTGGCGTCCCACCACAGTCCGGCGAGCGCGAGACTGAGGCCCGCAAGCGGCTGGCTCACAGTGAGTGATTGCTGGAATTCGTCCAAGGTCATGGTTGCCGAAGTCCTGTAGGAAGCTATGCGATTAGTGAATTGTGAGCGTTACAGATCAGTTTAAAGTTGTCCCTGCCTCCATAATTGACACTGCTTGCAACCGTTAGGAAGGTCATCGGTGTCAAACCAAGCCACTACCGCAAAGAAAAACGATTTCAATCCCCGCACCTTTTTGTCAACTATTGGCAAGGGAAGGGAAATGGTTTCGTTTGGAAAGAAAAGCACGATCTTCGCTCAAGGCGATTCAACGGACGGACTGTTTTTCATCCAAGAGGGAAAGGTGCAACTCAGCGTCGTGTCGGAAGCTGGTAAGGAAGCAACTCTAGGCATCTTGAGCGAAGGAGATTTCTTTGGAGAGGGCGGTTTGGGTGGGCAGTTCACACGCATGTCTTCTGCGATAGCACTAACGGACTGCGTCCTGCTGCATGTTGAGAGGAAGGCACTGATGCACGCAATGAGCATTCAGCCAAAATTGTCGGCTTTGTTCATGAGGCACTTGGTGAAGCGCAACATCCGTTACCAAGACGACTTGGTCGATCAACTCTTCAACTCTAGCGAGAAGCGACTGGCACGAGTTCTTCTCTTGATGGCGCACTTCGGCAAAGAAGGCGTTTCCGAAATGTCAGTCCCCAGACTCAGTCAGGAAACTCTGGCAGAGATGGTTGGGACCACACGCTCGCGAGTCAGTTTCTTCATGAACCGATTCAGGAAACTGGGTTTCATCAATTACGACACTGGCGATAACCTGCATGTCCGCAGTGCACTACTGAACGTAGTTCTTCATGATGATGACGGAGAATCGTCAACTTTGGCAGCAAGAAACCCCACCATGCCCGCCAAGAAGCTCGCTGAGCCGCCTCCGGAGCACGGCAAGCTGCTTGATCGGGATCGCGCCAAGCGACCCTCTCTTCCCGGAGCAACAGCTAGGCTGGTCACAAAGGCTGCTGCACCTCTGAAACGCTCCGAGCCGAACTGAACCCATATCGGGCAGCCCAAACCCTTCAAAATCGCTTCTTTGGGCATCTTGGTAGAATTCCCGGCGAGGGACTCCGCGCCCCACGGTTGGCTCTGAATGGGAAAGTTCTCACCGACAAAGCTGAAAGGCAACTGCGAGGAGATCGCCAACCCGTCCACAGCATACGGTCGGCGGCAGCGCAACTGGATCGACGCCCACGCCTTCGTTCCTCCCGGTCAGGTTGTGGATGCGTCGTGCGGCAACAAACGCTGCATCGCGCTAGGACACGCATATCTCCGTCCGCGAGTCGAGCAACCCGGCAAGTACCGCAAGATCGCCGAGCGCGTTCACAGGCTGAAGGTCGGTCAGCACTTTGATGTTCGGGGCCTGGGCACGGACGAGAGGAGCCGCAACCGATTCCGCTCCGGCTTGTACGCGGCTGGACAAGGTCTCGGTGCGCGGGCTGCCGGACGGCAGTATGCGCGTCACCAAGGTCGGGGAATGGTCGAGACTTGGGTGACTTCCGACGCCCCAAGCATGCTATCCTTGAGGTCGAGCGGGTTCTGGATACATTTTGGATACAGTTTCTGCAGAATTTCGCTTGCATCAGGGCTAACTTGGGCTTACCTTGACTAAGGTTGCAACCGAGTGCAACCCTGCGTAAACAGTGGCTGAAACCGTCACTTCGCCAGTTTTATTGGGAATTCTCAGATTGTTGGGCAAGGAGTCCTGGACTGCCCACCAATTATCGGAATGAGACCGGTCGAAGAGATACCTGCCTAGCCTTTTTTCTGGAGTGCGCCTTGCGCCGAAGCAGGCGACGTACCGAAGCTAGGCCGCCTTTTGGTCACCGTTGCCACAGGGGGCACCTACCAAATCCTGCCGGAGTTGCTCCATCTCTGCCGAGGCTTCCTGTATCTGCTCGGCATATTCGTGGCCTTGTCGCGGTAGAAATCCTCCGTAGTTCTGCAGGAGTAGGCGGGCGTTCGCCTCTATTGTCGAGGTCTTGGAGCGGGCTTGATTGGAAAGAGCCGAGGTTAATTTTTCCAGTTGCAAATCGCGCACGCCCAGTTGCCGCCGGCTTTCGGCCGCTTCCTGTTCAAGCAGTCGACCGTGATAGCGGATAAGTCCAAACAGACATGCTGTCAGCCCCAGCAGATATAAATTAGAAACAATAGTTGCTCGCAAAACTTTACTCAGGCTGGTATTTCTCTCCTGGTCGAATTTCGCGAAGGCGCCGGCCTCGGCACTGGAAAGCGAAGTCAGAAGGGTGCGGGCCTTGTCCATGTACTCTTGACCTTCGTTTGAATCGACCAACATGAATGCGCGGTGGCGATAACCCCGCTCGCGCAAATTGATGGAACGTTCCATTTCCTGTTGCTTAGAGACAGCCAGAGATTCCAGTTGCGATTCGAGCGCCCGCTCGGTATCCGCACGGCTAGCCAAGCCTTTTCGCAGTGCGGCAAGATCCGTTTCGATTTTGTTTTTCGCTTCGCTGTAGGGCTGCAAGTAGGATGTGTCGCCCGTCAGCAGGTAGCCGCGCTGACCGGTTTCCATATCAGTCAAGTCTTTGGTCACGGCGGAAATTTCCGCTTGGATCGCAGAGCTCTCAAGTGTGAGCGCTGCCGTTTTTTGCATCTGCTTCAGATGGTTCACGGCGAGATACGCGTTCCAAGCCATGAACGCGAGCAGCGCAGGCGCCCCTATCTGCAGAACAGCTTTTCTAAGCATCTTCATGGTGCCATCCTTCAGGTGACGTTGAGAACACCTTCAGCCGTGATCCGGCTGGCTTTGCAAATCTCCT
>Ga0073928_10005005_pt1 | contig 18950 bp, 19 predicted proteins | sample PaiPotPPA55metaG_FD_76969 | JGI IMG/M metagenome (GOLD analysis project Ga0073928, IMG submission 76969) | Iron sulfur acid spring bacterial and archeal communities from Banff, Canada, to study Microbial Dark Matter (Phase II) - Paint Pots PPA... ... | reverse complement strand
GCCCGCGTTCTCGCGGATCGCCCAGAGGAGCGGCATAGTGGGATCGGCATCGAGCGTAACGTTCTTGCCGTTGAGGACAAACGATGTAGACATGGAACCTCTCCGTGGGGAAAGCCCGAACTTGGCGCCGGGTCTACGCGGCAGTGTGGCTGACCGCCTGCCGTTGCGCTTACACAATCCTGCAAAAATATTGAACAATTCTGCAAACCCAGCAAGCTAGCCCGAACAAAACCGATGTGGTTCGACTCGTTCAACCGAATCTCGTGAAACCGTCGGCGCTCCAGCGTTCGCTCCCTACGCCGTGATGAACGAAGAACAAGCCATCGGGATCGTACTGATCCTTAACGGCGACCAGCCTGCTGTAATTCGAGCCCCAAAAGGACCGCTGCCACTCCGCGTTGAAAAAATTGCTTTCGGCCACGTAGGAGCCAGCGTCTGGAACCAGCTTGCGCACCTCGGCCATTGCTCGTCCGATGGCCTGCACGTTCCGCCGCGCCAGCGCGGTGTCGGGCTCGTGGCCCCGAATGCCAGGATAGGCGGGCGGCTCCGCTGCTTGGCAGATAAGCAGGGCGAAGGCATCGAGCACGGCCGGGTTCATTGCCGTGTCTCTGGCGGCAGCGATGGCCGCGGCCGGTGCGCCTGCCAGACCCTTGTTGAGGTGAAGTGATACCTCCCAGTGGCGGGTCGCAGCAAACAGCACATCGGCCAGGGTCTGACGCTGGTCGTCTTGCAATAAGGTCGCCGGAAGCCACGCGGACTCGTAGCCGTGCAACACATGACCTGCGTCCCATTGGTCGCCCGGCCAGAAGACATTGCCTTTGGGCGCGCCCGGCCTGTCGTCGGTACTGATGAAACCGAGGAGTTTCTTGAACATCGTCGGAGCCCAGAAACTACGGGTCGAGACCGCCACGATCTTGAGTGGCGAGAACTCGACCTTGAAATCGTCCGGTGTACGAGCGACCGTATCCATGAATGGTTGCCAGACGACTTGCGCTTCGCCGCGGCTGAGCCCCTGGAACAGCATCGCGATCTTGAGGACGTTGTCGTGGCGCAGGATGATCTGTTCGCCCCAGTGCGGATTCAGCAGGTTCTGTTTATAGAAATCCACGATCAAGCCGATCAGCCGGCGGAACGCAGGCGCCGACGTGGCCTTGATCGTCATGTTCACCGCACCGAAGGTCTCGGGTAGTTCGTGGACCCGCAGCGTCAGCCGTGTGACCACGCCCAGGCTGCCACCGCCGCCGCCTTTCAGCCCCCAGAACAGATCGGGATTCGTGCGGGCATTGGCGATCCGGACGACACCGTCCGCGGTGACGACTTCGGCTTCGAGCAGACTTCCCGCGGCCAATCCGTAGGCTTTCGAAAAGCTGCCGAACCCGCCGCTCTGGATCAGGCCAGCCACGCCGACCGTCATGCAGCCGCCCCCTTGTACATAACCGCCTGCCTGCGTGGTGACCGCATCATAGACGTGCGCCCAGAGCGCGCCGGCCCCGACCGTGACTGCCCGCACCGGCGAGGCATGTCCCTCACATCCCTCACCAACAAATGCTTCTCGGAGGGTGATGTCGTTCATTTTTCGCGTCCAGACCAGCAGAGAGTCCAGCGCATTCGATGTGCCTTGATAGCTGTGGCCGCCGCCCTTCACCACAAGGCGGAGATTGTTCCGGCGTGCGAAGTTGACGGCGGCAACGACGTCGTTCGTATTGCGGGCAGCCACCGCATAGACACTGGGCATCGATGTCCATGCATCTACCCAGCCAAGGGACTGCGTCAGGCCTACCTCGTCGCCGAGAAAATAGGGGTTCTTGAGATCCTTGAATAGCTGCCTGCAGTCGTCACTATCGGGCGAGTTCAGGCAAGCCACCAAGGGCGACTGCACTTTGACCAGTGCATCGCCGACTTGCTGGCTGAGTTCGTTCCACTGCGTCTCGGACGGCCAGCCCCGATCGCCCGGACGCACGCGAGCAAGCGCAGCGGATGGCGCCGCATGCGCCGAGGCGAGTATCTGTTTCCGAGCGCCATGCAAAAATATGATTCCGACCACAAATTGCAAAATACGTCGTCTTTTCGAGGACGTGGTCTTGTTTGAAGGTTTCATCGATATGCGCGAAATCTCAATGTGGTCACATACCTCTCAAATAATAGAGATTCGCTGATCGACTACGGCGAGCCCTATCGATCAAAGTTGCCTGTCTCGACATCCCGGGCAGAAGGATGTGTCGACGAGATCGCCAATGCCCGAATGGCAAAGAAGCAACGGATGAGGTGGTCGCCACAGGGTCCACCGTGCGAGCTGCCGCACTGGATGGCCGCCTAAAGGCAGTGGTGGATCTGCCCAAAGCTGCTTGATGACAGATTTTTCCACTCCCGGAACTCTCACACCTCTTGTCGGCAGCGAGGCCGGTAAGGAGGTTATTACTAACGGAGTTGTCGTTTTGAAATCGCGTCGAAAAACGCCTTTTCATACCCTCCGGCCATCGCGTCGAGCGTCAGGGTTCGCGCCACTTCCCGCCCGTTTGCGGCAATTCTGCATCGAACCTCGTTGTTATGGAGCAATTTAAGCACGCCCTCCGCCAGGTGCTCCGTAGTCAACGGAACCACGATCGCATCAACGCCGTCGGTCAGAAAATCGCCGGCATAACCGGTATTGGTGGTTACGGCGGCAAGGCCAAAAGCCTGGGCCTCCGGCAAGGAAAGGCCAAATCCTTCCGAGACGGATGGAAAAAGGAAAATCGATGAATCGTTATAAAGCTGTGCCTGTTGCTCCCGCGAGAGAAACCCCAGTACGGTAATCGCATCGCGATCCTGCGGGCCGAAATGCGATTTGAATTCCTCGGCACTCATTCCCGTACCACCGGCGAACAACCGCGCCGCAGGATATTTTTCACGAATTTTGCGCAAGGTGCCCGGCAAATAAAAGCTCCCTTTGCGCGCGCCCCAGGATGAGAACGAGATGATGTTCTGCGGCGCGCGTGCGCCGATCGGAGAAATCACCTTGCTTTGCTCAAGCAAACGCGGCGCAATCGCCGGCTTGATTGCGGCAAGCGTTATGCCGGGCGGCGCCTTTGTTTCGATATAAGCGAGATCGCGCCGGTTCAGCACGACCCCAAGGTCGGCGTTCGCCAGTCCCGCCATGTCCCATCTATGATAGTTCGGTCCCGATACGAATCGGTAGAATGAGCTGATTTCATGATGTCCGAGCCCAGCTTCCGATAGGTTGGCGAGTTGATCATAAATCGTCAGGCCATGATAATGCGATACCAGCAACGGCCGATTTGCCCGCTGCTTCAAATGCCGGAACAGCGGCCATGCCATGCCGTTTGCCGCCATGACCACGTCATAAACAGAAAGATCTTCCTGCATTGCCCGCTGGCTGATCCACTGCGGCAGATAAAACCGGTCCACGACTCTGCGTGCCAATTTCTGTTGCGGAATATTCATATCTTCCAAATGCAGGCAGTCGATATCGTGCCCGCGGCCGCCCAGTCCCTCAATCAGCATATGAAATATCGATGATGCCCCGGCATTGGGATTGTTATTCGAATGCGAAAGGAACAGGATCTTCATTATTGGGGTGTCTTCAGGATTTGGACGACAACGTACGTTTGTTGCCAGCAAAACCTTACTGGGAAACGGTCAGCTCTTCCCACAAAACGGCAACCATTACGTCAACACGTACGAGCGATAAGCATTTGATTTCATTTGTTGTGCACTGCAGCTAGTCGGGTACGGAAAAGTCCGAATCCTGAAGGCACCCCGAGATAGTCGAAATACGTTCCAAGGATTGCCGAAGCCGCTCAAGGTCGGGGGTCATGTTGTGTGCTCCACGGTTTCTCTAATTTATCGACTGGTACCCTGCGACGGGTGCCACAGAATATTCCAAGTGTTCAGCGCCGATCTTCAAGGGCACATTGTCGTAGCACACGGATGCCTCAAGAATGTTGTTACGGCACATCGTCGATGTGTCAACCATCCGGACATCGACGTCGAGCGTCCGAAACTGGCCGAACTCACACACTCAAATCTGCCGGATGCATCATCAGTTAGGTCATGCCGGCTTGAGCACCATAAGAAAATAAACCGCGACCATGGCGATAAATGCCGGGTATCCGAGCCATTCCCAAAGCTTGGCATACTGCCAGTATTTTTGCGGCAATGTACTTGAGCCGTCGCGGAAAGCCGTCTCCGCCATATTGGTCAGTTGGAGTTGCAGCCAGACGACCGGTAGCCAGCACGCCCCGGCGAGCACGTAAAGCGAGAGCGACCCCGCCAGCCACGGCGTGCTCCACGGCCAGCCCGCCATATGCGCGAGCCATACGCCCGAGACTGGCTGAAACACCGCCGCCGGCGTCGTGAACCACCAGTCGGCGCGAACGACGAGCCGCGTGACGCTCGATATCACTGGGATCGACTGCGTGCGGTTGGCGAAGTACATGTAGAAAGCCGAACCGAATCCCGTGCCGACCAGGAGCACGGACGAGATCACATGCAAAGCCTTGACCGCAAGGTAGATATTCATGATTGCAACTCCTCGCTATGAAGTGAGATCAGGAGCGCGATGATGGGGAGATTCTTCAGGATCGGGCCGAATGGATCTAGAAGCGCGGCGGGCAAAGTCGCCGCAACGATAATCGTGTACGAGGTGACGATGAGCGCCTGCACCACCCAAAGCCGGCGGCTCGGCCAGACGAGTGTGGCAATGCCCATGCCAAGATCGAGTGCCGACGCCAGATAAAGCACAACGATCGCGAGCAGACCATGCAGGTGGACGTGATCGAGAAGCGCCAGGCTAACCGCTTTCGGATAGATCAAAGCGCTGACCAAAGCCGTCCAGATCCACACGATGGACAGCGCGCCCCGAAAAAGCGCGGGCCGCCAAGACGCAAGCGCTTCGTGCCGCCACACTGCCGCGTCCGCTCCGATGAACTGCCCGATGCCCAACGGTGGGCGCTCGAGCAACGACGCGACTGCCACATCCGACGCGGTGTTTCCACGATTGAGCATGGTCCATGTGTCGCGCGTGAGCATCGAGCCGGGCAAGCAGGTGCCAATGGCTGCGGCCGCACGGATCAGCGCCGTCGGGGTCTTGATGCTCATCGCGGGCGGAAGCTTCATGGCCGCGCGATACGTCGCGAGCATGTTGCGATAGTCGATCTGTGTTGCGCCCACAACATCGATGCATCGCCGATCACCCGATGGCTTCCTGAGCAAGCGCGCGACGACCTCGGTGAGATCATCAATGTGAACGGGACGAAATACCTGATGTCCATCGCCGGGCAGTATGTGCACGGGCAAACTCGCGAGCGTGCGGAACAACCGCGCAGATGTGCCCGACGCGCCATACACGAGCGCTGGACGCACCACGTCGAAGCCGATCGGCAGAGTCATCAGAAACGCATCGGCTTCCCGCTTGCTCCGAAAGTACGCTGTGTCTCCGTCTTCACTACCCAGCGCAGAGATCTGCACGACGCGCCTGATATCCAACAGACGGCACGCCTCGAACAGAGCGATGGGTGCGTCCCGATGAATCGCATCGAATGTCTGACTACCTCGCTCGGTGAGAATGCCCACCGCATTGATGACGGCGTCAACTCCACGCAGCCGTGCGGACCACTGCTCGGCGCGTAGGTCGCTCGCATAGTCGATACGGATCTCATTCGCCGCGGCATGCCGCACGCCTCTCAATACGCGATGACCCTCGCGTTCAAGCCGCGTGCACAGCGCACGACCTACAAAACCATTTGCACCGCAGATCAGGATGTTCATTTCTATGCTCGCTGGACAACGGGAATATGCGGTTCGCGCGGGACATAGCGTCCGACCACGCGCGCCACGATGCCGACCGAGATGAGAATGCCGACCAGCGAAAAGATGATCGTCTGGCGCAGGACGTTCAGTGCGCATGCAGCATCGTCGGGCATGCATCGCAGCGGGCTCTGCGCCGCCAGCAGGACCAGTGCGAGCGGTGCGGTGGCCATCAGGACGCTGGTGACGCGCACCCAGAAGTCCGCGCGATCGGTGGTTCCGCACAAGTCCACCAGCAAGCGCTGTGTCACGCCTCGCAGGTACAGCATGACCATCACGCCGATCGCAGCCGGGCTCACAAACTGAAAAATCGACAACAAGATTAAATTCATTTTTTGCTCTAAATTACTGTTATTTCTGTATAAACAGAAATAACAGGGCCCAAAAAAGCGGACATCTCGTCCGCGCCCCTACTTTCCGCTTAGCTTCCCCTCTTGCCTCGTACAGTTCGGCTGATTCTGGCGCCTAGTCCGAGCGTCTTCATCAGTGTTTCGGGTTTCATCCGCAACATCTCATCGGACCAGGTCGTGAGCGTTTCGAGAAATTGCAGCGTGTCGCGAATTCGGTTGGCGGTTTCATTGCTCTCGTTGGCGATTTCCGGGCTCATAAGGCTATCTCGCAGCATCGTGAGCGTCGGGTCGATCTCGCGCTGGCGCCGCCCCTCGACGATCAGCTTGAACAGCTCCCATATATCCGTCGATGTCTCGAAATGGTCGCGCCTGTCCCCCATCACGTGAACGATGCGTGCAAGCCGCCACGATTGCAGCTCCTTCAGACTGTTGCTGACATTCGATCGCGCAACGCCAAGCGTGTCCGCAATTTCGTCGGCCGCCACGGGTCGGCCGAGCAGATACAAAAGCGCATGAATCTGGGCGACCGTGCGGTTGACACCCCATCGGGAACCCATCTCGCCCCAATGAAGAATAAATCGTTCGGCTATCGGTGTGAGTTTCATGAATTGGACTGTAGTTATTTCCGTTATTTCTGTCAAGACAGAAATAACGCTTGACCCTGCCTTCGTGTTGAGTATATTTCTGTATAGACAGAAATTTCTGATAGAAAAGGTGCAGAGAGAATGACCATAATGACCGAATCGCTGACGTTGTACTTCGATGGCGCCTGCTACTTCTGCGCAGCCGAAATGCGGCGCCTGGGACGCTGGGACCGGCAGGGCAATCTGAAGTTTATCGATATCGCGGAAGAGGGCTTCGATCCCGTGCCGCTCGGCAAGGACCCGGCAGCCCTCAACCGGGAACTGCATGGCTGGACCTCTTCGGGGGAATGTCTGGTGGGAATCGACAGCATGATCGCGGCATATACACTGGTGAACCGAGGCTGGATGGTCGCAGCGTTGCGTGTGCGAACGTTGCGGCCGGTGTTTCGGGTGCTCTACCGGAAGTTTGCCGATAATCGCCGACGGATCTCGTCGATGCTCGGACTCAAGCCTGTCGCGACATGCAGTAGTGGGACGTGTTCTGTGAATCGAAATCCATTCTTCAAATAAATAGGTCTTCGCTTGGTAGTCGCAATAGGCGAGCATACTGAACCGCCGATATTGACCGCACGAAGTCTCATGCGATCGGCATATGACGACCCTGAACGGTCGGATAGATTTCTCGAAAGGGGACCTTCACTCAACCTGGGAACCACGGTGACGTGAGGTAGCCCACCGAAGCGACAGGCTGAACCTCACGCGCCGCATGCCTCCACAAACGCATTGACGAGCGGTGCAGACTCTTCTCTGAGAGCCGCACGCTCGGGTTGAAAGAGCGTTGCAACGAAAAACGGATGTCCATCCATTTCGACGGCTCGTACATCGCCTGTTTCATCCTCTGCGGCGACGCGTAGCGGGCCCGAAACAAGAGATGTTCTGAACTCAGGGTTAAGTCCGTAGCGGCAACGATAGCCCTCCATTGTTTCGCTGACTCCATAGGCAGCCGCGATGTGAGTCCCGGGAAGCAGTCGGACCAGGTCTACGGTTTCAACCAGAGCGCACTCAAGCGGTGAAATAACTGCGCGGGCAGCGCCCGGTGCCGTTTCAGCATGCTCCGCGTCAGCCCAGCCAAGTACGTTCCGGGCATACTCGATGACGGCATGTTGAAACCCTCCGCATGTCCCAAGAAATGGAATTGCTGCTTCGCGGGCGTGGCGAATGGCGAGCAACGCGCCTTCCATGCTGTGGTACGGACTCGCGGGGACGCACCAAATTCCATCGAACGCAGAAATTCGCGAAACTGTATTGATGTCCCCAGTGGGAACCCATTCAAATTCGACTTCGACTTGCTTCGCATCTGCCGCGCGCTTCAATGCAAGCGGAATAGCCTGGTGCGCTGGCACCGACTGGTTATAGTCACCAACGAGACCGACCCTGACTTTCTTTCGCATTGCCTTTACTCTCCTTGTAGCGTCCAACAGCGTCTGCCGGGACACTGGGGCAAAATATCTGCGGACATTATGCGTTTTCCGTGACCACATCTGGGCACAAACAGCCTCCCTGATAACAGAGTGGCGAGGGCCGCACGACGATCCAGGACGTCTCGGTCAAGATTGTTGTGATGCTGGGCCGGCGTGACCAAACGGATCGCGCTGTCACCGACGCCGGCGTTTGTAGCAGGTTTTGAACTGGGCGAACGATTGCGCAAACGATTGGCAACATGCGGTTAGATCATCTAGTCAGCGCGCTATTGCTCAGCTCAAGCGGCCGTGTCAAGATTTTGTCTGGCGTGCCGTACTCCCGATCAATAATGCGCAACCGTTCTGCGCGATGCCGCGAAAGGGCGAAGGGACATGACTGATTCAGACTGGCCGATGGTCGTGGTATATCTTGTGTTGATGATAGGCACAGTGCTGCTCTTGAGCGCACTGTCCATGCGTGACAAATCACCAACCTCACATCGTAACGACCGCGGTCCGCAAACGTTTTAAGCCGATCCACCCCACGTTGCAAACCGGTCCCAGAACTTCACGAACTCCGGCCTGAAGTCTGAACCTGCCAAGCGCAATTAGCTGCACCCTCCTCGCACCGCAATCAGTGTGAGGTCGTTGGGGAAGCTTGGTCTGACATACATCGACGATTTTTTTATCTTTGCGGATTTTGTGCCCAACTGGTGCTCGTTCGAAGTCTTTTGATTTGCAGCAGCGGCGACGCACTCTCGGGAGCGCGCAACGGATGCGATAGACGACTTCATTGCGTCGATGACGGTGTCGGCTGGGTTGGCCTGCGTCGGGTGCCGCATAAAGTGAAATCTGTGCCAGGTAAGTCAAAAACTACTGACACAGTTCGTGACAAACTCGACCGTCCGCGACGGTCGCTGATCGGCCCGGAGCGGACATTCGATTTTCTCTAAAGCGGCCGCTCGAAGTGACGTCAAGGTGCGTCACCACGTGCGAGCGTTGCCCGGAGAACTGTCGGCAGCAGGCTGCTTCAACATTTTCTGGAATGTCAAATGCATAGGATAACTTATCGAGTTATGGGTTTTATGGTGGCTATTCCTGTGGCTTTGGCATTTCAGCGAACAGCCAGTCGTCTTGCTCTCCATTTCGAGAGACATAGGTTCCGGCTGGCACCGTCTCACCGTGCCACTCGCGTGACGCAGCCAGCCAGCAGGAGTCGAGTTGGAGCCCCTTTGGTGTTGTCCACATGAGGGTGTACTCACCACCAGCGCAGAGCCAACCATTGAGGACCTGATCTCCACTCAAATTTAACTTTAGCTGGTCGCTGTAGCGGTCAAGCGTCAGCGCTTCGATGCGGATGGTCCCCAGCGAAACCGGCCGGGCACTGTGAATGTCCAATAACGTGTGCTGTGCACGCCAACCGAAAAAACCTCCGGTCTGTTCATAGTGGGCACGACTACCAGCCGGGAAAGCGGTGCCTGCCACCACCAAGGGCTCGCGTATTGTTTCCGTTACTTCGGTGGTGTATTCACCGAACGCATACTCCTTGAACAACGCCAGCGCTACAAACAGGACGGGTGCAAAGAAGAACAATACGGATCCAACTACGCGCTTGCCCACGGAGAGCCGCCGGCGCAGAAGCACGAACACCGTGACGGTCAGACCAACCCAAACAAGCCCGGAGATCGTCAGCGCGACTTGGACGAGACCACCGAGGTTGCCCACGTCCGCGCGACTGCTCGGGGGGAACAGGGCGAGAAGCAGTGCGGGCAGCATCACGCTCTGGATGCGTTTCATATTCGTTTTGCGCAAACTCACCATCGTGAAGCCCAGCCGGGACAGAGTGTTAGAGTTCAGTTTTTCCGCTTTCGCTACGCCCACCGCTGAAGTGTACCTACCCCAGAGCGGCCTCTCGACAAGCTCCAAAGCTGGGCAGCGGACCGTACATCAGCCATTGCGCATTTCAGTTGTCCGGCTGCGGATCGCAATATTGCCAGATGACCATTCCCCATGAAGTGTGCTGGGGTCCCGGCATGGGCTCCCCTGCCTTGACGTAGACAGGATCCTTCATCACCGGGTTTTGCCAGTAGCCGGCGCGCGGGCAAGATTCTCCCGGTAAAGCACGCGGCTTCGGTTGCGCGACGGGGTTGGGGAAATAGGTCTCTTCTTCCGCAGGAATGCTGCCGTCCTGATAACGTTTGTCTTCCCATAACAACCGCCAGCGCACCGCCTGCTCGTCATTCGTCCCTTCCAGCAAGTACTTGTGGGCGACGCTACCTTTGAGGAAGTAATTCGGGCAGCCAACCTTCCCAACTGAGAACCATGGTTCCCAGATACCTTCAATAGGAATTTCTTGGTCGCTGTAGACCTCGCCTTCCCTGGATTTGTTTTTAGGCGGACAGGGAGGGCGTTCTGCAGGGTAGCTACGGCCGGGAGGCCAATACCGCCACGCTGGATATCGCGCATCTTGGAACAGAGATTCATACGTCCAATGTTCGAAGATACGGGTCCCCCCGTCGGCACGTTTTCCGTATGTCAGCGACCCAATAAAATTCAACCCGGCAGTGCACTTAAGCGCCAAACAACTCAATGCCTCAATCCAAACCCCCTCTGCAAATCCAGTGGCGTAAACGGAATCCGTGTAGTTCGTATCCCTCACTCCGAGCGAGTGAAAGAATGGATCATACGTTCTACCAATTTCAAGCGCACTCCTACCGAAGAGGAGGTCGCTACCCCGTTCACCACCTGTAACAAGCGCGTCGTAAGCCGATCGCTTGTCGGAACCTTTGCGCAATGTCTCAATGCCCTCATCCATTTGCACCAATGCACCTAGGAAATTACTGACGTATGCGATCTCTAGTTCCTTCTGATTTGGACTCGGCATGTCCAATTGCTTTGCGTACGCGCCGAGAAAATCCCGGTACAGCTCGACCGCGTGATCCAGGAAGGTGAGGCTGGTCCACTTTTTGAGCAGGTAAAACGCCTTGGCCCGTGCATCCTGCTCCTGCTCAGGGGTCATGGTCAGAGTATTCAGCATCATTGGTTCTGTTCGTCCGTCGATTGTTTGCCAACGTCGGCTCCTGCTCGTCGTGCATAGCCTTCCTGCCTGATCTTGGCCGGTCGTTCACGCTCTTTCAAAAATAAAGCTCGCGCCTCCGCTTGATCGGGCAGCTTCACATCGGTCCAATGCGTCTGCTGCGCCTTGATCTGCTTTTGTATCCACTCCTTCACGGGAGCGTTGGATGGGTGGTTAAAGTCCACGAAAAACTGAACGTCGCCCGTGACGCACGTGATCAAATTGGAGTGGCTCCAATGTCGCTATCTATGTGCGTATTTCAAGTACCTGCAGCACGGATTGCCCGCGCGGCCTGTTAGCGTCACGGGCTCACTCGTCTGGTGGCCGAGCAAGCCTCAACCGCGGAGCGCCACAGTAACCACAATGAGAGCCGAGAAGATCAGCGCCGGGGCGAGATGCCCGAACGGCTCCCGATTTCGTAGCAATGTGAAGAGCGCACCAATCATGATCGCACCGGCCAGCGTTAGGCCTAAAACTCTGGTTTGTTGTCCGAGAAGAAGTGCTGCACTGAGCAACTCGAGAGCGCCACAGAGCAAATGAAACCATGCCGGGTAACCCCAGCGCGCGAAGTCGCGCTTCACCGCGCCGCGTCCTGCGAGATTGACCGCCCCAGCAACCGCGAACAGAACCGCTACGATCACCGCGAAAATCGACTCGAAAGATGCACTGTTCCACGCCATGGTCATGCTCCGTTGATTTGCTGAAAATGCTTTTGTGCAGAGAGGTCCGTAATCAGGCCGGGGCCATGGGGTCCCCACGCAAGAACTTGCCGGGCATGCTGGCCGCTTACTGCCTGATCGAGCGCCAGTGCGTCAGCGAACGGTCCAAGCGATTTGCGAGCATCGTCGAGCGGCCAGGGTTCGACGCGATCGGCGCCGACCGAGGCCCGAATCGCTTCACCCATTTCGGCAACGGCAACGGCATCTTCCGCGACCACGTTGAAGATCTGTCCCGCGACTCGACCGTCCCCACTTGCCGCCCGCTCCACCGCGCTCAGGTAGGCCGTGGCGAGATCATCGACGTGAACGGCAGGCCAGTGGTTGCGACCATCGCCGACGACCCTCACGCTGCCGGTCTGACGGGCCATGCCGGCAAGCATGCCGAAGACGCCGCCGCCGTAGCCGTGCACCATCGCCGGCCTAAGGATCACTGCAGCAATCGAGCGGCGTGCCGCTAGCGCCAGCACCTGTTGCTCCACCGCGGGCCGCCAGGCGATGAGTGGTGTCGGGTTCAGCGCCGATGCTTCAGTTGCGGGCTCCCCCTCCGTATTGCCGTAGACCCAGGTGCCCGACGTATAGACAAACGCCGCGCCCGGATGCAAATGCGAAAGCATTGCTACAGCCGCGGCCTCATCAGCAGCACCGGCGGAAGCATCGTTGGTCGACGCGGTGTGCACCACGCCATCAGCGGCACCGGCAGCCGCAGCGAAAGACTGTGGCTCGCGCAGGTCGCCGGAATGCAGTGTCACACCGAGACGTGCCAGCGCGCTGGCGGCCGCCGAGCTGTCATCGCGCACCAGCGCCGTCACCTGATGGCCGAGGCTGATTGCCTTGCGCGCGACCGCTTGCCCGATAAAGCCAGTACCACCTGTAATGAACAGTTTCAAAGCGTTCTCCAATGATTGGCTGCGAAGTTGAAAAATCATATAAACGAGACTAGTCGGTCTCGTTTTGACAAATCTAAATGAGACTGACCAGTCTTGTCAACTACTCAATGATCTGTTATTTATCTCGCATGGATACTTCTTCTCCCCCCGGCCTGAGCCCGCTGCAATGCCGCAAGCGGTCCGCAATCCTCGACGGCGCGAAAACCGTTTTCTTACGCGAAGGTTTCGGCCTGGCAACGATGGACGATGTCGCCGCGGCCGCCGGCGTCGGCAAACAGACGGTCTACCGCCACTTCAAGTCGAAGGAGGCGCTCTTCGTTGGTCTGGTGAGCGCGATGTGCGCTGAGGTGGGCGTGCTGCTTGCCAGCGCTCAGGGCGAGCAAACCGATGGCGCACCCGAAGTCGAGTTGCGCGAGTTGGGATGGTTGCTGGCACGAAGCCTTATTACGCCGGATTATCTGCGGCTTTACCGGGCCATCGTTGCTGAGGCCGAGCGTCTTCCGGAACTTGGCCGGGTGTTTTACGAAAATGGTGCAAAGGTCGTGCGTGCCTTCGCCGCAACAATTCTGCGAAAGCGATTTGACGAATCGACTGCTGCATTGCGGGCAGCGACATTCGTTCAGTTGGTGCTTGGCGACGCGTACCTGGAACTGTCAATTGGCTTCACGGTGCCCGATGTTGACGGACGCTTTGCGCCGCAGATTGACGAGGCGGTAGCGGTTGCACTTCGCTAAGGAGCGCCGCATAAGATGTCGAGCCGCTGCATGCGGAACGCAGCAGCGTGTAGCGCGGGAAGCAAGACACCGCGTGTCCGATTCCGAACGCAGTCGCGCACCGGTTTCCGTACGATCCAGGCACGTTTCTAAAATTGTGAGTGTCCTTTTGTGGCCGGTTTCTGTCTGCCGCCGATCGACGGCAGGCGACCCTCAAGGGACAGCCGAATCGACCGATAGCGGACGCTCAGTCGGGTGGTCAATCCTACCCCTCATCAGGCTCCCTGCACGGTGTCAGGAAGCCTGCCTCAAGTCTCAGACGGCGGGGTTTGGGCTGCCTCCGCGTACTCCGCAGACTGAAGCGGCGAAAGTTGTCAGCGCGTCTGTCCGTCAATCTGCTGCCGTAGACGCTTTTCCTGGTCTTGAAGCTCAGGTGTAAAGGCCTCGCCAAAGTCCGCAGGCTCAAAGAAAGGCCGAATCTCGATCTCTGAATCACTCACCATCGGATTCGGGCAGCGCTTTACCCATTCAATCGCTTCTTCCATCGATTGAACTTGCCAGAGCCAGTACCCGGCGATCAATTCCTTGGTCTCTGCAAATGGGCCATCCACGACGGTTCGATCCTTCCCTGAAAACCTCACGCGTGCGCCTGCCGAACTCGGCTTCAGCCCGTCGCCACCTTGCATGATCCCAGCCTTCACCAGTTCCTCGTTATATGCGCCCATCGCCGCGATGAGTTCCATGCTTGGCATTTGCCCGGCTTCGGATTCGGGGGTTGCTTTGACAATGACCATTACGCGCATTTGGGTTTCTCCTTTGAAGACGATAGTGTTCGGAGGCAAAAGCGCCTCCTGTGACTACGACGAATGATCGGGGAGAAATCGACATGCGCAAGACGCGACTTCGCAGCTTTTTCAGAACGCTGCGAACGTAGTCACGCATTGCCCGCCACGAAACGACCCCACGCGGCGATACACTTCTCTTCGAGTTCAAAGGCATCCAGCTGTCGTAGGGATTGACAGAACTCCTCGGTCGACGATCCAGGGGGAGACAACGGACATTCACATGCGTTAATGATTGACCTCCCTAAGCACGTCTATGAACGCCTGCAGACCGGCAGGCACATGGCGATGCCCGGGATAGTACAGGCAGAGCCCCGGAATGAACGGGCACCAATCTTCCAGCACGATAACCACCCGGCCGTCGTCCAGCCAGTCGCGGGCCGCGGACTCCGGTACATACGCGAGTCCCAGACCATCGGACGCGGCCTCAACCATCAGCCCGTTGTGATCCAGCGTGAGTGCGCCGGGAACATCGATGGCCACTTCCTGCCCGTGCTTGCGGAACTCCCAGCGGTAGCGCTTGCCGCTCGGCAGCCGTTGGCGAATGCAGTCGTGGCTACGAAGGTCGTCGGGGGTGGTAAGCGGTGTTCGCCCCGCGAGATACGAAGGCGCTGCAACGACTACGAAGCGAAGATCATCGCTGATGCGCACCGCCACCATGTCGCGCGGGATCGACTCGCCAAGGCGTACTCCGGCATCAAAACCTTGCTCGACTATATCGACGAGCCGTCCCTCCGCGACCAGATCGAGCGCCATGCCAGGGAAGAGCTTCAGAAAGCGCGGCACCACCGTTTTCAGCAACAACCGAGCCGCACTCTCATTGGCATTGATCCTAAGCGTGCCGCTTGGATTGCCGCGCGCATCGGCGACGGCATCCAGTGCCTCGTCAAGATCGCGAAGCACAGGCGCAAGCCGCGCTAGCAATGCAACGCCCGCTTCTGTCGGCGCTACGCTGCGCGTCGTGCGATTGAGCAGGCGCACGCCCAATTCACGCTCCAATGCGAGCATGGCGTGGCTTAGCGAGGAGCGTGAAACGCCGAGTGCATCGGCGGCACGACGAAAACTCCGATGTGCTGCGACAGCGGAAAACGCGGTGAGATCGGCAAGTGTCGGCTTGGTCATTGGTGGCGAATTTTCACGGGGTCATACGCACTATAGAGGCTTCTCTGACCAATGACAGGTACCTAGACTGGTAATCAGGCAATGCCATTTAATCCACTCTACGGAGAGACACACCATGATGAAGACCTGGCTTATCACCGGCACGTCGTCGGGCCTCGGCCGGTTACTCGCCGAACGCCTGCTGCAACGCGGCGATCGGGTCGTCGCAACGCTGCGGCGCGAGGGGGCGCTCGATGAGCTGAAGACACAGTACGATGACCGCTTGCATGTGCTGACACTCGATGTCACGGACAACCGCGCGGTGCACACGAATATCGCAGCCGCATTCGAAGCGATGGGCCGTATCGACGTGGTCGTGAACAATGCGGGCTACGGGTTATTCGGCGCGGCCGAGGAAGTGACGGATTACCAGATCGACCGGCAGATCGCTACCAATCTCACCGGATCGATTCAGGTCATCCGTGCCGCGCTGCCTCACCTGCGCCGCCAGGGCGGCGGCCGGATCGTCCAGGTCTCGTCCGAAGGCGGACAGATCGCTTACCCGAATTTCAGCCTCTATCACGCTACGAAATGGGGCATCGAAGGTTTTGTCGAGTCAGTGGCGAAGGAGGTGGCGCCATTCGGCATCGACTTCGTGATCGTGGAGCCGGGGCCGACCAGCACGCAGTTCGGTGCGGGTCTCGATCACGCGGTGCCGATGCCCGAGTACGACGACACCCCGGCGGGCGACGTCAGACGGGCGATTGCGTCCAACAGCTTCGCGATTCGGGGCGATGCCGGCAAGACGGTCGCCGCAATGATCGTCGCGGCGGACTCGGCATATCCGCCGTTACGCCTGACGCTTGGCGGCGGTGCCTACGGCTCGATCAGCGCTGCGTTGGCTGAGCGCCTGAGGAAGCTCGAAGCACAGAAGGACATCGCGTTTTCAGCCGACACGTAAGCTAAGCGGATCGGCACAAAGGGGCGCGCTCAGTCTTTGCCCCATCGCCAGCGAGGCGGCTCGCCCTTGAGCCAGCACACGGCCACAAGAGCGACGCTCAATAGCGCGACAAACAAGGCAAAAGTGAAGGGCCCTCGTGCTGGAGGAAAAAGTCGTATATCCAAACCAATCAGCGCAAAGTACGCGACCAACACGGCCCATCCTTGCCAGCACGACGGGAGGCCCCAACCCCAGCCGTAGCGTTTCGCTGGAAACCAGTATTCATGCTCAGTAGACATGGGGCAATCTCGTCACTCGGACCTGGGGTGCAATTTTGCCATGCGGCTGGCAGCAACTGATTTCCGCTTCATTGGCTGAACTCGGTCCGACGTCAAATTTCCGGAGTCGACCCATTATAGATAGTCCGTCCCGCTTTCATCGATACTGATGGCACTGGCAGCGAGCTGCCAGTCGAGGCGGGACATGCACCCGTGGACTACGAATAAGTCGACCCAAACGCCTGGACGATTGCCGAGTTAACTTCGAGTCCACGGGTGCGCTTGCGTCCGATAACGAATACTCAGGGTTCGCCGTCGCACCGGCTCACTATATTGCCTTCGCTGAACGCAAGCATGCATGTCCCTGCCGGTTAATTTATCACTTGCGGAGGTTCACATGGCACCGCTATCGAACCAGCAATTCAAGGCTTTCGTCGGCATCGACTGGGCCGATACCAAACATGACATCTGCCTGCAGCAGGCTGGTGACGACAGGCGCGAGTTCGACTGCATTCCCCACCAGGTAACACGCATCGATGAATGGGCAAAGGCGTTACATCAGCGCTTTGGCGGCCCCATCGCGATCGCGCTTGAGCTGGCCAGAGGGCCGATTGTCTCTGTGTTGCAGAAACATGCGTTCTTCACACTATTCCCGATCAACCCCTTAATGCTTGCGAAGTACCGTGAAGCGTTCAAACCGAGCCGGGCCAAGGACGATCCCACCGATGCCGAACTGGCACTCGACCTGCTGCTACGCCATCCTGAGCGGTTCAGCCCGCTCCGGCCGCAGAGCGCCGGCATGCGGTCCTTGCTGAGCCTGATCGAACAGCGTCGTGAACTGGTCGGCGACAAGACCCGGTTCACCAATCGGCTAACCAACGCACTCAAGCAGTATTATCCTCAAGCGCTGGAATGGTTCGACGACATCGACACGGTGCTGTTTTGCGATTTCCTGACCCGCTGGCCCACTCTGCCAGCAGTTAGGCGTGCGAGCAGAAAGACCATTGAAACGTTCTTCCATGCGCATAACTGTCGCCGGGCCAAACTGATTGAGGGGCGTCTGGAGTCGATCCGCTGCGCTGCGTCTCTCACCGACGATCCCGGTATCGTTGCACCTCACCGGTTGCTCGCGCTGATGTTGGTGACGCAACTGCGCACAGCGCTCGCTGCGATCGACGTGTTCGACAAGGAAATCGCGACAGTCGCGCGGACGCTTCCCGACTTCGACCTGTTTGACAGCTTGCCCGGAGCAGGTCCGCATCTGACGCCGCGCCTGCTGGCTGCATTCGGCGAGCAACGTGACCGTTTCAAGGGCGCTGATGAACTGCAGAAGGATTCCGGCATCGCGCCGGTCACCGAGCGCAGCGGCAAGAAGTGCTGGGTGCACTGGCGCTGGCAATGCCCGACATTCCTGCGCCAGACCTTCGTTGAATGGGCCGGCCAGACCATCAACAAATCGTTCTGGGCGGGTGCCTATTACCGGCAACAGCGAGCAAAGGGCAACTCGTATCAGGCTGCCGTGAGGGCGTTGGCGTTCAAGTGGATACGGATCCTCCACCGCTGCTGGCAGACCGGAACACGGTACGACGAGAGCGTCTACCTCAACGCCCTCAGGAAGCGTGGTTCGTCACTGCTCAGGAACCTCGCACTTCCGGGATAACGCGTTCCGATCGACGGTTACGTCGCTGGTTCCGGGTCCGTGGGTTGCCTCGATTTGACGTGATGTCGCGAGTTGTCCACCGCCGGCCGGCGGGTCGCCTGTTATGACCATGACGCTGGTCGGCGGTGGGCAACTCGCCAAGCGGGCGCACGACATTTCATCGGCATACGCCGTTTCATGAATGAGCGACGCCCGAGGCGACAAGCTCAGGGATGTGGGCTGCACCTGCCCTCGGAAAAACCTTGACGGACCGCCTCAGGGCGTGACTCGGTCTATCCGACTCATCGAAGCGGACGTTCAAAATCAGTCGAAATCCACTACGACAAGCACAGATACGCCTCACTGTCGCACTCAATGCCATCTGGCGTCGTGCTGCAAATATTTGTGGGCGAACGCGATAGCCATGCTGCCTTCGCCGACCGCTGAAGCGACGCGCTTGACCGGGCTCAATCTCACATCCCCACAGGCAAACACGCCAGGAACACTCGATTCGAGGAGGTAGGGATCCCGGCTATGGGACCAGCGTCCCGCCTTG
>Ga0073928_10005004_pt1 | contig 18951 bp, 28 predicted proteins | sample PaiPotPPA55metaG_FD_76969 | JGI IMG/M metagenome (GOLD analysis project Ga0073928, IMG submission 76969) | Iron sulfur acid spring bacterial and archeal communities from Banff, Canada, to study Microbial Dark Matter (Phase II) - Paint Pots PPA... ... | reverse complement strand
GTTAGCAATCTGAGCCCCCGACGTTCTTCCGAAGCGTGGGCTCAAATTCTTGTTTCGGCTATTTGCAAGCGACCTGGCGGCGTGGCGATCGCAATGCGCCGGGCTTCGTCACGGGCGTCGCGCCGATCTTTTTTCGTCCTCGAAATAGAAGCGGCGAGCGACCAGCCAGTCGCATCCTTGACGCAGAAGCTGTCGGTGTGCTCGTCGACGGTCCAGAGCGGCGGAAAGCGGCGATCCGATGACGCAAAGTAGGGAAGCGCGCTGACAACCTGCCCTTCAAAGTAAAAAGGGCCCCCGGTGGTCAGCGTCGGGAGCCCTTTGCGCGCGGCAGTTTGCCCAAACAGCCAGTACGGCCTCATTCGTAAACTGGAATGGTTATCAGAGGATTTAAGCAGACTATTCTTTCCCGTCTGAAGCCGTGGACGCCCATGACTATGGAGCACGGATTCAAAAAAACGCGTAACTATAATCGGAAAAGAAGCCAATTTGATGATCAACGCCCCGATGTTGGGCTTTAAGCAAGCATGGGGGAATCGGCCGTAAGAACGCTTTTTGCAGCACGATCCGCGTTTGCCTCGGCCGCCACTCCACGCCCTCCATCGCCAGCACCAAGCGCACCGCAATCTCCACGTCGCCCGGCTGACCTTCTCCGCGAGCGCCGCCGAGCCGGGTCGCAGCGTCGCGCCATTTTTACTCGCGCGATGGCTCAGCCGGGCGGCCGCGGGCAAGGGGCGGCCTTCGATCGATATTTCTTGACGGCAAAAACGTTCACGCCGCCAAAGCGGTGGCGATTTCCCTTCGTCACCGCCTTTTAGCCACGGCCGCCTCAGTTAGGCGGCTCGTCATCCATCGGGGGCCGCAGGGCAACGCCGATCTTAGTTGATGTACCGCAGGATGATTGCGCGACCTCACCGATACTTAACCCGTTTCTGTGTACCTTCGCTCAGACCATCGGGCTGTGCTGGACTCGGAGTAATCTTTTAACGGTCGCTGCATATGGATCGCTCTAAACGACGACCTACAGGCTACCCACGCGCTTCCGAGCGCCTCCGCCTGATGATTGTTCTGTCCGCGATTGCGGTTATTGCGATGGCCGGATTTGTTGCAACGACGCACATTGAAATCGCGCGAGCCCCAGTCAAGATGGCCAATCCGCCGGACGATGACGAAGTCTATACCGGCTCAATCCTGTTTGTGCCAACTGACGGAAAAATCTGCCGCCAGTTTCTGTTCGACAACCGCACCGGGCGGACTAACTACAACGGGCTGGTCGATTGCGACCATGCCTATTACCAAAACGCGAGCCCAACCCATATGCAGTGGTCAGGTGCCCGGGCACGGGTCATCACCGAAGGTTTTCGCCGGCGATGAGAAATGACCTTTAGCACGTGGCTCACGAAAGGACTGGACGAGCGCGGCACTAAGCCGGTCATTCCAAATCGCTGCAACAGAAAACAACCGTTCAGCTTCAACAAGCGTCTCTACAAGCCGCGCTGGCGCATCGAGAGCGCCTTCAACAGGATGGCGGTCAGTCTAACTCATGTGGTGGCCAATCTAAATTGTCTTCGCATCCCATGCCTCACCAGGCAAGAGCGTCCTCTACCGACAGAAAGTCGAAGGATGCAGACGGCTCGTTAAGGAAACACATGACCTATTCGAGCGTGAGGCGTTGCTAAGGAGGGGACGCCGCCGACCGACCGCTCGAAATCCTTTGCAGAAGATCACGTCGGCACGTACGTCATTCACGTTCCGTTGCCGACGGCGCGATGGCATATGGCGGAGCGTGAAAACCGACAAACCGATAGAAGCTGCACTGATCGGCTGGCGGGAAGCCAAACGAAATCAGCGCTGAACCTTGAGGTTTTCTGCTGACGTCCTACCCTTGCTCGACACTTCTTCATATTCCAGGGCTTGCCCCTCATTGAGATTGCTTAAGCCGGCTCGCTCTACCGCAGAGATATGGACAAATACGTCTTTGCCGCCGCCCTGAGGCTGAATGAAGCCATAGCCTTTGGTGGGGTTGAACCATTTGACTGTGCCTTTGGGCATCGCCAGCTCCGAGTGTGACTTGGGGTCAAAAAGAAAGTCCCGATGGCAGCACCGGGACTTGGAGGAAATTCCGAATGGTGCGGTTGGATAGGGATTTAATTTGACGCCACCCTGCGGAGGTACCACCCCCAAATTAAGGGGTTGACGCTCGTCCGGTCCTCGACGCGAGTCGCCCTCAAGTGATCGGGGTCGAGGAAACAGGCGGCCGAAGCCGCCCAAGCCGCTTCACACACACGGAATGCCCGCGCATTGCCGACACGAGTCCACTTAGCAAGAGGTCGAACTAGTCTATGCAGAATGGCGAAGCACAAACCACGCGCGGCGTTCTGGCCGGCGGACGTGCGCGAAGATTACCCAGGCGACATCGAGATTGCACAGCGTATGGTGCTGGCGATGGAAGGCGTGAATGGCGGCCAAGATGACGCCGCGTCGGTCCCGGCGGTATGGGAAGCAGAGACGGTTTCAACGCATGCGGCCGGTCTTGTTGCCGTCGCTATTGGACGCAATACTGTGGCCATGGTCGAAATTGCGCAAAAGATTATCTTTTACGTGGTGCTTACCGATCGGGACCGATGGGCCGTTGAGGTTGAATGGCCCGATGGCACGCTCGAACGAGTGGACACCTTCGGCGAGCACTCCTTGGCTACCTATTGGGTGGCAACTCAATCCCACGCATGGTTGGAGGTGCGGAGGATATTCAGTGAATAGGCCCCGCGAACGCCCTAGGGCTCTCCCAAGCAGCCAGACAGCTTGCGGTCCCGCCCCTTAGGCGTGGGAGCAATTACGCGCTCGTTTGTTTCCTCCTTGAGACTCCATGATCGCTAACGTGGTAGTCTCGCTCGAGGAGTTGGAAACATGAGCGGATGGCCTTTTGCCTTAGCGGTGATTCTGATTGTCCTTAGGGGGATCTATTTCAGCTTCACCGCCCTCGACGTCGCACCGCGTAAGTGTCCGAACTGCAGTGGGAAAACAGATACCACGACCCATTCCTGACGTGCGACGCGTGCGAAATGATAGTCGGTGTGAGTATCGAGGCAATATGGCGTGATCTTCGATAGCGCGTCGTCCGAGTAGCGGACGCAAGCAGAGACAAAAAAACTGCCGTCTGTTTGTCCCCAACGCGATCCGCGGCATGTCTTTGAGCTAAGCAGGATCAACTTACCCGATTCGCGGCTCTCGGCCTTCGAAGTATGGCAGCCTACCGACCCTGCGGTAACGTTAATCCCCGATCGCGATGAAGTTGCCGGACAGTGCGTGCCCCGATTGCCGCGGGGCGGGACTGCCACCAACATGCGCATCGCCTTCGCGGTGGCATGCGTACTTAGATTATTTATGGGGCGACAATTGCCTTCAACTGTGCTCAGTGGACCTCACTGGGGGCATGAAAGGCCCAAATGCTTCGTACCGAATATTGTCTAACTCGCGCAGAACGCCTGCGCATGTTGATGCTCACTGCACCTGATCCCACCGCTGTTATTCGGCTGAGGGGTTTCGTACAAAAATATAGAGTCTTAGCAGAGCGCGCTAAGAGAAAAGTCGAGTTTCGGCCACTTAATGTTGATGCCTCTGTGCCGCGACGAAGCGCTCCAGATGGCGGTGAATTTCGCCAAGCTGTCGGAGCGGTTGCGCAAATAGCCGCACTTGCGGTCGCTACGCCACCCGATAGGGAGACTGGGGCCGGATCGGCGGCGATCCCGAAACGCCCTTAGCCTGCTACGGCTCGGCCACCGCTTTCCTCGGCCGTCGCCCGCATCCTACTCCGCAGTGGGACCAACGCACGTTAGCAATATCATGTCTTCTGTCTTCCTTTGCATCAGGTTCCTGCTCCGGCGGGGCCGGCCAGGTTTCAGCTCTGGCAGCTTCGGTTCCGCTGCGGGTTGTCGTAGCAACCGCTGAACCATGTCGTGATAGAGTCCTAGCTGACCAGTCATTGATAGATTGCGCCAGACTGTGCCACAAGATGATCGCAGCGTCCGGTCGGCAAGCGTCCGTTTGTTCCTCAAAGCAGCGCAACGCGATTCCACGCAAAGTCTTTCAGCCAAGGAGGATCAACTTATCTGATTCGCGGCTTCCCGCCTTCGACGCATCGCTTTGATGGTTTGGCGGCCTCTTAATGCTACGTTCGGCAGACGACTCAGCTATAAACTAGGCATGGCCGACGAATGGGACGATCTTCTGAGTAAAATCGAATCCCTAAAACAGGACATGCGCCGCATCGTTGATGCCGTCACCATAACCGCGTTCGATCTAGATCAAACATGGGAAGCTTTGAAGAAAGCACAGTTGGATCTTGGCAGGCTCAATAAGGAAGCTGCCACCTTAAGAGCCCTCTCGCTCGACCCAAGAAAATATACCCGGACAGGATAGCTGAGCAGCAGCGGCCCAGCCCCGATCGTGGTTGAGGGTGAGACGGCGCACCGTTTTGGAAACGGCAGGGAGCGCGTCGCAGCCCGCCCCCGCGCGATCGACCGCCCTCTGAGGCGCTAGATCAGCTTCAAAAAAAGTAGCTCAAAAAGGCTATCCAAGAGCGTTCTCGATCATCGCGAGGCGAAGGCCGATCAGCCGCATAGCGTTCCTCCTCCGCGCACAAACGGTGCTGACCAGACGCTTGTTCGGCAGTGTCTCAATTTGAATTAGTCATCTGAGAGCCACTCACTATGAATGAAGTAGTAGTAAATCGCGATGCCAGTCACCAAAAGGACGTAGCTGGAAAGAACCGCGGCTATCACAAAGGTAATCAAGTTTTCCGGTCTGCCATTGTGTCTGCTATTAACAACGCGAACAACCCAGAACCAAGTACCCATTGCGGCGACTGCCGGTAATAAGGCGACCGGCACAATGGCGAAAAAGGCGATGATTCGTGCCGGCGTCAGTACCAGCCACTCGAAAAGTAGCTGAAGCAGGAACACTAAGCGACCTCTTGCCGTTTTTTATTCAGGCCACACTTTCCCGGCTTGGGCTGTGTCGCGTCAATCACCGTCGCGCGGCGTTTCTCGCCTCTAAGGCTTCGGGGCATGTTGTTCGCCCTTGCATTCAGGCAATTGGTCGATCGGGGGTTTGTGGCCTTCTACACGATATTGGTTCGCGGCAATCTCAAGTCGCTTGCCATTGTCGTATTCGACCCAAACGCTGTCCTGACGAACCCAGCCGTTTTTGATTTTGCAGATGCCATGCGCCATGGCCCCAAATTATAACATGGTCAGCGGGCCACGCTATTCCTGTCAAGGCCCAAGAAATTCAAATGGAGACACTACCGAGAGTTCCGTTCAGTTGTCACCAAGCGAATTTTGTGCGAGATGCAGTTCGGCTTTGGCGAAGCGTGATGGCGTCGGCCAGAAGAAGACTAGACCATATTTGCAGAATGCGGGGGGCGGTCGCTGCGGTGGCGTTCGGCGTTATTGCGCTGCTGAGCGCCAATGCCGAAACTTGGCCGCAACCGGCGCCCGATTATAGCGCGCTCCTAGCGGTATCTGACCGCAGCGATGCAGATCGGCAGGCGGACAAGCGCCGCCATCCGGCAACCATTTGTGGCTTTCGCGGGCGTGCGCCCAGGACATCGACGCCGCACAGGAAACCGTCGGATTTGCGCGCGAGGCGCGCACCGCTGCACCACCAAAACGTCAGGAAATTGAAATCCCCGGCGGTCGCCATAGCCCGTAAGTGCCTAGCTCAGCTGGAAGTTCCTGTCTGGGGCGGCTAGATCACCCAGCGGACAAGCTTCTCGCTTGTGCGTACCGAAGGCGAAGGTGTGAAAGGATACTATTCGGATCCTTGCTCGACCGTTGAAATCGGCTTGGAGAAAACGCGATTGCGGGGCTACCAGCTACTGCTGCCCGCCAAGCCGACATACTACGTAGATAGCGGCGACCGTTGACCGAACGATGCATCTTTTCACCGCTAAATAGACCGTTCGTTGCCAGATCTCGCATCGCCATCAGCGCAATAGTGCGCGGGCGACCACCACGGATACGGCAAGGAATGCAAATTGCGAGATGATGCCAAGGATAGGTCGCGTGCTCATTCGACGCGACGTGTGAATCCATCCGTGGAATTGCTGAAGGGACGTTAGCGGTTCACGCGGAAATCGCGTGTAGGCAAACTGCAGCAGGTCTGGAAGAATTCCGGCGCATGCTCCGAAAAACACGAAAATAACACTTACTTCCGTGGGCCTAGCAAAGAGAATGACTCCGAGCGCGACACCGAGCGCTGCGTCGCCACCAATTGCGAGCATATCGAGAAAAAGCGCATGATCGTATTTCATCGGAGCCGCGATCCTTGGATTCACAGAGGATGAACGGATCGGGTAATCCCAGTGCGGTAGTGCATTCGCAAAAGCCAGGCACAATCCCAGCAACGGATGAGCAGGCATTAGACTTACAATTGCGGCGCCGACGACAGATGTGTCGTTAGAGTCAATGACTTCTCCTCGTATATTGGACCAAAGCTCGGCTGCACGTCGATGCGGGGCTGGCAGCTACACAGCAACCATCGAGGGTGCGTAAGTTGCACAGCCATATTTCCCCCCCGTGAGAATTTCCAACAAGTTGGTGGCGATTTCCTTTCTGCTCAAGTTGGGCCGAAACTCCCGAGCCGAGCCCCCGGCGCCGCCGGCGTATAGGAATTGTGACGCGGGTGCGGCGCGCCTTCTGAAACTGTCCGCGCGCAAGTTGCGCATACTGCGGGTCGTCAACTTGAAGTGCCGACAATGTCAAAGTGTTAGAATCTTGGGGTATTGAAGACAAGCCGTTTGTGTTTTAGATGGTTTATCGTCAAGCAGTAGAGATGGTCGGCGGCTTGGGAAGCAGGCGGGAAGCGGCAAGACAGGAGAGGAGCCCAATCAATTCGGTCGGCGAATGGGTGCTCTTTTGAAATTGTCCGGTTTGCTGGCCAAAGGATCCTCCGTTACCCAAACTCCGCAATCCCTGCAGCCAAAGGTCTGAAGCTCACGAAACCCGGCGCTGGCAGGTATTGTTCGCGAAAGGCCCATCGGCTTTCCGCAGCCTGGGCATATCGGCGCCATTGCAGTCCCATCCCTAACCATTCCCGGACCGTAGAAATTGGGTCGCGATCTGACAGTGTTGCCGGACACATATTTCCGGCGTCTTAATCACTGAAGTCGACAACGCAGCAAAGTGTTTGAGGGGCCGGAGCACGCTAGGCTAACGATTGTGACTTCGTCACGCTGCGCTCGCGCAATATCAGTGCCAGTTGCGCAATCAGTGCCAAGCGAAGGAAAGCATCGGCATATACTATACGGTTGGGCTCCGCGCGGTCCCGAAGCTATTGCGACGCGCTCCTCGACACTGGCGCGTTGCGCGACCTCATTTCAGCGCTCGTCGAGATGGATGGCCCTGAACACGGCCGCGCTGTTGTCGGCAGCTACGATCAAGTCGCCGTCTATCAAGAGCTTGGAGCAAGCCGGCATCCCGCCGCGGTCGTTTCTCGTCAGTTCCGCAACGCGAAGTGAGAAGAAGCTGGGTGGAATCGTGCGCCGGTATATCCAATCGGATCAAGAGTGGCCATAGTTGCCTTCGCGGATTGCGTTTTGGCAACGTGTCGATTGGCTCGTTTCCAAGCCGCGGTCAGGCCAGATTGCGTTGCTAGGTTGGGGATTTTCCTATTCGTCAGAAGCTGCTGTGGGAGAGGAGGATTCCTTTACTCTTGCTGTTGTTGGTAGGATCAACAAGGAAGCCGGAAGTTCGACTATCCAAATCACCGTTTCTGTTATTGGCCAAAATCAAGCGCCCGGGCCGGCGCCAATCGAGGATTGATTTTCCTGACGTTCCCGCCACTGCCGTTTCGTCGAGCTTCTGCGCGAGAAGATGAAGCGCCAGCGGCACTGACAACTTCAAACACAGCAGGATTTAGAAAGATGACTACCGGAACCGTAAAATTCTTCAACGCCGAACGCGGATTCGGCTTCATCATTCCCGACACCGGCGGACCTGACGTGTTCGTGCACATCAAATCTGTCGTCGACGAAGAGGTCGAATCACTCTCCAAAGGCCAGCGCGTAAAATTTGAAGAGCGGCCGAGCGCAAAGGTAAGCGGAAAGCTGGAAGCGTTCGACGTGGTGGTGCTGTGAAACGTATTGCGAAAGAATGACGAGGCCGCCAACCGACGCGGCCTCGAACCGTCCCAAAGCGGGGGCGGTGGGAGTTCCGAGAGGGGGATTCCTTCTCGGGCACGATTCGCCTACTCGTAACCCATCTAAAGTGCCATCCCCCAATTGAGGGGGAGCAAAAAAGGGTCCGAAAAAAGCCGCCGCCGTTTACTTGCCATCTTCCGTGCGGACCATAGTCGCCTTGTCGGGGGAGGGCGGAGTGCGGAGCTGGCGCCGAGGATGGCGGGCAGGCTCCGCACTCACGCTGGCTACGTAGGGGCACGGGCGGGCGTGGAAAAGCATTCCTTTGTTGTGAAGGATCACAAATTTATTGCACCGCTTCGCTGTGACAAGTGCGGCGGCAATGCGCATTTGACTCGACGGTCTCCACATGCGGCCGATGGATTGGAAGTCCGCACTCTTTGAGTGCCAGGAGTGCGGGCATCGAACGCAACGGATTGTTAAAGCGTAGACCAGCCTACTAAGCGCCAACTGGGCAGGGGGCCGGAGATGGGCGTCTTGGGCGATTGGCAACTCACGCTAGCAGCCGGCGGCCATTTGGGCGTTGCAGTCGTTGCACTATTAGGAATCATCATTTTTATGGGGCTGGCGACCTTCCTAAAAGTGAGGGCCACTCGGGTCGAATGTGCCCGTTTGCGAGCAGAGGTGAAGCGGCTATCGGAGGACGTCAAACACTTAGTGAACGCTGAGCAAAGTCGCTTTCTGAGGGAACTGAAATCATCCAAAAAAGAAGATGCATCAAAAACAGATGAGTGAGGCCGCCGCTTTTCGCATAAGAAACTACCATGTCCCGCACCGGGCGGCTAAAACAACGCAATGCCGAACAGCGGCTGCAGTTGTGAAGGATTAATTATAGACCCGGATATGCGCGTCGTTTCTTTCCGGGAGTCGATCTACGCTTGCGATTTGCATTTCTTTCACGCAATGACATATGGGCAATTCAGTGCAGCCGGGCACCAATAAACGATCGAACGCAGACATAGAGTCACGACCTTACAGGGGTTGCTGTCCTAAAGTACCCATCGAAAGAGCCCGGTATCCCAGAACGGCCATCCATGCCCCGTTTACAATGCCAGCGAGCGCTGGCCAAACGGCATGAAAGCGCGAGCCTGCGCACTGCGAGTCGCCTGGCGGGAACTGATATGGCTTTCGAAGGAATAACAGTCACCGTTTTTTAAGCCTTACTTCCCGGTCGTATATGCAATGCAGCAATTATTGTGGTGCAATGTAATAGATAAAGTGACATTTCCGCAAATTCCGCCGAGGCCGCTGTCGTTCCTCATACGTCAGCGAGTGCTCGTCGGCCGCGATCGGTAATCACATACGAAAGAACCTTTACGCCTGCTGGCCGAGCTGTCGCGTAGCGAGCGGCGAGCAGACGTGAGAACCCAGATCGGCGGCCAGCGGGTTTCAAAACACCTTGACGACCTGCAGCGGCTAGTTCTTTCAACAGGTCTAATTCCCGACTCGTTAACGGCCGTGCCCGCGACAATTGATCGATCATGAATATGCTCGATAGCACGCCATTTGAGAGGTAGCTATGGCACACCGCGCTTTACAGGCCAGCGGTGCAACAGCTCCGGCAGCTTGGCGATATGGCCGCGATGCGCCGACGTTCGTCTCTAGTCAGTAGATCGGCCGCCGCTCGACCGTATGTCGCATACTATATCGGCATCGCCAGACCGGTTTCAAATCGGGGCTTGAACGTTCGCCACGAGACAAGCTAGGCATAATGAAAAATCTCGCTCTATCGTTTGCCTTGCTCTCAGTCCTTTTGCTTCCCCGTGCTCGCTCAAAATAAAGATGCTCCCGAATGGAATAAGCAGGGCGCCAACTACGCGCCTGTGCCGGGCGCTGGACTCGTAGTGTTTGGGCTTATTGGTATCGGGTACGGTGTGTACCGGGTCGTCAGCCGGCGCGGCCGCAAGCGCTGAGTAAGCGTTATGTCTTCGACGGTCCGGGGCGGCGCAAAGCGACGTTTATCTATCTAAGCGAGGGAACGAACTCGGGCTCGCGGACGCTGCTTTCGCAAGCCCGCCAAATGCTCGCGCATTCGCGCGGCTACATCATTCGCCGTTTGATGCTTGGTATTGACCGGTTTCATCGCTAACGTTGTCCGAACCATCTCAAGGGCCCGTTCCGCGTCCCTAGAGAGCGTTGCTTCCGTCGCGTGAGATTCGGCCGGCTCGTCGTGTGAGGTTGTAGGCGCTGGGTTAGTACCGTCATTAGGTGGAGGGAATAGTTCGTCAGCAATCCACGATGCACCAACGAAATGGCCTGCCAAAGAAACATGCCCGATGGTTCGTCCGCTATCTAGTTCAAGAAGATTGCCGGTGCTTGGGCAGTAGTTGCAACGCTTGTTGCCCAATAAATCAAATGCTTCGCCGTCTTCGATGTAGCCAATCTTCTGGCTACCACTTTTCTTACTGAAAATCGGACTACGTTCTGCCATTTGTGTTACTCTAAGTTCGTCGGAGGATGACGTTCCTGGAAAAACACGACGCCGAGGTTGTTGCCGTTCTAGCGCCACCAACTGTTGCAACGACTGAACCGAACCGAAAATCAGCAAAAAGCTCTGGGTGTGTTGGCATGCGCGTTTGCTAAAATACGAGGCCGGTAGAACTGCAGCGCGCCCTTCCTTGGCCTGCTTGTTGAAGAAGGTGCAATGTTCAGTAGTCCCGCATGCCCAACACACATTAGCGTGGCGTTCAAACCCAGGTAAAGGCGATTATAAGAAAGATCGAAAGTGCATGTAGGGATTAGAACAGACGCCGGGCAAGCGTGCAGGTGCCTTGATAATCTCCTCCCTTGTCACCCCCGTTAGGAGGCGCCCAAGTTAGTTCAAACTGCCCCGTAATTCGGTCAATGAGGAGCTTTTGTGTAACGGTACCTTCCGTGTCGCTCGCCGCAATAATAGTTTCGGAAAATCGCTCGGTTTCAATTTTGCTCCCAAATCCAATGTCCAAGACAAGTCGCTTGGCAGGATCAATCAACACAGAAAAGGAAAGCGCCCCCTTGGGGCTGTCGCAACGCAGAAGCAATTGGTCAGCTAGAAGTCGCGTAGAACATATGCAAAGAGCGGAGGTAATAAAGATGCCCAATACGTGCTTTCTGCTAGGCAGCATTGTCATCAGAGCCCGAATTGAGCTTTCACAATCTTACTATGCGGAGCAATCGTTAATGAACAAGAAAAATCTTTTAGATTAGCGATTTAGTCCAATGAGCGATGGCTGCCGACTCTAGCTGAGCCACGGTGCGGGCTTCCTCCAACAGTCCAGATCTTCTAACCCGGGGACTCGGCTAGTGCCCTCGCCAGCGCCGGCGATCAGGTTGCGTATCTCCTGCGTCGGGCGAACCTGAGTGGTCTTGAACGTTTCGAAGAGCGGCTTGGCACGTGCCCCACGGCACGCCAGCGCACCATCCGTCAATAGGCTATACTGTGTACGCAAAAAAGCCGAGATGAACAGAAAAACATGCTTGGGCGACGTGAATTCAACCGACTTTGCGCCGCGCTTGGCGTAGCGTTCCCGACTGTTATGATTTTAAGGCCCTTATTGGCCCAATCTGTAGATACGGTCGTGGCTTCAAATGATGCAAAGCGAACAGTGAATTTGCGTGATGGCACCACTGTCCCGGCACTCGGTCAGGGATCCTGGCATCTCGCCCAGGGCAGACATCCGGAAGCTGTTGAAGAAGAAGCGCTTCGCACTGGCCTTTCGCTTGGGATGACGTTAATTGACACGGCGGAGATGTACAGCGACGGCCGCTCCGAGGAATTGATCAGCCGCGTGATTGCCGGTCAGCGCGACCGCGTATTCCTGGTCTCCAAAGTGCTTCCCAACCATACAACCGGAGATGACATAGCGCGTGCCTGCGAGGACAGCCTTGCCCGTCTCGGCACTGATTATCTAGATCTCTATCTGCTGCACTGGCGAAATCGGGATACCGATCTTCCAAGCGTTGTGGCGGCATTCGAAAGGCTGCGCGCGGCATGGAAGATTCGCGCCTGGGGCGTGTCCAACTTCAAAGTCAGCGACATGGAAGATCTTTTCCGTGTGCCAGATGGCCATCGGTGCGCCACTAATCAGGTCCGTTACAACCTCAACAGTCGTAGCGTTGAAAATGATTTGCTGCCGTGGTGCGAGCAACGGGGCATGCCGGTGATGGCCTATTCTCCGCTGGGCAGCGACAGCTTGGTGCGCGACCCGACGCTGGCGCGGATTGGTGCAGCACATAATTGCTCGGCGACCGCGGTGGCGCTGGCCTGGGCCATCCGTAGCGGAACGGTTATCGCAATACCCGAATCTGGTTCAGCCACGCACGTAAAGGAAAACGCGGTGGCGCTCTCCCTGACCATCACGCCGCAGGAACTTCAGACACTGGATACAGCATTCCCGATGCAATCAGCAGACATGTTGCGGTCGCTGCTTGATCGGGGCAAGCGATGGATGCGAAATTTCCCGTTCTGACGGAGGAGACACCGTTCGCAACGACACACCCGTATGGGCGGCGCGCGGTGATCGCCTCACGCAGTAGCAGAAAAGCCTAATACGTGGCGCCGCTGCCCTTTCCTCGCCATCTTCTCTACAGACCATAATCACGTACCCGGAGGGGGTGGGACGGCGGAGTGCGGTGCGCGCACTTGTCGACTGCGGCTTCGGCCGCCGCTGAAGGTTCACGGAGAATCTGATTTGGCTGTGCCGAGCGTCATATTTGCACTTCACCGCTCGGCGCTAACTTCGCTGTCCAGCGACGGACGGCGAGGGAGCTATGACCACTAAAGATATGTGGGGTAAGGCATTGCCGGTCGCCGGCTTGGTGATCGGCGCGATTGCAACCTTGGCCTGGATCGGCTTTTTAGGATACGGCTTAGCAAGGCTGCTTTAACGGTTTTTTCGACGGCGCGGCTTCACCGCGGCCGGAATGACTGAGCCTGGTTTAGATCGGCATTATTTCAGGGTGATCGCTGCCGGCGAGAATGCGAGCTGGGTCGCACAGCATCACCAGCCGTTCGGCCAATGTCGCGCTCACTATTCAGCGATATCTTTTTGCTCGGGACATCTTGTGGTTGGGAATGTCCGGAGGCAGGCAAGAGAATTTCACCTCGTGGCAGGCTGGGGTTCTTTTTCATGCCGCCGTTACACCCGCCACTTACAATGCCCGGCGGAAGCTTCGCGGCAGTCGCTTCCAAACGCCGCCACGTACTTCCGCCCTTCAACCCACTTGCCGGCGCTTTTCGCTTGCCTTGCTCCCACCCAGTCCGCCGACACCGAGACACGCGGTTTCTGTCGCGCGTCTCCAAGTCCCGCAGTTGTCGAATGGGCGCTGCGGGGCTTTGCTTTTCACAATTCGTGAACCAGTCCGTTATGTTGCACGCAGCGCATCTGCATCGGCAACGAATTCCAAACAACCTCCAACTACGTTGCCCCCAATGGGCGTCTCACCCACGCCCAGCAACACTTAGCCTCGGCCGGCGGCGCACCAGCAGCCGCCGGGGCCCTTTTTTGTGCCGCTAATGCAGTTGACTCCCGCTCGCTATTGGCGACCGCCTGACACGCCCTTTTGCTGTGAGAATCCTCACCGCCAATTGCACTTCCTTGCATGGCGAGCTGCAACCAGACCTGCGCCATGTCGAGCAATCCTTGTCGGTGTTCGTCGTTGTCCGTCTCGTCAGCCCAACGCAAACATTCGTGAGCGTAAAACCGAAATTCCTCTTTGGTAGGCATGATGCATAACCCAAACTCACACATCATTTCCGATGGTTTTTCATACCAAGTTCGCGACCAAGTTCCAATGAATTTAGGATGACAAAAGGCCCCAAACCAGGACCGCTATAGGCCTTCTCGTGTTGCCGCCAGTCGCTGCTCAAGTACCTCTGCCTGCTTGGCCATTTCCCGCCAGCGGCGCGCCATTTCGAGATAGGCCTTCTGCGCGGATAAATCAGTCGCCGTCGTCGCGGCACGCTCACACTGCTCCGCCTTCCGCCGACATTCCTCCGCCCGATTGGCCATCACAAGCCCCACCGCTCACGCCGCTCCTGTCGCTCACGTAGGTTAACAGCCGCCGCCGAGTAGGGGGTGGTCAGGTCGTTTTTGCCGCGACGGGATTCCCGACCCCAGGCACAAGGCCCCCAGCCGTCCGGTTTAAGCTGACCGTTTGGGGTACCGCATCCCCCGATGACATTCCCACTCGGGCGACCAGCTCAGGAACCCCGGGGTTTTTCAGCTTCTGAATTTGGGATGCTGGGAAGCGAGGAACTGCTACGGGCCATCACGCGACGGGCCTTTAACGCGAAATCAAATCCCCCGATCCCCGATAGAAGCTGGGCGATGTGCGCCGGCGCCAACGCGCGCCAAGCTCGCCGGTCGGCATGGCGTGGGTATGCTGTCGGTGGGCGCCACTACCGCCGCCGGTTTCGATGCGCTGGCGCTGCACTGGAATGTGTTGACGGCCGAGGCAAAGGCACATGGCAAGACCGTTGATCGCAGCAAGCGACGGCTTGTAGGCTTGTGCCAGTGGCGGAGACAAAGCAGCAGGCATATCGAGACGTGGAATGCGGCATCGAGCACTGGTTCCGCTACTTCCAACAGGTTGCCGCTTTCCCGCAAATGGCAGCGAGCCGGTCCGGTCGGAATATGCAATTGCACGCAGTGCCAACGGCGGACTGGTGCTACCTTTGCGGTCGGCGCCTTTTTCCCGAAACGTCAGATTTCAGCCATCGAGGGTGCGCATTAAGCGTTCGAACGTTTGTCTGACGCCGGGCGCAACGTCGAAAATCACTTCTGTCCGGAATGCGGCTCTACGGTGTTTTGGCATCCGGACATGGCGCCCGAGATTGTCGCTATCGCGGTTGGCTGTTTCGCCGATCCGACGTTCCCCGCGCCGAAGGGCGCGATCTGGGCAGCGCATAGGGTGGCTCCCTTCTGGCTGGGTTTTTCCTTTCCGAACGGCGCTGGAGTATTATTGCGCTGGGACAGTGGGGACGAAAGCCCGGGTTTACTAGCCACTGCACCGGAGCCCTGGCGCGCGCGAGTGAGCCCGCCGTGCCGGGGCTTCCTATTGCCCACCTTGCTCCCGCCAAGGCCGCCAACATATAATTTTCCTGGAGATGTGCGGTTTAACACCCCCCGGTGACAAACGTCGCACATCTCCAAGCCCCGCAGTTGTTGCGGGGCTTTGCTTTTCGCAAACAGCCGGGCTTTTGGAAGCGGCCTTTCCGCGACAGCAGCAACGATTCACAGAGGAAATATGGAGATCGGCCGCGCGGCTCGAGAGCTTTCAGTTGGTGTTGCGCCGGCTGGCAAACCCACGCCTGCTCGGCAAAAAACTTGAGCTGTGGTCCGACCGCTGCTGGTTTGGCCTCGGCCCGGGGCTCCTTTTATTGCCGCTGACTGTGTCGGTTATCCGCAGAACACGATCCGCGGCCAAAGTTCAGAAATACTGAACTCTCGCGACGCAGCATTCCAGTAATGTTCGCTTTAGCCCATACAAAGCCCAACAAAGCCTTCGATGTCGACCGCCGCAAAAAACATACGCTGTCTGCAAATCGCAAATCTTTACGCCGCGTAAAGTTCGCGGAACGTCTCGCGGATGTGCACATCCATGCACAACGAAGTTTTAGAACGGCTGCGCTATGCGCGCCTGACGAGGAGGGGCCGAACCCTCCGCGCCGGGGTCTCAGCTCACTGGGTCGTGCCCTCCACGGCATAGATGCGAAACGTGGCGTACTTGGTCCCGACGGTGTTTTCCATGTCGGCGGCGCCCTGTTCGCGCCACGCCTTGACCGCGTCCATGTTCTCGAACTGAAGGATGACGACACGGTTAGGCGGCTCGCTGCCGACAAGGCTTACGGTCTTGTTGTAGCCTCCGGCCAGGTACTTGCCGCCGTGGTTGGCGATGTCCTTCTGGGTGGCCTTGCGGTAGTTCTCCTCGTAGCCCTCCTTATCCTTGACCGCGATCTCCGCCACCACGAAGGCCGGCGGCTTGGACTGGGCGTACAGCAGTTGAACGGCGCCACCTCCGACCAACAGGCTGCAGGCGATGGCCACAGTAATCTTCATGGCACTCTTCATTTTTCCCTCTCCTTGTGTGTGGAATTGCTTGGATTGAGGCGCACGCCGACACAGAGAATGGCTGTGTCCGAAGCGCTCATGCTTGATTGTCTTGTGTGACAACCGAGTGACGCCCATTTGCCGCGTCCATCGCCGTCAGTCGCCGCCATATAGGGGTTGATCAGGTCCTTTTTTGCCGCGGCGGCGGGATTTCCACCCCACGTCGGTGGCACCCCCGGTCTTTAGCCAGGCGCCGAAGCGGACGGTCGAGCAATAGCTCGGCAATCATCGGCTGGTGAGGCGCATAGCCGCGTGTCTCGGCGAAATGGTACGTCAGCGGCTTCGACCTGAGCAAAGGCGGGAATTGGAAGGCCAGCGCAGCTGAGGCAGCCCGCATCACCCCGGCATCGCGCTGCTTTGGTAGGCCGATTTAAAACAAAACATTGTGCTGCCGATCACAGCTAACGCTGTGGAGTAAAATACGTTTGCTGCGTCGAGTGTTGGAATGGCCCCAACCAAAGGTGGTCACAATGCTGGCGGAAATCTTCATAGTGCGTGCCGAAACTTTAGCCCGAGCTTCTCAGGAAACGATACTGGTGAGCATATCACCGTTCATTCCTTTTGCGGCCATGCGATGCTGCGAAGTTACCTCTACGAGGCAGCCAATGTCCTGCTCACCCGCGTAGCAAAGTGGTCGACGCTTAAAGCCTGGGGTATCCGGCTTGCGAACGAAGCGGGCTGCGCAAAGCCAAGGTTGCGGTCGCCCGAAAGGCGTCGCGGCGGTGACGCTCTGGCAGAACACGCCTGACGCCCCGCCGCTTCCCGACGCCGCGGACCGTCGAGGACCACAACGACGCGTGCTCAGCACGAAGGAACCTGATTGCTACAATTGAGTTATCCGTGGTGCGGCCCGCGGAGGGAATGGAATGCTCAATGACCAGAGCAAACGGTCTCGCGATGGCTCGATAAACGAGCTGGCGGCCTCTATTTCCTCTAAATTGGCAAGAAACGCCGCCGTACCTAACGATGCACCACAAGCGGGAGCGTCTGTACTCAGCGATGACAGTTTCACCCTCGAAAGCGAGCGACGAGACGAAATTCCCACGCTACATGAAGAAGTCGCTCCTGAGATGTCGCACCGTGATCTGCTCCGCACGAATAGGACTTCCGACGAATATCGCGGAAGGGCTGATGCATGCCTCAATTGGGCGCGAGAAGCCTCGACCGACGAGGTTCGTCTTGCCTGTCTCATGCTAGCTAACGCGTGGCTCAAAGCGGCGATGGCTGCAGACGGTGGCGGGTCAGATCATTCGCCGCTGGCACCTAAGCTGTAGGCCGCCTCCGCCGATGTGCGGCGTATTGCGGCCAATATCGCCATGCTGCCGGAGCTGGTGCGCCTGCTTGTCGCGCGTCGCATTGGTGCTATGCGACGCTAGTGGCCCATATTGCACACCCCCTCAATTGGGGGATGGCTGCCGAGACGAGCCCACGCAAAACTGCCCTTCGCTTGTCGGCTGTCGGCAGCGACTGGAAGTGGGTCATGAAGAAGCGGCGCTTCGTATTGACTCTCGTAGTTGCTGAGTTCGCGATACTAATGGCCGCCTTTATCATTTTAAGGTCCGACCCGGAATTCTTCCGTTGGCTGTTCGGTTAATGCTCATCTGATTGTCCGCCCCGAGACATAGCGCGCGCCAGCGCATCAACGTTAATCCCGATCGCAATGGAGTCGCTGCGGCGCGCATGGTTTCAGCATCGCGGGGCAGCGCGTCTGTGTTGCGTAGCGGACGTCTGTCTTGGGCCCCAGGCGCGTACGTACTCTCTGCGCTTGGGGTTCCAACAAGTGCCGTAGGGATCCTCAGGCGTGTATTGATGTCGGCGATCATTCCGCTCGTGCTTATGATTCTCGTAAGCTTTGGCTATGGCTATGGCGTTCGCGCATTGATATCCAGGCGACGCCGCGCTGCTTCAAGACGGAGCCGCGGATACTTTTCAAATTGAGCGCATGCAGACGGCGCGGCCACTTTTGCATTTCAAAAGAACGATCGACGGGCGGTTTCGTGCTACACTTAAAGCTATAACGCGTTTGGAGAAGGCATTATGCGCTTGTTGATTGTCGCCGTTTTAGCATCCGCGCTGCCGCTGGTGCCCGCTTTCGCCCAAACCGCTCCGCGCCCCGCCCCACCTCAAATTGGCGAGACGCAGGATGCGGATAAGAAGGCCGAATACCTAGAATCTAGACCTTACAAACCGTGCCCAACCAACGTCAGATTTCCGAACGGGCAGCAGGTATGCCTTGGCTTACCGGGGAATCCGGACTCAAGGGTTCGCTCATACGATCCAAACGAATGAGCGCGTCGGCTGCAATGACGAGAAGAAGGTCAAGGAAGAAGTATAACCGAATCGTTCTTGTCGGCGCCTTTGTTGTCGCCGCGATAGTGGGGATACTGATCGGAGTGATGGCCGGTTTCATCTTCGAAATCCATACTCAATCGAAGGATCGCGACGCGAGAATGGTTTCAACGGCCAGCGCTGAGGCTTGACGATCGCAGACGCCCTTTTCAGATGAGGGAGTCTGACGACTTTTTGAAATCGGTGACAAGTGGCGCCGCGCTCAGGCAGACTGCCCGTCCCGCGCCAAGGCAATCCGCCAGCTACGAATTGGGCCTTTCGACACGAACAGCCGGCGCTAATGTGAAGACATAAGCCGCGGCGAGGGCGCAAGCCGCT
>Ga0073928_10005003_pt1 | contig 18951 bp, 11 predicted proteins | sample PaiPotPPA55metaG_FD_76969 | JGI IMG/M metagenome (GOLD analysis project Ga0073928, IMG submission 76969) | Iron sulfur acid spring bacterial and archeal communities from Banff, Canada, to study Microbial Dark Matter (Phase II) - Paint Pots PPA... ... | reverse complement strand
TTTCTTCCATAACACTGCTCGTTTTCCATGGCATGCGCCTGTTTTACACGCGCCGGCCACTGATTCGATAGTGTCAGGGATCCTCCCGGTCTGTTTTGTCAGCGATGCCCCCGGTCCGTACCCTCGCAAAAGCAGCGCCCCGACTCCGCAGCGGGCCGCCCCCGAACCCAACACGCCTGATACTCGCTTTGCCCCAGATCAATTCTTAATGCCGTCGACTCCGCAGACACTGCGCGCAGGCGGCGGCTCGATGCAGCCTGGATTTGCGGCTTACTGACCTTAGCCGAGGCAGTACATCTCAGTTGTGCCGGATTTTTCCATCCGCCGCCAACCGGTCCAACCACCTCCGAGCCGTCGCCGCTCCCGCCTCTTTAGGATGGTTCTTCAAGTAGTCCCGCAGAGCCTGCGCTGCGTCCTCATACCTGCCAACCGCCGTAAGCGATTGCGCCACCAGCAACTCGATTTCCGGAGCCGCCCCATGCGCTTCAGACAGAGCTTCTTGCGATTCCTTCAACGCCGCGTCATATTGCTCGCGGCCATAGTGAGCCTTGGCCAGCGTCCAATGCGCCTCCGAACTCGCCGGATCAAGTTGCAGCGACCGTTCGAGCGGCGGAAGGGCCTGCTCGTACTTCCCTTGGTCCACAAAAGCCATTCCAAGCGCGGTAAAAGTGCGCGCGCTGTTCGGATCCACCTGCGTCGCCTTTTCCAAAACAGCCTGCGCCTTCGCCCAATCTCGCCGTTTCAGATAAATCACACCCTGCGCGTACAACACATCCGGGTGACTGGGAGCAAGTTTCACCGCTTCATCGAGATATTTCTGCGCTTGTTCCAATTTATTTTCGTTGAGAGATTGCAGCCCTTTGTCGAGCGCTTCTTTCGCTTTGGGAGCCAGCAACGGCTTGCCAGGCACTCCTATGACGTCACTCGCTGTGGTGTCGCGCACGAGATAAATCTCCTCTTCATCCCTGATTGCCATGCTCAGAGAGATATCTTTTTGCACGCTCTTATATCCGCCCGCATCCACGGTAATCGTGTAGTCGCCCAAACTATTCAGGATAAAAAATGCCCGCCCCTTGGAGGTCGAAGACTGGCCTATCAGAGCGCCAGCATGATAGAGCTTCACCATGGTTGGCGCGGCCACGACGCCTCCGGAGCGATCGAGAACCGTGATGGCGATTTCCGCGCGATTCCCGCGGAACGCCGATTCGTCGCTGGCGCGGCCCTGGCAAAACACCGATTGCGCGGACGGAATTGCCAGCAGAAGTAACAGCAGCGAGACGCGCTTGATCCCCATTTCCGGTGATTGGTTGAAAAGATTCATGGCTGTGGGAGTTGAAACGAGCCAAGCGTAGTGCTTCGGGAGTGCATGGTCAAGCAACACGACTCTCTTTCGCAGCTTTTACGGATGCGGTGAAGATTTCTGCCCGGACATTCTCTCCGCAACGTTCTCTTCTTCCTTCTGATGCAATTGTTGAACTTTGGCGAACTCCTCTTTGGCTTCCGCCGCATTACCCATTGCTTGGTACAGCCGGCCCAAGCGGTAATGCACTTCCGGCTGTGCCGGATCGAGTTTCGCAGCTCGCTGCAAAGCGGCCAGCGCCTCCTGGTAGCGCTTCTGCTCGGTTAAAATCACACCGATATCAAGTTGCGCGATGCGCAAGTCGTTGCGAAGTTCGAGCGATCTTTGGAGCAAGCCCAGTGCCTTCTCCGGTTCGTTCCTTTTCATCTCAACGTCCCCCAAGTAGGCCAAGGCTTGCGCATGCGCGGGGTCGCTGACTAACTCAGCTTCAAAGGCCCGGGCGGCTTCGTCGTACTGGCGCATTTTCCAGTAAAGATAGCCCAGCCCAAATTGTACATTTGCTGCGTGCGGCTCGGCTTTGGCAGCAATCTCAAATTCTGCGATGGCTTCTGGAGTCCTTCCTAAGCCGTCGAGCGCCTCTCCCGTGAGCACGTGCGCAGCGGCGGAGTCAGGGGTCTTTCGAGAGATCCACGTGAACTCATTGAGCGCGCAAGAGTAATTCTTCGCCGAAAGGCAACTCTGTGCCAGCACGCTGTGCAGTTCCGCGTTTTCTTGGTCGGACCTTACGGCCGCGGCCAGGTGTTCGCTTGCTTCCTTAAACTTTCCAATACCGTACAAACTAAGGCCCAGCAATGTGCGCGCTTGCATGTTCTGCGGCTCGGCGGCCACGGCTGCTCGCAGCGGCTCGATGGCTGCTTCTAATTTCCCCTGCTTGAAGTCTGCCAATCCCAGGTTGAGCTGCACTTTCGGCATTTTGGGGTCCAGCGCGATGGCTTTGCGGTACGCCAGGTCCGCTTCTGGATACTGCTGAAGTCTAGAGAGCACCAAGCCCAGGCTGGCCCAGGCCGGGGCGTTTTCCGGGTCCTGACGCGTAACGCTGCGCCACACTGTCGCTGCCTCTGCAAGCTTTCCGCTGTGCTCTAGCGCTTGAGCCTCGAAAGGGTCAGGAGCCTGGGCCGCTGCGCAAGAGGAAACCAACAGAACTACAATGGCAAGTCTCAGATGAAAGTAGGAGTTCACGTGTCTAGGCCCCAAGGCCATCTCTCACCCTCTGCAAAACCAACCATCAATATACGTCCCGCGCAAGCATTCCTAATAAGAAAAACCCCGCTCGCAGGGGTGTATGCGAGCGGGGCCTAGTGCGTACTTCCAGAGGGGTCTAGAAGTACAACTTCGCTCCGAGCTGAAGAATTCTCGGATCAAAGGCTGAAGTGAACTGGCCGAAGTTGTTATTTACCAATCCAGTTGTTTTATCAAAACCAATATTGTTGCTGACTTGGTTGAACTGGGTATGGTTCCAGATGTTGAACGTCTCAACGCGCAGTTCAAAGCGGCTTCCCCGCTCCTCGTTAAATACGAAGCTCTTGAAGAGCGACAAGTTCCAGTTATCACGGCCCGGCCCACGCGTTGCGTTGTGCCCGAGGTCACCGAATGCACCGATTGCAGGCAGTGCAAAGCTTGCTGGATCGATGTACTGGATCTTTTGCTGTCCGGGTAACACCGTTTGGGGATATGAGATCTTGCCGACCAGATCCGGACGGTTCGTTGCATTGGGCAATCCATTCCCGCCCTGCGCTCCGCTGATGCCAATGTTGATCGGAATGCCGGATTCGAAGGTTAAGATGCCCGCAAACTCCCACCCGCCAATCGCGGACTTGACCAAGCGGTTCGAGCTGTGTCGGAACAGCGGGATGTCGTAAATGAAGTTGGCGACGGCATTGTGGGGGCGATCGTACCCGCCAGGGCCGACGTCGTACTTCCAGCCCAGGTACGGGTTCGAAACGTTTTGCAGATCCTGGCCGCCATTGGAGCCGGTACCGGGATCGATGCTCTTCGAGTACGTATAGAAAGCGCGCAAGAAGAGGTCGTGGCCCACCTGCGAAGTCACGTCGAACTGCAACCCGTTGTAGTGAGAGTTCGCTTCGTTGGTCGAAAGACGGACGGAGTGGAATCCGGGAAAAGGCAATCCCGCCGCCGTGTTGTAGTTCGCTCCAGCTTTGCCGTCAATAATCGGAATCAGAGCCGCCTGGTCAGGCAGGTTGTATTCCGTGCGGTCGCTCTGGAAGCGGTTGGTATTGCCCACGTACGCCACAGATACTACGGTCTTAGAACTGAGCGAACGTTGTACGCCAAGGCTCCACTGATAGCTGGCGGGCTGTTTGTACGCTTTACCGTTCAAACCGGTGATGCTGGCCGGGTTGATTGGCAGAGTACCGGCGATTCCGGTGCCTAGACTGAGCCTGGGGTTGTCCATCTCGACTGGCCCTGGAGTGCTAACCTGCAAGCTGAATGGTATGTTCGGACCGGCATCGTACATGTCATTGCCCTGAATCCGTTCGTACATGATGCCAAACCCGCCACGAACCACAGTCTTGCCTGAGCCAGTGAGGTCGTAAGCAAAACCGAGGCGAGGACCGAAATTCGCCCAGTGATTGTCTACGAGCCCTTTCGGTACTCCGTTCTGGCCGGGAATGCCGATGCCGTTCAGGTACAGCGGAACACCCGCAAGAATCGGGTTGGGGCTGGTACCGAGGCCCGGACTGAGTGGGTTGATCGTGCCGTCAGGGTTGAGGAGTGCAGCATCGGCAGGATTGTAAAGAGACGGATAGAAGTTCCCCATACGGTTATTAGCTTCATACGTATGCGGTACACCGTCCCAACGCAGCCCAAGGTTCAGGGTCAGCCTGTGATTCACACGCCAGTTGTCCTGGACGTAGGCTGCCCACGATACGTTGTTCCAGAAGCCATGATCCTGGACGGCCAGTTCCTGATATCCCTTGGCGTCCCCTAGAAGGTAGTCAGCGAAGTCATTGCCAGTGAACGTACCGTCAAAGGTGAAGCCTCCCTGGGTCTGACCAAACAGATCCTGGATTTTCTTGTAAAGTGCCCAGCTTCCGCCGAACTTTAACTGGTGAGAACCTTTGGTGAGTGAAATGTCGTCTCGAATCTGGTAATCGTCGGCCTTGTTGACCCACGGCCAGCTGGAGATTTCAAATTTCGCGCCGGTAGATCCGGTCAGGTCGATGTTCGGGATACGGTTCAGGTTATTCGGTCCAGAGAACAGTCTCGAATTTGTAGAATCATACCCGGTGGGAAGCGCCAAGCTCTTTAGACCGGCGCCCGCGAATGGGATGATATTGATGCGATTGCCGTTATAGTTAAACGATGCTTCGTTCATCAACGTCGGGCTGATGGTGTACGTCGTATGAACGACCGCACTGTAAGACGGATTGCCAAAAGTATCGCCGACAGTGGGAATATTGGCACCGCTCCACTGGCTGATCGAGTATCCTTGCGTGACCTGTTCAGCGATAAAGTGGCCGAATACCGAGAATTTGCTACTGAAATTGTGATCGATGCGGACCACTTCTTCCTTCAAGTTTGTGGGAGTGCTACTCGGACCGTTGAAAATTGTCCCCGCCGTAGGCGCCGGGAAAATCCCCGCGGTTAGAAGTGCTGTGGCATTCGGATCAATCATGCACGATGGAATGGTGTTGTTTGGGAATGGCGACCCCTGAACGATTCCAGCAGGCAGCACGCCGCCGGGACAATTCTTGGCTAGTACTGTCGGCAATACTTGCGACTGCTTAGGCACGTCGATCGCGGTGGCACCGAAATTACCGGTGTATGTAGCAGGATCGGGTACCGTTTGACCGTTAGTGATGTTCCCCTGGATCAGCCTGCGCCACTCCATGTTGTAGAAAAAAAACGTCTTCTTTTTCTCCGGATTGTAGAGCTTACCTAAAGTGACCGGCCCGCCCACGTTGAAGCCAAATACGTTAAGGCGAAGTTTGGCCACTTTGTTACCTGTGCCATCTAGATTGTGGGTGGGATTGAAGAATCCGCGCGCATCCAACGCATCATTGCGGTTGAACTCCCACGCGGACGCATGCAGTGTGCTGGTTCCAGACTTCAGAACCATGGTCATTGTCGCTGCCGAAGAAAGCCCATAGTCCGCGCTGTAATTCGAGGTCAAAGCGCGAAATTCCGCAATGGCGTCGGTCGATGGAGCAATGCTCATGCCGCCCGCGCCGCCTCGGTCATCATCTTCGCCACCATCCAACAAATAAATGTTGTGGTTTTGCCGCATGCCGTTGAATTCAACGTTGGAGTCACCGCCAACAGGCGTGTTCACGAAGCCATTGATTTGACTCGACGCTCCCGGCGTCAACTGAGCAAGCTGATAGATACTTCGCCCGTTCACCGCGAGTTGCGATACTTGCTGGTCGGTAATCAAGTTGCTGACTTCGCCAGAATCCGACTGCACCGCAATCGTATTCGCTTCGACGGTGACTGTTTCCGACGAAGCGCCAATTTTCATCTGAAAGTCCACGCGCAGACGGTCGCCTACCGTCAAAACAACATTCCTCTGTTCCTCAGCCTTGAACCCCGAGACCTCAGCTCTAATGTCGTAGTGCCCGATTTGAATGTCAGGCACAACGAACTGGCCTGAATCGTTGGTCGGGAAAGTGCGAGTCCAGTGGGTCTCCGGATTTGTCACTGTTACGTTAACGTTCGGAATCGCTGCTCCGGAAGGATCGGTCACCGTACCAACAATTGTGCCGCTCTGGCCGAACGCCAGCGCCGGCAACACTGCCGAGGCCAGCAATACCAGCAATAAGTATTGCAGCCTGAGTCTTTTGCAGAACCTGAAACTCCTGCTGCCACACTTCCGCGTATCAAAAAACATCATTCCACCCCCTTCGAAACGAAGACTGTTTTAGGACTCAAACCCCACCCAAATACCGTTAACGTTAACGGTTACTTCGCTTTGTATTACCGAAACGAATTCTTGTCAAGCATATTTTTCATTCTTCTTTGTTTTTTTGACTTCAGAACGGCAATAGAATATCGATAATCCGTTGTTTACATTTCTATCGCAGGTAGGTCCCGCCTGGTTTCCGCTAATCGAATTTCCCGGAACAGGTGCAGATTCGAGGCCATGACCACGCCCGGGCTAAAATGCACTTTCGGCGGCAAATTCGCCTTATTCGTTAGATGGTCCACCATCAGGCGCACCGCTACTTGCCCTTGTCGATGGGGATGTTGGTAAATGGACGCTGTTATGGTCCCTTGTTGCAGATAAGGCGACATTTCCGCGAACAAGTCCGTGGCAATCAGTTTCACTTTCCCAGCCAGCCCGGTAGCCCCCAGTGCCCGGCAAACCGGAAGACAGTTGACGGTATTGACGTAAATTCCCGCAACGTCCGGCACCTGGCGCAGCAACTCCGATGTCTTTTGGAAAGTTTCGTCCTCATCTTCATGACCTTCGATAATCTTGATGATCTTGCCGCTCGCGCAGTAGCGCGGAAATGTTTCTATAAAGCCATCAGCTTTTTTCCGGTGATCTTCAGCTCGCAACATACCTGCAACCACCGCCACCTTCGAACCCGGCAAAACCAACTTGCCCATTAACTCGCCCGCCAGGCATCCATTTGAGCGCGGTTCCACGCACACTACGCACGACCTGCGGCTCTCCGGCGCATCCGTGGAAACGCAAACCACCGGAATCCCCTTCTCCTCCGCATCATCAATCAACGGCTGCAGCGCCTTGGGATTTCCCGCTGTCAAAATAATTCCCTGTACGCCGCCGGCAACCAGTTTTTTGAACGCGTCGGTGTCCCCTTCTCCCAACACTTCCACTGGGCGGTTCACAAACTGGATTCCAAGATGTGCCGCCTGCCGCGCTTCTTCCAGGATGCCGCTCCACAACTGATCGTAGAAAAAATGAATTTCTCTCGGCACGCACACGCCGATCTTTGTGTTTGCTTTCGCCACCGATAACGCGCGCGCCGCCAGATTCGGCGCGTAGCCCACTTGCCGCGCGATTTGCAGAATGCGCTGTCGGGTAGCGTCGTTGATTCCCGCGCGTCCGTGCAACGCGCGATCCACCGTCCCGATGGAAACGCGCGCCAACTCTGCAATCAGGTGAATACCGCGTCGTTCCTTAGCCACTGAAAAACTCCCGCCTTAATCCAACTAACAAAACACGCGTTCGAATCCGGTGCTGAGAATGGCTAAACTCAACCCGACAGCGCTTCTGAATTTCTATGGCTGTAATTGCTCGCCCGTGTAATCTTAGTGTAATCCTGACGGGAGTTGCCATCGCGCAATGAAGAAAAAGCATCTACTCCTGCGGAACTCTTCCTTATGGTTCTGCATCACATGCTGTTCCGCCGGTCCCGCCCACAGCCAACAGTCACCGCAATCGGGGAATGAAAATAAACAACAGGCTTCGGCGGCCTCGGGAGTCGCCACGGGTGCGGCACGCGCACCGGTCAAGGACTCCATGTCCCGGCCCATAACTGCTGGGGGGTTCGTCGATAACGCGCCCGTCGTTTTCACTGACATCACCAAACAAGCCGGGCTCGATAAATTTCACCATCGCTCCGGCAATCCGCAGAAAGAAACCATTTTGGAAACCATGGGCTCGGGTGTCGCTGTCCTGGACTACGATAACGATGGTTGGCTCGATATCTATTTATTAAATGGCTCTACCTTTGCCGCAATGAAGGGGCGGGAGTCACCGCCTCGCGCCATGCTGCTGCACAACAATCGCGACGGAACTTTTACGGATGTCACCGACAAGGCCGGAGTCGCCAACGAGCGCTGGGGATTCGGCGTGGCCGTCGCCGACTACGACAACGACGGCTGGCCTGACATGTATGTGGCAAACTACGGCAAGAATCGCCTCTATCACAATAATCACGACGGAACCTTTACCGACGTCGCCGAAAAAGCTGGTGTAGCGCTCGGCGGATGGTCCACATCACCGACGTGGGGAGACTACGATCACGACGGTCTTTTAGATTTATTTGTTCCGGGTTACGTGAAATTCGACCTCGATCATCCACTCATCGCAGGTCAAGGCGCCATTCCCCCAAATTTCTGCCAGTTCCGCGGCATTGCGGTGATGTGTGGGCCTAGGGGGCTTCCCGGCGAACCCGATCACCTGTTTCACAACAATGGAAACGGCACATTTACTGATGTCAGTGTTAAAGCCGGCGTATCTGATCCGGCCGGATACTACGGACTAGGCGCAGTTTTTGTAGACGTCGATGACGACGGCTGGCTGGATCTGGCGGTGGCCAACGATTCTGTCCCTAACTATCTTTACCGCAATCGTCACGACGGCACCTTTGAAGACATCAGCTATGCATCCGGGTTTGCGCTGAGCGAAGATGGCCGCGAGCAGGCATCCATGGGTATCGCCGTCGGAGATTATAACTGCGACGGAAAAGTTGATCTTTTCACCACAACTTTTTCCGATGACTACAAAACACTTTATCGCAATGATGGTGCTGGAAGTTTTACCGATGTCTCGTTTCGCTCCGGTCTCGCAACTCCAACGATTCCATTTTTGTCCTGGGGCACTGCTTTCATCGATTTTGACAACGATGGACTGCTCGATTTATTCATCGCCAACGGCCACGTTTACCCGCAAGTGAATCAGCAGGACTGGGGCACTACCTGGGCGGAGCGTCCGCAGCTATTTCGCAATCTGGACGGCTCCAAGTTTCAAGAAGTCCCCCCCGCTACTGGCAGCGGTCTCGCCGACGTAGTTCCAGCGCGCGGCGCGGCATTTGCGGATCTTTTCAATGATGGTCATCTCGATGTAGTTCTGAATAATCTGGACTCCACGCCTGTGCTTCTCCGCAACGTCGTCCATAACAACAATCATTGGCTTGCGCTCAAGCTGATCGGCGGTGCAAAAAGTCCAAAAGACGCCATCGGCGCTAAGGTTTTTTTAACCACGGGCGGAGTTCGGCAAAGAATGGACGTTATTAGCGGCGGCAGCTATTTATCAAGCTCCGATATGCGCCCGCACTTTGGCCTCGGCTCAGCGAAAAAGATCGATTCAATCGAAATTTACTGGCCCAGCGGCCTGAAGCAAATCCTTGATGTCACCGCACTCAATCGCGCTGGCCTGGATCGCATCGTCACCGTGCAAGAAGGGCGTGAAGTGGCGCCTTTGCAAGACTCGAGTAGCCTGCCAAAAAAGCCGTACTAGACTCATATGTTCCTAGCGATTCACCACGTTCAGGCTGGCGCTGATCAGATCGACCGAGTTTCCTCCGGCCATCACTTCAAACGTGCCTGCTTCGACGACCCGTTGCATCTCTCGATTCAGATACGAAAGTTCCTTGGACCCCAGCGTGAATTCAACGGTCTTTGTTTGGCCCGGGTCAAGCGACACTCGGTGGAATCCCCGCAGCTCTTTCACCGCTCGCGTCACTAAACTGACCTTCTCGTGGATATAAAGCTGTGCCACCTCGTCGCCACGCCTTGCGCCAGTATTCGTCACGTCCACGCTAACTTTCGTTTGCCCCTCGGCGCCGATGGTGTCCGGCGCGACGCGAACGTTCGAGTACTTAAACGTCGTGTAACTTAGCCCCCAGCCGAACGGAAACAGCGACTCGACGCTACTGCCGAGATATCCGCGTTTCGCCGACGGTTTCTGGTAATAATAATCCGGCAGTTGTCCCACCGAACGCGGCACGCTGATAGGAAGTTTGCCTCCCGGGTTGTGATCGCCAAAGATCACGTCCGCAGCCGCGGTTCCACCTTCCTGCCCCAGGTACCAGCCATCGAGAATCGCCGGCACGTGCTCCTTAATAAAATTGATCGAATTTGGCCGGCCATGTAAAAGGAAAACAATTGTCGGCTTTCCCGTCGCCAGAATTTCTTTCGCCAGCTTGTCCTGATCTCCCAACAAATCCAGACTGTCGCGATCGCCCAAGTGCGTCTTCGCCCAAGCTTCGCGCGAAGTTTGCTCGTTCTCACCCAGTACCAGAATCACTACGTCCGCTTTGCGCGCGACTTTTACAGCGTCCTCAATCCGTTTCGCGTTCAGCGCTGCATCTCCCAGCACCACTTTGTCGGCATCCCAGTCCGGAAGCGACTCGGTGATTTTGCAACCCTCGGAATAAAGCACTTGGGAGCCCGATCCCAGCTTCTGTTTGATTCCATCGAGGATGCTGACTCCGCGCCCGGGTTTATTGCTGTAGCCGCCAAGATGCACCTCTGCGGCGTTAGGCCCGATCACCGCAATATTCCGGTACATGGATTTGTCCAACGGCAGCAGATTCCCCTGATTCTTTAACAAAATAATGGCTTCATGCGCCGCTTGCAAAGCCAACCGCTGGTGCTCGACCGAATTCGTAACCTTCTCCGCGTTGTCCGAATCCACATATGGATCATCAAATAGCCCAGTAATGAACTTGGTCCGCAGCACCCGCGCCACCGCGCGATTCACGCTGACTTCTGAAACTCTTCCCTGCTTCACTTGTTCAACCAGGCTCCCGTATGCATCCGCGAACGGCAACTCAATGTCGATACCGGACTCCAGCGCCAGTTTAGCCGCAGCCTCATTCGAATCAACAATGTGATGTACCGTGCGCAGTTCTGTAATTCCGAAATAATCCGACACCACCAGCCCGTCGAATCCCCACTCCTGCCGCAGAATCTCATCAAGAAGTTTGTTGCTGTGCGAAGGAATTCCGTCGATTTCATTATAAGAAGCCATTACATTCTGAACGTGCCCCTCTTTCACCGCCGCTTCGAACGGCTTCAGAAAATATTCGCGAATCACGCGCTCCGAATAATTTCCCGGTCCAACGTTCGTCCCTCCTTCCGGCTGCCCATGGACCGCAAAGTGTTTGGCCGTTGCCATCACGTGAGACTTATCAATGTCCCGGCCTTTTCCCTGAAAGCCGCGAATCGCCGCCACACCTATACGCGCGACGAGATACGGATCTTCCCCGTACGTCTCCTCGGTTCGACCCCAGCGCGGATCGCGCGCCAAATCCAGCACCGGCGCCAGACATTGTTGCGCCCCTCGCGCCCTAACCTCCCCAGCCACTGCCGAAAAAATGTCCCGAACCAACCCCTCGTCCCACGTAGATGCCAGCGCAATGGCCTGCGGAAACGCTGTGCCGCCCAGCGCAGCATGACCATGCAGGCACTCTTCATGAAATAAGATCGGTATTCCCAGCCGCGTGTTTTCCTTCATCCACTTTTGCACGGTGTTAGTGAATTCCGCCATCGCACGCGGACCGTGTTGTTCGCTCGGCCGCGACATTTGCCCCAGCCCGTTTTTCAGCACCACTCCGGCTCGTTCCGGAAGAAACACTCCTTTCTCATCCACGAAAAGCTGCGTAGCGTCCTTCAGATTTCCCCGGTTCTGCCAGGTTCCTTCGATCTGTGCAACTTTTTCTTCCAATGTCATGCGCCCCATCAAATCGGCCACGCGATCTTCCACTGGAAGCTTCGCATCGCGGTACGCCGGAACATCCTGCGCAACCGCCACTAGGCAGGCGCAACCGCAAAGCGCCGCCACCGCCGCGCATCCAGCAGAAAAGGATCGGTAAAATCGCGTGAGATATCTCAATCCGCAGCCTCCTGAAAATCAAACCCGCTTGCAAACCCGCGAGCGCGTGGTACTATACACGGCCGTTAACGTTACCGACAAGCGCTTTGTAGTATTTTGCCATTCTCGCGCATCTCTAGCTGTGCTTTCATTCTCGATGCCACCGATTCAGTGGAGTTTTCCGTGAACCCTGATCCTTTTCAGCCGCAACCAAATCACAAGTTCACCTTCGGCCTTTGGACCGTCGGCAACCGCGGCCGCGACCCTTTCGGCGACTTCGTCCGCCCGCCGATTTCTCCAGCCGAAATTGTCCACATGTTGTCCGAAGTAGGCGCTTGGGGAGTGAACCTCCACGATAACGACTTAGTCCCAATCGACGCCAACCCCGCCGAGCGCGATGCCATCGTTCGCGACTTCAAGCAAGCCTGCAAACAAGCCGGCCTGGTCGTGCCCATGGCCACGGTTTCTCTTTTCTTCCACCCGGTTTTCCGCGATGGAGCCTTCACCGCCAATGATCCAGAAGTCCGCGCCTACGCCGTACAAAAAACCATGCGGGCTATGGATCTCGGCGCCGAACTCGGCGCAAAAATTTTCGTCTTATGGGGAGGACGCGAAGGCGTCGAGACCGATGCCTGCCGCCGCGCCGATGAAGCCGTAAAACGCCTCCGCGAAGCCATCAATTTTCTTTGCGAATATAGCCTCGACCGAAAATACGGTTTCCAGTTCGCTCTTGAAGCCAAGCCCAACGAACCCCGCGCCGATATTTACATGGCCACCACCGGCCACTACCTCGGCTTCATTCCCACGCTCGATCATCCGGAAATGGTCGGAGTCAATCCCGAGGTGGCCCACGAGCAAATGGCTGGACTGAATTTTATGCATGGCGTCGCCCAGGCTTGGGAAGCAGGCAAGCTCTTTCACATCGATCTGAACGACCAGGCGCCCGGCCGCTTCGACCAGGATCTGCGCTTCGGCTCCTGCAATCTGAAGTCAGCATTCTGGCTGGTGAAATTTCTCGAAGACGTCGGCTACTCAGGTCCACATCACTTCGACGCACACGCCTATCGCACCGAGGACTACCAGGGTGTAAAAGATTTCGCGCGCGGTTGCATGCGCACCTATCTGATCCTCAAGGAAAAAGCCCTTCGCTGGAACGCTGACCCGGAAATCCAAGCCATTCTTCACGAAGTTTCCTCCGCGCATGCTGGTCTGCCGCCTACAACGCGTTATTCCCACGCCGCCGCAGAATCGCTCCTGGTCCACAGTTTTGACAAGGACGCCATCATGAAAAAGCGCCTGCCCTACGAACGCCTCGACCAACTAACCATCGACATTCTTACTGGCACGCGCTGAATATCGGTGTAACAGTCTGCAAGAGCCATGCATCACCCCGCACGCACACTCTGTTTCGCCGCATTTTCAATCACGCTGCTGTTAACGCCGGAGCTGCGAGCCGAAACAGGAGCCGAAGCCTGGCTGCGCTATGCGCGCCTGGATGCAGATGCGTCGCGCATTTACGAGAAATTCCCCGCCGTTGCGGTCGTCCTTGGGGATTCTGCGCTACTGCACTCCGCACAAGAAGAACTGCTCCGCGGGATTAGCGGTATGCTTGGTACCTCCCTGCGCATCGAATCGCACCTCCCCCAAGACGCGGCAATCGTGCTTGGAACATTTGCTTCCATGCGAAAGACACTTCCCTGTCTTCATCCCCCCGTCGATCTCCGCGAAGACGCTTTCTGGATCACCAATACCAGCGATCATGGAGTCCTCCGCCTCGTCGTCACCGCAAAAAACGACCGCGGCGTTCTGTATGGCGTATTTTCCCTGCTCAGCAAAATTACCCAGCATCAACCCATCTCCAATCTCGACGAAGTACAGCCGCCTTACGCCTCGGTTCGTTGGATCGATCAGTGGGACAACCTCGACGGCAGCATTGAACGCGGCTACGCTGGTCACTCCATCTTCTTCGAAAACGGTGACGTCCGCGTCGACCTCGGGCGCGCCGCTGACTACGCCCGCCTGCTCGCTTCCGTCGGCATCAACGGCTGCGCCATCAACAATGTCAACGCCGATCCACGCATGCTCCGTGAAGACTTCCTCCCTCAGCTTGCTCGTATCGCACAAGTTTTTCGCCCCTGGGGAGTTCAGCTCTCCATCTCGGTCGACCTCGCCAGCCCCAAAACCATCGGCGGCCTCGACACCTTCGATCCCGCCAATCCACACGTCGCCGAGTGGTGGCGCAACAAGGTCGATCAGATATATTCCGCCATTCCGGACTTCGGCGGCTTCGTGATCAAAGCGGATTCCGAGGACCGCCCCGGCCCTTCCTTCTACGGTCGCACGCAAGCCGACGCCGCTAACGTTCTCGCTCGCCCACTGCAATCTCACGGTGGCGTAGTTTTCTATCGCGCTTTCGTTTACAACCATCACCTCGATTGGCGCGACGCAAAAAACGATCGCGCCAAAGCCACCTACGATTATTTCCATCCGCTCGACGGCAAGTTCGAAAGCAACGTCATAATCCAAATCAAACACGGTCCCATCGATTTCCAAGCCAGGGAACCCGTCTCTCCCCTCTTCGGTGGACTCGATCACACCAACCAGGCCATCGAACTGCAAATCACGCAGGAATACACTGGCCAGCAGCGTCACTTGTGCTTCCTGATTCCCATGTGGAAGGAAGTCTTGGATTTCGATCTCCGCGCCAACAGCCAGCAGTCACCCGTCATGGACGCGGTCTCCGGGAAAACTTTTCACCGCCCCACCGGTGGTTTCGTAGGCGTAGCCAACGTAGGACTCGACGACAACTGGCTTGGGCATCCGTTAGCCATGGCCAATCTTTACGGCTTTGCGCGCCTCGCCTGGAATCCGCATCTCAACGCGCGCGAGATCGCCGAGGAGTGGACCACTCTTACCTTCGGCAACGATCCGCAAGTAGGTCAAACTATCTCCTCGATACTCCTCACTTCCTGGCACACCTACGAAAGCTACACCGGCCCTCTGGGCGCGCAAACCCTCACGGACATTCTCGGCAGCCATTACGGCCCGGGCATCGAATCATCCGAAGAAAATGGCTGGGGACAGTGGCATCGCGCCGACCACGACGGCATTGGGATGGACCGCACCGTAGTCTCTGGCACTGGCTTTGTCGGCCAGTATTGGCCGCAAGCCGCGCAAATGTACAAATCCCTCGCCACCACTCCCGACGAACTGCTCCTCTTTTTCCACCACGTCCCCTACACCTACGTTCTACACTCCGGCAAAACAGTCATCCAGCACATTTACGATTCCCATTACGAAGGAGCGCAAGCCGCCGCCGACTACGTTCGCCAATGGCAAAGCCTGCGCGGCCGCGTAGATGAGCAACGCTACACCGCAGTCTTAGCGCGCCTCGCATACCAGGCAGGCCACGCCATCGTCTGGCGCGACGCAATTTGTAGTTGGTTTTTGCGAACTTCCGAAATTCCCGACGCCCAAGGAAGAGCCGGCCATCACTCAGGCCGCCTTGAAGCAGAAGACATGCAATTAACCGGCTACATTCCAGTAAATGTCACTCCCTGGGAAAACGCCTCCGCAGGAAAAGCCGTCGAGTGCGCCCAATCGAAATCCTGTACCGCCGCATTCAAGCCCAATCTCGCCGCAGGCCGCTACGAAATCGTTACTCAATATTTCGACCTGAACACCGGCGAAGCAAAATTCCGCCTGTACATTCGCAACCAATCGGGCGACCGGTTGCTCGATGAATGGACAGCCAACGACCACTTACCTTCAGCCAAAATCGGCGGCGATACGTCCGCCCGCCACCGCACCTTCGCAATCTCGCTCGCCCCACAAGACGAGATCCGCATCGAAGGCCTCCCAGACCACAACGATCCCGCCGCCCTCGACTACATCGAAATCACCGCAGCTCCCTCATCCGCCGCACCGCAATTGCGTGAGCGCAGTTTTCTCTGACCACTCCTGCTCCCTACCGTCCGTCCGTCAGCCTGCCTGCTCTTCGCGGAGAGCGCAGCGAGCCTGCCTGCCGTAGACAGGGAATCTCTCTTGCTTCGGCTGCGCGCGGGCGGACGGCTTTAACTTTCACTACTTCCGATACAGACGCGCCTTCCCATCGCAAACCACCGCCACATACCGCCCGCCATCCAAAAATTGCATGACCTTCTTCCCCGCTCTCGCCATCGACGCCCATCGCGATTTCGTATCCGGATTCTGCTCCAACCCGCGCAGACTCTTTCCAGCAAAACGAAAATCCACCTGCCGCAAGCCCCGTCGCACCGTACTCTTCACAGATAACTATGCCGTTCGACCTCGATCGACGTCGCACCCTCCACCATTGCCTGGCGCCACACACGGATCAGCACGTCTTCCAGCGACTTCATCGCAGATTTCTTTTCTTAATTTCAGCCAGCAGCGCCATTGTCCACAGTTTTTTGTCCATTTGCCGGAAGCATGCGTAGTATGGCAGATCGCGCCGCATACCAGAGCCGGACACAAACTTAGCACAGCGGACGCTGGCGCTAGCGAAAGAACGGTCTACGGCGGAGGAACAAACAGTTGCATGGAAAAATCGAAATCGCGTGGGCTAGTCCGCTGCTTCTCTGATCCAATCGTGCGCCGCTTGCCGGTCAATGTGATGCGCTCGCATCAACGCGTTGACCGCCTTTTTCACCAGGCCTCTGGCCGTCTTCAGCATCAAATCGTCCCGCTGGCAGTCTACGATCCCCTGTCGCGCTTCGATCTCTGTCTTGTACACGCCGACCGTTCCACCAGCGTCGTGATTGAGTATAAACTCAGAGCCATGAGGCATCATTCGGTAATTGTCGGTCATGGAGTACCTCAAAGTCTCAATATAATCCTCTATAACCGCAAATCGTACTTCGAAAATACTGTACGGCGTACCGTAGCGCCCCTCTCGCGGCAATTGCCGACTGACCTTCCCAAAGCGTGACCCAGGACGGACTCGAAACTGCCACCCGTTGCTTAAGATTCGCTTTTCCGTCACTATCTTTACGTAGCCAAAGGCTGCAACAGCGCGCCCTACCTTTCTGTTACTTACAAAATTTACTGAGCGGCGTGCACGCCGGCGGGCGCACAGTCACTACGTTTTCAGCGCAGGCGAGGAGCATTGACAGCATGGAACAAGATGACCTGATTTTTTTGGGAGCAGCAGTCCTGCTAGGACAAATGGCGTCTCGCAAGCCGCCCGATCCCACCGATATTAAGGCTGCCGTGCAGACCGCTCGAGACTTGCGCGATGAAGTAAACCAGCAGCACGAAGACGCGCGCGCCAAAAAAGAACCTAAGAAACCCTGAAGCCACTGCGGGCGCCTGCCCCAATCACGGGGATCTTCCCGAAAGCTTTAAAGAGACACGCAGGGTGGCCGCCCTCGGGTTTGTGAGGGTAGGTCTCGGGTTTGACCTTTCCCATCTCTTTGGGAGGAGAGCAATTCGCCAAAACTGGATGTACAAGACGACACGGGACAGCCACACATGAAAGACGCCCAGGAAAACACGCCGAGACCCAACTCACTATTCACTACTCACCACTAATACTACTGTGTTATAAACAATCAGAGGCGCCTTCCACAGCAAAACGGACAACACGGCAACTGTTTGAGCAGAGCCCTAGAGATTTTGATGCGAACTGTAGCGATGGAATTTGGATGATGACGTTCAGCGCGTACGCGGCGAACCGCGGGGTGCAAACTGGGACGGAAGTTTCGCGGTGCGTAGCTCCAGTCGACCGGCTCGTGCAGAGGGGGAAAAACGACTTCTTTCCGCAACAAGGAAGCCGTAGGCGGCGATACATAGCGTGGCGTGATGATGAAATCCTCGCCAGCCTCGCCCTTCGTAATGGCCCAGTCCCAGTTCTTGTTTCAGCTCCTCGTAGTCGCGTTCGATGATCCAACGATGCTTGGCTAGCTTTACTAGCTCTGGCAGCGGGGTGTCAGCGGCCTCGCTTGAAAACCAATATTTGGTCGGTTCGCTTTCTCCGTTCGGCCATTCGATCAACAGCCATTGTTCAGGGTGGGGTTCGCTCCTCTCAAAATCGCGATGTGCTGGCCGAACGCGCACGGCGGCAAAACGGGAGCGCAGTTTTTTTTTGCTTCCCTCGCGCCACGTTACCGTTTTCCATTTCCGAGACGGCAGCGATTCTGCCAGTTGCTTGGTCGAAACCGGCTGATGGTTTTTATCCTGCCGCAAATATTTCGTTGGACGTCCCATCTTGCCTGGTTTCGCTGGCAACGGTGCTTTTCCCGGAGGCCAAACGGTCGTGGGTCCTCGTACACCAACGCTGTAGGGCAGTTTTAGCTCGCTGATGCCCTCGCGAAATTTCGTGTCGTCACCATACGCGGCATCGGCCAGCACCGGCGCCACCGGAACTCCCTCTTCTACCGCTTTGCGAATCTGTTCGAGTGCGATCTGTGGTTTGGTTTGGAAGGAAATCTCCGGCGGAACACCCGTCTTTTCCCGGCGCTCTTGATCCTCGGCCCATTCTTTCGGCAAGTACAAACGCCACGCGATGGGTAGACTCGCTTCTGCGGTCGTCAGTGACAAACTCACCGCCACCTGGCAGTTTTCCTGTTTACCTACCTGTCCGCAATACTGACGCACCACGCCGACCGAATGCGTTCCTTTCTTCACAAAGCCAGTGTCATCGACAATCCAAGCAATCACCGTTGCGTTTTTCTCCATCTCCGGAAGAACCGACTGGCGTACTTGGTGCAGTAAAGCTTCGTCACTCCACGGCGCATGGGCGACCACATGATGGAGAGACTGATGCGTCTGCCGCACATCGTGAGGCGCCAGGCGCGCTGCCATGGGCTCGACACTCTTCCGTTCTCCGGGAAGAAGAAGCCCCTTGCAATAGGATTTCAGTGGTTCGACACGATCTGCATGCTCCGCGGCCTGCGCCAGGCGATCGAGATAGGCCGCAAAGCGTTTTTCCTGCCCGCCTGGCGCCGAAGAAGAAGCGCTCATGCGCAAAAGAGTACCCGGGAAAGCACGGCCCCTCAGTGTTTTTGGTGAAGGAATGTGTCCAGTTTATAACACAGTAGTACTA
>Ga0073928_10005002_pt1 | contig 18955 bp, 12 predicted proteins | sample PaiPotPPA55metaG_FD_76969 | JGI IMG/M metagenome (GOLD analysis project Ga0073928, IMG submission 76969) | Iron sulfur acid spring bacterial and archeal communities from Banff, Canada, to study Microbial Dark Matter (Phase II) - Paint Pots PPA... ... | reverse complement strand
GCTCCACCGCGTTCATCCGACCTAGAGGACCTGGTACGCGCCCCGGTCCGCCACGACGGTGAACAGCTCGGCCGCCGGCAGCGCCTCGGTCACCGTCTCCGCGACCTTCTCGAGCCGGTCCGTGGACACCAGCGCGATCGCGCAGCCGCCGAAGCCGCCGCCGGTCATCCGCGCCCCGTGCGCGCCGCCGCGCAGCGCCGCGTCCACCACGATGTCGAGCTCCGCGCAGGAGACCTCGAAGTCGTCGCGCAGCGAGACGTGCGAGGCGGTCAGCAGTTCGCCCGCCGAGTTCAGCCGCGGACCCTCCAGCGGGCCGAGCTGCAGCAGGCTGACGAAGCGGTTGACGCGGTCGTTCTCGGTCACCACGTGCCGCACCCGGCGCAGATCCGTCTCGTCCAGCACGGTCGCCGCGCGCTCGAGGTCCTCGAAGCTCACGTCCCGCAGCGCCGGCACGCCGAGCAGCAGCGCGGAGCGTTCGCAGGCCGCGCGCCGGTCCGCGTATCCGCTCTCACCGTGCTGGTGCTGCACCTTGGTGTTCATCACCAGCAGCGTAAGACCGACTTCGGCCAGCGCGAACGGGTGCACCTTTATGTCGAACGTGCGCGTGTCGATCTGCAGCACCGCGTCCGCCGCGCCGAAGGCCGAGGACAGCTGGTCCAGCGGGCCGCAGGGCACGTGCGCGTACTCGTTCTCCGCGTACTGCGAAAGCCGGGCGAGCTCGGCCGGCGAGATCGGCTTTCCGGCCAGCGCGGCCAGCGCCAGGCCGGTCGAGCACTCCAGCGCGGCCGACGAGGACAGGCCGGAGCCGACCGGGACGGCCGAGGAGAACGCCATGTCCGCGCCCTTGAAGTCGGCCGGCAGCGCGCCGGCGCCGATCATCGCCCAGGCCACGCCCGCCGGGTAGTCGGTCCAGCCGGTGCGCTGTCCTGGCGCCAGGCCCGCCACCGGGATGTCCGTGATGGTGGTGCTGCCCTGGCCTGAGAACACCCGCAGCAGGCCGTCCAGCCGCGGCGTCACCGCTACCGCCGTGTACCGGTCGATGGCCATCGGGAGCACGAAGCCCTCGTTGTAGTCGGTGTGCTCGCCGATCACGTTGACCCGGCCCGGCGCGGCGAAGATCCCGGCCGGGGACGCGCCGTATACGGCCTCGAAGATCTTCCTGGCCGATTCGGCGGCCTCCTGTGCTGCGATCGACATTCGTTCTGTAGCTCCCTGTTCCGCTCCGCCTTGCGTAGCCCCGGTCAACGCGCGCCGAGAGTCCACAGTATTCACCGTCCCGCGGTGCGGAGTGCAAGGGCGGCGGATTCAGGGGTGGTGTCGCTGGCGAAGGCGCCCATCCCGGATTCGGCTCCGGCCAGGTACTTCAGCTTGCCGGGGGCGCGGCGCACGGTGAAGATCTCGGCGTGCAGGGCGATCTCGGTCGCCGCGCCCGGGGCCCGCTTGGGCGCCTGGTGCCAGGCCGAGATGTACGGGGTGCGGTTGGCCGGCTGGCCCTCCGGCGCCGGGAAGAGCCCGTCGAAGCGTTGCAGCAGGCTGAGGTAGATCGACGGGAAGGCGGCGCGCTGGGCGTCGTCGAGCGCGGTGAAGTCGGGGGTGCGGCGCTTCGGGTAGAGGTGCGCCTCGTACGGCCAGCGCGCGGCGTACGGGGTGAAGGCGATCCAGTGCTCGTTCTCCTCGATCACCCGCTCCGCGGCGGATTCGCGCCCGACGATGTCCTCGAACAGGTTGCGCCCGGTGCGCTCGCGGTACGCGGCGGCCTGGGTGACGGCGCGGTCCATCTTCGGCGAGACGTACGGGAAGGCGTAGATCTGGCCGTGCGGGTGCGCCAGGGTGACGCCGATCTCCTCGCCGCGGTTCTCGAAGATGTAGACCTGGCGCACGTCGGGACGGGCCAGCAGTTCGGCGGTGCGGTCGGTCCACGCCTCGAGCACCAGGCCCGCGCGCGGCTCGGTCAGCTCGGCGAAGGACTTGTCGTGCTCGGAGGTGAAGCAGACGACCTCGCAGCGCCCGCCGTCCGGGCCGCCGAGCGAGGGGAAGCGGTTCTCGAAGACGGCCACCTCGTAGTCCGGCGCCGGGATCTCGGTGAGCCGGTCGCCCTCCGAGGGGCACAGCGGGCACTGGTCGGCCGGCGGCTTGTAGGTGCGGTTCTGCCGGTTCGCGGCGATCGCGATCCACTCGCCCTGCGCCTCGTCGTAGCGGGTCTCGGCGGTCCGGTGCATGGGATCGAGCGGCCGCCGGTCCACGTACCCGCCGCGGGACTCCCCGTCGCCCGAGTCGAAATAGAACAGTTCGCGGCCGTCCGCCAGGGTTGTCACGGTCTTCTTCACTGCTGCTCCCTCCATGCATCATATTTAAACGGAGTCAAACGTAAACGCACAAGAGGTAGCATAGTCGCGTGACGCAGACTGACAGCGAACGCGGCCTGCTGGCCGGGCAACGCCGTGCCGCCATCGTGCGCGAGGTCCGCGAGCGGGGCGGGGTGCGGGTGACGGAGCTGGTGGACCGGTTCCGGGTATCCGACATGACGATTCGACGCGACCTGGACGCGCTCGCCAGGGCCGGGCAACTGGAGAAGGTGCACGGCGGTGCGGTGGCGGTGGGCGAGTCGAGCGCCTACGAACCGGGCTTCGAGGCCAAGCAGGACCGGGACACCGCGCTGAAGGAGGCCATCGCCCAGGCGGCCGCGGCCCTGGTCATCCCGGGCAGCGCGATCGCCCTGTCCGCCGGGACCACGACGTACGCGCTGGCCGGCCGGCTGACCGCGGTGCCCGGGCTGACCGTCGTGACCAACAGCATCAGGATCGCCGAGCGCTTCTACGCGGCCGCGAACCCGAACGGCGGCCCAGGACCCACGGTCGTGCTCACCGGTGGCGTGCGCACCCCCTCGGACGCGCTGGTAGGCCCGGTCGCGGACGCCGCGATCCGAAGCCTGCACTTCGACGCGGTGTTCCTCGGCAGCCACGGCATCTCGCCGGAGGCCGGCCTCTCCACCCCGAACCTCGCCGAGGCGGAGACCAACCGCGCGCTGGTCGCTTCGGCCAGACGGGTGATCGCGGTGGCCGATCACACGAAGTGGGGCCTGACCGGTCTCGCCGGTTTCGCGCGGCTCTCGGACGTGGACCTGTGGATCACCGACCCGGGTCTGTCCGAGGCGGCCCGGGAAACGGCGGCCGAGTTCGTCGGCGACCTGCTGCTCGCGGAGGCCTGAGCCGCGGCGGGCCCGACCCGCCGGGGGCCGGGCGTCCGCCGCCGCGGCGCGCTCAGCCCTTGCTGGCGCCGAGGGTGAGGCCGGAGACGAATTGGCGTTGCAGTGCGAAGAAGACCACCAGGGTCGGGATGGCGACGATCATCGAGGCGGCCGAGATCAGGTTGTTGTCGGTGAAGAATTGGCCGGTGAGGTTGTTGAGCGCGGCGGTGATCGGGCGGTTGGCGCCGGTCTGCATCAGTACCGTGGCCCAGAAGAAGTCGTTGTAGATCCAGGTGAATTCGAGGGTGGCCAGGGCGGCGAGGGCCGGGCGGCACAGCGGGAGTATCACCTGCCAGTACTGCCGCCATTCGGAGGCGCCGTCGACCCGGGCGGCCTCGGTGATCTCGCCCGGGATGGTGCGCATGAAGTTGGCGAGCACGAAGACGCAGAAGCCTGTTTGGAACGCGACGTGGATCAGGATCAGGCCGGTGAACGAGTCGTCGAGGTGGCCGGAGTCGGACAGCACGGCCGGCAGCGGGATGGTGATGTAGAGCTTGTAGAGCGGCGTGATGATCGCCTGCTGCGGCAGCAGGTTGCCCGCGGTGAAGATCATCAGCATCAGCAGGTTGAACTTGAAGCTGTGCCGGGAGACGACGAACGCGGCCATGCTCGCCAGCCACAGCGTGAGCAGCAGCGCCGGAATCGTGATGATCGCCGAGTTCTTGAAGTAGAGCGGGAGATCCGCCTCGTTCCACGCCGTCGTGAAGTTGCTGAAGTTGTAGTGCCCGCCGACGGAGACGTAGCCGTGCGTCACGGTGTCCGCGTACGGACGCAGCGAGGTGTAGAGCGCGTAGAGGACCGGCGCGATCCAGATGAGGCAGGTGACGATCAGGAAGCAGTGCAGGAACACCCGCATCGGACGGGCCCCGCGGCTCCCCCGCTTCGCGGCGGGCGAACCCGGCTGCGCCGAGGCCTGCTTCCCGGTGAAGGTCGCGGCGGCGGTCATGACCGGGTGTCCTTCCGGAAGGTGATGTACACGTAGGGCAGCACGAAGGCCAGCGAGATCACCAGCAGGATCGTGGCGAGCGCGGAGCCGAAGCCGATCCGGCTGGTCTCGCCGATGATGTTCGCGGTGATCAGGGTGGAGAGCAGCTGAAGGCCGTTCGTGCCCTGATTGATGATGTAGACGATGTCGAAGGCGCGCAGCGACTCGATCACGGTGATCACGACCACGACGATGTTGATCGACCGGAGCGCGGGCCACACCACGTGCCGGAACGACTGCCACTCGTTGGCGCCGTCGAGCGAGGCGGCCTCCTGGAGCGAGGGGTCGACCGACTTGAGCCCGGCGAGGAACAGGATCATCACGTAGCCGGTCTGCCGCCAGCAGGCCATGATCAGCACGGCCCAGATGTTCAGGCGCGGGTCGCCGAGCCAGTCGATCAGGTTGTTCTGCCCGGCGTGCCCGGTCAGGTTGTTGACCAGGCCCTCGGTCGGCGAGAAGACGAGCTCGGTCATGAAGCCGACGAGCGCGAGGGAGAGCACGACCGGCAGGAACAGGATCGACTGGTAGATCGACGAGCCGCGCAGCCGCTTGTTGAGCTGGAAGGCGAGGAAGAGCCCGAACGGCGCCGGGATCACGAAGAACACGGCCAGCCAGAGCAGGTTGTGCTCGATGGCGGGCGGGAACTCCGGGTAGATCGTGAAGATGATCCGGTAGTTCTCAAGGCCGGCCGGCTTCATGTCGGAGAAGCCGCCGATGCCGGTCCAGTTGAAGAAGGACAGCGCGACGGTGGCCAGCGCGGGCAGCCAGACGAAGGCGAGCGAGAGCAGCAGCGGCACCCCGGCCATCAGGCCGAGGGCGGCGCGGTCGCGCACCGTGTAGCGCCGCAGCCGGTTGGGGGCCTTGGGCCGGGGCGGGGAGAGCGTGGTCGAAGCCAAGGGAACGGTTCCTTTGTGGTGCGGCGCGGCGGCGGGACGCCGGTGTCGCCCGCGGCACCCGCCGCGGGCGACACCGGCCGGGATCGCGGCCTGAGGCGGTCAGCTGTTGGTCGCCCAGATCGTCTTGGCCTGCGCGTCGATGTTCTTGAGCAGCGAGGGGACGTCGTTCGGGCTGGACAGGAACTGCTGGATCGCCGGGAGCATCACCGGGTCGGCGAAGCTGGGCAGCGTGTCCCGGTCCATGAACTGGGACAGGTTCTTGGCGCTGTCGATCAGCGAGATCGCGGCCGTCTGCGGCTTGGTGTACTTGCTCTTGTCCACGCCCGAGGCGGTGGCGATGTCGGCCGGGTTGGAGCCCAGCCAGACCTGCTGCGCGCCCGCGGTGCCGAGGTACTCCAGCAGCTTGCTCGCGCCGGCAGAGTTCTTCGGGGACTTGCACACCATGAAGCCGTCGATCGGTGCCTCGACCGCGTCCTGGCCGTACGTCGCGTTGATCTCGGGGAAGGGGAAGAAGCCGAGGTCGTCCGCGTTCGAGCCGGTGAAGATCGTGCCGATCTGATCGAGGCCGAGCACCATCATCCCGGCCTGCTTGTTCAGGATCTGGTTCGCGCCCTCCTGCCAGGTCAGGCCGAGGAAGCCGGGGGAGTAGTACGGGATGAGCTGCTTCCACTGGTCGAAGACCGCGGTCACCTGCGGGGTGTTCCAGCCCTGGCCCGTGCGCATCAGGTTGATGTGGGACTCGAAGCCGTTGATGCGCATGTTGAGGTAGTCGAAGGTGCCCATGGCCGGCCAGCCGTCCTTGTCGGTGAAGGCCAGCGGGATCAGCTTGTCCGACTTCATCTTGTTCGCCAGCGTGATGAAGTCGTCCCACGTGGTCGGCGCCTCGTAGCCCTTCGAGGCCCACAGGCTCTTGCTGTAGAACACGGCCCAGGGGTAGTAGTCGAAGGGCACGAAGTAGTAGTTGCCGTCAGAGCCCTTGCTCTGCGCCTTCATCGCGTCGCTGTACGAGCCGCCGATCTTGTCCCAGACGTCGTTGACGTTGCTGGCCAGGCCCTGCGCGGCGAAGTACTGCATGCGCTCCCCGGCGAACCAGGTGTACACGTCCTGCGGATTGCCCTGGAGGTAGGTGGTGATGTTGTTCTGGAAGGTGTTGTGGTCGACCCAGTTGACGTCGACCGTCAGGCCGGTGCTCTGCTTCGCCGCGGTGAACAGCGTCTGGTAGGCGCCCTTCGGTTCGGGTACGGCCGCGTTGCAGCCGAAGGAGACGGTGCCGCTCGCCTCGCTCCCGCCGCTGGACGTCGAATTCGCGCAACCGGCGAGAGCGGATGGCAGGGCCGCGATCCCGGCGGCCGCCAGCGTTCCCTTGAGCAGCGAACGTCGGCCGAACGCGCGGCCGGTGGATGAGACTGCGTCATGCGAAGTCACGAACTGCCTCCAAGGTGCGTCGTTGCGTGATGGAGTTCCGGCGCGCGAGGAGGTGGGCGGTGGGGTGGGTGCACGCCGGTCGGGGGCTCGGACCTGCCCGACAAGTCCGAACGGTTTGCGGTGGTTATCAAACGTGATCCAACAGCGATCCCTGGCAGCCAATCGCGGCGTGACAACCTTGTCAAGACCTCGTGGTCAAACCGCAACCTGAATCAGTGCTGTACCTTGACGGGTTGGTCGCGCGGTCCTAGCCTCCCCGCGTACAACGGGATCCAACATTATCTGACGGCGAGCGCCGTGCAGCGTCCGTTGGTTTGTGAGCGGATTCCCAGGATTCCCAGTACTCACAAGGCTTCACCAGGTCTCACGAGGAAGTGGACCCACCATGAAGAGAATCCTTCGAGCACTTCTTTCCCTCGCCCTCGCCCTTCCGCTGGTCGGCCTCGCCGTAGCCGGCCCCGGGGCGGCGGGCGCGCAGGCCGAGGACAACGGCGTCGGGCTCACCCCCGCGCTCGGCTGGAGCAGTTGGAGCTTCGTCCGGCACGATCCGACCGCGGCCGTGATCGAGGCGCAGGCCAAGGCGATGAAGACCAGCGGCCTCGCGGCCGTCGGCTATCAGTACGTGAACGTGGACGACTTCTGGTATCAGTGCCCTGGCGGTCAGGGCCCGAACGTCGACGAATACGGGCACTGGGTCACCGACCCGACGAAGTTCCCCCCGTCCGCCACCGGGAAGAACGGGATCGCGGTCACCGCGGCCGCCGTGCACAAGCTGGGCCTGAAGTTCGGGCTCTACGTCACCCCCGGCATCTCCGACCAGGCCGTGGCTGAGAACACCCCGATCGAGGGCACCTCGTACACCGCCGACGAGATCGCGAACGGCAAGGGCGAGGCCAACTACAACTGCGGCGGCATGCAGGGCATTGATTACACCAAGCCCGGCGCGCAGCAGTTCATCGACTCCTGGGCCGACGAGATGGCCTCCTGGGGCATCGACTACCTCAAGCTCGACGGCGTGGGCACCGGGGACGTCGGCGACGTCGAGGCCTGGGCGCAGGCGCTGGAGCAGACCGGCCGCCCGATCCACCTGGAGCTGTCCAACAGCCTGGCCATCGGCAGCGCCGCCACCTGGGAGCAGTACTCCAACGGCTGGCGCACCGGCGGCGACGTCGAGTGCTACTGCGGTACGAACGGCAGCAGCTATCCGCTGACCGACTGGAGCAACGTCTCAGGCCGTTTCAACCAGGTCGCCGCCTGGCAGCCCTACGGCGAGCCCGGCGCGTTCAACGACTACGACTCGATCGAGGTGGGCAACGGCTCGAACGACGGCCTGACCCCCGACGAGCGGCAGACGCAGATGAGCCTGTGGGCGCTGGGTTCCTCGCCGTTCATGCTCGGCACCGACCTCACCCACCTGGATCCGACCGACCTGTCCTACCTCAAGAACAGGGCGGTGCTGGCCGTCGACCAGGATGCCATCGACGCCTCGCGCATCTCGGACACGTCCACCGCGCAGGTCTTCGCCAAGACGGAGAAGGCCGGAGACGTCGTCGTCGGGCTCTTCAACACCTCGGGATCGACCGAGACCGTCTCGGCGGACGTCAGTACCCTGGGATTGAGTGCGGGCACTTATAAGCTCGACGATCTCTGGACCGGAAAGAGCCTGGAGACAGCCGGAACGATCGCGGCCGACATCCCCGCGCACGGCGTCGCGCTCTACAAGGTGACCCGCGCGGGTGCGGCGAGCGCCGCACCGGACACGGTCTCCTCGGTGAGCCTTCCCGCGTCGGTCCAATCCGGCCAGGCGTTCACCGCGTCCGTCTCGTTCACGAACTACGGAGCGCAGAGCGTGTGCGACGCCCGGACCACGCTCACCCTCCCGGCCGGCTGGACCGCCAAGGCCACCTCGCCGACCGGATTCATCCAGGTCAAGACCGGACAGACCGGCGTCGTCAATTACCAGGTGACGCCGGGGAGTTCGAGTTCGCCGCTGGCTTCCGAACCGGTCGCGGCCCGGGTCGCGTACTCGTGGTCCGGCCATGCTCAACAAGCATCCACGAGTGCTGACACGACGTTGGCCGAGCCGGTCTCGGCGCCGAATATCACTTACTCCTCGGCTACGGAAGGACCGGTGGCGTACGGCCAGTCCGGCTCGGACTACGCCATCGAGGGCGCGGGACCGGACCTGTGGACCGACGCCGACGCGTACAGCACGATCTACCAGCCCGCGTCGGTCTCGGCCGGATCCACCATCCAGACCGAAGTGACCGCGCAGTCCGGCATGACCGGCTACGCGAAGGCCGGAATCATCGTGCGCAACGACATGACGGCCTCGGGCACCGGGACCGAGGGCGTGATCCTCTACGAGTCGCCGTCCGGCGGCGTCCAGCTGGAATGGGACGGCAACGGCGGCACCAGCATCAACAGCGTGACCCCGGCCAACGGCACGATCGCGGACACCGTCCCGGTCTACCTGCGGCTCGTCATCGGTACCGGCGGCACCTACACCGGCTATTACTCCACCGACGACTCGACCTGGACCGAAGTCGGCACGGCCACGCTGACCGGCCAGAACGCGACGCAGGACGCCGGACTGTTCATGCTCAGCCACAGCACGGGCAGCGACGGTCTGGTCGACTTCTCCGGTTTCGGCATCACGGGCTGAAATCGGCCCTTAGATGATGAAAGGTCCCGGTCGACGTTGACCGGAACCGTGGTACAGAGTTCACCCGGAGGCAACAGGGCGTCAAGGGCCGTCCCGCGATTCGGGATCGATGTTTCCGGATCGTTTCCTAAGCGCGTGACGGCCCCGTGACCTTGCCTCCGCCCGGTCGCGGGCCGGGCTACACTCGGGGCATGCATCGCACCGGTTTTCGGCAGTTGCCGCCCCCGCGCGCCTGACGGGCGCGAAAACTCTAGAAGTCATGGAGTAGTACGGCCGGGCGGACCTGTTTAGCGGTCCGCCGCCGATGCAGCGCGCCCAGAAGACCTCCCTGAAAAGATCTCTTCCTAAGGTGCGCTCTTTCCATGGCTGTTGAAGTCGAAGCATCCCGCCCTGCGCTGCTCCCGAACACGGAGTTCATGCGCGGCATCCTGCCCGTCCTGGTCTGTTCGGTGCTCTGGGGCACCGTCGGCCTGGTCTCCGTCTACGCCCCCGCCGCCGCGTCCCCCGAATCCGTCGGCGCGGGCGGCATGATCGTCGCCGGCACGCTGATGCTCGCCGTCCGCCCCGGAGCCAGAGCCCTGCTGCGCCGCGCGCGCGGCCTCGACCGGCTGCTGCTGCTCATCGGCTCCTTCGGGCTGCTGGCCTATCCGCTCGCGTTCTTCCCCGCCGTGCGCCACCTCGGCGTCGCGCTGGCCACCGCGATCACGCTCGGCAGCGCGCCCCTGTTCACCGGCCTCATCTCGCGCTTCGTCGAGCGGCGGCGGCTGACGCGGCGTTGGCTGCAGTGCGCGCCGATCGCCGTCGCGGGCACGGTTCTGATGATCGTGGGCGACGCCGGGGTGCGCGGCGTGAGCATGCCGGGCGTGGTCCTGGCGCTGATCCCCGGCCTGGCGTACGCCACCGTGTCCTCGGTCGCGGCGCGGCTGATCGGGCAGGGCAAGGCGTCGAAGGACGTGTACGGCACGATGTTTGGCGCGAGCGCGCTGTGGAGCATCCCGGTGCTCGCGCTGGTCGGTGCGCACGGCCTCGTCAGCGTGCGCGGCATCGCGGTCGTGCTGTTCTTCGGCTGCGTCACGAACTACCTGTGCTACACGATGTTCGGCAGCGCCCTGAGATACACCAGCGCCGCGACGGCCACCACCGTCACGCTCGCCGAGGGCGCCGTCGGCACGCTGCTCGGCGTGTTCGCGCACGGCGAGCGCCTCGGCGCCGCGGCGTGGGCGGGGCTCGGTCTGCTGGGCGTCGCGCTGGTTCTGCTGAGCCTGCCGAAGCGCTCTCCGTATACGGAACGGTAACGGTGCGAGAAAGGTCGCTGTGACCTGGGTCATGCGGTCTTACGTTAGAACGCGGAGGGTAATTTCCAGAACGCGGAGGGGGATCAACCATGGCAGATGACGGTTTTCCAGCGGACGGTCGCGAGGAGAGCGCGACACAGCAGCAGAATTTCCCGCCGCCAGGCGGCGTTCCGCCCCAGCCCGGCATGTATCCGCCGCCGGGGGCCTACCCCGGCCCCGGCCCCGGCAGCGCGTACGCCGGAGTCCCGGTCGGCGCTCCTCCCGTCGCCCCCGGCCGGCCCGGCCCCGCGCTGCTGAGCGCGGCCGACCTGCTGCCCGCGGCCCGGGACGGTCTGCTCGCGCTGGCCGCCGCGTTCGTGATGGCGCTCCTCGCCGTCGTGCTCGTCGTCCTGGTCGGCTTCAACGGCAGCAACGTCCACGTGGGCTTCGGCGACTACTTCTCGACCGCGCTGTGGTTGACCGCGAGCAGCCTCGGCGCGCCGCTGTCCGGCTCGATCTCCGAATCGATGAACCTCGGCAGCGACACGTCCGGCCTGGCGAGCGGCAATCTGAGCTTCGCGATGTCGCTGAGCCTGCGGCTGACCGTCTGGCTGCTGACGATCATCGTGCTCCTGCTCACCTACCGCTTCGCCCGGCAACGCGAGCGCGAGGCGCCGAGCTTCAGCCTCGGACAGGTCGTGGCGCGCGCGGCGCTGCCCGCGGTCGCCGTCTCCGCCGCGCTGCTGATTCTCGCGCTCGTCACCCGGCGCTCCGACCCGTTCGGCGCGATGGGCTACCTCAACGGCTCGACCGGGGGCACGGCCGGCCTGCAGGGCGCGAGCGGCAGCCTCGGCATCGACACGCCGCTCGTCTTCCTCGGCCCGCTGCTGCTGGTCTTCGCACTCGCGCTGCTGGCCCGGCTCGGTGTGTGGATCCACCTGATGTCCGCCGACCCGCACGCGATGCGCATGCGTACGCAGTTCGGCCGCTGGACGCCGTCGTTCCGCGTGGCCTGGCTGCAGATGCGGGTCATCGGTACGCTCGTCGCGGTCGGGATCTGGGTCTACCTCGCCTACGAGGTCATCTCACAGCACGAACTCTCGCACGGCGGCGTCGCGGCGCTGCTCGCCGGGCTCTTCCTGCTGCCGAACTTCGCGGTCTACGGCACGTTCATGGGCTTCGGCGTGACGCTGTACGCGAGCGTCACCGGGCTCGGCGCCCTCTTCAGCGGCATCGCGGCCACCGACACGAGCGGGAGCGGCAGCGACGGCGGCGTCCCGACGAACACCGGCGCCAGCGTGGGCCTGTTCGGCAGCGACCGGCCGTGGGGAGTGTGGCTGCTGCTGCTCGCCGTGCTCATCGGCACCCTGGCCCCGGCCGTTCTCGCCCGGCGCGGCGGACGATTCGCGGTCAACCCCGCAGACTACAGGTCCAACGGCGCGTGGCGCTCGGTGCTGCTTGGCATCGTTACCGCGCTTGTCGTCACGCTGCTCGGCGCGCTCTCGCTGTCTGTCGGCGTCGGGATGGGCGGCGGCACCGCCACGAGCGTGGACGGCCTCAGCGTCACCGAGGCCTTCGGCCCGAGCCTGCTCGGCGCCATCGGGCTGACGGCGCTGTGGTTCCTGCTGTCGTATATGGCGGTGTCGCTGGCGCTGCAGAATGCGCCGGCGACCGCCGGTCCGAACCTCTATCAGGGCCCCTATCATCAGGATCCCTATCAGCAGCCTGTCCAGCCGACGCAGCCGCTGCCGCAACGCAACCCCGGCCCCCGGCCGAAGTACGTCATCCCGCTTGTCGTCGTCCTCGTACTCGCGGTCTGCGGCGCGGTCGGCTACCACCTCTTCGTCGGCAAGTCGCTTTCCGGCCCCGAGGCCGTCGCCACCAGCTACTTCCAGGACATCGAGGCGGGAGACGCGGCCGACGCCTCGGCCCTGGCCGTCGGCCCGTACCCGGACACCCCGGTCGTCAGCGCGGCCACGCTGGCGAACGCGGCGGACCGGCCGAGCGACTTCAGCATCGTCTCGTCCACCCCCGCCAGCAGCACGGCGGCGAGCGGCTACGCGACGGAGGGGGTGACCGGCACCAACCTCACGTTCGTCGTGGTGAAGTATGTGGTGGATGGCTCCACAATCACCGACACGTACGTCGCGGAGCAGGACTCGACGACCTCGAAGTGGTTGCTGTTCGACCCCTACCAGGAGCTGTCGGTCAGCGGCGGTTGGTCGAGCACGGCCACCGTGGACGGCGTGTCCTTCGACGCGTCGAGCCCCGTCGACGTGTTCCCCGGCGCGCACGTCGTGTCCGATCCGAGCTCGCCCGACTTCTCCTCGACGAGCACCATCGCCTACCCCGCCGACCAGTCGGCGGGCGGCTCCAACGGTCTGCCGGACGTGACCATGGCCTCGCTCGCCCAGGTCACGCTGCCGGAGCCGACCCTCTCGGCGGCCGGTCAGAGCGCCGCGCAGGCCGCGTACAGCACCGCTCTCACCGCGTGCGCGAGCCAGGCAGACACGGGCTACAGCGTGTGCGGGATCGACGATACGTACGACTACTTCACGTGCAACAGCGTCGCCTGGACGATCACCACCGTCGGCACCGCGCAGGTGGACCTGACCGACGCGAGCGGCGACGGCAGCTTCGACCTGACGGCGAGCGGCAGCGTGGCGAGCGAGAGCGGCGACTACACCGACTACAGCGGCACCGACCAGACGTTCAGCAACCAGACCACGGATCTTCAGGACAGCTCCGGCACGATCGTCTTCAACAGCGACGGCACGGCGACCGTCACCCTGTCCAGCTGACGTTTAGCTGACGTCTAACTCACCGGCGTCGTACGGCGACGCTAGATTTAGACCGTGGTCGACAAGAACAACAGCGCGCAGGCCGGGGACGAGGAATTCGTTCCCGGCCTCGGTCTGGCCGTGCTCGAAGCAGTCCTCGAACGGATCACCTACGCGAACGAGGACAACGGCTACACCGTCGCGCGGGTGGACACCGGGCGCGGCGCGGACCTGCTGACCGTCGTCGGCGCGCTGTTCGGCGCGCAGCCCGGCGAGTCGCTGCGGATGCGCGGCCGCTGGGGCTCGCACCCGCAGTACGGCCGGCAGTTCCACGTCGAGAACTACACCACCGTGCTGCCCGCCACGATCCAGGGCATCCAGCGCTACCTGGGCTCCGGACTGATCAAGGGCATCGGCCCGAAGACCGCGGAGAAGATCGTCGACCACTTCGGCGTCGAGACGCTCGAGGTGATCGAGAACGCGCCGGACCGGCTGATCGAGGTGCCCACGCTCGGCCCCAAGCGCACCAAGCTGATCGCCGCCGCGTGGATCGAGCAGAAGGCGATCAAGGAGGTGATGGTCTTCCTGCAGTCGGTCGGCGTGACCACGTCCATCTCCGTGCGCATCTACAAGGAGTACGGCGACAACGCGATCGAGATAGTGAAGACCGAGCCGTACAAGCTGGCCGGCGACGTGTGGGGCATCGGCTTCAAGACCGCCGACGCGATCGCCGTGGCCGTCGGCATCCCGCAAGACTCGCCGGAGCGGGTCAAGGCCGGCCTGCAGTACGCGCTTTCGCAGGCGACGGACGCGGGCAACTGCTTCCTGCCGCGGGAGAAGCTGCTCACCGAGGCGGTGAAGATCCTGCAGGTCGGCGAGGAGCTGTGCGCGAAGTGCCTGGAGGAGCTGGTCGAGGCCGAGGGCGCGGTCCGCGAGATCCTGCCCGGCGAGTTCGCGCAGACGGACGCGCTCTACCTCGTCCCCTTCCACCGCGCGGAGTCGGCGCTGAGCCAGCAGCTTCTCAGACTGCTGAACGCGGACGAGGACAGGCTCGCGGCGTTCCACGACGTCGACTGGACCAAGGCGCTCAGCTGGCTGCGGGAACGCACCGGCAACGAGCTCGCTCCGGAGCAGGAGCAGGCGGTCAGGCTCGCGCTGACGCAGAAGGTCGCCGTGCTCACCGGCGGCCCCGGCTGCGGCAAGTCGTTCACCGTGCGGTCGGTGGTGGAACTGGCGAAGGCGAAGGGCGCCAAGGTCGTCCTCGCCGCGCCCACCGGCCGCGCCGCCAAGCGCCTCGCCGAGCTCACTGGAGCCGAAGCCGCGACCGTCCACCGCTTGCTCGAGCTCAAGCCCGGCGGCGACGCGGCCTTCGACCGGGACCGCCCGCTGCCCGCCGACCTGGTGGTCGTCGACGAGGCCTCGATGCTCGACGTGCTGCTGGCGAACAAGCTGGCCAAGGCGGTGGGCCTGGGTACGCACCTGCTGCTGGTGGGCGACGTGGACCAGCTGCCGAGCGTCGGCGCGGGCGAGGTTCTCAGGGACCTGCTGAACGCCGAACCGGTGCCGCGGGTGCGGCTGACCCAGGTCTTCCGGCAGGCGCGGGAATCGGGCGTCGTGGTCAACGCGCACCGGATCAATCTGGGCAAGCCGCCGAAGCTGCGCGAGTTCGAGGACTTCCACCTGTTCCTGCAGGACGAGGCGGAACCGGCGGCCCAGCTCGTCGTCGACCTGGCCGTCCACCGCATCCCGAAGCGCTTCGGCTACGACCCCCGGCGCGACATCCAGGTCCTCACCCCCATGCACCGCGGCCCCGCCGGCTCCGGCAACCTCAACCTGCTGCTGCAACAGGAACTCACCCCGCACCGCGACGGCGCCCCCGAGCGCAGATTCGGCGGCCGGACGTACCGTGTCGGCGACAAGGTGACGCAGATCAGGAACAACTACGACAAGGGCAGGAACGGCATCTTCAACGGCACCGGGGGAGTGGTCGCCGCGATCGACTCCGAGGAGCAGAAGCTCACCGTCCGCACCGACGAGGACGAACTGATCCCCTACGACTTCTCCGAACTGGACGAACTCCAGCACGCCTACGCCGTGACCGTGCACCGTTCGCAGGGCTCTGAATACCCCGTCGTCGTCATGCCGGTCACCACCAGCGCCTGGATGATGCTGCAGCGCAACCTGATCTACACCGGCATCACCCGCGCCAAGAAGCTGGTAGTCCTCGTCGGCTCCGAAAAAGCCCTGGCTCAGGCCGTCCGCACCCCCGGCTCCGGCAAGCGCCACACGGCGCTCGATCTGCGGCTCTCGGGAGTGCTTTAGGGTATTTAGGGCGCCTTTAGAAGCATCGCGGGGGATGGACGATCCTCTGAATCAGCTCAGTGCACGAAGACGATCTTCGAATTCCGCTCGATTGTCGGCGGCGGCGCGTTGCGCTGCGCGCAGGGCCGAAGGATTCACCTTCTCGTCACGCCAGGAATCAATCGTCCGGCTCATCCCGGTGATGAACGATTCTCCCAGTGCCGTCAGTGATCCGGACTTCAGGAGTTGCTCCACGGCCTCGACCGTGTGCAGGCGCCAGCGCGCGAACCGGGTCTCCGCCGCGTCGCGCTCGGCGCCCGTGGCCTGAGCTCGACGCATTCGCCAGAACTCGACGACCGCGATGTGCGCGTACGTGCCTTGCAGCAGCCCTTCGAGCGGGCGCGGATCGCGTCGCCAAGGCGCGTAGTAGCGAGGCTCGGTGTCCGTGACGTCGTAGAGGGCGGCGATGTCGAGCAACGCGCCGAGCTTGACGTGCTGGAACTCGTGTACCAGCAAGAGAGCGAGCAGCGCGGGATCTTCCGGTAGCGCGACGCCGATTGAACCGAAGGCATGCCGGGCGGCGGCGCTGCGGTGCGTGCCGTCCTCCGCGCGACGCATGGGCATGATCGTGGTCAGGCCCGTGCGTAGCCCGGGGGCGAATTCCGGCATGTATTCATCGATGTACGCGATCGCCCCGGGCAACGCGCGTGCCCAGGCGTCAGCCTCCTCGGTGTTGAGTCGAGCGGTCGGGGTGCCGTGGCAGGCGCGATAAGGGTCGGTGTCCTCGATGGTGATCTGTAGGCCCGCCGCGTCGATCCTGCGCAGCGGCCGGACGAGATCGCGTTCGTCGGCCGAACCGGTATCGCACCACGTCTGCGCACGCGGTCCCGCTGCCAGAGCGCCGAAACCCGGTAGCGGTGCCACGCCGTCGCGGACCGGCACCGGGACGCGAGCGCCGTGCCTCGCGTGGACGGCGGCGCTCGCGGCGACGGCTTCGAGGTGATGTACGTCGGCCGCCGCGGCTTCACCGTTGCGCAGGTCCGTCAGGAGCTGCACGGCCCAGACGCGTACGTAGGGATGGGCGAGCGCTTTCGCGACGGCCTCCGGGTCCTGCCCGGAAAGCGCGGCGAGCAGATCCCAGGCCTGAGCGAAACGCTGGTCCTGCTGCGGCCCCTCGCGTGCGATGAGGGCCAGCAGATCCCGCCGCAGCGCCGCCTGGTTGCGGGTCATGACGCGGATCGTCGCGGGCGAGCCGTGTCCGGCGGCCAGTTCGGCGAACTCCTCGGCACCCAGGTCGAGGCCGTCGTCCCGGTCCTCAGGGGTGGATGACGACTCGCCCGGCCCGGGCGCGGCCCGCCTGCCGCCGAGCGTGGCGGGACCCCGGCCGTGCCGGATCTCGGCATCCGCCACGTGCGTGATCATTTCCTTGAGATCGGCGCAGTACACGGACGGGTTGTCGAAGCCGTGCCCCGGTCGGTACCGGTGCGGGTAGAGTCCGCCGCCGCAGACGCGCACCAACGCGCACTCGCGGCATACCGCGCTGACGCCGTCGATCCCCTGTCGTCGCACCGCGATCCCGGGGATCGCGGCGGCCTCGTCGAGCGTGTTGCTCCAGACGTCGAGGCCCGTCGCCGCGGCGCCCTCGTACGCGGTCTTGAGCGAGTCGACCTGCTCGAGTGTGCCGTCCGTCTCGATCACCAGCAGGTCCACCGGATTGAGACCCAGCGCCTCCGTGGTGGCCGGCCTGCCGTAGAGCGCGCCGAGTACGGATTCGAACGTGCGGATGGGCATCGGGCGTCCGTCGGCGTCCCAGGCGTCGAAGACCGCGTCGAGCCAGCCCGCGTACTCGCCGTCGCCCTCGGTCGGCCGCCCCGGGTCGCGCGCGGAGGTCAGGCCGATGGGCTGATGCTCCCAGGTCGCGTGCGGCAGCAGCAGGTCAACGCGGGGTGGCTGCTGTGCGACGAGACCGCGGTAGACGGCGATCGGGTCGTTGGCGATGTCGATCGTGCACAGCAGCCCGGCGTACAGGTGCCGGTACGCCGGTTCGCGCAGCCGGGCCAGCGAGGCCAGGACCTGGTCGTAGCTGCTGCGGGCCCCTCGGTACAGCCGGTGCCTGTCGTTCGCCGCCCGGTCGCCGTCGAGGGAGACGCCGACCTTGACCTCGTACTCGGCGAAGAGGTCCAGGTACTCCTCGGTCAGCTGGACCGCGTTCGTGTGGATCCGCAGATCGAGCCGGGTGACCGGGGAGATCGCGGCCCGGAGTGTGTCGAGGAGTTCGCGCATCCGGTGCGGACCGAGCAGGAGAGGCTCGCCGCCGTGCAGCACGATACGGATCTCGGGCAGCCGATGCGCCGCCGCGTGTTCCGCCACACGGTGGGCGATTCGCGCGGCCGTCGAGGAATCGAGTTCGTTCGGACGGCCGCGCCAGGACTGATCAGCGTGCTCATACACATAGCAGTGATCGCACGCCAGATCGCAGCGACTGTGCACTTTGAGTACGACCTGCCGAAACGGCACAGTATCGCCTGCCATCGTGGACAACCGTGAGGGGTCGGGAAAAGTGGCGCCTCTGCCTAGATGCAGGAGCCGAACGCGGCGGCCGCGACGCGCCCGGACGCTGCGCCGGGAAGCACGAATCGCAGGTTTTCGGCCGTGGTTAGGGCGTTATCGCTCGCCAGACGGTCCAACGAGATGGAGCGGTTGTCGATGACGCCGACGACCACGGGTGCCCCTGTGGTTTCCGGGGTGTTTTCCATTTCGAACCCTTCAGAGCCCGCTACAGCCAGGTCACGCTTCGTAACCTAACGCGACTGCGCGCTGCTTGGTTGATAGTACGGCTTACTGGCGATCGAGGTGAGCCACGGCGATCCGGTTCAACCTTGCGGAGGTTTTTCGATCCGGGGTGGGTGGTGATGAGAGGTATTCACCGCACGGTGAAGCCCAGAGGTATCAGGATTTTACTGACATTATGTCAGATCCTCGAGTGGCGGGTAATGGTCGTGCGTCGACCGCTTTCGATCGTCGGGAGTGACGCTCGTCACACGGGCGGGCGCGCGCTCCGGCGCCGCCCCCGTGCCCCGACCGGCGGCGGGCGACTGTGGGCGGGTTCGGACGTCGACTGCCTTGATATCATGGGCTTTTGCCTGGGACCCCGCCCGTGACCTGCAGTGGAGTGATCAATGGCGATCAGCGTGTTCGACCTGTTCTCGATCGGGATAGGGCCGTCGAGTAGTCATACGGTTGGGCCGATGCGTGCGGCGCGGATGTTCGCTGGTCGGTTGAAGTCGGAGGGGTTGCTGGCGCAGACGGTCCGTGTGCGGGCGGAGCTGTTCGGGTCGTTGGGGGCGACCGGGCATGGGCATGGGACGCCGAAGGCGGTGAT
>Ga0073928_10005001_pt1 | contig 18959 bp, 20 predicted proteins | sample PaiPotPPA55metaG_FD_76969 | JGI IMG/M metagenome (GOLD analysis project Ga0073928, IMG submission 76969) | Iron sulfur acid spring bacterial and archeal communities from Banff, Canada, to study Microbial Dark Matter (Phase II) - Paint Pots PPA... ... | reverse complement strand
GCTGCTGCCGATACCGCGATGGGGCGAGGGGGGCCGCGAGGGCAAGCGGCGAGGGCAAGGGCGAGTTGATGGTGCGGCGGTTGATCGTGCGTCGACGGCGGGATCAGCGGGGCGTGGTGCTGGTCGAGTTCGCCATCATTGTGCCGCTCGTCGTGCTGCTGGCGTTCGGGATCATCGAGTTCGGCACCGTCTACAACAACGAGATCGCGGTCCGACAAGGCGTCCGCGAGGCCGCCCGGGCGGGCACGGTCGCCAACTGGGGCAACACGACGAGCTGCAACCTGCACGGGTCGACGGGCGCCTCGACCGACATCCAGGAGCTCATGTGCACGGCGAAGAACCGGGTCGGCCTGAGCTCCAGCAGCCTGTACGTGATGGTCTCCTTCGACTCCTCCTACACGCTCGGGCAGGGGCTGATCGTCTGCGTGCAGGCGCCCATCCACTCCGCGACCGGTCTGTTCGCGCCGCTGCTGAACGGCAACTTCTACAAGACCAAGGTCGAGATGAGCATCGAGAAGACGACGGGCACCGAGACCGGCGGGTCTGAGGACGTCTCGGGCATCTCCGGGAGCTGGTCGTGGTGCACCGGATCCAATCCCTCGCCGTAGGCCGCGTGGCGCGGCGAGCCCGCGACGAGCGCGGGGCGACCTTCGTCCTGTTCGCCCTGCTCATGGCGGTGCTGCTGGTGTTCGTGGCCCTCGCGGTCGACCTGGGCAACGCCCGCCAGGTCCGCCGCCAGCAGCAGAACACCGCTGACGCGGCGGCGCTCGCGGCGGCCAACTCGCTCTACTCGTCGGGCTCCCCCAACTTCGCCACCGCGGTCGCCTCGGTGAAGTCCTACGCGCACAGCGACGGCGGGGTGAGCTCCTCCAGCTGGTCCGGGTGCAGCGACGCGAACGCGCTCCCCTACAAGCCCGACGCCGGGGACACCTGCATCTCGTTCGACAGCTCGACGACCCCGACCATCGTCCGGGTGATCCTGCCGTCCCGCAACGTCCACTTCCTGTTCGGCGCCATCGCGGGTCTCAGCTCCACGAACATCACCGCCCACGCGGTGGCCGCGGTCACGAACTTCGGCATCTCCCCCTGCGGCTTCTGCGTCATCGGGACCGGGTCCCCCTACGACGGGCAGAACGGCACCCTCTCGGTGCAGGGAGACTCGGGCGTCGGCATCAACGGCAGCGCGTCGACGAAGCACAACGGCGAGGTGGACGTCACGCCACCCGCCGGCACGACCCTATACAGCGGCGGGAGTTACTCGGGGAACTTCAACCCGACCCCGCTGAGCGTCAGCGGCCCCCTGCTCGACCCGCTGGCCCAGTACCCGGTGCCGAGCTTCAGCGGCCTGAGCACCCAGGCCGGCTGTACCAACGGGGTCGCGGTGCCGGGGATCTACTCGTCGATCCCGACCTGTCACCTCAACCCCGGCCTCTACGTCATCACCGGCTCGACGCACATCTCGGGCCAGACGACCATCGACGCGTCCTCTGGCGTCACGCTGTACATGACTTGTGGCTCCAACGGGAACCCGCAGGCCTGCTCGAGCGGCGGCGAGGCCGGCGCTGACCTCATCTGCACCGGGAACGCGAGCTTCCAGATCACCGCGCCCAGCACAGGGCCCACGGCCGGCATGGCCGTCTTCTTCGATCGGCACAACACGTCGGGCCTCGACTGTCGCGGCAACGGGTCCGGAGCCGAGAATGGGACCCTCTACGGCGCCAGCGCCTCTCTGACCATGCGCGGCAACGGGGAGGGCTGTGACTTCAACGCGCTCGTCGTCGTGAACACGGCCTCCTTCAACGGCTCACCGTCCAGCTTCTGCGTGAAGTACGACCACGCGTCGAACGTGCAGGCGGCCAGCACCGCGCCGACGCTCGTCGGCTGAGCGACGCCGCGGCGCGCCGCGGCCCCCTACTGGCCGCTGAGCTGGCCGGGCGGCACCATCGGGTAGAAGCGGGCGAGGAAGTCGTTGATGACCGACGGGCACAGCGTCGGGCCTCGCGAGGCGAGGGTGCACGTCAGCGCGGCGCCGCCCGGGCCCTGGGTCGGGACGTAGATCACCGCGCCGTCGGCCGGCGCGCTGCCGCCCGAGGGGGTGCCGCTCCCGGCCACGTGGGGCGGGTCGTGGAACAGCGCCACCTGGTCGGTCGGCCGGTCGACGGTCTCGGCGGCCGGCTTCGTCGTCGAGCAGCTGCCGCCGGCGGTCTGGGCCTGCGGGAACAGCGCGCAGGCGACCGAGGCCACCTGCCCGGTGCCGGGGCTGGGGACGAGCACCGTGACGCCGGTGCCGGTGCTCGACGACTGGTTGCCGCTCAGCGGGTCGCCGGCCCCGGCCGGGAACGCCGACAGGTGCTTGCCCCCGTCGGCGGCGACGAGGCCGTGGCACGCCCACCCGCGCGGCGCCAGGATGGTCTGGAAGCCGTCGCTATAGAAGCTGAGCCGGCTCGCCACCGAGGGCGCCAGCAGCGTCGGCAGCCGGTTCGGGTACGACGGCGTCTCCGGGGGCGGTGACACCCCGAAGTCCGACGCGCACGGCACCACGGGGAGGGCGACGAACGCCGACGCGCTCCGGCCCTGCGCGGTCGCGGCCGGTGCCGTGGCGAGGCCGGCGAGGGCCACCGCGGCGAGGCCCAGCAGCGCGAGGACGCCGCGCCGTCGTCGAGCGCGGCCGGGGGTCGAGCGTCGGTCGTCGCCTCGTCGGAGCACGGGTCGCCTCCCGGTTCGGGTGCCAACGGCCCCACCCTGACACGAACCGCGCCGAGGGGCGCGCACCGGTCACTCGCCGACGTAGGCCTCCAGCGGCGGGCAGGCGCAGACGACGTTGCGGTCCCCGTAGGCGTTGTCGATGCGGCTGACCGGCGGCCAGTACTTGTCGTGCTGCAGCTCGGGCCGTGGGAACGCGCCCCGCTCCCGCGGGTAGGCCTGGTCCCAGCCGTCGACCGCGACGTCGGCGGCCGGGTGCGGCGCATGCCGCAGCGGGCTGGCCTCGAGCGACCACTCCCCCCGCTCGACGGTGGCGATCTCGTCCCGGATCGCGATCATGGCGTCGCAGAACCGGTCGAGCTCCCGCTTCGACTCCGACTCGGTGGGCTCGACCATCAGCGTGCCCGCGACCGGGAACGACATCGTCGGCGCGTGGAAGCCGAAGTCGATGAGCCGCTTCGCGACGTCCTCGGCGGTGACCCCCGTGGTCTGGGTGATCGGTCGCAGGTCGAGGATGCACTCGTGGGCGACGAGGCTGTCCGGCCCCGTGTACAGCACCGGGTAGTGCCGGGCGAGGCGCCGCGCCACGTAGTTGGCGTTCAGGATCGCGACCAGGGATGCCGTTCGCAGCCCGTCGGGGCCCATCAGCCGCAGGTACGCCCACGAGATGGGCAGGATCCCGGCCGAGCCCCACGGCGCCTCGCTGATGGGGCCGATCCCGGTGCTCGGGCCCGCCTCCGGCACCAGCGGGTGGTTGGGCAGGTACGGGGCGAGGTGGGAGCGGACCGCGACCGGCCCCACCCCCGGTCCCCCACCGCCGTGGGGGATGCAGAAGGTCTTGTGCAGGTTCAGGTGCGACACGTCGGCGCCGAACTCCCCGGGCTTGGCCAGCCCCACGAGCGCGTTGAGGTTGGCGCCGTCCAGGTAGACCTGCCCGCCGGCGTCGTGCACGACCGCGCACACGTCGCCGATGTGACCCTCGAAGACGCCGTGCGTCGACGGGTACGTGACCATCAGCGCGCCGAGCCGGTCGGCGTGCTCATGCGCCTTGCGCTTCAGGTCGTCGAGGTCGACGTTGCCGTCGTCGTCGCAGGCGACCACGACCACCCTGAGACCGGCCATGGAGGCGCTCGCCGCGTTCGTCCCGTGCGCCGACGCCGGAATGAGGCACACGTCCCGGTCGGCGTCGCCCTGGGCCCGGTGGTAGGCGCGGATGGCGAGCAGCCCCGCCAGCTCGCCCTGGGAGCCGGCGTTCGGCTGGAGGGACACCGCGTCGTAGCCGGTGATCTCGGCCAGCCACTCCTCGAGGTCGCGGAAGAGCTCCCGGTACCCGGCCGCCTGCTCGAGCGGCGCGAACGGGTGCACGCGCGCGAACTCGGGCCACGTGATGGGCAGCATCTCGGTCGTGCTGTTCAGCTTCATCGTGCACGACCCGAGCGGGATCATCGTGCGGTCGAGGGCCAGGTCACGATCGGCCAGGCGACGCAGGTAGCGCAGCAGCTCGTGCTCCGAGTGGTGGCGGTGGAAGACCGGGTGCTCGAGGTAGGGCGTGGTGCGCCGCAGTGGGGGTGGCAGCTCGTCGGCGAGGGTCTCGTCGAGGGCCGCGACGTCGGCGTCGACGCCGAACGCTCGCCAGACCCGCTCGACGATCGCGGGCGTGGTCGTCTCGTCGAGCGCGACGCCGATCGTGTCCGCGTCGACGACGCGCAGGTTGATCCGGTGGACCCAGGCGTCCGCCGCCACCTCTGCGGCCGCGCCCGGGACCCGGACGGTGACGGTGTCGAAGAAGTCGTCGTGGAGGACCTCGGTCCCCTGGTCGCGAAGCCCGCGCGCGAGCAGCGCCGCCAGGCGGTGGACCCGGGCCGCGATCCGGCGGAGCCCGTCGGGGCCGTGGTACACGGCGTAGAGCCCGGCGATCACCGCGAGGAGCACCTGGGCGGTGCAGATGTTGCTCGTGGCCCGCTCGCGCCGGATGTGCTGCTCGCGGGTCTGGAGGGCCAGCCGGAGCGCGGGCCGGCCCGCGTCGTCGACCGAGACGCCGACCAGCCGGCCGGGCAGGCTCCGCTTGAACTCGTCGCGGGTGGCCAGGAACCCGGCGTGCGGCCCCCCGTACCCGAGCGGCACCCCGAAGCGCTGGGACGAGCCGACGACGACGTCGGCCCCCTGCTCCCCCGGCGGGACGACGAGCGTGCACGCGAGGAGGTCGGCCGCGACGACGACGAGCACTCCCCGCTCGTGCAGCGCCGCGATGACTGCGCGTCGATCGCGCACCCGCCCGCTGGAGCCCGGCTCCTGCAGCAGCACGCCGAACACGTCGTCGCCGGCCTCCTCGGGCTCGGCGACGACGACGTCCAGGCCCAGGGCCTCGGCCCGGGTCCGCACCACCGCCACCGTCTGGGGGTGGCAGTCGGGCTCGACGAGGAACGTCGGGCCCGGGTCGCGCTGCACCCGGTGGCAGAGCGCCATCCCCTCGGCGGCCGCGGTCGATTCGTCGAGGAGCGACGCGTTCGCCAGCTCCATTCCGGTCAGGTCGGCGACCATCGTCTGGAAGTTCAGGAGCGCCTCGAGCCGGCCCTGGGAGATCTCGGGCTGGTACGGCGTGTACGCCGTGTACCAGGCCGGGTTCTCGAGCACGTTGCGCTGGATGACCGGCGGCGTGATCGTGTCGGCGTACCCGGTCCCGATGAGTGACACGAGCACCTGGTTCCGAGACGCGATTGCCCGCAGCTCGTCCTGGACGTCGGCCTCGTCGGCGGCCGGGGGCAGGTTCAGCGGCTCGGTCGACCTGATGCTCGACGGCACGGTGGCCGCCGCGAGGTCGTCGAGCGAGCCCAGCCCGAGCTCAGCGAGCATCGCTTGCTGCTCGTCGGCGTCCGGCCCGACGTGGCGATCGACGAACCGGGTCGGCTCGAGGTCCCGCAGGGTCATGGGATCCGTCCCTCGTCGCGGTTACGGGTCGCGCCGCCGTGGCGGCTCGCTCCCGCGCTGTCGGGGGACCTGAGAGATTCGCCGGCGCCGCCGGCTTTCCCCTTCGGTGAGGCGGGTGTCCGCCTGCTCTCCAGCGTGGCCTCGCCCGGACGGTTCGTGCGGCCTGAGAGGTTCCGGGAGTGGTTGCTCCTTCGGCGCCCCGCTGGCGGCGGGGACTCTCCCGACCGGGGTCGATGGCTGTGGCCGAGACTAGCGGGCCGGCTCCGCGCCCTCGGAGGTCGGTCGTGGCTCAGTTTGCGCCGGTCAGGTCACCCGAAGCGGCGACGCAAATGCCCGTGTCTGCGGCGGAACAACCGGTTGACTGCCCACCGAACGATCGGAGCGGGCACTCCGAGCCTTGGTTGGATCCCTACGGAGTCGTGCACGACACAGCCACCAGGAACGTCCCGCAGCGTGCGTTCGTGACACCAGACACGGTGCCACCAACTGGATGAGGACTCACGGTAGCCACGCTCGTCAGGCAGGGCGACCAGCGCAACTCGGTGGCGGTCGACGGGGATGACCCCGAAGAGCAGCTGCCACAGGACGGGCGCGCCGACCCGCCACGGCTCGGCGTCGAAGGGCGCACCGTCCGTCGGGTCGGTCATGCGGACGAATGGCGAGAGCTTCCGGTTCACGCCACCGACGGTCGATACCGCCGCCCAGACCTGTTGGCGATCGGCCCGCAAGGCCAACTCCACGGTCAGCCGCATCGGCCCAAGCTCGACATGGACGTGGAGAGCGGTCGCGCGTCCACCGACGATTACTGCCGGCGCACGAACGGCGGCCGCACGACCGTGGCCGGCACAGCCCGGCCGCGCACGTCGATCGTGACCTGCGTGGCATCGGCGACGTCGGGGGGCAGGAACGCGAGCGCGATCCCGCGCCCGAGCGTCGGCGAGAAGTTGCCGCTGGTCACCTCCCCCACCGGGACACCGTCGACGAGCACCGGGCAGCCGGCCCGGGGCACCTGACGGTCCTCGCCGAGCAGGCCGCGGAGCTTGCGGGTCACGCCGCGCTCGCGCTCCGCCTGCAGCGGTGCTTCGCCGCGGAATGCACCCTTGTCGAAGCGCACGACCCAGGCCGGACCGGCCTGCAGCGGGGTGATGCCGGGCCCGAGCTCGTGGCCGTGGAGCGGGAGGCCGGCCTCGAGCCGCAGCGTGTCCCGGGCTCCGAGGCCGGCGGGTCGGATCCCGGCGTCGAGGAGCCGGCGCCACACCGCCGGTGCCGCGGCCGCGGGCGCGTGCAGCTCCACGCCGTCCTCGCCGGTGTAGCCGGTGCCGGCCGCGTACCCGTCGAAGCCGTCGCGGATCGAGCGGACGCCGAAGTGGGGCACCGCGGCCGCGTCGTCGAGCACGCCCGCCAGCCGCTGCCGGGCCTTCGGGCCCTGCACCGCGAGCACGGCCCGGGACGCCGTGATGTCCTCGGACTGGGAGGCCGCGTCGACGCGGGCGGCCGCCTCCGCGATCGCGGTGGTGACCCCGGCGGTGTTCGAGGCGTTCGGCATGACGAGGAACGCCTCGGGCTCGACCCACCAGACGATGATGTCGTCGACGACGTGCGCGTCGTCGGGGTCGAGCAGCTGCGTGTACTGCGCCTTGCCGGTCTCGATCCGCCGGAGGTCGTTCGTCAGCGCCCACTGGAGGGCGTCGAAGGCGCCCGGTCCCTCCACGCGGACCGACCCGAGGTGCGAGACGTCGAAGACCACCGCGTCCTCGCGACAGGCGCGGTGCTCCTCGAGCACGCTCGTGAACTGGATCGGCATCTCCCAGCCGCCGAACTCGGCCATGCGCGCGCCGAGGGCGCGGTGCTCGGCGTCGAGGGGGCTGCGGCGGAGCGGGTCGGCCATGGCCGGCCGAGCCTAGGTGTCGCCGGTCAGGCCGACGCCGCCGCCTCGTCGTCGGTGCCGGCCGCGGTCGGCCGCAGGTCGAGGCGCGCCGTCGCGTCGAGCGGCTCCTCGCCCAGCTGGGACGGCGGCTCGAGCCCGTACTTCACGAGCAGGTGCAGGTAGTCGCGCTGGTAGAGGACCTTGATGTTCGTGCTCGGGTACCGCTCCTGCAGTCGGCGGGCCTTGCGGTTCTTCTTCGTGACCAGCTTCTGGTTCAGCGTCGTGATCTCGATGTACAGGTCGTAGGCCGGCAGGTAGAAGTCGGGTGTGAACGCCTGCACGATGTGGCCCTCGCGGTTCTCCTCGAGGGTGAACGTGCGGGGCTCGTACTCCCAGACGATGCCGTAGAAGTCGAGCAGCTTGGCGAACTGACGCTCGGAGTTGTGCGCGAAGCGGGCCTGCTCGTGCGGGAGCGCGTCGGCGATGGGTCAGGCCCCTTGTGCGGCGCGACGCTCGCGGGGCGTCGCCGCCGGCGCCTCGGCCGGCCCGAGCTCGTGGATGCGCGCGTCGAGCTCCTGCACGACGTGGCCGAGCGGCACGATGTTCAGCACGCCCTGGCCCCGGCGCACCAGGTCGACGAGGTCGTCGCCGTCGCGGGCGAGCACCGAGTCGCTGCCGTCGAGGACGAGGCTCGCCGCCTCCCAGTTCGTCGAGTCCTCGCGCAGGTAGTCGATGGCGCGGCGGGCGGTCTGGAGCTTCACGCCCGCGTCGAGGAGGCTCTTGATCACCTTGAGCCGCAGCAGGTCCCGGTACGAGTAGCGGCGCTGGGTGCCGCTGCCCTTCGCGTCCGCGATCGACGGCCGCACCAGCCCGGTGCGGGCCCAGTAGTCCAGCTGGCGGTACGAGATCCCCACGATCTTGCAGACCTGGGGGCCGCCGAAGCCGTCCTCGGCCGCCGGCCCGTCCACCGCTGCCCGCTTGGCCACCACGCTGCCCTCCGAGTCACACGGGCGTAGTTACGCCGCTGTGACGGTACAGGGCGGCCCGGCGGGCGTCAACGAGTCACTCGGGGGCGAAGTCCTCGGGCTGGACCTGGTTCAGGAACTCCCGGAACTCCTCGATCTCGGCCTCCTCCTCGTCCTGGTCGAACAGGACGCCGGCCTCCTCGAGGACGGCCTCGTCGGCGAAGATCGGGACCGGCTCCGGGTAGCGGGCGGCGAGGGCGAGGGCGTCGGAGGGTCGGGACGAGATGCGGCGGGTCTCGCCGTTCTGGCCCAGCTCGATCTCGGCGTAGAAGGTCCCGTCGTGCAGCTCGGTGATCACGACCCGCTGCAGCCGGACCGCCATCTCGTCGAGCACGCTCTTGAACAGGTCGTGCGTCATCGGGCGCGGCGTCTCCATCCCCTGGAGCGCGTAGACGATCGCGGTGGCCTCGGGTGGCCCGATGAAGATCGGCAGGTATCGCTGCCCGTCCTCTTCCCGGAGGAGAACGATGGGCTGGTTCGTGGGGACCTCGACGCGGACCCCCACCAGCGACATCTGGATCACTGGCGGCGCCTTTCGACTGACACCCCGAGAACAGCGGTCACCCTAGCATCGCGCTTTCCCGGCGCCGTCCGGGTGCGGAGGCCCAGGTCAGCGCCGTCACGACGCCGCCTCACGCCAGCGCGCCGCGGTGGCGGTCGCGCCGTACACGTCGAGGTAGGCGTCGGGGTCGGCGGCGACCGTGGCCCGGTCGGCCTCGAGCACGACGGGCAGGTTGCGGTACCGCTCCGCGTAGTGCAGCCCGTAGCCGAGCACGAACGCGTCGCCGGCCAGCTCGATGCCGCGGTAGCGGATGTCGAGCGGCACGATGCGGCGCGCCGATCGGTCGAGCAGCGCGCACAGCTCGACCCGGCGAGGGCCGCGGTCGCGGACGTGCTCGAGCAAGTAGGCGAGGGTGAGGCCGGTGTCGACGAGATCCTCGACGAGCACCACGTCGCGTCCCGCCACGTCGAGGTCGAGGTCCTGGAGGATGCGCACCCGCCCGCTGTCGGGCGCGTACCGGGAGATGGCGAGGAAGTCGAGCTGCACGTCGACCCCGCGGATGGCGCGGGCCAGGTCGGCGAGGAAGACCAGCGCCCCCTTCAGCACCCCGACCAGCACCACGCCGTCGGGGTGGTCGGCGGCGATCCGCCCCGCCAGGTCGCTCACCCGCGCCGCCAGCTCGGCTTCGTCGAGGAGCACGCGGGGAACCGGGTTCGGTCGGCTCACTCCTGCAGCGCGTCGCGCACGGCCCGGCGCAGCATGATCGTGCGCAGCCGGCTGCCGGCCCGGGCCAGCTCCTGCAGCTCGGACTCGAGGCGGGCCCGGGCGTTCGGGTTGTGCCGCTGCCGCTTGTACTGCCACAGCACCTGGACGAGCAGCTCGGCCTCCCGCTCGCCAAAGTGCTGGTACATGCGCAGGTGCCGGGCCTCGACCGACCGGGCGTAGAACGGCAGCGCGGCGCGCACGGTCTCGAACGCCTCGTCGTCGTAGCGCGCCGTCTCGCCCTCGCCCTGCACCGGCGTGACCATCCCGTACGACTCGAGCTGGTCGAGGACCTCGTTGCTGACCCGCAGCTCGCCGCAGAGCTCGGCGCGTGTCCGCCCGGTCGGCGCGCTCGGCGGCGGCGGCTCGTCCTTCGCGCCCGGCGGGGGTGGCAGCGGTGGCGCGGCCGGGATGATGGGCTCGTCGTCGGGCTCGGCGAGCCCATCGAGCGGCAGCTTCAGCTCGGGCTTCACGAGGCGGGGCCGGGCCGGCGCGACCGGTCGGGGCCGCGGTGGGGGCGACGGCGCGCGCGGGGCGGCGCCGTCGCCGTTCTCGGAGCCGACCGGCGGCGCGCCGGTGGGCCCGTACTGGTCGAGGCGCTCCTTGATCACGCGCAGGGGCAGGAAGTGCTCGCGCTGCTGGAAGAGGATCCAGCGCAGCCGGTCGACGTCGGGCGCATAGAAGCGCCGGTAGCCGGACGGGGTCCGCTCGGGGTCGATGAGCCCCTGGCTCTCGAGGAACCGGATCTTCGACACCGTGACGTCGGGGAACTCGTCCTGGAGCGAGCTCAGGACCTCGCCGATGGAGAGGTGGTTGCCCGAGCGGGCGGCCGCCGTCACGCGGTCGCCTCGGCCCGGCCGCCGAGCAGGAACGTGAGCACGAAGCGGCCGATCTGGACGTCGGCCATGTCGTCGAGGCGGGCGGTGTCGATCCGCTCCCCGCCGACGTAGGTGCCGTTCAGCGACCCGACGTCGGTGATCTCGTAGTGGTCCCCGACCCGTCGCACCACCGCGTGGCGCCGGGAGACGGTGACGTCGTCGAGGAAGAGGTCGGAGTCGGGGTGCCGGCCGACCGAGGTCTCGTCGGCGTCGAGGGCGTAGGTGCTGCCGGCGTTGGGGCCCCGCCGCACGACCAGCATCCCCATGTCGGGCGGCAGGTCGTCGAGGAGGGCGCCGAGCTCGGCCTCGAGCTGCTGGCGGTCCTCGAGGAGGCCGAGCGACGCCGTCGTCTCGTCGGCGTCGGCGAGCGAGGCGCCGCAGGACGAGCAGAAGTTGGCGCCCGGCTCGTTGTCGTGGCCGCAGCGGCGGCACTGCATGGATCGAGGGTACCGACGCCCCCTGGGCGCTTCAACGATCTTCGGGGCTCAGCCGGCCTCCACCATCTCCTGGTAGGCGGCCGCGTCGAGCAGCGAGTCGAGCTCGCCGGCGTCGGCCATCGTGATGGTAAAGATCCAGCCCTCGCCGTACGGGTCGCGGTTCAGCCGCTCGGGCTCGTCGTTCAGCGCCTCGTTCACCGACGCGATCGTGCCCGTCACCGGCGAGTAGATCTCCGACACCGACTTGGTCGACTCCACCTCGGCGCACGACGCGTGGGCGACGACCTCGAGCCCGACCTCGGGCAGCTGCACGAACACGACGTCACCGAGCTGGTCCTGGGCGTAGTCGGTGATCCCGACCCGCCCGGTCCCGCCGTCGGCCGCGACCCACTCGTGCTCGCGGCTGTACCTGCGGTCGGACGGGAACTCCACGGCGCCTCCTCGAGGGCGCGGGCAGGCTAGCGGAGGGCCTGCTCGACGGCCGCGGTCCGCTCGTGGGCCAGCCGCCGGGCCGCCTCGTCGCTGTCCGCCTCCGCCCACACGTGGGTGAGGGGCTCCTCGGGGTCGGGCAGGAGCAGCGTCCACCCGTCCTTCCCGACCAGCTTCACCCCGTCGACGAGGACGACGTCGCCCGGCGGCGGGTGCTCGACCAGCTCGCGCATGACGGCGCCCTTGCGCTCCCAAGGGGTGGGGACGGTCTCGTGGACGACGTGCACCGGCGGCAGCTCGGCCACGACCGCCGAGAGGCGCCGGTCGGTCTCGGCGAGCAGGTCGAGCAGGTGGCCGAGGGTCGCCATGGCGTCGAAGGCGGGCAGGAAGGCCGGCCAGATGAACCCGCCCCGGCTCGACCCCGCGAAGCGGATGCCCCGGCCGGAGGCGGCCTCCATGAGATGGGCGTCGGCGTGCTTGGTCCACACCACCTCCCCGCCGGCGGCCTCGACCAGCCGGGCCGCCTCCCGCGTCGTCGACACCGGCAGCGCGACGCGCGCCTTCGGGTCGACCGCGACGACAAGCTTGAGCAGCGCGAGGAGGGCCTCGGTGTTCGAGAGCGGGTGGCCGGTGTCGTCGACGATCGTCGCCAGCTCGCCCGACCCGTCGACGACGTAGCCGAGCTCGCTGCCCGACGCCCGCACCAGCTCCCCCACCCGGGCCTGCTGGGCGTCGGGCTCGGCCGCGGTGCTGGCGGCCGTGCTCGCGAACGGGTTCACCGCCAGCACCTCGGCGCCGAGCTTGCCGAGCACGGTCGGCATCACGATCGACGCCGCGCCGAACGAGTAGTCGAGCACGACCTTGGCCGGGTTGGCGCGCAGGCGGTCGACGTCGACCGACCGCTCGAGCCCGGCGGTGTAGAACTCGATGGCGCGGGGCGGGAACACGATGTCGCCGATGTCGCCCGCGAACGCCCGCCGGTAGTCCTCCCGGTGGAGCAGCCGCTCGACCTTGCGCTGGGTGCCGCCGTCGATGTCGCGGCCGTCGGCGTCGAAGAACCGCAGCTCGACGCTGTCGGGGTCGCCGGCCACCAGCCGGACCGTGATGCCGCCGAGGGCGTGGCTGTTGCGGACCTGGAACCGGGTGAGCGGCACGGTGGCCAGCTCGATGTCCTCGACCGTCACGCCGGCCAGGTTCAACCCGCCGATGACGGCCCGCTTCAGGGCCCGGGCCACCCGGCTGGTGTCGCGGCTGGCGGTCACCACCGCGCCCCGCTTGAGGGCGGTGCCGTAGGCCATGGCGACGCGGACCGCGGCCTCGGGCGTGATGTCGACGTTGGCGAGGCCCGAGATCCCGCGGGCGCCGAAGAGGGTGCGCGCCCCCCGGGTCTCCCAGATGATCGAGGAGTTCACGACCGCGTCGGCGTCGACGGTCTTGAACGGGTAGATCTTCACGCCCGGGTTCACGACCGCGTGGTGCCCGACGAAGCACTCGTCGCCGACCACCACGCCCTCCTCGAGCCGGGTGTGCTCGCGCAGGTCGCTCGAGCGGCCGACGACCGCGCCCCGCAGGTCGGCGCCCCGGCCGACGTAGACGTGGTCGTGCAGCACCGACCGGGTAAGCGAGGCGTCCTCCCGGACGACCACGTCGGTCCCGAGCACCGTGTACTGGCCGAGCCGGGCGCCGGCCTCGATGCGGCAGTTGTCGCCGATCACTGCCGGGCCCTCGACGCGGGCGTCGGGGTCGAGCTCGGCGTCGTCGCCGAGCCACACGCCCTCGGCGACCTCGAAGCCGCCGATGTCGACCCGCACCCGCCCGTCGAGCACGTCGGCGTGGGCCTGGAGGTACGACTCGCTGGTGCCGACGTCCTCCCAGTAGCCGTCGGCGACGTGGCCGTGCAGCGTGAGGCCCTGGTCGAGGGCGGCCGGGAACACGTCACCCGCGAAGTCGACCACCTCGCCGTCGGGGATGAAGTCGAAGATGTCCGGCTCGAGCACGTAGATCCCGGTGTTGATGGTGTCGGAGAACACCTGGCCCCACGACGGCTTCTCGAGGAACCGCTCGATCGAGCCGTCGGGCCGGGTGATCACGATCCCGAACTCGAGCGGGTTCTCGACCCGCTTCAGCCCGATCGACGCCACCGCGCCGCTGTCGCGGTGCGCCTTCACGAACCCGGAGAGGTCGATGTCGGTGAGCACGTCGCCCGAGATGACGAGGAAGGTGTCGTCGAGCTCGGCCGACGCGTTGCGCACCGAGCCGGCGGTGCCGAGCGGCTGCTCGTCGCTGGCGTAGCGCATCCGGACCCCGAAGTCGGAGCCGTCCCCGAAGTAGGTGCGGATCTGGTTGGCCAGGTAGGCGACCGTGACGACGACGTCGTCGAAGCCGTGCTGGGCCAGCAGGGCGACGATGTGCTCCATCATCGGCCGGTTGACGAGCGGCATCATCGGCTTGGGCTGGTTGCTGGTCAGGGGCCGCAGGCGCGTCCCCTCGCCGCCGGCCAGGATCACCGCCTTCACGCCGCCACCCGCTCGTCCCGGGCCGCCCGCCCGTCGTGGAGGGCGGCGCGCGCCAGGGGCACGTAGGCGCCGAGGGCCTGGTAGCCGAGCAGCAACCCGCCGGCGGTGAACACCCAGGTCAGGCCGTACACGGCGTCCCGCCCCGGGCCGCCGGCCATGGTGGCGGCGATCAGGAAGCCGGGCAGGGCGAACATGAGGGCGAGGGTCCCCGCCTTGCCCGACCACTGCACGTCGATGCGGGCGGCGCCGAGGGCGGCGAGGGCCAGGACCGCGATGGCCACCAGCGCCTCGCGGGCGAGCACCGCGGCCGCGACCGCGACCGGCACGCTGCCCTCGAGCAGCAGCCCGAAGGCGGCCGCCAGCAGCAGCACCCGGTCCGCGACCGGGTCGAGGACCTTGCCGAGGTCGCTGCCCTGGTCGAAGCGCCGCGCGATCCAGCCGTCGACCCAGTCGGTGGCGCCGAGCGTGGCGAGGAGCGCCACCGCGATCCACCGCTCGTCGGGCCCGAGGAGCAGCCACAGCAGGAGGGGGGCGCAGGCCAGCCGCACCACCGAGATGGCGTTCGGCACCGTCACGATCCGCGAGCCGGCCACGGCGATCAGCGTACGCGAGGCCCCTCAGCGGCGATTCAGCCGAGCTGCACCTGCGCCGCGGTGCGCGACGCGAGGATCGGCCGGATTCGGTCAACGAGGAGCGCTTGGTGCGCGGGGTGCTCCTGGTACCGGCGCCACCCGTCGGCGTCGTCGAGGTCGGCGACGATCGCGAAGTCGGCGTTCCCGGACGCGAGGCCGAGGTCGGGACCGAAGCTGAACGCGCGCAGCTCGGGGATCAGCGCCAGCAGCTCGGCGAGCCCGGCCTCGACCGCGGCCACCGCCTCCGGCGGAGTGCCTTCCTTCCAGGTCAGGCACGAGATATGGCGCAGCATCACTGCAGCCCCCCGTGCGCGCCGCCGTCGACGGGGATGGCGACGCCGGTGACGAATCGGGCCTGCTCCGAGCAGAGGAAGGCGCAGCAGGCGCCGAAGTCCTCGGGTCGTCCGAGCTCACCGACCGGGATCCCGGTCGTCAGGTCGTGGCCCAGGGCCCGGACCCGGTCGGTGTCGTGGCTGCCCGGCTGCAGCGAGTTCACCGTCACCCCGTCACCGGCCACCTCGCGGGCGAGGGTCTTCAGGAAGCCGGTGACGCCGGCCCGGGCCGTGTTCGAGAGGATGAGGTCGGGGATCGGCTGGCGCACCGAGATCGACGTGATCGCCACCACCCGCCCCCACCGCTGGGCCCGCATCCCGGGGACCGCCTCCAGGCACATGGCGATGGTCGACAGCGCGTTCTGCTCGAAGGCCCGCGCGTACTCGGCGGGGTCGGTGACCGCCGCGAATCCGCCCGGCGGCGGGCCGCCCGCGTTCGGCACCAGGATGTCGAGGCCGCCCAGCGCCGCCCGGGCGTCGCGCACGAACCCCTGCCCGCCCTCGGCGGTGGACACGTCGGCGACGATCGGCACCGCGCCGATCTCGGCCGCGGTCGCCTCGACCACGTCGGCGCGCCGCCCGCAGATCGCGACCTGCACGCCCTCGGCGGCGAGGGCGGCGGCGCTGCCCCGCCCCAGCCCCCGCGACGCGGCTGCCACCGCGGCCCGTCGCCCGGCCAGCCCGAGGTCCATGGGTCCTCCTCTTCCTCGCTCTTGCTCGCGTCGGCCCGGGCCGACCGTCAGTGGATCGGTCCCTCGGCGTCGCGCAGCGACGGGACGGGTCGGCCGGTCCGGCGGGCGATGATCTCCGCGCAGACCGCGACCGCGGTCTCCTCCGGCGTGCGGGCACCGAGGTCGAGCCCGATCGGGGCGAGCAGCCGGCCGAGCGCCTCGTCGCTCACGCCGGCCTCGCGCAGCCGCTCGACCCGCTGGGCGTGGGTGCGGCGGCTGCCCATCGCCCCGAGGTAGCCGACGTCGGTCGCCAGCGCGGCCACGATCGCCGGCACGTCGAACTTGGCGTCGTGGGTCAGCACGGCCACCGCGTCCCGGGGCCCGAGGTCCTCCCCGTGCTTGGCCAGGTAGCGGTCGGGCCACTCGCACACGACCTCGTCGGCCATCGGGAAGCGAGCCGGCGTCGCGAACACGGCTCGGGCGTCGCAGACGACCACGTGGTACCCGAGCAGCTTGGCGGCCCGGGCCAGCGCGGCCGTGAAGTCGACCGCGCCGAAGATGACCATGCGCGGCGGCGGCGCGAACGACTCGAGGAACACGGTCACGTCGGTCTCGCGGGCCTCACCGTGGCGGCCGTAGTGACGGGTCGTCGTCGTGCCGGAGGCCAGGGCGCCGAGCGCGTCGCGGGTCACGACCCGGTCGAGGTCGGCGCTGCCGAGGGTGCCGAGCGGCTCCCGCTCCGGCCCGACCAGCAGCTTGGCGCCGACGCCGTCGCCGTCGGTGATCGTGGCGAGCACGACCGGCTCGTCACGCCGCAGGGCGTCCCGGAGCGCGTCGAAGACGGGGGTGGTCGAGGAGCTCGGGCTCACCAGTCGAGCGGCTCGACGAAGACGTGGATGGTGCCGCCGCAGGTCAGCCCCACGGCGAACGCCTCGTCGTCGGAGTAGCCGAACGTGACGACGCCGCGCCCGTGCTCCCCGGCGAGCACGGCCAGGGCCTCGGTGACGACCGCCCCCTCGACGCAGCCGCCCGAGACCGAGCCCGCGACCTCGCCGGCCTCGCTCACGGCCATGGCCGCGCCCGGGTCACGGGGGCCGGAGCCGTCGAGGCCCACCACGCGGGCGACGGCCACCCGCTGCCCGTCGCGCCGCCAGCGCTCGATGTCGTCGAGGAGCTCGCGCATCAGCGGGCCAGCACCGTGACCAGGTCGTCGAGGGCGGCGACCGAGTGGCCAGTGACGAAGTCGTCCACGTACGGGAGCGCGGCGGCCATGCCGCGCGCCAGCGGCGCGTAGTCGGGCGTCGCCTTGAGCGGGTTGACCCACACCACCCGGTGGGCGACCCGGCGCAGGCGCGCCATCTCCGAGCCGAGCAGGTCGGGGTCGCCGCGGTCCCAGCCGTCGGAGAGGATCACGACCGTCGCGCCGCGCGCGAGGCCGTGGACGCCCCAGCGGTCGTTGAACGTCCGGAGCCCGGCGCCGAGCCGGGTGCCGCCGGACCAGTCGGTGACGCGCTCGGCCGCGGCGGCCAGGGCCTGGTCGGGGTCGCGGGACGACAGCTCCCGGGTGAGCCGGGTGAGCCGGGTGCCGAGGGCGAACGCCTCGACGCGTGCGCCACCGACGACCGCGGTGTGCGCGAAGCGCAGCAGCTCGCGGGCGTACGGCTCCATCGACCCGCTGACGTCGCAGAGCAGCACGATCCGGCGCGGCCGCTCGGTCGGCGCGCGGAAGGCCCGGGTGACCGGCTCGCCACCCCGCTGCAGCGCGCGCCGGACGGTGCGCCGCAGGTCGGGCCGCCCCCGGTCCCGTCTGGTCGGCCGGTGGCGACGGGAGCGCCGGCGGGCGCCGACCACGCGCAGGTCGGCGATGAGCCGGCGGGCCTCGTCGAGCTCCGCGGCCGTGCAAGCGGCGAAGTCGCGGGTGCGCAGGACCTCGGCCGGGCTCCAGCGCACCCGCAGCGCCAGGTCGGTGTCCTCGCGAGGATGGTCGTCGCCGTCACCGGCTTCGCCGTCGTCGAGCCCGATGCTCGCCGTCACCGGCTCCGCCGCGTCGTCCGTCGTCACGGCGGCGTCGCCGCGCCAGAAGGCACGGAAGGCCCGGTCGTAGAGCGGCCCGTCCTCGCGGCGGCGCAGGACCACGACCCGGCCCGCCCAGTAGAGGTCGTCGCGCGCGTCGAGGCCGACCGCGGCCCACGCCTGGCCCAGCGTCACGGTGGCACCGACCGGGACCTCGAGCCCGAGCCGCCGCAGCAGCCGGGCGAAGGCGACGACGAGCCGGTCGGCCTCGGTGTCAGCCATCGCGTCGGGCGCCGGCCGCCACCAGCTGGTCGAGCCCGTGGGACCGGGCCCGCTGCTGGTCCTCGCGGTACTTGAGCACGGTGCCGAGCGTCACCTCGACCGTCGCCTCGTCGAGGGTCGAGGCGCCGAGCGCGGCGACCGCCTGGGCCCAGTCGATCGTCTCCGCGACGCCGGGCGGCTTGTAGAGATCGAGGTCGCGCAGCGCCTCGACCGCGGCCGCGACCTGCCGGGCCAGCGCCTCCCCCACCCCGGGCGCGCGGACCCGGAGGATGGCGAGCTCGCGCTCGAAGTTGGGGTGCTCGATCCAGTGGTATAGGCAGCGGCGCTTCAGAGCGTCGTGCACGTCGCGGGTGCGGTTCGAGGTGACGACGACGATCGGGGGCCGCTCGGCCCGGTACGTGCCGAGCTCGGGGATCGTGATCGCGTAGTCGGCGAGGATCTCGAGGAGGAAGGCCTCGAACTCGTCGTCGGCCCGGTCGACCTCGTCGACGAGCAGCACCGGTGGCTGGTCGCCGGAGGCCGCGATGGCGCGCAGCAGCGGGCGCCGCACCAGGAACCGCTCCGAGTACAGCTCGTCCTCGACGACCGGTCCCCCGCCCGCCTCGGCCGCCCGCAGGTGCAGCAGCTGGCGCGAGTAGTCCCACTCGTAGACGGCCTGGGCGGCGTCGATGCCCTCGTAGCACTGCAGCCGGACGAGCTCGCCGCCCGTCCACGCGGCCAGGACCTTGGCCAGCTCGGTCTTGCCGACCCCGGCCTCCCCCTCGAGCAGCAGCGGCCGCTCCAGCGTGATGGCGAGGAACACCGCGGTAGCGAGTCCCGGGTCGGCGAGGTAGTCGTGGGCCGCGAGCGCATCGTGCACCGCGACGACCGACTTCACGTCCATGACGTCAGCGTACCGGTGGCGCGACGCACGTCGACGCGAACGACCTCCCGCGCGCGATAGGGGCGCAGATTTCCACTAGGACGCTGTTGAAGAAATAGG